>VOFH01001799.1_pt1 | contig 28618 bp, 36 predicted proteins | sample 5384091 | NCBI WGS metagenome assembly VOFH01 (sample SAMN12384727, study PRJNA508395) | human gut metagenome | isolation source: healthy gut G | host: Homo sapiens
CGTTGATAGGAGAAGTTCCTTCCTCTTGAGAACACGAAAACATGAAAAAAGCACTTGCGAGCATTAATAAAATCTTTTCATAATACATGTTTTTATAAAAGTTAGTAATAGATAAAAATTATCTGGTTCCGTATGAACCATTGATTATAATAGAATCTTTAGGGTTATCTGAACGATAAGGCACTCCGTTAAGATTTCCTTCAATAATAGGATGCCATTGGTCTGCATAGGCAGATTTAGTAATTTCTACTTGGAATGGTTTCTCTTTTTGGGGATATAGTAAATATATTTGTCCTCATATTTATCACTATATGTGTATCACGTGTTATTTGAATTCCATCATATATCCAATCTGTTTTTGTTGATTTTGTTATATAACGTATTCCTTTATGTAAATGATAGATGGTTATGCTAAGTAATTCATCCTCACCGTACTTTATGCTTGTCATCATTCCCCTTATAGAATCGGTATCGTAATTAGGAGGAGATGCACTTGTTTTACTGAATGAACAGACCAATCAGTATGAGCTTCATTTTTCCAGAGATATTTCCTTTCCGTTTATCTCTCCTTTTAAAGTATCCCCAATACCATGAATCATCTTTAGGAACGGGGTTTCATCATCATCGTTGCCGCATGATGCTCAGAATAAGCATTCCGAAGAATGCTCCGATTAAATAAATGTTTAGTTTCATCTTATTTTTATTGTTTTATTGGCTTTCTTCTTCTATAATATCTCCTGTTATATCCATTATGGGAGAGATAATCTTTAGTGTATAAGGATAACCATTTGGAGTTTCTATATACAATGTTTTACCTTTGTTTATGAAAGTGGGTGGTTCATGAACTACGGTTTTCCCGTTTTTATCTGTAATAGTAATTTCTGCATCCGGCAGAGGTGACAGAAAGATAATTTGCAAGCAACTGTTGGTTTCTTGTACATCTATATTAAATTCAATAGGGAACGAGTTGTTGCCTTATTCCTTAGAGTAAATGAGGTAAGTCGAATTTTGTGCTTATGCTTATTTAGTATTGCTGCACTTGTTGGTATAATAAATAATACCGATAATAAGATAAATAAAAACTTTGCTTTCATATTCAATTCTTTTTATTGATTTATGGAGGCAAAGGTATGGAGTATTAGTATAGATGGATAATATTTGCAGTCACATTGCTGTTTTGTAATATCTTGATAACTAATGAGATAGTAAAATGCTGGTCACACTTTACATTTCTTCGTCTTTCATTTCTCTTTTATCCTTAATTTGCGTTGATTAATGGGGTGCGTATTGTTATAACCGAAACAAAGTGCAATAGTTGGAGGTTGCAATTTTGCTTCATTTAGACAGAGATATAAAATATCTTCTTCAGTCAACTTGGGATACTTTTTTTGTAAGTATGATATATAATCGGCATAAATTTCGAAAATAATCTTTTGGAGTTTCTTTAGTTCTGCATTTGTTAATACCTTCATTGCTTTTTTTGTCAGATACTTCTTGTTTCGAAAGGGCGATAATTTTCTTGTATATATCACTTTGGGTAAATAACCAATTTCTCAGTTCATGCTTTTCTTGTCTAAGTCTTTCTATTGTAGATTCTCTTTCCTGTATTTCATCTATCTTATTTGCTTGGTCTTGTTTCAGATTGCGTTGTTCTTCTTGCAGTAAGCTGATTATTGATTGATTATCTTCAATGATAGTCTGCATTGAAGATAGTTTATATTGGAGTTTGCTTTTAAATTCTGTTGATATATAAGTTGTATTCTTTTTCTTTTGTTAATATGGTATTGATAGAATAATATAATAAGTAAGCAACAAAAAATGAAGAGTGTAATTATGAGTTGGAGTCGATGCTGCTCTTTTTATTTGCTCTTCTCTAATATGGATTTTGATATTATATTTATTAATGTGTTGTTGTAGCTCGCTGTATTGTTCTGTACTATACATAGAATCTAAAATTTCTACATGTTCTTCTAAATAGGCAGATGCAGCTTTGTAGTTTCCTAGATCTTTTTCAATATCATACAAACTTAATAAAGCAGCGCCTCTGCCTGCTATATTTTTAGTATCTTCTAAGTTCTTATTGAGATAATAGATGGCAGAGTCTTTATTTTCTCCTTTTCGTACAACAAGCTTCCAAGATGACCATAATAACTTCCTGAATCTTTCCTTTGGAAACCATTTAATGGCATTGCGTGCATGATACAATGCCGAATCAGGTTCTTCAAATTCATCATAATTAATGCTTAGATTGAATTCGGATATGCCTATCATAGAAGAGTCACCTGAATCTAACGCATAATCAAGTGCTTTACGTTGGATTATTATTGCCGAATCTTTTTGGTCTTGTGTGCAATAATATAAACTAAAACTGTTTAGTGCTACGGATTTATCTTTATCTGTGATGCAACATTTGTATAATTCCCTGATATGCTTTAAACGCCTCGTCATAGTAATTAACGTCGAAATAAAGATTTCTAACGAACTGAGCGTATGCCGTTTGATCTCTATTTCTTTCGGATAGTCTTTCAATATAGTCAGCGCTTCTTGCAAATGGGCAATAGCCTTTGTACTATTTATTTCTTATTTCCAATCGTCCTTTGTAAAGTAAAGCTACAGCTCGCTCTTTCTCGTCGTTATCGTAATAATTCAAAGCTAGGTTCAGTAATGAATCACAGGGTAGCAGTGATTTTTCACATTTATCTGTTGCCCGCGCTAAAAGTAGGGCATAGCGGGCGGATTCTTTGTGAGAAAGCTTTTGTAATGCAGGCAATGTTTGAAGTAATTGCAATGCGCTGTCGGGGTGTTCTTCTAATAGTGATTCAGCTTGTAAAAATGATGTTTCGGTCCGTTCTCTTGAAGAGCAGGCGCAGAACAAAAATGTCCCTAGAAATAGAATAGAGCATATTTTGACCACAAGTTTTGTCTTTTTATTTGTTTGCATGTGGCATCAAAGATAACATTTATTTATTAGAATGATTTTATTCTATATAAATAAAAGAACTTTTTCTGCTTTTAATACGTTTCTCTAGTATAGTTAAAAAACGAAGAATCAAGATGAATATAGCAATGACCGGAGCCACCGGATATATAGGCAAACATCTTTCTAACTATCTGACCGAAAAGGGTGACACCGGATCATTCCTTTGGGAAGAGCGATGTTTCGGGAAGGTATGTCCGATCGACTTTTGGTTCAGACGCTGACGATTGCGATGTCATTATAAATTTGGCAGGCGCTCCCATCAATCAGCGCTGGACGCCGGAACATAAACAAGAGTTTTTCAATAGCCGGATAACGGTAACACACCGCATTATCCGTGCCTTGAATGCAGTCAAAACCAAACCGAAACTCATGATTTCGGCTTCTGCTGTAGGATATTACCCTCTTTGGGAACTGACGAGTATACACAGACTCGTGGCGATGGTTTCGTCCGATCTTTTGTTATGTGTGGAGAAGGAAGCGAAAACGCTGTCCGCAAACTGACCAGGCTTGTCGTCATCCGCCTGCGTCGTGCTTTTCTCCCGATGGAGGAGCGATGCAACAAATGCCTGGCCCGTTGCGTAACAACAAAGGTTGCCGTCATAGGCCCGGGTACGCAACCTTTTCCGGATAGATATTCGTGACCTTTGTCGCGCCATGTCCTTCTTTATTGAAAATGAAGAGTTGAGAGGTGTTTTCAATCTGGTTGCTCCGGCAAGCAGTTTCACAGTCCACGTTTACACGTGCGATGGAAAGGCGTATCATGCGTGGACAACTTTGATTGTTCCGCAAGCGGTCTTTTCGTTTGCTCTATGGTGAAGCCGCCTCCTTTTCTGACAGCCGGACAGAGAGGCGTCCTACACGCTTGCTGGAAGCCGGATTCCATTTTTCCGTTCCTACCATAGAGAAGTTGTTTGAGGGACGGACGCAAAGTACGGTAGATCGGCTTGATCTGAAGCGCTATATGGGGGCTTTTGGTATTGAGATTGCGCGGTATGACCATCGTTCGAACGTGGTCTTACGGGAAGTGACCGCTACTTATGTACCCTCCGTCCCGACGGAACAATCTATGTTGAGAATCGGGATATAAATGCACCTCACCTTACGATATTTGTAAACAGCTACTGACACGCCATGATCTGACCCACAGCCCGGTAAACTGAAAGTCTCTTTTCTTGAATTTGCCCCTGATTATTATGTGGATGAATTGGACCAGGAGAATTACAATTATGCTCTTATTGGCAGCAGCACCGATAAATATCTTCTGGATATTGAGCCGACACCCCAACTGCCGGAGGATATAAAAGAAAATTAGTAACTGCTGCCGAACGTCGTGGCTATGATACGAATTGCCAAATGGATTGAACAACTTTAAAATAAACATTATGGATTACAAAATTACTTCATCAGCCTGAACAGAAACTGTTCAAGACGGAAGTCGATTTAATGCACCGCTTTTGTAGAATATCGCCTGTTAGTGATTTATCTCTCGATATTATTCACACCCATTGTCCCTAAACCTATAGAAGGACGGGGGATTGCTGCTGCACTGGTGAAAGCTGCTTATGACTTGCACTCGCCAACGGAATGAAACCGAAAGCTACTTGCTCTTATGCTGTGAGGTGGCTTGAAGCCATCCGGAAATGAATGCGGATAGCTAGAATAAATAGGGGCTGACCTAAAAGCACGAAAAGTCATTTTCTCTTTGTTGCAATGGATATTTGGACACTGTCCATCTTTTGTGGCAAAGAAACGTTTGAAGAAGAACTTTCGGTCAGTCCCTTTAGCCTATTGTCCATCTCTTTAGTTGAGGGAAGAACTCTTCATCGTCGCGCCTCTTCTATAGTACTTTACTTCCAATCCTTATTAAACTCCTCAATAGTTCAGTTGAGCTCAATCATTTCATCCATTGTGCATTCTTTGGTAAATGCCCGTCTGCATAGCAATACTGGCAATACTCTTCATTCTTGCTGCCGTCTGCTTCTGTTCCGAATGTCGTTTCCAACAATTGGCATAGCACAACACTGACAAATTTTCTGTTCCATTTTTATTGATTTTTAAGTGAGTAAAAAGCATGATAAATAATTTCTCTTTATCTGTTTACAAATATAGTTACTTTCAATAAGTTCTCAGTTATCCGATCTTGCTATTTTATGTTTCTTACCGGCAAACGTTTCCATATCCATCGGGGAATCATTCCCCAGAAGAACATGACATCGATAACGTCCGTCAATGATAGCTACCCGCTGTTTCGATGAAGGCATGTACAATGTCGCGGCCTACCTGGTTTGGTTTTCATCAGCATAGGATAATGCTTTCCGTCATTCAGCAAGTCAGTGGCTACAAACCCTGACGAATATCGGTAAAGTGAATGTTTAACTTTGCAGGTGAAGGAGTTGTTCAAGAGCATCATGCATGTACCTGAAAGCGCTCTGCTGCAGAACAGGCAGGCAACTCCCAGACCTTTAGTTCAAGCAACGAAGATGACAGCCAGGTGTCCGCCTCCATTGTTCTTAAAATAGGAAAAAGCGGCATCCACCATTCGTGTGAAGCCTTCGACATTGGTACGGTGTAACCAGCTCGATTTCATCTTCAAACCATATTTTGGAAACTACCGGAACTGAGCAGAAATAAATCCATACCGCCCAATTGATGGATAAGCGCATCCAGCTTTCCGGCACTGTTCTGAGTGACGTCCAGTGATTGAAATTTCATCCGTTCCGGTCGATTTGCCGAAATCTTCGAGACCGACTGCGTCTGCCCCATGCCGATCTGCCATCCTCGACAGAGGCGTTGGGCAACTTCCAAACGATACCTGAGGTACACCATGATAATACTCGTTTCATCTTTTTGAACAAAAGATAGTCAAATCTTTCATTTTGAAAGAGAACTTTCCATTTTGAAAGCCATCCTTTTGCTTTGACAGGAAACCTTTTCTATTTTAGGTAGAGTCTTCGTTTTTCAAAGCAGAAATAGTATGTTGCTGATAAATAGCAGCTTAAAAAAATGGGCTGTTTTGGCATACTATTAGCTATGATCTGCAGAGTAATCATGAGTTATGAAGAGCATATATCAGACAATAGTGTGTATAAAAGTGAAAAGCTAAAGCAACAGCAAGATCAATCCGAAAATGATAGGACGGGTGCTTGGGACGTTGCTTTTATTGAGTTGGGAATGTTCCTTTTGTGTGCCATTCTGTTGGGGTACGGAGAGTGATGATTATAAGTATTTTCTTTATACGTGTGTGATTAATGCCGTAGCAGGAGGATTTTATTATTTTTACGGACGGGGGAGCGGAGAATAAGATGAGCCGCCGGGACGGATATTGTGTCGTCACTCTTTCATGGATATTCTTTACCGTTTTGGATGCTTCCTTTTTATTTCAGCGGGAGCATTGATACCAACAATGCTTTCTTCGAAACGATGTCCGGATTCACTACTACAGGAGCTTTACGATACTCGATGCATGCCTGAGTCCCTTTGCTACATGGATGTTGCGGCGAAGCCCGACGGTGGATTGCGGATCAGATTGTCTTTTGATTGATTGCTATTCTCCCGATCTTTACCACAGGCGGCGTACAGCCTTTTGCCGAGACTACCGGAGTGACTCCGCGACCGCACGCATCCCAAAAATCAATGTAATGGCGAAATGGCTGTGGATCACTGTTTATCTGATATTGACCGTTTCGAGACGATCCTGCTGATGTTTGGCGGAATGGATTTATTTGATTATTTGTCAATCATTTACTACGGCGACAGGAGGATATTCTACCAAACAAAACAGTATTTTACTGGAATTTCCATATCGAGTATGTTGTCGCTATCTTTGTGGATTATTCTGTAGTATTAACTTTTCCTTATTCCTGATGTGTCTGAAAGCGAAAAGTCGGCCGCTTGTTTAAAGATGAAGAAACGCATTGGTTTCTGGGTTCTGTCGGGATATTGACATTGTTATCACTACTGTATTTCAGAACAACTATGATGGAGCTGGCTTTTCGTAAATCATTGTTTCCAGGTAGTTACGGCATACATCCTGCGGCTTTGCGACGGATGACTATAATTTGTGGCCTTTTCACATGGCTGCCAAGGCTTATAGCGATGCTTTCGGGAGGTTGCACGATCTACCAGCGGAGGTACTTGAATATGCGGTTACTGATTGTGGCAGCGGACCATCCGGAATGAATTCAAACATCTGCTTCATCCGAATGCGGTGCTTCCGGTACGGCTAAACAAAACCGTATCTCTTTCCATCGTAACGACTGTATTACTGTTCTTTGCTTTTATCTGGTGATTATTCTGATCGGCTGACGATCTTTTATTTTAGGAGTCGGTTTCTCCGGAATCGGTCAGTAATGGTAAATTCCAGTATCGGTAACGTGGGACCGATTGCAGTTGCGGTCCTGCATACTGTGGAATTCTTTTGCCGGACTTGGCAAATGGGTTCTTTCTTTTCTGATGTTGATAGGTAGACTGAACTTTTCAGTGTTCTGTTACCTTTATCCGGGATTCTGGAAAACCGTTAAGACTATTTTGCCGGTATAGCTTTGCTGCCTCAGGAGAATAAATGGCGTATCGCCTCTAAAGGGGCATAGAATAACATTCTGGGACCGGAGAACCGCATAACCTCTCGCATCCGTTTGCGCATGGCAGGCTTATAACAATGTACGGGACACTTCTTGCACGGCTTTTTCTCTCCGAACGGACAATGGTCAAGACGGGCATGTGTAGCGGAGCAACTCTTCGCACTTCGACAAAGGGTTGCATTCTTTCTTTTTCCGGCAATAGAGACGGATCATGATCTCTACTGTTCTCTTTTCCTGAGTGATACGCGGTTTTTTATCTGTTTCATTTGTTTTCTTTTCGCTTTGAGGCTGGCTTCACTTTCGGCAAAGATAATAAACTGATCGTATATTCTGCAAAGAACTTCCACTGGAATGATTGCGTTGCTGGAAACTATGCGTATCTTTGGCATGAGAAGTTATTATGTCCGCAATGCAAGATTGTTGCCCTATATGTGGTGAATGACCGTAAAGAGCGTCTTTGGTCTATGTACTGAAAATGGAGAAGCAGCCTAAAGATCCGGCAGCTTCCCACCGATGGATTTGATTTGACGGAAGTTTATTGTCAAGGTTGTTCCTGGCATGGTCGAAAAGACTGGTGAAGAGATAGACAGTTGCCGTCTTTTTTTGATTTATGTCAATAAAAAGAGGGCGGGATTAGAATCTTTCAACCGGATTTTTCTGTATCTTTTGCAGCCAATTTTTAGGACATAGACGTATGGCAACTTAAAGAGATGACGGCAGGGCCGGCATTACCTTCTGATTTTTAATTTCACTTGCCGCTTTTGTTCGGCAATCTGTTGCAGCAAACGGTATTCGCTTGTTGATGCTGCAATCGTAGGAAAGTTTTTGGGTATTAACGCGTTAGCCCTGTCGGGCTAGTACATCCGTTGTGTTTCTTATTCTGGGTTTTGCAACGGATGTTGTGGAGGATCTGGTATCCCCGTGGCACAGAAGTTTGGGGCGAGGGATTATAGTACGATGCGCAGTTATTGCTTCCAAAGAATCTGCAACTTGCTGTTGTGATGTCTGTGGTCATAGCCATCTTTACCAGTATTTATTGTGCGGATATCCTAAAGATGATGCGTACACCGGAGAATATCATTTTGAAGGAGCGTATGCTTATCTGCTTGTTACTTTCTATCGATACTGCTGTAATTTCTTTTATAATCTGTTGTCGAGCATTATCCGTGCTTTGGGAGATAGCAAGACACCTCTATTTCTTGGTACTGGCTACGGTGCTCATTATTATTCTCGATTTATTCTGTATATTGGTACTGGGTTGGTGAGTGATGGAGCTGCCATTGCTACGGTCTTTTCAGCAGGAGCTCGCTTTTCTTTGTTACGTTTATATGTATCGTGAAGTTTGACATTCTGCGGGCACGCTGAAAGAACGGAAATACCAGTCAGTTGGCGAAGACGTTAAGCTTCCATTGGCGTTCCTATGGGATTGCAGTTCTCCATTACACGGCCATTGGCGGTACGTGCTTCAAGAGTGCGAATAATGCGTTGGGTACGGCGTGGTGGTCACGCTTTTACTTCTGCGATGCGTATCAAAATGTTTTCCTTTGTCCGTTGGAGAGCCTGGGGATGGCTATATGGCTGCAGCTTTAGCGGTCAGTACGGTGGTGCCGGAAAAGCCTGACGTATCTGGTCGGGATTAAAGCCAGCACGCTGGATGATGGTTCATCTACAGCCGTCACTTCTCTTGATTCTGGATGGTGGGAGCCAAATCTTTTGCCTTGATCTTTGCTGATCCGTCGGAAATTGAGATTTTGGAGAAAAACTGAACCTTTCCTGCATATATCAGTCTCTTTCTTCCCGATGCTTGCCACTTTGCATCCCGCTATACGATTCAGGGGTGGATATACTAATCCCATGTTTTCGGAGTGTCGAGATGCACGTATCCTCGTCAGTATTTATGCCAGTCGGCTTTCGGCTATCGCTGTTTGTTACGGTGATCCGATGGCATGGATAGCGGCTGATCTGTTTTTGATTCCCATATCATTCGTTTATCGCAGTATGAAACGTCAGGTGCTGACAAGGTCGTTATATGTGTGTCAAAAGTCAATATACCCGCAGGGAAGTTTAGTTACTTTTGACACACACTTTATCATATTTGTCTGTATCGATAAGCCAGCCGCTTTCATCTACATCCGTCCAGCTTCACGCCCACGTTACCGAATGATACGAGTTTTCGTTGATTACTGCACGGAAAAGATATGAATTTCCAGCAGCCAGAATATTGTCCAAGGGATAATTGCATATTAAGTACGTGAGAAACTTTCTCCGCTGACCATCAGTTCCATCGTTAAAGCCATCGGGTCCGAAACTTTTCAGCGGAAGCATGATATATTGAACCGTGAAATCATTGATTCCCATGTCGGCAGGCTTATCGTAACTGACTTCTGAAGAAATGGGATCCCCCTGTTGACAGATCCATGAAAGCTCCTGGCCTCTGTGGGAGTAATAGTGGCGAGAGTACTTGCTGAGTGTAATATTCACCTCCTGCTATGGTTATCGACCGAGTGGCCATGTGCTGGTAAGGATGGGAATGTTGACTTGTGAACTGGTCACATCCTGATGCAGGGCATACCACACAGATAATCCACCCCATTGATAATGCTTCGGACTTGCTGTTGGTAAAGGTAGGAGCTGGGTTGCTGGAATTACAGGAAACTGCGCATAAAAACTATAGATATCATTACTGAGATACATTTTATAATCCTTTGTATCTGTCAACACCTGGGAGAAGAAGGATAGTTGTCCCTCACTCGACAGGCTCTCCTCCATCGTATTGGTGGTATTGAAGCGGGTAAGGCACATAACCAGTCCTGCAATCCTTTTCCCATCGGAGCATGGCACGCGTTATATTTCTTCCTTCTACGGAAGCACTGAAAGTAATGAGTGCATCTTTTGTCAGATTGTCATTGTTTCCTCTTTCTCCGTCACTATTTTCTTTCCGTTCGGATAGGCAACATCCATATAAAATGTTGTTTTTGGAGCAGGTTCCTCTAACAGCAGCACCGCCAGTGCGGATACCGCCAAGATACTTTGTAATTCGAAACTTAAATTACAGTCAGGTTCTTTTGAAAGTTAGTAATTACCCTATATACATTTCAAAAAGAATTTAGTTCATATCGAAGAAACTATTTTTAGAACTCCGCTTCCTTCTGTATGTAGATATCGCTGTAAACGGATGGCGGAACTCAATATTCAGCATGGAGATAGAGCCTGGTCCGCCTTTTTCCATAGAGTTCACTTCCGCCCAGAATGGGGTAGTTTAATCCTGATGATGGGCGGCATGTACCCGTAGTTGGTGGGTACGCCCTGTCAATGGATAAAGCGATGCGTATGTACTTTATCGGAATAGTTCAGAATGGGTATTCGGTAATCGCCGGTTTGCCGTATTCCCCTTTCATCGACCATTTGCCGGGGCGGTCGAGGATTGAGGCAAAGAGGAAGATTGATGGTTCCTGTTTCTTCGAGCTGCTGGTTCAATCCATTTCTATCCGCAAGGCTACATAACGCTTCTTAATGCGATTGATGAACTGTTCCCAAGTGTTGATGAACTCTTAGCTTTGGCGACAAGTAACAACCCCGATGTAGCCATATCCAGGCGGTGTACAATCATGGGACCGGTAGCTTCCGGATATTTAGCTTTACACGATGGTAAACGGAATCCGTCTCCTCTTCTTTCCGGGGACAGATAACATACCTGATGGCTTATTTCACCACCAGCCATTCGTCCTCAAAAACGATTCTAATTCTTCCTTCCTGTGTGCTTGGGGCGAAAGTGGATTCGTCTACTTCCAGTCCTTGCAGCATGTTGCAGAATCGGTTCGCATTTTCCTTAATGAAGGGCAACAACTGTGATGCCGTACCTCTGTTGAGAGCCCCACCAGAACTCGGCCATAGCCACGGTTTCAGTTGGTGAAGGTAGGCATACAGCAATTTGGGCAAGGCATTCGCCACTTCCGCAGGGGGGATTTTGTGTACGGTTGTTCAAAGATAGTACATAAGTCTTTTATTTCTCCTTTCGCATTCAGTATACGGAACTGTTCGAATAACTTTGCTTAAGGCTGCCGAACGTTGCTCCGTTCGTTTTAGTTTTTCTATTTCCGTCTCAAAGGTGATAACCTCTTCTTTCCAGCGTTTTGATTCGTTCTTTCCATCCCCGTTCCACCGCTTGAGTTCCGCTTTCTGATATTGGCTTTTCACGAACAAGTGCGTCCTGTTCTTCTTCAGACAGGGCAGGGGATGACTTGCGGCGAAGTTCCCTCTCTTTCTTTGCTGTCTTTAGTTCTTTGGCTTGAATAAGAGCCAGCCTTTGTTTGTTCCGTTTCCCTGTCTAGTTTTTCTTTTGGTTCGCAGATAATGAGGATTAACTTCCCAAATGCACTGATACGACATTGATAGCTGAAATTTGTTCTTCTTCTATTTTAAAGAACTCGTGGTTGCAGCAAATCGTAAACAGGTGGGACGAAATACGGATGCAGATTCTTTCCTGCCAGATTGCCGGAAAAAGCAGCAAGATAACCGATAGAGGAAGATCCTTCTTCCTGGGTTTGTAACGATCAGTACTCCGAACATTTTTCCGAGGGCAGTTCTCTTGCCACTCTTTCTTTGTCGAGATAAACTTTTTGACTTCTTTCGGCCGCTAATACACATAGCGGATGAAGCAGTATGAAAGGAAGTGTAAACCTTTCCGGTAGTGCAATATGGGAAAACGGTTGGTGAAAAAATGTATCATTGATTCTTATCTGAATATCGTTATTGATTGCAAAAAGTAAGGCAAATCCGAATTTTATTCTTTATATTTGTTTTAGTTGGAATAAAAATAGAGAGAATAAAATGGAAGACAAACCAAAATTCGCTTTTGTAGGTAACAGCCACATGGCACTGGGCTTCTGAATGCATATTTCCTCAATGGGAATGTCTGAACTACGAAGCGCTCGGAGAAGGGCTGGCGTATGTCGAGTCATTCATGAAATACATCCGACTGCCAGGTAGTGATTCAGTTCGGGGAGCAATGACATTTATCAGCTGAATGAAGAAAATACAGATGATTATGTAGAGCGGTATGTGAAAGCTGTTCTTGCGGTTCCAAAGGTTAAACTTATCTCTTTTTGTATTTTTCCCCGTAATGATTATGATGATTACAGTACGGCTGTGACAAGTTCATCCGCATACTGAATGAGAAGATAGTTGCAAAACTGACAGGGACAGGCGTCATTTATCTGATGTTTTTGATCAATTACTGATGAACGGCAGATTAAATCCGGAGCTGACTATTGACGATCTGCATTTGAATGGAAAAGGGTATCGGATATTAAGTACGTCGCTGAAGCAGGCATTCAACGGACAGGGAGCATCTATGAAATTTTATGTTGCTTTTGTCATGTAAATAGGTGGCATATCATTTATTTTTCCTATTTTTGCCCCATTAATCAATATGTATAACCCCCATAAAACGATGAGACGATGGAAAAAGTTATTATCAATTCGTACGAGGATTTTGAAAAGCTGGTAGGTCAGCAAATCGGTGTTTCGGAGTATGTGGAACTCTCTCAGGAACGTATAAACCTTTTTGCAGACGCAACACTGGATCATCAGTGGATTCATGTAGATACAGAACGGGCAAAAGTAGACAGTCGTATCATAGCACGATTGCTCACGGTTATCTGACGCTTTCCATGCTTCCTTACCTGTGGAATCAGATTATCGAGGTGAATAATCTGAAAATGATGATCAACTATGGTATGGACAAGATGAAATTTGGACAGGCTGTTTTGTCCGGACAGAGCATTCGTCTGGTGACTACTCTGCATTCACTGACCAATCTGCGCGGTGTGGCAAAAGCTGAAATCAAGTTTGCAATTGAGATTAAGGATCAATCGAAGAAAGCACTTGAAGGCATCGCTATTTTCCTGTATTATTTCAATTGAGTAACGACGAAAAAGATAAGATAAAAGGCTGTTTCCTGCAAAGGAAGCGGCCTTTTTTTATTTATTGGATGCAAGATATGTAAATACACGGAAATCGGTTAAAATATCAAAATAATAAGAGGTTTGTCCTCATTGTGGCATCCATAAGCGCCGCTTGAGTTTTGTATTATATATGTATTCAAATAATCATAAAACAATTAAAAGTGAGCGTTATGTCTTTAAGTAGTCTTTTAATCATATTTTCATCTTCTTTTCATGGCATTGTTTCCGGTGATCAATCCTTTAGGAAACGGTTTTGTCGTCAATGGATTCTTTGCAAACCTCGACCCTTCACAACGAAAACGGCTATTCAGAAACTAACCATTAACTTTATAATGATCGGTGTAGGCGCACTTTGCTGATAGGTCATTTATTCTTATTGATTTTCGGTCTGGCGATTCCCGTGATTCAACTGGGTGGTGGAATACTTATTTGTAAGACTGCGATAGAATTGCTGGGTGATTCCAATTCTTCCGATAAAGAAGGGACCAGCCAGAATGTAGACAGCTTCAAGTGGAAGAGCATCGAACAGATGATATTTTATCCCATCACGTTTCCCATCAGCATCGGTCCGGGCAGTATATCCGTTATATTTACTCTGATGGCATCTGCCAGTGTGAAAAGGCAAACTGTTGCATACCGGAATCAATTATCTGGTCATTGCACTGGTCATTATTTGTATGGCGGGGATACTATGTGTTTCTTTCACAGGGACAGAAGATCATTCAGAAACTCGGGCCGGTAGGGAATCAGATCATTAATAAGCTCGTTGCCTTTTTACCTTTTGCATCGGTATACAGATTTCCGTCACAGGTATTTCCTAGATATTCCATCTGAATATATTATGAGTTCGGATGTTCTTTCTTTTTCTTTTGCTTGGATAGCTTTCAATGTATTTTCTTCTCACTGAACGAATAGCGGGAACCAGTAGTTCTGGTTCCATAATTTCCAGCATGGTACGCAATTCTTGTTGTAAAGTTCGGGGATGGAGCAGGGTCAGTTGATAGGCAAGTTTGATGCAAAGAGACTGCACTCCTGCCGGTTCTTGCCTTGATACCATTCGTTCCATACAGAAATCCAGTAAAGTCCACTCGTGGAGGGTCAGCTAGCTGTTGTTGGCATAGCTTGGGTTCAGTAACATCCTTCGTTTTCCCGAATGCGGGCAGGTAAAGTGCTGCGTCTATCAGTTCGTCTTGTTTCAGAGTCAGCCACTCTACCTCAGGTTTTGAGAAGTGGGTACAGACCCACAACGCCTGATAAGAGATAACGTCATCCTCATCAAAGATCAGCCGGTAAATTTCTTCTCTGAGCCGTTCGTCTTCTTTTATATAATGAAGCAGTTCCCGTATATTTTTATATGGAAGCGTGTGGCTAGCTGTGTGCGTAAATCCATTTTTTTTTGGGTTCAGTATCTTATTTTTTATCGTCGGCCAGGTGCAAGATTGGATACGGCTTGCCCATGCTATCCGTTTCATCCTGTCCGATGATCTCGAATCCCAAATGCTGATAGAAACCTGAGAGCCTGGTCGTTCTTCGTTTACATCCACCTTGTCGATCTGTTTCTGGCGGATGGCATGCTATCAATCGCTTTTCCGTATCCCTTTCCCTGTTCGTCGGGGTGTACAAACAGCATCTCGACTGTTCATCACTCAATCCCATGAATGCGGCTTAATCTTTCCGTGAGTTGCGGATGATAAAGAGCTCTACTGCCGGCAGATAGTGGTTGCGTATCAGTGGCTTATAGAACTGGATACTCTCTTCTGTCAGAAAGTGGTGCGTGGTACGTACAGACTTCTCCCACAGCTGTATCAGTTCATCGCCAATCCTGTTCGGTGGGGCGTGCTATATTGGGAATGTAGTAACATTCATGATCATATATATTCCCGTTATAAGTAAGTTCTGCCTGATGAAGTGTACCTTCATAGATAAATCCGTTTCGCTTCAGCAACTTGTTGCGAACGTTTGTAAAGCGGATAACAGTTGGCAGTGATGAGGCTGAGCTGTAGTTCGTTGAAGCCATAGTTGAGCACGGCTTGCACTGCTTCCGACATGTATCCTTTTCCCCAATACGGTTCGTCAGCCAATATCCCAGCATACGTACCTGAGGATTTTCCCGTTTCGGATCGGGTACGATGCCGATGGAAGCTATCAATTGCTGTGTATCTTTTAATGTAACAGCCCATATACCTTCCTGTCCTATAAATGCGCCGTGAAGGATTTCACGGATTCATTCAACGTCTTGCGGGGAGCCCATCCGGCATTATTCTCTGAAACAGGCAAAGAATGCTTCTGCGTCATTCTCCTGAAAAGGGCGCAGTAGCAGACGTTTCGTTTCGATATTCGGGCATAGAGCCACTTCGGTTCTTTCTGCTTCCGGTTCTTTCTTGTATACACATTCCAAACGATTTCCGTCGGGGTCGAGCACTACGCTTTCAAAATATCCGTCTCCCGAAGTGCGTGGTTCACCTGCTATGGTATACCCCTCGAGCGCATTTCTTCCGTAAAGCGAAGAATCTCCTCCTTGCTGGGAAATGTGAACGCAAAGATGTGTCAGTCCCGCCTGTTTTCCCTATCGGGGTATTCTGCACATCTGCCCGACTCATCAACTCCAGAGTGGGACCTTCATCAAAAGAGATAAAGTATGATTCTGAACCCCTTCTGGGATTGATATATTTTCATTACTTGTCCCGGCCCAGAAAGCGGACATAGAATTCTTTCATTTCTTCCAGACGGAAAGTCCAGATGGCGATGTGATGTAGTTTCATAAGAATCGTAGTTAATGTTGTTATACTTATTTTATTGATGCGTCACATATTCGTAAACGATACGTGAGATGTCCGCAATGATTTTACTGTTCTCCTGATTATTCTCTTCGGAATCTTTGACGAAGACAGCTATACTGTAAGCGTGTCCGTCGGGCAGGAGGACGAAGCCGATATCATTGCAGGCTACCTGTTGTTTTGGCATTGCGGTCACCCGTCCCCGTCTTGTGGCCGATTGTAACTTCTTTGCCGAGCAATGGAGCAACCAGTCGATCTTGTCCGGTCTGGCATTCTGTCATGGTCTGATAGATGAAGTCTTTTGTATTCCTGTGGGAACAGTGCTTTTTACGGAATATCTCCAAGAGTCTCGCGGCGGCCAGCGGAGTAGTCCAGTTTTGATAACACAGACTTTCGTCTTGGTGCACGTTTTCCGTGCAGACAATGGCACAATCCGTAACGCCTAGAGAATGGATGTACTGGTTCACCGTATCTACCCCTCCCTGATATTGAAACAGAATATCACAAGCATTGTTGTCACTTTGTTGCAGGGTGTATTTCAATAAATCCGCAATGTCTATATTGAATCCCTCCCTGTGGAAAACTATCCTGCAGCGGACTATAAGTATCGGGTTTTAAATCCTCTTTTCTTTATGGTCAGTTCAAAAGTTCAATGACTGTTGCTGCTTTCCATATAATCAGCCAATGCCAACGCCTGATGAAATTTGAATACACTCATCAATGGATAATGAATGTCATTGTTGACAGTTACCGTATCTTTTCCGTCGATAATGACGGCAATACCTATTTAGCTTTCTTGCCTTTGATAGCCTGTTTGAGTTGGTCCTCCAGAGAAAGATTCTGTGCACAGATAATAGTGGGGATCAGACAGAGAAGCAGGATGAATGAGCGCATACTAATTTTTCATTAATTGGTTTGTATTTGGGTCTTAAGAGTCACAAAGATATAAATACTAATTTTATCAGCAAATATTTACTTGAAATAGTAATCCTACATAAGAATTATCTATTTTTGTCGGTAAACAAAATAATAAGCCTTCTATATGTTAAAATGTCATTCAGAGTTGTTTAAATCGTCGGTGAAGTTGGCGGATGGTTTAAGATTGAGTACAAAAGAAGAATTGAAAGATGTAGCACAGTTGCTTCTTCTTCCCATTCCTTCAAAATTGCGAAAAAAAGAAGAGTATGTATCCCTGTCTTGCAGAAGCTGTTCTGACTTGTCCGGATATATGGATTCCGCAGTTGACACATTATGAATGGTTGCTCCTTCAAAAATTGGTGAAAGCAGGAGCCAATACCTATGTGGAAGAACCTAATATGATAATGACGAGTACATTAGAATTACTTTCTTTGTTGCGACCGACCGTGGTTTGAACGGAGACAAGATTCGTTATATGATTTGTGATGAGTTGCGTGAAGCGGTTGCTCCCCATATTGATAAGTTTTTGACATCAACGGAAGAGAACAGCCGTTTTGTGCTGGAGCAGTATGCTTTAGGAATTTTAAATCTTTATGGTCTCTTACCTTATACAGAATTCTTGAAGCAACTGACCGGATACTTGAAGGGTTCAATGACAAAGGACGAAATTGCTAAAGGTTTATCAAATTCAATGTTGATGAGACAACTGACGTTTGATATAGAAGATATATATAATTCTGTTATGTATGTTCGATCTCCCTTATTATTGGAAGTTGAGGACTTAGAGGAAAGATTATATGCACATCGTGCTATAAAAAGTTTGAAGAAGTTTACCATCGAAGAGGTTTTGTCGGCTGGAACGATGCCTATGTTCTATATTTCCAATCCGCATTCGGATCAACTGAAAGGATTTATGATGAGGAAATTAGGTTATAATGAAGAACTGGCTGAGGCCAAGATACAGTGGCTGTGGTATGCAATACAGATGGACGAAAATCCGATGTCTGCTATTGTTTCGGCAATAGACACGAAGGTTCTTTCTATGCAAGAACTTCAGGAAGTGGTTGCGGCAGGGAATAGCTGTAAACTATTGCTTTGATAATGATTGTCCCCAAGAGTTGGTTCTTGAAAGGTCACGGTTCGTCCACCGAAGCATCTGCATCAGATTTTACTTAAAGCGGCTGTGGTAGGGGTGAATCGGTGAAAACTGTCCTCCTCGTATCGTTGCCGGACCAACGATGAAAGCAGCAGGCATGGATATCAACTCCTAAAAGAGATACCATTTCATTTTATATTGCAAACAATGGTTGATGGTATGTTTTATGATACATTCGATGAAGCTTGTTTGAATAAAGCGAATTGATGATGAAAAATCGGACGGAATGATCCTTGCCCTTTGTGGGAGCGGAAAGAAATATAAGAAATGTTGCGGCAGGGATAACTGAAAAGGGACTGAAAATATATTCGTAGAGATGCTATGTCGGCATAGGCGGACTGTTCTTTGATACGGTCTTTCCATCGCCATCGAATAAATGAACAGTCTGAAAATGGATCATTCATATAAGATTTTTAAACGGATAGCCAAAGAAATGACTGTTGGAATTTGGTATGGTAAAATGTTCTTACCTTTGTAAGGTCATCAAAATAAGTGTTCATGAAGAAGTCTATAAAACATTTGCCCAAGCGAACATTTAGGAAGAACTGACAGTTCTGCTGACTTAGTCTGCAAAAAGCGTCGATAACTGTCAGATGATTATCCTGTTCGCCTTTGATTGCGGGGAGTTATGCCAGGGTAATTATGTTTTATGGGATACTAAAATAGAGTTCGGTGTTCGTACCGAAAGGAAGAACTGTATCAGAGTGGATTATGATATTCTTGTCATCACCAACGGAGCAGTCAAGCGGGCAGAAAGAAAACTGGAGCGTATCACTAACAAATATCATGATTTGTTTGAATACCGTCGTCACGCTTTTCCGCAATTCATTGTCGAACATATAAATACGGTTAACAATAATCTGAGGTTAGCCAGTATTTCTTTACAGATATTGTAAAAAGAAGGAATTTTGCTTTACGATAGTGGCAAATATCAATTGGCTAAACCACGGAAGTTGAGTTTTAGGGAGATTCGGGATATTGCACAAAATGAATTTGATAAACTTTTCCCTTATGCTTGTGACTTCCTAACTGGTGTAAAGGATTATTTTATACTTAAAGAAAAAATACAACCTTTCTGCCTTTATGCTTCATCAATCCTGTGAGAAACTTTATAATACTATATTGATGGTTTTTACGAATTACCGTCCGAAAAGTCACAGACTTCAAGACCTTGGTGGAATGGTAAAGCGCTTTTCGATGGAACTGGTAACGGTTTTTCCTCAAAATACGGATGATGAAAAAGAGTGTTTCGATCTGTTATGCCGAGCCTATATCGAGGCCCGCTATAACAAAGATTACAAAATTACACGCGAACAGCTGGAATACTTAATTTCACGTTTAGAGATTCTAAAGGAAATGACTGAACGTCTTTGCAAAGAGAAAATTGCAGAATATAATGCGATGGCGGAAAATGGTTGAACACACGAAAAATTTTAAAGTCTTATAACTTTGCATCCGTCTGGCTGTCACTCCCTATAAATTAAAAAGAAGAATATATCTGTCATCTGTCACCGATTTCATTCTAACTATCAGATTATAAATAGTTAATGATGTGACAGCAGTGGGGTGACAGCACTGTGATGGCAATTATGCTGTCACCCTTGTATTTGTGATTCGGGATATGTTGTGAAGTCGTTGATTTCATCACGGTATGTAACTATCTTTTCTAAACCTTGAAACAGTTTGTTTTGCAGTTTGAAACTAAAGTTCCCAATGCTTGAAACCATAGTTCCAAAGGCTTGAAACTAATGATTCCAAGCTGTTGGAACTAAAGTTTCAAGCCTTTGAAACTATGGTTTCTCTTCGCTGAAACTATGGTTTCAAGGCGACGAAACTAATTCAGTGCTATAACCTTATCATGCCCCAGCTTAGATTGCTTCTTTAGTGTCTTCTCTTTTCTATATTAAACTTTCGTTTTTTCTTGTCGGTCCCGGATATAATGAGTAATTTAGCAGTCTCAACGACACGAAGACGCTGACACAAACAACCTATTATTTATATAAATGAAAATTACCCAATTCCGTAAAAATGGAGATACAACAGCGCTCAGCGTAATGGATCTTGAAAAACTGGTAAACAAAGTAAAAACAGAGATAAAATCCCGTCCGGTTTCCACTTTCAGAGAAGAATTAAGATATATGCTTCCAGATGATCGGTGTATGTTTGCCGACAAGCTTCCCGAGATAATTCCTGCCGCAGAATTTAGAAAAGTAAACGGGCAGAAGCAGATGAAAGCGTACAATGGTATTATTGAACTGACTGTCGGTCCCCTGTCCAATAAATCGGAGATAGCTCTGGTGAAACAAAAAGCGAGTGAACAACCGCAGACCCGTTGCGCTTTTATGGGGTCGAGTGGAAAAACGGTGAAGATATGGACTACTTTTACTCGTCCGGATAACTCACTGCCCCAAACACGGGAAGAGGCGGAACTGTTTCACGCTCACGCCTATCGGCTGGCCGTGAAATGTTATCAGCCCCAAATCCCGTTCGATATACTTCCCAAAGAGCCGACTTTGGGGCAATATTCGCGATTGTCTTATGATCCGGATATTATGTATCGTCCGAATTCCGTGCAATTTTATCTCTCGCAGCCCACAGCGATGCCCGAAGAGAAGACTTTCCGGCAGGCAGTGCAGGCAGAGAAGCCTCCGTTGACTCGTGCCGTGCCGGGATATGATGCAGAAAATGCTTTTTTGATGCTTTTTGAAGCAGCTTTTCGGAAAGCTTATACAGATCTTAGCGAAGCAGGCCTCCAATTACGGGAAGATAAATGGCAACCATTGGTCGTACAATTGGCCAAAAATTGTTTTGCTTCGGGATTGCCTCAGGAAGAAGTCGTGAAACGTACCGTTTTCATTTCTATATGTATAAACAAGAAGTGCTGATCCGGGAGATGATTGGCAACGTATATCTCGAATGTAAAGGTTTCGGCAAAAATATCAGTCTGAGCAAAGAGCAACAGCTAGCCTTACAGACCGAAGAATTCATGAAACGCCGTTATGAATTTCGCTATAACACACAAATCGCTGAGGTGGAATATCGGGAAAGGCTGTCTTTCCGTTTTCGTTTCAATCCTCTCGACAAACGGGCGCTGAATAGCATTGCCCTGGATGCACAAATGGAGGGTATTCCACTGTGGGACAGGGATATCAGTCGGTATATCTATTCAAATCGCGTGCCTGTATTCAATCCGCTGGAGGATTTTCTCTATCGACTTCCCGGATGGGACGGTAAAGACCGTATCCGTGAATTGGCAGCTACCGTTCCTTGCCGGAATCCGTATTGACAGACTTGTTTCACCGCTGGTTTCTCAATATGGTTCCTCATTGGAGAGGGTATGATAAAAAATACGCGAACAGTGTTTCGCCATTGCTGGTCGGGGGGCGCAAGGGACGCGAAAATCTACCTTTGCCGGAGTATAATGCCACCTTCGAACGTTCCTATTATACTGACAGCATTGATTTCTCGCGAAAGAAAGATGCGGAACTTTATCTCAATCGTTTTGCGCTCATCAATATTGATGAATTTGATCAGGTCAGTTCGACACAACAGGGCTTCTTGAAACATATTCTGCAAAAAAGCCTGTGGTAAATATGCGGAAACCTCATGCCAGTGCCGTGCTCGAAATGCGCCGGTATGCTTCATTTATCGCTACGAGTAATCAAAAGACCTGTTGACCGATCCTTCCGGTAGCCGTCGTTTTATCTGTATCGAAGTGACGGGAGTGATTGACACGAATCGTCCGATAGATTATGAGCAGCTTTACGCGCAAGCCATGTATGAATTGGAACATGGCGAACGCTATTGGTTCGACCAGGAGGATGAAAAGATTATGATGGAAAACAATCGTGAATTTGAGCAAGTTCCTCCGGAAGAACAGTTGTTTTTTCGTTATTTTCGTGCCGCACAGCCTGAAGAAGGGGAGTGGTTGTCTCCGGCGGAGATTATGGAAGATATTCAGAGAAATAGTTCGATACCGATGTCCGTGAAAAGGGTCAATTCATTTGGAAGAATACTGAAAAAGCAGGAAATCCCCTCCAAACATGTACGTAGCGGTACGCTTTACCATGTCGTAAAGTTAGTGACCGGGTAGCGGGAACAAATAATAAATGTGTGATTGCATTGTGACAGCAAAAATGCCGTCACAATGCAATCACCTCCTGCTGTCACGGGCTGATTCGTTGATAATTAATCTGTTATCTCCTGTTTGGTGACAGATGACAGCAACTTACCATATATATTCTTCTGTGTAGCGTTGGTAAGCAGGCTCTTCTTTTATTCCTTTGTTACGAAACAATTGTTTTATATAAGCTTGATCTTTGGGCATAAGGCCTCGTTCTCCACGATAGAGTCGGTAATATCCTGTTTTCCCATAGTGTCCCACCAACTGTGATCGGATACTGACTGCGTCTCCATAAGGAATCCTGTCAAGCAACCGTTTAAGTCCCCATGTTACATGAACTTTTACAGCCGTTTTAAAACATTCGCATTGATTCCCGTCCGCAGGATAGCGTGCCGGATTAACGCTGGTGATATAAAGATAGTCGGCTCCGTTATATTGTGCAGCTATGTGGCGTAAGCATTTGGAGGCTTGTGGGCATTGGTCGTTGAAGCAACGGGCAAATTGTAAGGGACAGACAGGCTGTCGGGTTCTTCTTTCATTTGTTGACTTTGTTTTATTTATGATAGCAAGGGATACAAGTTTTGTATTCTCTACAAATGTAAGGCTTTCTTTCAAGAATGAGAAATGATTGATAAGCTAATACCATTGTTCTATGCGATTTCTTTTTGAAATCACTATCTTTGCAATGGATCTATTCATTAAATAAAGAAGAGATTATGCTTGCATATACATATATTGAACACGGAAAATTTGAATTGCGAGAAAAACCGGAACCGAAAATTACGGATGCGGGATGCAATCGTGCGTGTGACTCTTGGCAGTATCTGTACCAGTGACCTGCATATCAAACACGGTAGTGTGCCGCGTGCAGTACCGGAATAACGGTTGGACACGAGATGGTAGGTGTCGTGGAAGAGGTGGGAGCTGAAGTTACATCAGTCAGACCCGGCGACAGAGTGACTGTGAATGTCGAGACTTTCTGTGGAGAGTGTTTCTTTTGTCATCACGGATATGTCAATAACTGTACCGACCCCAACGGTGGCTGGGCTTTAGGCTGCCGTATCGACGGCGGACAGGCGGAATATGTCAGAGTACCTTATGCCGATCAGGGACTGAACCGTATTCCCTGATACAGTCAGTGATGAACAGGCTCTTTTTGTCGGTGATGTCCTTGCCACAGGCTTCTGGGCAACTCGTATCTCGGAGATTACGGAGAAAGATACTGTCCTCCTCATTGGTGCCGGACCTACCGGAATTTGTACTTTGCTCTGCTCGATGCTGAAGAATCCGAAGCGTATCATTGTCTGTGAAAAAGTCCCCTGAAAGGATTCGGTTTGTCCGTGAACATTATCCCGATGTACTGATAACGACACCTGAGAACTGCAAGGAGTTTGTACTCCAAAACAGTGATCACGGTGGAGCTGATGTTGTTCTGGAAGTGGCGGGGACCGAAGATACTTTCCGCTTGGCATGGGAGTGTGCCCGTCCCAATGCCATTGTCACCATTGTGGCGCTTTATGACAAACCTCTGCTTTTTCCTTTGCCTGAGATGTATGGCAAGAATTTGACTTTCAAAACAGGAGGTGTAGACGGCTGTGACTGTGCTGAGATCCTCAGTCTGATTGAAGAGGGAAAGATTGATACCACTCCTCTTATTACCCATCGCTGTTCGCTGAACGAGATTGAGGAGGCATATCGTATCTTTGAAAACAAGCTGGACGGCGTCATCAAGGTAGCGATTGTATGTCAAACTGAAAGTAATAAATAAGAATATGCCTGTTATCGAAATATCATCTTTGACCCATCCCGGTGTGGAGATCTTCAGTACTCTTACCGAGGCTCAGTTACGCAATCGTATCGAGCCTGACAAGGGTATTTTTATCGTAGAAAGTCAAAGGTCATAGAGAGAGCTCTGGACGCCGGTTATGAACCTTTAGCCATTTTAGTGTGAGCATAAACATATCACTGGCGATGCCTCAACATCATTGAACGTTGTGGCAATGTGCCTGTCTATACGGGTAGCAGGAACTGCTTGCTACATTGACCGGTTATGTCCTGACACGTGGTGTTCTTTGTGCCATGCGCCGTCCTGCGGTGCGCAGTAGTGGCAGAAGTCTGTCGGGAAGCCCGGCGCATCGTCGTGATCGATGGTGTTGTTGATACAACCAACATCGGTGCTATTTTCCGTTCGGCAGCCGCCCTGGGAATTGATGCCGTACTACTGACGCGTAACTCTTGTGACCCGTTGAACCGTCGTGCAGTCAGAGTATCGATGGGAACGGTCTTCCTTGTACCATGGACTTGGATGGACGGTTCTCTCAGCGACTTGGGCAAGTTGGGCTTCCGTACAGCTGCCATGGCACTCACGGATAACTCTGTTTCCATTGATGATCCTGTCTTGGCAACCGAACCCAGATTGGCTATCGTGATGGGTACCGAAGGGGACGGACTTTCGCCGGAAACGATTGCCGAAGCTGACTACGTAGTCCGTATTCCTATGTCGCACGGTGTCGATTCACTCCAATGCTAGCCGCTGCGGCTGCCGTAGCTTTCTTGGCAGCTTCGTGCTCGATAGTTCTCATAAGGATCCTTTTTATTGTCGGGACATAAGTTCCGCAAATTGATCAGTGACTGGACATTATATTTCTCAATGAGATCAATGCATTGTTGAAGATAATCTTCATCCACTTTTACTCCATTCCATTGGTACCATCGTTTTACCATCTCAATACCTGCATTATGCTGCTTGGCAACATTCCAAATCATGTGACGAGATCATCCTTTTTTGTTTTCTTGATTTTTAACCGTTTTCAGCTCAAGTACTCCCTTGTAGATTTTGATTTCTTCATCATAGATGAGCTGTTTCTCAGCGTCAGTTCATCATCTCCCAGAAAAGTGACATGGGTCATGAGTCGTCGTTCGTCACTGAACTCGGCTACAGCGATGCCATGGTCGGAAACAATGAAATAACCGCCATTGTCCCTGCGAGTATACAAGACATCCGGATTATTATACACAAAGTAATCGAACAGACTTTCCCCTTTGAGGTCTATTTGATAATGATCGATGTAGCGCTCTTTATATCGTTGCATGAAATGTGCTGTAGTAATGCATCACCCTATTGGAGACTTGAAACCTGTTATTTGGATATAGCCATTGCTTGAAGTAGCGATAACGGGAGCATAAGCCTGAAATCCTACGCCTTGCATATATGAATTGTTTTTCCCACTACTGTCCACACATTTCTTCGGGTGGTGGTGAGGGGTTATACGCTGGGTCGCCAAAGGATATGGCAGCATGTTCTTTGTTTTCTTACGAACCTTATCCATGAACATATTTGCTTTGGTCGATATTTCGATGAGGGTCCTTATGCACTTCGGCATACAGTTCCTCGTGAGTCATACTTGTCAGATACATATTTGTGTTTTGAATTGAGACAAAGGTAGTGGTTATCTTCAGAATTGGCATCATTGTCGGATGGCTTTTGCGGATGATGCCGAAAATAAATACTTTATTCTTTTTTAGAACCTGTACGCTCTCATATCCATTATTTTGTGCTCCACCATTAATGCTATGGATACATTAGGTCTTTCAAAAGTAACATCATTGTTCATCCTGACTTTAATAGAAAGAGACGAGAGTAGTTTAATGAGACTGAAGCTATGTGTTAATTGCATAGGTTCAGTCCTAAATTTTATATGAGTAGGATTCTTTTTATTCAACAAAATAGAGAACTAAGATTCTTTAGGCTTCTTATAATGTTCATTTATCATTCTACTAACTTCGTCCATTGATATTTCTCCCTCTATATGTTTACGAGCTGTGTCTATGAGAAAATTTGATACACGCAGATTATCGACAGTTTGTAAGCCTATGGAAGCTCTCCATAATTTGGCTCGTTCACGTTTCTCCTAATCTGTATCATTTAAATATTCATCAAATATGTGCATGTTCTTATCATCTTTTTGATTTTCACGTTATAAGTTGGGGTTCATGTAGCTACAAAAAGTACAAAAACAATCCTGATATTGAATATAATTCACTACATTTGCATTATAAAAATCGTATCAAACAATGAAGCTAAATAGACTAAAGGCAGTTCTTTTTGGAAAAAGGTATCTCTCAGACGTGGTTGGCGAAACAGCTTGATATGAGTTTTAGTATGGTCAATGCCTATGCTTGCAATCGGATTCAACCTAATTTGCAGACACTTCAACAGTTTGCATCGATATTGCAGGTAGATTTGAAGGACTTAATAACCGATAAAAAGATAGGTAATAATATACAAGCCTTTCTGATGTTATTATTGAGTTTAATTGATTAGAATATAAAAATAAGCAATAAGATGGCAAACTTAAATATTGAACAGAAAAGGTGAAAAAGCCTTTTTCAAGAATCGAAATACAACTTCCTTATACCTGATTACCAACGCCCATATGCGTGGGGTGAGATGGAGTGTAAAACTTTATGGGATGATTTGTTTTCGTTCTCTTTCCCAAATGATGACTGTGACCAATTTATTGACGATGAAGAGTATTTCCTTGGTCCTATAGTAACATTTAAGAATAGAAACCAAATGGAGGTAATTGATGGGCAGCAACGTTTAACGACACTTATGCTTTTGTTAAGGGCTTTTTATAATAAACTAGGTAGTATGAAAAGACCCTCGCTCAAAACGGATGAAGGAGGATATTGAAAAATGTATTTGGAGAGCTAATGAATTTGGAGAGTTTGAAACATCTGCTCTGAAAATCAATTCACAGGTTGCTACGCATGAAGATAAAGAAGAGTTTATTGCAATATTGAAAGATGGACAAGGAATTGGCAAAAAGTCGTTACGCAAAGAATTTCAATTTCTTCGTTGAAAAGATAGATGTTTTTTAAGTAATTATCCATCGTATTTGCATATTTCCCGGCACGAGTGTTAAATAACTGTGTGCTTTTACCAATAGAGGCGGAATCACAAAATACGGCATTAAGAATTTTCTCAACCTTGAATGATAGAGGGAACCTCTCTCTCTGATGCAGATATTTTTTAAGGCGCAACTTTATAAATATTATTCATCGTTTGGTAAAAAAAGATGAATTTATAGAAACGTGGAAAAAATCTAGATAAGATTACTAGCGAAGTGTTTCATCCAATTTATGGTACACCATTAGATGAATTGTTTACAAGATATATGTATTATGAGCGAGCACTTGCAGAGATAAAATCATCAACAACAGAAGCTTTTGCGCAAGTTTTATGAAGGAGATGGCAGTTATCCTTTTGCATCAGCCAAAGACATTGAGTAATCTTGTAAGCCTTGCCAAATTTTGGCAAGATGTTAGCAATCAGGAGACAGAACGTTTCTCAGATAAAGTCCTAAAGCGTTTGTTCGTACTTAGTTATGCTCCTAATGGAATGTGGACGTATATCACTTCTGTGTATTTTATGTACCATCGTAATGAAAATGATGAAATAGAAGAAAATGCTTTTTGTCGTTTCTTGGATTGTATAACAGCTTTCATATGGGCTTATGCTATAACTAATCCAGGTGTTAACTCTTTGCGTACTCCTGTATATGCAGAAATGGTTAAGATAATCAGAGGAGAAGATGTAACATTCTCAGATTTCAAATTTTCAGAAGAACGTTATCGTGCGCAAATAACAAATTATGCATTCAATAATAGTCGTGCGATTACAAAATCAATGATTACTTGGTGGGCTTTTCAATATGATAATCAATCATTATTGTCATTGGAAACCAAATTCGATATAGAACATATATATGCACGAAACAGACTGGATAAAGAAAAAGGTTTATCAAATCAGAATGTAGAAATACTTGGAAATAAGGTTCTTCTTGAAAAAGATTGAATATCAGAGCTTCCTGACTATCGCTTTTGTAGATAAAGTAAAATATTATAAAGGTTTTACCACTGCTAATGGTCAGAAAAGAATGGCTCTCCCAAATTGTAGAATTGGCGGAGATAAGTAATTCATATAGTGATTTTACTGAAACTGATATTATTAATCGTAATTCTAAAATAATTGATTCGTTTGAATTTCCTTAGAGCGAATCAATTATTGAAAGAGTAAAGTTATAGCTTTGAATATCAATTTGTTTTTAGCATA
>VOFH01002455.1_pt1 | contig 28615 bp, 38 predicted proteins | sample 5384091 | NCBI WGS metagenome assembly VOFH01 (sample SAMN12384727, study PRJNA508395) | human gut metagenome | isolation source: healthy gut G | host: Homo sapiens
AGACGTGTTCCGATGCTCCGCCCATTTCGCCATCGGTCTGTGCATCATGTTCTTCCCCACGGTGGTGCTTGGCACGATAAACAGCATCCTGTCGCCCGTCGTGCAGGGCACGGCGAAGATGCTGGAAGCTGAAACACTGGATATGAACCGATACCGTGAGCAGAAGGACAAACTGGAATATGATGCGCAATCCCGAAACCGCCTACCTCGTGTCCAACGAGGAGTTTGACAAGCAACTGGAGGAATTGGGCTGGTCGCCCTCCGACATGGTGACGATGGCGGGGATGTACATCGAGCGGGGATGTACAACATGAGAAAGGGCATCCGTGACTTCTTCCGCGAGATACTGGAACTGCTGTTCCAAGCCGCCGCCCTCGTGATAGACACCGTCCGCACCTTCTTTCTCGTGGTGCTGGCGATACTCGGCCCGATAGCTTTTGCCATATCGGTCTGGGACGGGTTTCCAAAGTACGCTCACAATGGATGTGCCGCTACATACAGGTTTATCTGTGGCTTCCGGTGTCGGACATATTCAGCACCATACTGGCGAAGATACAGGTGCTGATGCTGCAAAGCGACATCGAGCGTATGCAGGCTGACCCGAACTTCTCGCTGGATTCGAGCGACGGGGTGTATATCGTGTTCATGATTATCGGCATCATCGGCTACTTCACCATACCCACTGTTGCGGGCTGGATCATCAAGCCGGTGGCATGGGGAAGCTACGGTCGCAACGTGAACCAGACGCCGGGCAGGACGAGCCGGAAGCATGGCGGGCAGCGTGGCGGGTGCTACCGCAGGCAACATGGTCGGACGTGCCGGGAAACTGCTGAAATAATCAACTGACAATTAAAAACGAATAAACAACAATGGAATTTAAGTCACTCAAAAACATCGAATCATCGTTCAGGCAGATACGCCTGTCCGGTATCGTCTTCCTCTCGCTGTGCGCCGTGATAACGGTATGGAGCGTGTGGAGTTCCTACCGCTTCGCGGAGCGGCAACGAGAAAAGATCTATGTGCTGGATAACGGCAAGTCGCTGATGCTGGCACTCTCGCAGGACTTGTCGCAGAACCGTCCGGCGGAAGCGAGGGAGCATGTGCGCCGCTTCCACGAGCTGTTTTTCACGCTCTCGCCCGAAAAAGAGCGCGATAGAACACAACGTGAAACGCGCCACAACCGCATCATCGCCGGGAACATCAATCAGGTGTTGAAGGTGGACAGCGTGGTATGCGATTTCAACGGCTATCCCTACCGTGCCGTGACCTACGCCACGCAGAAGATCATCCGGCAGAGCAACGTCACCGAGCGCAGCCTCGTGACTACGTGCCGCCTCTTGAACTCGTCCCGTTCGGACGACAACCCCAACGGGTTCACCATCGAGGGATTCACCATCATCGAGAACAAGGATTTACAAACCATCAAAAGGTAAACGGACATGAAGAAAATCAAAAAATCATTTTGGCGTGCGTACTGGAAGCTCCACGACAAAAAGAAAATGCTGGTGGCAAGGCTCAAAGGCTATCTGGACGGTTTGCCCCCGAAGACACGCAGGCGCATCGTGCTGGCGATGCTCGCCGCCTTTGCGGTGCTTGCCCTCTACACCTTCGGCAAAGCCGTCTATGAAATCGGCAGGAATGACGGCAGCCGGATGGTGACAGACCATGCCGGACAGGTGGAACTGTCCATAAAGCCGGACAACAATCATAATGTAATACCTTATTTATATGGAACAGACGAAGAATGAACCTAAAAACGAAAACAAGGCGGCTCCCGACAACGGGAAACCGAAAAAGGAGCGCAAGCCGCTGACCGAAGCCCAAAGGCTGAAACGTCAGAAAATGATAGTGCTGCCCGCTATAGTGCTGGTATTCATCGGGGCTATGTGGCTGATATTCGCCCCGTCTTCCGACAAGGAGCAGCAACCGGGAACAGGCGGCTACAATATCGAAATGCCCGACGCTGACAAGGCGAACCGCCGGATCATCGGTGACAAGGCGAAAGCCTACGAACAGGGAGCGATGGAGGAACGGCAGGAGAACCGCAGCCGCGCCATGCAGGAACTGGGAGATATGTTCGACCGCGAGGTGGCGGAAACGGACGGCGGCAGGGACTTCGACCTTGCTAATCCCGGAAATGCGGAAGATGCAACATCAACATCATCCGCTCCGAAAACCATCCAATCCTCCGCAGCTGCCTACCGTGACCTCAATACCACGCTCGGCAACTTCTATGAGCAGCCGAAGAACGACAACACGGAAATGGACGAATTGTTGGAGCGTATCGCCTCGCTGGAATCGGAACTGGAGAGCGAGAAAGGCAAGGCGTCCGCTATGGATGATCAAGTGGCACTCATGGAAAAGTCCTACGAGCTGGCGGCGAAGTACATGGGCGGTCAGAACGGTACACAGCCACCTGTCGGACAGGCGGCAGAACCTTATCATGTGCAGAAAGCCGGAAAGAACACGGCTGCACCTGTCAGGCAGGTAACGCATCAGGTGGTATCTTCGCTCTCACAGCCGATGAGCAACGCTGAGTTTGTCGCCTCCTTCTCGCAGGAGCGCAACCGCAGTTTCAATACGGCGGTGGGTGTCACGACTGTATCGGACAGGAACACCATATCGGCGTGTGTCTATGGGGCGCAGAGTGTGACTGACGGGCAGGCGGTAAGATTACGGCTGCTGGAGCCGATGGCGGTAGCGGACAAAATCATTCCCCGTAATGCAGTGGTGGTCGGCACGGCAAAGATTCAAGGCGAACGGCTCGATATTGAAATCACGTCGCTGGAATATGCGGGTACGATTATCCCGGTAGAACTGGCGGTGTATGACACGGACGGACAGCCCGGCATCTTCATTCCAAACTCGATGGAGATGAACGCCGTCAGGGAGGTTGCCGCCAACATGGGTGGCTCGCTGGGCAGCAGCATCAATATCTCCACCAACGCAGGGGCACAGCTCGCCTCCGACTTGGGCAAGGGGCTGATACAAGGCACGAGCCAGTATATCGCCAAGAAGATGCGTACCGTCAAGGTGCATCTGAAATCCGGATACAAGGTCATGCTCTATCAGGACAGAAATTGAAAACAGACTAAAAAAACAACAATCCAATTTTTATTTACCACTAAAATCCAAAGTAATGAGAAAAGTAATCATCATGCTTGTCCTCGCTATGGGCATCGTAACTGCCAACGCGCAGGAGAACGTAACCGTTGTAACGGACAACGGAAGTGAACAACCGACCTTGACAAAGGAGGTCTATCCGCAGAAGGAGGCGGACGGCGATCTGTATCACGGGCTGACAAAGAAGCTGACCTTCGACCGCATGGTTCCCACCGCACGGCTTGGAAGTGACTTATGACAAGACCGTCCACGTCATTTTCCCCTCGGAGGTGCGCTACGTCGATTTAGGCTCGCCCGACCTGATTGCGGGCAAAGCCGACGGAGCGGAGAACGTCATCCGCGTGAAAGCTACCGTGAGGAACTTCCCGAACGAAACCAATATGTCCGTGATAACGGAGGACGGGAGTTTCTATACCTTCAACGTGAAGTACGCCGCCGAACCGCTGCTGCTCAACGTGGAGATGTGCGACTTCATCCATGACGGCGAGGCAGTGAACCGCCCGAACAATGCGCAGGAAATATACCTGAAGGAGCTGGGCAGCGAAAGCCCGATGCTGGTGCGCCTTATCATGAAGTCCATCCACAAGCAGAATAAGCGCGAGGTGAAGCACATCGGCTGCAAGCGATTCGGCATCCAGTACCTGCTGAAAGGCATCTACACGCATAACGGGTTACTCTATTTCCACACGGAGATAAAGAACCAGAGCAACGTGCCTTTCGATGTGGACTACATCACATGGAAAATCGTGGACAAGAAGGTGGCGAAGCGTACCGCCGTGCAGGAGCAGATCATCCTGCCGCTCCGTGCGCAGAATTACGCCACACTCGTGCCGGGAAAGAAGAGCGAGCGCACGGTATTCACGATGGCGAAGTTCACCATTCCCGACGACAAATGCCTCGTGGTGGAACTCAACGAGAAGAACGGAGGTCGCCACCAGTCTTTCGTGATTGAGAACGAGGACTTGGTACGTGCCAATACCATCAACGAACTTCAAGTGCGCTGACCATGAGAAAGTACATCGCAATAGTCATCGCGTCGCTTGCCCTGTTCACGGGGCAGGCGCACGCCCAGCGATGCCTGCCGAAGATGCAGGGCATCGAGGTCAGGGCGAACATGGCGGACGGTTTCAATCCCGGCGGCAACGACGGCGGGCACAGCTTCGGGGCGGCTCTTTCCACCTACACGAAAAAGGGGAATAAATGGGTGTTCGGCGGCGAGTACCTGTTGAAGAACAACCCTTACAAGGACGGGAAGATACCCGTGGCGCAGTTCACGGCGGAGGGGGGATACTACTTCAAGATACTCTCCGATGCCCGTAAAATCGTGTTCGTCTATGCAGGGGCTTCGGCTCTTGCCGGATATGAATCGGTGAACTGGGGCGAAAAGGTGTTGCATGACGGCTCCACGCTCCATGACCGGGACTCCTTTATCTACGGCGGTGCACTGACGCTCGATGTGGAGTTTTACGTGGCAGACCGTATCGCTCTGCTCGCCAACCTCCGGGAGCGTTGCCTGTGGGGTGGCGACACGAGGAAGTTTCATACGCAGTGGGGCGTGGGCGTGAAGTTCATCATAAACTGACGCACCGCATGGAACGGACGGAAATCGATGCCATGAGGCATATACCCCTTGCGGACTTCCTCGCACGGCTGGGACATGAGCCTGTACGAAGAAGCGGCAACGAATTGTGGTATCGTGCGCCATACCGCAATGAGCGCACGCCCTCTTTCCGTGTGAACGTGGCGAAACAGCTCTGGTACGACTTCGGTACGGGCAAGGGCGGCGACATCTTCACGCTTGCCGGGGAGTTTATCGGAAGCAACGACTTCATGGAACAAGTGAAGTTCATAGCGGAAACCGCCAATATGCCTATGCCTGTTCCCGAAATGAGTAAACCGACTTTCCTGCCTAAACCGTCAGAACCTGCCTTTGAAGGAGTGGAAGCCACCCCGCTGTTTCGTTCTCCACTGACGGACTATCTGGCGGAACGGGGTATTCCTTACGGCATTGCATCCCGGTATTGCTGCCGACTGAATTACGGTGCGCGTGGCAAGCGGTATTTCGCCGTCGGTTTTCCGAATGTGGCGGGTGGCTATGAAATCCGCAGCCGCTTCTTCAAAGGATGTGTGCCTCCGAAGGATGTGTCGCTGGTCAAGGCGGAAGGCTCTCCGGCTGACGTATGTAGCGTATTTGAAGGATTCATGGACTTTCTTTCCGCTGCCACGCTCGGATTGGAAACGGGTGATTGCCTTGTGCTGAACTCCATTTCCAACGTGGAAAAGGCTATGAGGTATCTGGACGGTTACGGGCGCATAGACTGTTACCTCGACCGTGACGAAGCCGGACGGCGCACGTTGGAAATGCTGAAAGGACACTACGAGGAACGTGTCTGCGACCGTTCCGCCCTCTATGATGGTTGCAAGGACTTGAACGAGTATCTGCAACTGACAACGAAAAAGAACAATAACTTAAAAATCAAAGGACAATGAACATACTGAACAACAAGAACAAGAGAACACCAATCTTCAAGGCGTTGGCACTCTGCCTTTTCGCCGCCGTGTCGCTCACCGCCGTATCGTGTGACGACGATATGGACATCCAGCAATCCTATCCCTTCACGGTGGAAACCATGCCAGTACCCAACAAGGTGACGAGTGGGCAGACGGTGGAAATCCGCTGTGAGCTGAAAAAAAACGGGCGACTTCGCCAACACCCTCTATACCATTCGTTATTTCCAGTTCGAGGGGGAAGGCACGCTGAAAATGGCGGGCGGCATCACGTTCCTGCCCAACGACCGCTACCTGCTTGAAAACGAGAAGTTCCGGCTGTATTACACGGCGGAGGGCGACGAAGCGCACAACTTCATCGTGGTGGTGGAGGACAACTTCAACAACTCATACGAGCTGGAGTTTGACTTCAACAACCGCAGCGTGAAGGACGACGGGATTGTTTCCGTTATCCCCATCGGCAATTTCAAACCTCTGCCAAGATGATGCGTGTATTCATGGCTATCCTCTGTTCACTTATGGCGGTCACGTTGCGTTCATGTTGCCCTTTTCTTTCCTTAGCTATAAGCCACTTAAATTTCGGCAACCATTCGTTTCATAAGTCGTTTTCACGCTGTTACAAGTTCAATGATGACGGCATGGTATTGCACGGTGTGCGTCTTTTCCTAGTCCGTGGCATTGTACGACTTTCATACTTTTCCGTACCTGCCGTTTCTACCCGTTTCGGTCATTCGTGTACTCATATCATTTACTTTTGAATAAATCTTTCCAAATACTTCTCTTGTATGCCGAGTGCTTCGCTGTGCCCTCAAAACTGCATAACGGCTTTCCAATAACTCCTTTTCGATTTTCGTTTGTGGATAAACCGAATATGTTCCTTCATTTCGTTCAAATGTCTTTTGACAATTCTTCAATGGCAGTTTTCTTTTTTCTCTTTCGTTGGTCATAATTCATTCTGTTTATAGGTTAAAAATGCACTGACAGCACTCTGTTCTGCATCACCATTTCGGGTCGCTCGTGTAGCGTTGGTGCATATAGAAATGGTGTGAGCCGAAGCCGTAACAGAAGAACTTGTCAAGTTCGTGCTTTTCGGCAAAGTCCTTTACGCTTCGCCTTAACTGCTCCTCACTCGTTGCAAGAGTGAGGAGGTTTAAACTCAAGGAACATCTTTGGAATTGCATCATCCCAAAGACAAACCATGCTTTCAAATCTTACTTCCATATTGTTCAATATTATAGGTTTATATTATGCCGCTTTCATCCGTTCACGGATAAGGTTGGCGTTCTTGTTCTAAGGTCTATGATACGCTCGTGATATTCGGTGTCTTGGTTGTACTTGCCGTGACACTGCACAACTTTGAAGGTGCGCAAGTCCACCTCAACGGTTTCAATTATCTCACCGCCAATTCTTGCCGAGAGTATGAGGGTGTCGGCTTTCTTATAGTATTCACTGCCGAACACGCAGATGTTCTGCGTCTTGCCCTCGTTGTAATACTCGTCTATGCTTTCAAGCACCTTGACGATTATTTCCTCGTCAGTGATTACCAATCCGAAGAATTTGGATTTGTTGGCGATGAAATCCTCTGCATCTTTCTTTCGTTGGAGTTGTCGCTGCTGCTCACGCTCACGCTTTTCAATCTCCCACCTGCGTTGTCGCTCAATCCGTTCCTTCTCATGTATGGCTTCAATCTTTCAGGTTGCCTTGTCGTGTGCCACCATGAAATCTTCGGGACAAATGTTCTTCGGGTTGCGGAGGTCTTGACCGAGTTTTTTTGAGCATACGTAGATAGTCGCACCACATGGAGAGGTTGCCTATCTGATATTTATGACGTTTGGCAATCAGATATGACGCCCAACATTCATCGGCTATCGGTGGGTTGGTGAGAAAGTATTTCATACCCTCAATCTCACCACCTTTCATAAGGGTTTCAATTCTTGGGTCTGAAAGCAAAGCCTTGAAAAAGACGCACGGGGCGATGCCGTGAAAATCGCCCTTGAAACCATTGCGTCTGAGTTGGGGCAATATCTTCATATTGGGATACACATTCCCCCACGCCACAACATCATCATAAAGGCTGTTGTGTGGTCTGACCTCCATATTACTATCCAAAGCCCATACATCGCAATAGCAGAAAGCGAAGCCACGAAGCAGAGCCATGTCAGTGATGATGCCTTTGGGTGAAATCCAACGCTGCACAACCTCGTGGCAGTAGAATTTCATTGGCTCGCCTTTCCTACTCTCGCAGCTGACCTGCGCCACACGGATTAACTGATACCCTTTGCAGGTGGTTATCACGCTGAAATACCGCGTTTCCTTGTGGGTGCGCTTTCGGGTGTCCCATACTTTGAGTTCAGCACGGCATTGGGGGCAGGTACAACCATCAAGGCTGTCGCATAATCCGTTGTTGTTGTGCCACTCGTGACCGCAGTCGGAACAAGTGATGTTTCCTTTTCTTGGTGCGGTAGCCGATATGTTCAACACAATGGCGGTATGCCCAATCAATTTGTGTTGCGGATATGGGGTGAAGGTTGGCGGAAAGTCTTGCCACCTCTTTTTTGTATGCGTGTCTTGGGTTTCATAATCAAAAGTCAAATAGGGAGGGTTGTACAATAGTTTCTTTTTTTTCGCTGTCGGTCTGTTGCGGTTTTGCAACTTGCGGACTTCCTCTTCTTGATATTTTTGGATATTTTCTGCCGTGCTTCCGCCTTTTCCTCTGCCGTGAGTTCCATTAATATGGTTCACCGCCATATCTGGCAGTTCATCGGTTTGCCCACTTTGAATCTTTTTTCTTCATAGTAGTGGATGGCTTGCCCGAATATCTCTCCGTCCGTGAAGCCGTTGCAACCGCTGTTCTTCACATAGTTCAGAATGTAGGTCACGCAGTCGTCTATGTTCTTGCTGGGTTGCTGAAACTTTTGGCAAAGAGTTGGTCTTCCTCTGCCGTTGCTCCAAGTACAGCCACCAAAGTTTTCGTCCAAAAGGGTCTGAGCCACTTGTCTGAAATTTGCCGTTGTCATATCTACGTTGTTTTTGATTTTTTTTTTTTTAATGCGGATTCAAGAGCTGAGGGAGTTGAGTTTCAAACTATCTTATCTGCCTCTCGTTTATCCGACATTTTTTTTTAATGCGTCTTTCTGTCGCATCGGTCGTTTTCGTTTCGGGTGCTCAAAAGGTAGGGATTAGGGGGATGCAAGGTTTTCGGAAAAATACTACCCGCAGGGCTGGAGATTTTTCCAGAAAACAGGATGCTCGACCTTGCATCCCCGTAAAATCCCGGAATTACCTTTGCGCCCAGAACGAAAATGACTGACTGATGCGGCTACTGAAAGGCGTAAAAATGGAGGTAAACGGAAGTAGAGGCAGATTCGAGAGAAAACTTCAGAGAGAAATCCACAAAAAGAAGAAAAGACAAAGAGAAAGGAAATACTGCCGGAAGCGTGAAACCGGGTAAACCACCTGCAAGGAAGTGTGGTTTATCCGTCTGACCAAACCCGTTTGGTCGGGCAAATAAACCATTCTTCCCGGTTTGCCTGCTGTGGGTGACGGCTTGTCCCATTTATGGGCGGGCGGTCACATGCAGCTTTCTGCTACCGGCTCAAAAAAACAGCAAAAGAAAAATAATCTCAGAAAATCCGTAAAAGCACCTTTGCGGCATAAGCCCTAAAGAAATGGGCCTTGCTTCATCAGTCTAAACTTGTTGTTTAGGCATGAGGCAAAGCCCTTTTCTTCGCTTATGCGGATAGTCGGGACATGGTTGTCAAAACTTGTTTTGGCTATGGTGTGCCGACGGAGTTAAATCGCTTTTACGGAAAAGCCAAATTAGAGTGAAAAAAGTAGGGAGATTCTGTCGTAATCTCCCGTTTTATTTGTCTTTTTTGTACTTGAAGAGTTCTTTGAAGGTTACGCAACGCGCAGAAGTATATTTAAGGAGATAACTCTCTTATTCGTAACCTATTACCATAATGAGCGAATAACCTATGCTCATTTTCAATATCTTAGACCTTTTTCATAACTTCATTCTACAAATATATATAAAATGTCTCTTTCATTTTGCACAAACCAATTGATATGTTCCGCTCTGTATCTCTTTCGGTTCTTTTTCGCCCGGGAGGTAAACGACAGCGGTAGTATTCACCGGAACAGACACGTTTAAAGTAAAAGTTCCATTCTCACAAGTCCAGTCCACATTAATGGTACCGTATAAAGTATCATACGACGCTTTGACATATTTCAAATCTCCCACAGGTTGGGGAGCGATGATGAACTTCTGATAACCTTGTTTTGGAGTGGTAGAAGGACGAATACCGACCAGTGAATTAAAGAACCATTCATCAATCTGTCCCATCATAAAGTGATTCCAGGAAGAACCTTGACGGGGTCCCACTGCTCGGTCAAAGTTGTAGCGCCGAATTTCAACTGGAAACCATATCCGGGAGCTTCTTCATGATTGAACATTTTATAAATAAGTTCATGTTCCCCATTACGCGCCAATGTCTGAATCAGATAACGGTTTCCCACATCACCGGTAGTCAAACGGTTGCCATGTGCTTCCACATCTTTTATCAGATTCGTGAATACTTTCTCATTCAAATCTGCATCCGGTCGGTAGTTACCTTGTTTATCTGCATCCTGCGTCATTTGGAGGAACAACGGAAGCGCATTACTGCATTGGCTTCCTGTACCATATTGTGCCGTATCTTTATGAAGAAAACATTTATTAAATGCAACCATTATCTCCTGTGCCAACGAAGTGTAATAATGAATGTCAAAGTCATTACCTACCATTTTCGCAGCTTGTACCAAATACATGGCAGTCATATAATAATGTGCCGTAGCCACCAACGGAACAGGTGTATTACGGGAGAATCCGGCGCGGAAATCTCCATAATCATACCAGTCTCCCAATCCGAAAGAAAGAATACCGGTATCTGCACGAGTCTTAAGATAATCCGTGTAACGACGCATATTCGGATAATATTTCTTAATCAAAGAATCGTCTCCATAAGTCTCATAGTACATAAAAGGGAAAATAACCAAAGACCCACCCCACTCCGGAGATTCGGCAAAAGCATCCATACCCGGACCTTCAAAAATCACGTATTCCGGAGCAGTTGTCGGCATGGCTCCGTTGGAATGTTGTGCATCTGCCATATTCTGCATAATCTGTGGAGCGTATGCTGTCAAATCATAGTTATACAACAAACCCGGACCATTCAGATGTACCTGTTCCAGCCATCCAAGTTTCTCCCGATGCGGACAATCAGTAAATACGGATTGCATATTACTGCGAACCGCCTTCCAATCAATCGATGAGCTGCATTGAATATTCGGTTGGAAGATTCGAATGTAGAGACTTTCTTTGCCGAATTATATACAAAACAGGATTGAATATTTTTCAATACAGGCAATTTCTGCGGATTCTTCTGTCCTTTTAAGACAGCACCCTCTACCTGGATATATCTAAAACCGTAATAAGAGAAACGAGGGTGCCAGGTTTCATCGCCTTCCCTTTCAGTATATATTCGTAATAGTGCTGACGCCCTGTCTGACGCTGATTGCAAGCTCCTTCATCCGTCAATGCTTCCGCTACTATCAAGGTGACTTTCTGTCCTCGTTTACCACGTACGGTTATCTCCGGAAAACCGGCCAGATTCTGTCCCATATCCAACACAACTGCAGAAGGGTCTACTGTTCTCTTTGTTGATACAGAAGCTGATGCAATTTGGTCCACATTTAGTTTTGTTACCTTTTGAATATCATACCGTTCCATGATTTTCACCGGAGCCGCCATCTGTGGACGAAGTATTCCTTTAGGAGCTTCCTGTATGACTACCGGACGCCAATGACTATCATTGAAACCAACTTGATTCCATCCTTTCTGTTCGCGACGGGCATCATAATCTTCCCCTCCATATATACAATTGAAGGTTACCGGACTCAAATCATATTTCCAGTCATTATCTGAATGAACTGTCGTACATGTTCCATCTTCGTAGTTAATAACCAGCTCAAATAAAAGTGTGGAGGACCAAAACTAATCTGCAATTTGCGATAACGCCCCCCTGCACATTATAGAATCCATTCCCCAATAAGATTCCTACGACATTCTCACCACGCCGCAATTGTTCCGTTACATCGTATGTGTTATAGTAAACAGTTTTATCATAATCACTCCACAATGGGGCAAACTCACTGTTACCTATCTTTTTGCCATTCAAAGAAAATTCATAGAATCCCAGCCCACAAACGTATGCCGTTGCCTCCACTATTTTCTTGCCCGGTTTACGGTTTGTACCCCCTTCTGTCGCATCTCCTACTTGGAATGTTCTTCTCAAACAAATACTTTTCTTTGCCAAAGTGTCCACTGCTTCCCAAGCTGCTTTCACTTCCGGTTTCTTCAACTCTCCACCGTGGAACTTACGCCCTTCCGGTAAATGAGCATTTTGTCGGGTAATAGCTCCAATCCACTGCCCCCGAAGATAACCTTTCGGGTACTGCCCGGAATTTCGCTTCACTGCTCCACTCGGAAGGCGTATCTGTCTCATCCCAAACACGAACGCGCCAACTATAATTAAATGAGTTATCAGGACGTATATCTGCCCCCTTTGTAGAAACTAACTGGCTCTGCGAAGAATAAACCTTCCCACTATTCCAAACGGAACGCCCTGTAAAAAGCTTCCCGAATATCAATCTCATAGGCAGATTGTCGTGTTCCATTTTCCGGCGATTCCATCACCCAGCCCAAACGGGGTGAACCTTCGACCACTACCAGTCCCTCCTGCATCTCACAGGTAAGACGACTGATGGTTATATTCTTCGCCTGTACAAAACAAGACAAACAAATTAGCAATGAAAGAAGAATCTTTTTGAATTTCATTTTTCAAGTATCTTTTATTTGTTCGATAAATGGTAAGTTCACCACAGAGGACACGGAGGACGCAGAGGTTTAATCTTTTTTATTCGCTATAAGTAACACAGAGTCTCACGTATTTATAATCGTATGTATCGCTCTGTTTTACTTACGGAAAGAGAGAGAAGAACTCTGCGTCCTCCGTGTCCTCTGTGGTGAACTTACCATTTGAGTGCATTTTCACAAATGATTTTTGTCAATGTATCCGCCTGCCCTACTTCCTTACCATCTACAAAAATGCGTAATCCTTTTCCGCAATGATAACGATCACCATTCTTATCCCAAAGAATCGTCAGATTATGACCGTGATAGAGAAGATTATCCAAACAGAACCAATCCCACTTGTCGGCAGGAATTAAGGGGTTCACTTCAATAGTATTATCCAAACGCGGACGAAGTCCGATCAGTCCTGTAATTATCAAGTCGTTGAAAGTGGAATGGTTATAATAACGGCTACGTTCCTGATCTCCTTTCAGCCAATAACCGGTCACCTCATCCAAATATTCACCAATATAGGGACGACCACGATGGTACTGTGATTCCACATACAATTCCATCTGACGGAAATATACACTGTCAGACAATACAGTCTGCGGATAATTATTCATAAAGTTAGCCATTGCTGTCAATGTCTGTGCGGAAGCAAACGGCCAGATAGCACCGTCCCACTCACACTTGCCTACTCCGCGTGTACGGAATTCCGGATGACGACGTTCTGCGGTTGTCAGTCCATAAGGAGCAGAGAAGCCTTTTTCATCCATAATTTCTTTCCAGGCAATTTCATACTTTTGGGTGGTATCCGGCAGGTTGAAATACCAGGGAATATATCCGATTGCTTCACGCACATTCGCAGAAGAGTTCGTACGCATCGTTTCAAAAACTGATGACGTGTATTCCACAATTCATTTTCTACCAGATTTTTCAAAGTATCTGCTTTCATGCCATATTTCATAGCCATCCCCTCATCACCGGAAAGAATTCCTATACATGAAAGTGCTTTGGCATTGCCATACATATAACTATTGATTGTCGGCCGGGCATATTTCTTCCTCCGTCCGCCACTGATTGATTCTTCCATACCATCCTGTACGTCACCCTGCCAATACAATCCATTTTTCAAACGGTTCGTACGTTCCCAACGCTGATATTCGGTTTCCAGATCTTTCTTCATATCCAGCAGATAGTCCTTATCACCATCTACCATGTAACGAGCCAAAACAGCATCTGCGTTCCATGAACTGAACTTATCCATTTTCTTCATCGGACCGCCATCATTGCCACGATACCATGTATGAATAATCTGATCCAGGTATTTTGGATCACGCAGCCAACGGCTTTCGTAAATATGATGTCCGATTGCACAGGCAATCAGGTTATATTTATCCGAATAAGAACGCTGAACCAGAAATTCCGTCATACCGTATCCAACCGGAGTTTCCTTGATATGCTTGCGCAACGACCACCAACGATAATAATACATCTCTTCAAAATTACGTTGCGGGCATTCAAACAAAGGAATGTTGTCTTCCATCCACTCCGAAGCTTTTGCATTAGGAATCGCTTGAACGATATTCTCATCTTCCATTCCATTAAAATAATCCGCATAATGGCTGAAATCCTTATACTTCAAGAAAGCGGAAGATGCATCCTTGTCTGCGGAAGACGTTTTTACATTAGCTATACGATATTCGGCCATCGGCTCCTGTTCACCGGCACCGGGCAAATCGTATGTCTGGTCGGCCGGAGTATCCACTGTCGGGAATGTACGTGGCATGCCTGTACGGAAAGCTATTCTTTCGATACTTGCCACCGGAGCATAGAACATCCTCAGCCCTACCCTCTTGCCATCTACATATACTTGAATATTACGGTCAGCCGTTGAAAGGACAGCTTCTACATGATAGGTTTTTCCTGCTTCATACTTCATCATATTCGCAAACCGGGAACCACCTTTTGCACGAAAAACACCATCCTGTGTCAGTTCCAAACGGGAGCAGGCAATTCCATTCTCATCCAGAAATTCAATCTGAAGCGTACCTTTATCATTCTGTCCGGCTTGCAAATCAAAGGAGACATTCAATTCTTTAGAAGCAGGAATTTTCCGTTCCACTTTTGCATAGTCAAAAGGATCTTTATCTTGCAGTTTCAACCATTGTCCATCCAGGGAAACCGGAGCCCAAACCGGGGAGTAAATATTCCAATCAGTCAATTCCGATATTGCTTTCGATTTTGAAAAGTCATCGTTGGCATGTGCAGAAGCATTGAGTTCCACCGGCACAGGAATGCGGGAGATCCACATATCTTCCTTGTTCACACTATAAGAAACCCATAAATCGCCATCTGCAGGTATCCCGTTCCCCTCCTGTATGCCACGAGGATACTGAGGACCGTATGATTTATAATTACCACCGTAACGCATCGGCGTGATTTCGCCGTGCACCAGATTCAGCGTTGTATACCCAGTTCGTCCTTACTCAATGAGATAGCCAACGGCCAGCGGAATTCCGACGGATTATAAACCGTAGCGTAGGTTCCATCGCTCAGACGTTGTCCCCAGATTTTCGCATTACTGTTGACAAATCCCTTTAGCACGGAGTACCGGTTGTTCCCAAGTATATCCTCCGTCTTCGCTGATAGAAGTGAGCGCGTGCTTCCAAAGGCTGGCAATTCTTCCGTCGGGAAGTGTGTAACAGTTAAATGCCTTATATCCTTTCTTTAAGGGGATAATAGGATCTTCACGGTCTGCCTCTTCTACCCATTGCATCATATACAGCGGATTGTCAAGAATCTCTTGGCAGGCTTTCACAAACTCGCGGTCTTTACTTTTCTTGAAATACGGATAATCGGTGTTCTTCTCGTTAAATCCGTGATTGTAATAAATAAAATAAATAGGACCGAACGAACCGTCCTTTTTATTTCGCGTACTACCCGACCGATACCGTTTCCATCGTTCGGATCGTCTTTCTTATCTAAGGCAACTCCGTAATTTCCCATTGTTATTAATCGGCCGGACTTGGAGACATAGAAACCTACACGTTGGTGCATAATAGCAATCAGATCTTTGGCTTGCATACCCGGACGGGATTCTTTGGTATATCCGTCCGGCACTTTGTAAGGCGGAAACACTATTTCCGGGTTCGTCCATTGATAGCCATCTTTTGATGTCATCAGAAATGTTTGGGAAGGCGGTACATGTTCGTCCGAAGGATCAGCCAGATATTGATAATAAAACTGGCCGTTCCAATAGGGCCAACATCGGTTGATGGTTATATGTCCATCCATTGCCGTTCGACGGATCGGGATGTTCCCGGTTGGCGCGTACCAATTGGATATTATGCACTCCTACCACCGGCGACAACTGTCCGTCGTGATAAGTAGGGTTCGATAATTCTGTTCCTGTGTAATGAATTCTGTCTTGCGCTGCAACCGTAGATGTCAACCATCCGGCAGCCAATGCAAAGAGAATCTTTGTAGAGTTATTCATGTTATTTAGTGATTATCGGTGAATGATTAGTGATTAAGGCGGGTATGTGTCAACAACGCTTTTACTACCGATTCGGGAGCTTTGAATATTGTTCCGTGTTTATGTCCGGCAGGTACACTTACTTCACTCGTCACATCGGTAAAATTTATAAAATCTTTTGTGCGCATAGCACCGTATATCTTTTTCTGATAGACATCAAAGTAAACAAGATACTCCTCTCCTATCTTTTCTACAGTAGGACCTTCTACAAACGATTCGGTAAATGGTTGCGACGCAGGTGAGTAAGGTCCTGTCAGGGAATCGGCAAAAGCGATTTTCAGATTGTGTTCCGGGCGGGTATTATCCTTAAGTACCATCACATAGTCGTTCTTATCCCGTTTTACAAGGACTGCATCGATCGAACTGAATCCCGGATCATACAAGACTTTCGCTTTAGAAATAGTCTTAAAGTCTTTCGTTGTGATATAATACAAACGATGATTATTGTTTTCCTCTTCTATTCCTCTCTCAAAACGGCCGGGGGAATGCAAGAAGCCCATACTACCATGAACTGTTCACTATCTTCATCATAGAAAATCTCCGGAGCCCATACATTGACCGTGGTCGGTTCTTCTTGAATTTTCAGCATCCATGGCAAATTCACGGGCTTCAACAAGCCATGCCATAATCTGCGCTTTCTCTTCTTCTTTCAAGGTAGGAATCATGTCAACCGTAGCTTTATAAGTTACCATTACCACACCATAAGTCATGCCATCTTTCACTGCATCTATCTGCTTGGCATCCAAATAGAGCGAAAGATCGGCCGGGAAAGCGAAATGAGTGCGGTAAAGTGCCGCATCCTTTTCAGCTTCGGCAGCTTTAACGGCTTCTTGTTTCGCATCGCCCGTCAGGGTTTCTTTTGCCTGCTTCACTTTGGTATCGCGCGTTTCGTATATGTCATTCAGTTTAAAATAACGGTTGGCTATGATAGTTGTCACTTCACGGGCGGCAACGGTATCTGTCAATTCCAATTTATCTACAATCTTCTGTGAACGTTTCACAATAGATTCCACGTAAGCCGGATCGCGGCCTTCACGGTCCAAATCCACTGCTCCAGCAGTAAAGACTACCGCCATGAGCAACAGAAACATTATACCTGACTTTTGTATCATATCCTGTCTTCTTTCCTCCGTTTATTACATCAACTTTCCTTTAGAAGCCAATGTATCATAATTGTTTCTCAAATCAGACCAGTCAATACAATTTCTAGTGCTGATACCATTAATATATTTCTCAATATTTGTATAGCCGTCACCGGTACAGTCCTTATTAGCATCCGAAGGATCATTAGGATTCAAGCCATTTGCCTTTTCCCATTCATCGGGCATACCGTCACCATCCGTATCCACATACGGAGTGCCTTTGTATTCCGGATATCCCACCCATCTGGCGGATATCGGTAATGATACCTTGCTTATAAGAATCTTTCGGCAAACGGCGATATTTAAACTGTCCGTCTTCTCCCATTGATTTAGGAGCCAGCCCGGTCAAATCACCGTTAGCATCCTTGGCCATCTTTTTATCATAATAAGGAACGCCTGTTCTCACTTCCTCTATAATACGTTCATCCACAATATCACGGCAAGGAATGTTGGCACCTGCATTTTTCAGTACAAAATCGTATGCATCATGTGCAGAAGTAATGCGGATGTATGGCATTTCAAAAGGACGGTTGCTACGCATATTCTCCGTATATCCCTCTGTATTCGGCTGAGTTTCAATCTGGATACCACCTGCCCAGTTATCCTCTGTAATGGCAGGATAGCCTTCCATAATATTGCCATCGGCATAAACACGGCCATATACTTTATGATCCAATTTGCTTCGTCCCGCTTCGGGTTTCAGGATGCGATGCCCCACAGGAGTATCTTTCGGAGTGGCCGGTCCCGGTTTATAATAGTTGTTTATCATATTGAACATAGCAGTATAATCGCCACCGTCCGAAGAACGATGTACCCAGTTGAACACTACATTGTTTACAAAATTGAAAACACCATTCCAACCGATGGAAGGATTACGTCCCGAATTACTTGCCCACAGGTTACGCATAAATGCACAATTCTCACCACCTAAAGTGCTGCCGAATGCATGATTGTAAGTATCCAGCGCTTTTGCCGAGATAGTATTCTGTATGGTAACATTTACGGTAGGCAGTTTCAGATCTTTTGATTCATATTGTCCTTCGCTGGGATCGTACATATGGCGATAGAAAGAGATATTCTCATCCAATCCCCAAGTACAAGAGCAATGGTCAATCATGATATTTCCAATCGGGTTGCCTCCGAAAGAATCGTCACGATGCCATACCTTTGTTTCGCCGCGGCGGAAACGCATATGGCGTACCACTACATCATGCGTATTTACCCAAAAAGACTCTCCGGCAATACATACCCCGTCACCCGGAGCTGTCTGTCCTGCAATAGTGACATATGGAGCCCGGACGATAATGGGAGATTCCAATTTAATAATACCTGAAACATTGAAGACAATGATACGTGCTCCACCTGTCTCACAAGCCTCACGGAAAGAACCGGGACCACGGTCATTCAAATTAGTCACGGTAATCACCTTACCGGAAATAATATCTAGGAAGAAAATTCATATACTTAGGTGTATGATCAGTAGTATATGCATCACCTTTCTTCATTTTACGCGTCAGATAAGTATTATAAAACTCTACTAACTTATTCTGTTGACTGGAAATATCCTCCTGTCTCAAATCTAATGCATCCGGACGTGTTACATCTTTTAATGGATCTGGATTTACCCCATTTATTTCCCATGATGTACCACCAAGTCCTTTACTCTCATGAGCGCTACTTACACGGAATTCAAGATTATCGCGACGCTGTCCATTTAGTTGTTTAAAACCTAAATAAGTACAAGTATTTCCATTCCAACCAGATGGGAGCCATGTGTCAGGTGCTCCTTCTGCTCTTTCCGCACCACCATCAAACAACATCCAACGACGTAAGTCATCAAAACGTTTACCTTCATAAGCCAATTCAATTTGACGTTCATACAAAATAGCAGCAAAACATGCAGACTGATCACTTGACAAATTGGTTTGCAACCCAAAATTATTTGTTGACGTATATCCCACACGAGCACGTATCTTCTTCAACTGTTCAACAGCTACTCCCATTTCACCGGCGCCACATGCTGCTTCCGCATAATTCAACAACACTTCAGCATAACGAATCTCCAAATATGGACTACCACTAAATTTAAAGCCGTTTGCCTGGCTAAATTCATACCTAGCACTTGAATTTATATCTAAATCGTCCGAACGCTTACGTATATAAAATCCCCTTGGCATTTGTCAGCAAATTATCAGAACCATATGTATTAGAACTACTAGCTTCCTCATTATCTCTATCCGTCTCATTCGCATACCAGACATAGTTCCCAAGTTATACTTCTCACCTGTATATGGATTATTATTACTTGCATTTCTAGGATCACCATCAAAAAGCCCAACGCACTCCGGGAAAAGCAAATGTTCTATAAAAACGTGGGTCACGATTTGCAAATGGCACATTCTTATCATATGCAATAACGATTGATCCAATGTGGTATAGGTATCACATGTAGAAGGTCTCTTTCCATCTGCCATAGGGAAACATATCAACCATCATAGAAGAAGGAGTTTTACCGGAACCACCTCCCATTGTATTTGATGGTCGTATACCATGCTCCCATGAATTATTCTTACTGAAATCAGAACCCCACCTGTCGCTTTATTGTTATATAATGTTACAAATACTGCCTCTGTGTTGCCATCAACCATCGAAAAAACACTTGCCCAACCTGAAGCATTAGTTCCAACGTTACTCTCATTAACTAAACCATACCCACAAGCATTTATTCTAGGCAAATCTGTAGTAATTTCATTATAAGCCTTCTTCCAGCGTTCTACATCATTCTGACGATTAAACAATGGACTTGCATAGAGCAATAAAGTGCGTCCTTTCAAAGCTAGTGCTGTACCTGAAGTGACACGTCCAAAATCACTTGAAGGCCATCCACCATTTTCTGTAAACGGAGCTAGTAATTGTGCGGAGAGTTCCAAATCCTCACAGATAAAATCAACACACTTTCGTTGTCGAAGTGGAACGACAGACTCTGCCACCGGTTCTTGTACTTCCGTTATAATAGGTACTCCACCATACCACTTTACTAAATTATAATAACACCATGCACGGAAAAAAATAGACCTGTCCCAATAACTCATTCTTTTTCTTCATCAGAAAAGTACTATTCTCTATACCATAAATAACATCATTACAATTACGGATACGTCCCCAAACACTTGCCTGGATATTATTACCGCTATTATGAAAATAATCAGGAACCGTATTATTACCACTCTGACTAGTCATTGGAGCATCAGGATCTACAAATGATCCAAATCCACTGTATTCCTCTGTGGATTTAGACTGGAGGTCTGCTGCCCCCCGTACTATTATATTTCCAACTAGGGTCAGAACTTGTATTAGGCAGGCACCATGCATATATATCATCTACACGTGCCTTTGCACCACTGAACGTGTTATATGTACTCGCATCTACATAGTCATAATTCTTCTTGTCTTGCAAAAATTCATCACTACATGAAGTGAAAGCACCTATAGCCATTAAAGCAACACTGAAAGCTATTATATTTTTTTCTTTTCATTATTATTTCTTTTTAGAATGTCACATTCACACCAATAGTAAATTTACGCAAAGTAGGATAACTGCCATAAGAGGTCATTGGATCTATAAAATTATCAGGATAAGGATTATAGAAACTAAATAAATTCTGTCCTGTCACATTGAAACGACAACTTTCGATACCTATCAATCTTGTAAACTTTGATGGTATAGTGTATGCAAGTGTTAAGCGGTTCATACTAACACGAGTTCCACTCACTCTCCAATATGTAGAATTCACACTATTAACACTGCTCCATCTTAAGTTCGGATATATAGCATTACGATTAGCTTTTTTACAACCACATTTCTGATGCATCAACCACATCATTATAAACAAACATATTATCCGTATTCCAGAAAGATGGCATATTGGTATATTCCAAATCGGTATAAGACCCTGATCCCGAACCAACCATATTACCTATCTTAAGTGCTGACGTTGGGATAAAACTATATCCTCCCCCAACTCGCTTATCTGTGCAGATAAAGAAATGCCTTTCCATTCTGCACTCAAATTTGTAGTGAAACCATAAGGGTTATTGCGATTTGACAAACGAACTTGATCATTCTCATAGCTCACAACTCCATCCGGGCCGGCATAAGTTCCATCAGCCTGTTCTGCTCCACGAATATCTTTATAAATTAACATACCAGGCTTGACATTCTCTTTGGTCATACCCATATACGATGTTATATTATATTTAGTAAAATATTCATCTATGTCCTGATAACTACGAAACATACCCAAACACTGCATGCCCCATGTTCCCATATCTGTACGACTTCCTTCATGAATTTTCATATAGCGCTGATTGGTTTCCCAGTCCATCATAAGTACCTTATTATCTGTATATCCGGTATTTACAGATACTTTATACTTAAAGTCTTTCCCTATCCGATCTCTCCAAGTTACAGACAACTCCATTCCATAAGTATCCAACTCACCATAATTGAAATTTGCAGACTGTGTTCCTACCGTTCCGGGATTGAAGCTGAATATGGAAGTAACATTTCACGATTCCATTCATAATAACCATCAATATTGAATGACAAACGATTATTCAATACATTGAAGTCCAGACCAAAGTTTGCTTTGTATGACTTATCCCAATGCGCATCACGGTTTACAGCTGAAATATCCTTATTAATTGTAATATGGTTACCTGCATTCGTTGATGTTCCGACGCCAAATATCGGCCCCTTATCTTTATCAACCGCATAATTTTGCATCCATTGCCATGCCTTGGTATTATCGCGTCCTGTCAAACCAAATGAACCACGTATTTTCAAATAATCAACCCACTTCACATTATTCTTAAACCAATCCTCCTGCGACATAATCCAACCTGCAGAAACAGAAGGAAAGAATCCCCAATAATTTTCAGGAGCAAATTTGGTAGATGTATCCGAACGAAGCAGGAACTCAAATAGATACTTATCAGCATAGGCATAATTCACACGGCCAATATATGATAATGTTCCAGATTCTGCACGCTTAAATTCTGTTGTGGATTCACTATTATACTGAACAAGATTCGACTGTCCATTTGTAAATTCATAGGATTAGTAACCTGTCCTACTAAATATTCACTTTCTGCTTCCGATTTCTCGATAGAAAATAAAGCACCAACATGATGACTCCCAAAATCACGATCATAGGATGCGGTAAAAGTTCATCTGATAATTATCAGCACGACTCATTGTACGAGAGATAAATAAGGATCCCCACTAGCATTATTTATAGCAGAACCATTATTGGCAAGTAAGAAATTATTTTCTCCCAATAATTCTTCATATAGAGATTCCTGTCCTTGAATAGGTGTATATAGATGGTTTCCACTTCCTGCACGTTTGGACATATAATAAAGTTCGTATGAGGAACCATATTGATTGTTTTTCGTTGAGTTGATACTCTTCGAATATGAGAATTTTAATTTTAATCCTTTCAACCATTTATTCCATCCAAAATCATATTCCAAACCAGCATTAATATTCATATTCGATGTTTCTGTTCGGTTATAATCTCCTGCATTTTGTAACAAAGAGAATGAATAATTTTGTGAAGAACTTACCTGTGAATTGCTAATACCATAAGGCACAATTGGAATACCATTTACTTCTTCAGGAATATAATACGGACGAACTAATAAAAGATTATAGTCTTTTTCGTCATTACTACCTCCGACCTTCACATTCGGCTTGTTTTTCTTACCATAATCACCAGAAACCTGAAGACTCGCTTTTAACCATTTACTAATCTTTACATCCACACCAGCACGATAGTTCCAACGGTTATAATCCAAATTGCCTAGATTACCATCTTGGTCAAAATAAGATATTCCTCCAAAATAATTAGCTCTTTCTGAACCACCAGTCATATTGATACTATGTTTTTTTGTGTTAATGCTGCTTTCCAATATTTATCCAACAGGTCGTAATTTAGCCCTTTCATTGCATTCAACTCATCTGCCTGAAATAGATCATTCTGTAGATTGATAGATACATCAGTTGGATCAGCTGCACGTACAGCATTCCAAAGTTGGCCATATTGATAAGCATTCAACATTTTAGCACGAGAAACCCTCATCCACAACACCAAAAGTTCCACTATATGAGATTTTAGGTGCACCTTGTTTCCCTCTCTTTGTAGTTACCAATATAACACCATTGGCAGCACGGGCACCGTATACAGCAGCTGCAGCATCTTTCAAAACAGAAATGCTTTCAATTACAGACGGATCTAAATTATTAAATGCCGTTGCTCCCAAGTTTTCTGTCACATCACCTATCTTCACTTCTACTGGATAAATATACCCGTCAATAACGTATAATGGTTCTGAAGCTGTTCCTCCGATATCTGATAATACATCGTTCTGACGAATATTAATCCGTGCATTTTCACCAGGTCGTGCATCTCCACCATTAACACTAAGTCCATTTACCATACCACTCAATGTACTTGCCAAGTTACCAGAAGCAAGGTCCTGAATATCATCCATTGGTACAGTAGCAATGGCTCCTGTTAAATGCGCTTTTTCTGTGTACCATAACCGACTACCACGACCTCATCTAACTGTTGAGTGTCTTCTTTTTAATTCAATCTTAGTCTGTTTAAAATCTGATAATACCTGTGTTATATATCCTATATAAGATATTTCAACCTGTTTCCCGGATGGAACAACTACCATAAATTTACCATCCAAATCAGTTATTGTTCCAGTAGTTGTACCTACTACCTTCACAGAAGCCCCAATTATAGGTTCTCCCGTCGTATCTACGACTACCCCCTTGAATGTCACGCTTTTCTGGGCAAGAGCAGGTAAGGCCATTGTCAAAGCCAGAAATACGCCAAGACACAATTTGATTATATTATTTTTATGTTTCATCTTTATTGTATTATATATTAGCTTTTATATTACTTATACCAACGGGGTCACTGGCCTTATTTCCTACAGCCACGCTACCATTAGGTTTGAAATTAACTCCACCTTTAGGTTGTGCTAAATCAAAGCTAAGATCAATAGGTCCTTCAAAATTAGGGTCTTCAAGCGTAGCATAGGGCTTGCCATTTGAATCCGTTCTTCCACCAGTGTCATTACCTTCAGAAGCCTTTGTTATTCCCCAAATAGTATTACCATCTGTATATCTTTTTAGCTTGTGATTGTATAGCCTGATATAGCGCCAACAATCATAGAAAATATTATATTGTACAGTAGTAGTTAAAAGTATTTGTGTTAGGCAATTGATTCGCAAAATCCTTATTTGCCATTGTTTTACAGAATGTATTATAAGTAATTGTTATACTACCAGTATTATCCGTATTTCCCCATTTTTTTTAGGTTGAGCATTACTTGAACTACTATAGCGCACAAAATAGCCACTACATGTAGTATTCAAATTATAAAATGTACTATTTTCAACTCCTGCAGATCTTTAATCCACCCACCACCATTAAAGTCAATAACAGAGTATGAGCCTTCATTATTCAATTGTACAATGCAATTTGTTATACGGAAGTCCTTTATACCATAATTTTTTCTTGTTACCATAAATTAGACTATTAGGTATATTTCTAAAATTACATTCTTGAAATATAATAGGACTATTAATCACATAGAATCCCGAATTAGCCCCATCATTTGTATACCCTAAAGCATCAGTCGTAATAGAAGCATCCGGATTCTCACTTAAACAAAGAACCCCCTTTTGTGAGGACATATCCGTACACTCAAAATTAATATACTTGATTTTCAAGCCTCCCTGTGTAACAAGTCCGCCATTAGCACTAACCTTTATAGTCGGCCGATTATCTTTATCTCCACGGAATGTTACTGTGTTCAGTTTTAAAGTCAGCTATGTCATCTAAGGTATAAACCCCTCCTGGTTCCAATACAAAACATTGTTCCTGATCCTGACTAAAATCTTGAATATGAGCATTGACATAAGCTGCTATCTCATCGCTTTCATGTATAGTTGCAACTGCAGCAAATGCTTTATAATCTTGAGTAGTGGCTGTTTGAGCATCCTTATTATTCAATTTTTTCATTACCCATTGTTTGCACAGTAACCTGATAATTTGTGTCTTCCAGTTTTGGGAATACCATTGAACTTCCATCTACGATACTATCTGCCACTACTGCAGCTGGATTAACCGGATCGTTCATATTGTAAACATTCACTTTAAAACCACCAGCTCCCATAACTACAGGCCATGTAAGTTTCAAACTTTCTGATCCATCAGCATTAGTTAAGGTAGAGAAACTTATATTCTCTGGAGATTCTAACTGTGTATTTGTCACACCTCCAGAAAAGGTTTCGTTATCGTCAAAACCTTTAGCACAAGAAACGAATAAAAGAATTGCTGATAAGCCCCATAACTTCCCGGCAATCTTCATTTTAATCTTCATCTTACTCTTCATAGATTAAATTTTAATTTAAACAAAAATAATATATTATATCTTCAAAATCTAAAAGTTCTTTTAAGGAAAGACGTACAATCAAAAAAAATGTAATCACTTAAAAGGATAAAAAATAGATTTTGCGCTTTTTTTCTCTCTCTTTGTTATATTAACTATATCATAATCATCCTCCTATCTTTACTGAAACACTTCTTTCAAATACTTAATATTCGTGCCATAATTCTTCTTCACGTTTCGCACATCATCCTTATCACGTGAACGTTCTACTACTAGCCATCCACTCCATCCCATCTTGTCCAAAGTCTTTTCACCTTATTCATGTCCAATCGTTCATTAAAAGGAAGAGTCACTCCATCCGTATCTGTACAGTGAATCTGGCAAATATGCTTTTTCCAAGAATCTTGAGTTCCTTACATAGATCCCTTCCATTCTCTAATGCATTCTGAAGTTTAAAATAGATCTTGATTCCCGAAGAATTAATTTCTTTCAGCAGTTTCACATCTCCTTTAGCATCCAGTTGAGTTTCAATGCCGATAACTACTCCTTCCAGAAGCAGCCATATCTCCCACCTCCTTCAAACGTTTTACAACTTCTGTTCGAAGTGCTGAATTCTTTTCCCATCCAGTTTCGATTCCCCCAAAGGAAGAAAAGCTACTTTAGTATTCATTACTCTCATTGCATGAAGGCAGTCTTGAACCAACTCTTTATAATTAGCACGATCTAAAAAAGACTGTCCATAGAAACCGGACATAGCAATAGAAGGAACCTCTAAATTATAGTTTCTGAGCTGTTTCACGAAATAGCTGCTGGAAATGAGGTTCACGCAATTTGTTATCGAACATTTCTCTCTTTTACCAAGACTACCCATATCCAATTCGACGCCATCTCCTTTCAATTCGTGTACCAATTGGAACGAACCAATCTTCTGACGTTTCAATATCATCCAGTCACATACAGCTATCTTGTAACGTTGTTCCTTTTGCTGCGATGCGGCAATCGCTAATAGATGGAAACACTCTGCAACTATTAATATCCAAAGGATATGTTTGAAATAATTTCTTTCTTATTCATCATCTTATTATACAGCTGATCGTATAAAAGACGTATGAAAGAGATTTTTGTAATCACTACATTAAAACAGAGAATAACTATAAATGTGGCAGAGTATAGTCTAATGAAAATAAGATAATGACGGTATCCGGGAGGAAATAGTGACGCTATTTTAGCCGGATATACCGTCACTATCCCAGAGCATATAGTGTCGCTATTTTTGAGAAGGATTATTCAGGTAAATGTAAAAAATAGGCTGCCGAACCCTAAAAGTCCGACAGCCTTGTCAACCCAAAAACGATACCTATGAAACACTGTGTGTTATTTCAATTCAAACTTTAAATATTTGCCGTGAACAAGTTCATCATGTGTGATATGATATTTATTGAACTTCTTGACCATTCAATAGTACCTTATTAATATATAAAACTCCTGGTTGAGTACGATTAGTTTCAATTATTAGCTCTTTCTCTTTATACCATTTCGGATCTAACCGAATCGTTACCTTATTAAAAACCGGAGTCGTCAATGTATATTCCGGGCAGTCCGGGACAATCCGGATAAAAACCGATCATATTGAAAATAGCCCAGGAAGACATCGTTCCCGTATCATCGTTTCCTGGAATACCATCAGGTTTTGTTGTAAAGTACTTATCTAATAAACGCTGCGTCTCTTTCTGTGTGCGCCATTCTTCACCTTTAAAATATGAGAATAAATGGGCATAAGCAATATCCGGTTCGTTGGCAGGATCATACAAGCCTTCATCAAATACCTTTTGCAGTTTATCCACAAACTTTTCTTACCTCCCATCAATCGGGTCAAGCCTGCAATATCATGGGGAACATAAAATGTATAATTCCAGGAGTTCCCCTCATGAAAACCGGGACTCGGAGCAAAATTGGCTCCTTCCATCGGATCGAATGGAGAGTAGAATGTTCCGTCGGGAAAATGGGACGTAATGTACCGAACTCCTTGCAGTAGTAATGTTTATATCCCAGCGAACGGTCGTAGAATAACTTCGCATCTTCTTTCTTTCCCAGCGCCTGGGCAAAACGTGAGAGCGCATAATCGGCTATATAATATTCCAGTGCATGCGATACAGAATTATCATACTGCTCTGTCAGGGGCACATATCCTTTCGCAATGTAATCATCTATGTCGGGACGCATTAAATTATCTTTGCCAGGTGTCGTAGCAGACTTATACATAGCTTCATAGCCTGCTTGTACATCAAAGTCACGCAACCCTTTCATCCAGGTATCCACGATAACGGGAATACTCGGATCACCCTCCATGGTAAGTGTCTCACGCCCGTAAAGCTCCCATTTGGGCAACCATCCGTGCTCCTTGTACATATCTACCATTGTACGAACCATATCCAACTGCCGATCGGGGAAAAGCAGTGTCATCAACTGATGTACATTACGGTAGGTATCCCAAAGCGAGAATACAGTATAACGGTTGCCTTTTGTCGTAAGAATCTCGCTACCTTCCATAGCCGGGTATTGTCCGTTCACGTCCTGCAAAATATTCGGATGAATCAACAAATGATATCTTTCCTTTAGGAAAAGTGAAACGGGCAATACCCGTACGAGGAGTAGCAGAGACTTCTGTCTTTTACGTTATATTTCGTCAGATAATTGGAATAATAGCCGGGGAGAAGCCTGTTCATCCTTATATTTGCTCCCATATTCCTTATAGTCCACATTCAGTTCTCCGGTAGTAGGCATCAGCAATAAAGAACCCAGTTCAGGACAACCGACACCACTCAGATTTACATGAGAATATCCTGTAAAGAAACAATTGGTATATTCATAAGGCGTAGACCACCAACGTGCATCTTTATCGTAAGTATTATCAGCAGAACCCATCACATTAAAAGG
>VOFH01002008.1_pt1 | contig 28614 bp, 15 predicted proteins | sample 5384091 | NCBI WGS metagenome assembly VOFH01 (sample SAMN12384727, study PRJNA508395) | human gut metagenome | isolation source: healthy gut G | host: Homo sapiens
GATTTCATCGACAATCTTGACCTGCGCATCGGCGACACGGTGCTCGTGCAGAAGGCGGGGGAGATCATCCCCGAGATCCTCTCCGTTGTGCGCGAAAAGCGCCCCGAGGGCACGGTGCCGTTTCACATGCCGGACACCTGCCCCGAGTGCGGCGCGCCGGTCGTGCGCGATCCGGACGGTGCCGCCCTGCGCTGCACGGGTGCAGAGTGCCCGGCGCAGCGGCTGCGCAATATCGCACACTTCGCCTCCCGTGAGGCGATGGACATTGACGGGCTCGGCATTTCGCTGTGCCAGTCGCTGATCGACTCGGGGCTCGTGCGCTCACCGGCGGAGCTGTATTCCCTCGAGCCGCAGGCGGTCGCGGCGCTGGATCATATGGGCAAAAAGTCGGCCGAGAATCTCATTGCAGCCATTGAAAAGAGCAAGGATGCGGGCATGGGCAGTGAGCAGGGGGGCACGCGGCCCGTGCTCATCGTGCAGAACGACATGGGCAACCGGCATTCTCCCACGGTGATCGCGGCGGCGATCACGAGCCAGATGAACAAGGCAAAGCTGCCGACGCACATTGAGCTGACCGGCCGGAACGTCGGCCTGACGAAGGACTCCGTCGTGCTGCTCGAGCAGATCCGCACCATTGACAAGCGCCGCCTGCGCGAGCACATGGGCAGGCTCGATGCGGCCATGATGAATCAGGTCGACAACGCCATTGCGGTCAGCTTTGGCCTGCCGAAGGGCGAAACGGAATGATGCGCCACCCTCCCGCATAGGCTGTGCGGGAGGGATTTTTGATGATGGAATTGAGCGTTTGGGAGCAGGGCGAGCAGATCGGTACCGTAACGGCGCAGCAGGATGGGCTGTTCTATATTTTTATCTGCAAAATTTCCCAGCATGCGGAACAACTGCGCCGAATTTACGTCATATCTAAATGGAGAGTGGAGTATCTCGGCATTCCGTATCCGCGCCGTGAGGGCGCGGAGCTGCAGGCCTGCATCCCGGTGTCACATTTTCCGGACGGGCTGACGGCCGCTGCGGCGGCTGCCATGCCGCGCGGCGCGTGGCTCCCGTGGTGCGGCGAGGCGGACGGCGTTCCCATCCGCAACGGCCTGCTCAAGCAGCTGGAGGACGGCTATGCGCTTGCCCTGCTGCCCGAAGAGGCGCAGCAGCTCCCGCAATGGCTGCCGCAGGCGGCGGAGCAGGCGCTTATGGGCCGGGCGCGGCTGGTGTTCCGGCTCGATGCGGCGGGATGCATGCCCTCCATAGAAATGACAGAAAACGGAGGAAGTACCGATGAAGCACAGAATTTTAGCGATCCTTCTGCTGGCAGCGTGCCTTCTGACGCTGCTCCCGGCGACGGCGATGGCCGTGCCGGAGACGGAGACCCGCTCAAAGGGCGGCAAGCTGATCGCCCTGACATTTGACGACGGCCCCGGACCCTATACGCGCCGCCTGCTCGAGGGGCTGGCGAAGCGCGGTGTCAAGGCGACGTTCTTCATGCTCGGTCAGCAGGCCGAAAACTACGATGTGACGGCGGGCCTCGTCCGTGATGCGGGCCACCAGATCGCCTCGCATACATACGATCACCCGCAGCTGAGCAAAAAGACGGACTCGCAGGTGACGTGGCAGATCAGCCACACGGCCGACATCCTCAACGGAATCACGGGCTACGGCACGCACTATCTTGTGCGCCCGCCCTACGGCGATTATAATTCCCGCGTGCTGTCGCTGCTGGACAATCCGGCCATTCTCTGGTCCGTCGATCCTCTGGACTGGAAGTACCGCAATGCCGACACCGTCTGTACAAATATCGTCGAGGGAGCCTTTGACGGCGCGATCGTGCTGGCGCATGACATCCATTCCACCACGGTGGATGGCGTCCTGATGGCCATTGACAAGCTGCAGGCGAAGGGCTATGAATTCGTCACGGTGAATGAGCTGTTCCGCCGCCGCGGCGTCACGCTCGAAAAGGGCCACACCTACAGCTCCTGCAAGCCGACCGGCACCGACCTCGGCCCCGTGAGCGTGCCGACGGTCACGGAGGCGGGCGGACAGGTCACCATCTCGGCCGACAAGGGCACAACGATCTATTATACGCTCGACGGCTCCTCGCCGCTGGCCTCCGGCAAGGTCTACACCGGCCCGTTTGCCGCAAAGTCCGGCCAGACGGTCCGCGCCGTGGCGGCCTATAACCGCAACGGCAGCGCCAGCGCCGAGACCGCGGTCAAGGTGCGCGGCATTACGCTGAAGGAGCCGACCGTCAGGGCTCTGAACGGCAAGGTTATGATCTCCAATCCGAATCCGAATTCCGAGCTGCGTTATACGCTTGACGGCTCTGCTCCGACGGAGCGCTCGGCGGTTTACCCTTCCTCCGGTTTGGAATTTTTTACCGGAATTCTGCGCTATCGCGTGTTTGCAAAGGAGGGATGTGGCCAGACGTACACGCTCTATCTGAGCAAGTCCGGCCATCTCTTTCGCGACGTGCCCACAAATTCCTGGTATTTCGAAAGCATTGACCGGGCAGTCTCTCTGGATCTTCTTAAAGGCGTGGGAGACTTTGCGTATGAACCGGATGGAGGCCTGAACCGCGCCATGTTCGTTACGATGCTGGCGCGTGCCGTCGGCGAGAGCCTCCCGGACAGCGCAGCGGGCTTTTCCGACGTGAAGGGCGGCCAATGGTACACGGCAGCGATGAGCTGGGCCCTGCGGAAAAATCTGATCCGCGGCTATGAGGACGGGTCTTACCGCCCGGAGGCCCTTATCACGCGCGAGGAGATGTGCGTCATCCTCGACCGCCTCATGCAGCAGCGCGGCGAGACGCTCCACACCGGAAAGCTGAGCTTTGCCGACACGGCGTCCATCTCCGCCTGGGCGCGAGACAGCGTCGCGCGCATGACGGCCCTCGGCCTTATCCGCGGCGCGGAGAACAACCGCTTCTTCCCGCAGCGCACGACCACGCGCGCCGAGGCTGCGACGGTCATGCTCCGCATCTACGACCATCTGCACTGAAACACAAAGTGCCCCTGCCATGCCTTCAGCGTGGCAGGGGCATTATTGTGCTTTAGACCATCTCTTCGGGATGGAACAGAGCGTCGAACTGCTCGCCGGTCAGGTAGCCGAGGCGCAGGCATGCCTCGCGGAGCGTCAGGTCCTCCCGGTGGGCGAGCTTTGCAGTCTCGGCAGCCGCCTCATAGCCGATCGTGGGGCTGAGCGCCGTGACGAGCATGAGGGAGCGGCGGAGATTTTCCGCCATTTTCTCGCGGTTGGCGCGGATGCCGTCGGCGCAGCGCAGGCGGAACGAGCGCATGCCCTCGGCCAGCAGCCGCGCGGACTGCAGGAATTCGTGCGCCAGAACAGGCAGGAAGACGTTCAGCTCGAAATTGCCCTGCGAGGCCGCAAAGCCGATCCCGGCTCCGTTCGCCATGACCTGCACGGCGATCATCGTCAGCGCCTCGCACTGCGTCGGGTTGACCTTGCCGGGCATGATGGACGAACCGGGCTCGTTCTCCGGCAGGAACAGTTCACCGAGACCGTTGCGTGGGCCGGAGCCGAGCCAGCGGATATCGTTTGCCAGCTTCATCAGGTCGCCTGCCAGCGCCTGCAGCGCGCCGTGGGCGAAGACCAGCTCGTCGCGGGAGGTGAGGGCGTGGAACTTGTTCGGGGCGCTGCGGAAGTCCTTGCCCGTCAGGCGGCTGATCTCCGCAGCGACCTCTTCGGCAAAGCCTGCGGGGGGCGTTCAGCCCCGTGCCGACGGCCGTGCCGCCAAGCGCAAGCTCCCGCAGCGGCGGAAGCGCCAGCCGGATCAGCTCCGCATCGCGCTCGAGGCTGCTGCGCCAGCCGGAGATCTCCTGCGGGAACGAAATGGGCGTGGCGTCCTGCAGGTGGGTGCGCCCGGCCTTGTTGACGCCCTCATTTTCGGCCTCGAGGCGCTTGAGAGAGTCGATCAGCTCCGCCAGCGCGGGCAGGACGCCGTCCTCGAGCGCGCAGACGGCCGCAATATGCAGGGCCGTGGGGAACGTGTCGTTCGAGGATTGCGAGCGGTTGACATCGTCGTTCGGGTGCAGCAGCCGCCTGCCCGCCAGCTCATTGCCGCGGTTCGCGATGACCTCGTTTGCGTTCATGTTCGTCTGCGTGCCGGAGCCGGTCTGCCAGACGACGAGCGGGAAGTGGTCTGCCAGCTTTCCGGAGATAACTTCATCGGCTGCGGCGCAGATGGCGCCGCATTTTTCGGCCGTCATGGCCGTGGGGCACAGGCGGGCGTTCGTTATGGCGGCCGCCTTTTTCAGGATGCCGAATGCGTGGATGATCTCCGGCGGCATGGGCTCGCGGCCCTGCCCGATCGGGAAGTTTTCAAAGCTGCGCTGCGTCTGCGCGCCCCAATAGCGGTCCGCAGGCACGCGGACGTCGCCCATGGAGTCGTGCTCCATGCGATATTCCATATCTTTCACCTCAGAAGCGAGCCGTGCGCCCGCATTTTTTCTGCCGATACCATATCATCCCCGCCGCGCCGTGTCAAGTGCGGAGAAATGGGAAAAAGTGTTCCCCGCAGCCGTGCGGCTGCGGGGAACGGAAGGTGGGGTGAAACGGTTAGCTTATGCGTTTACCTTGGCGTAGCGCATGAGGATGGCAGCCGCCTGCTCGCGGGCCGCAAGGCCCTGCGGGACGAGGTAGGTGCCGTCCGCTTCCTTCGAGCCGGTAACGAGGCCCGTGGAAACGGCCCATGCCATGGCGTCTCTGGCGTAGGTGCTGACGCTTTCGGCATCGGGATAGCCGCTCAGCACGTCTGCCTCGGGCGCTTCGGCCTTGGCATAGCGGAAGAAGATCGCAGCCAGCTGCTCGCGGGTGACCGGCTCGGACGGGGCGAACTTGTTGCCGCCGACGCCGTTGACGATGCCGTTTGCGGCGGCCCAGGCGATCGCATCGGAGTACCACTGGCCGTCATCCACATCCGTGAAGCCGGACGGAGCGTCGACAGCCGGGCTGCCCGCCATGCGGTAGAGCACGGTGACGAGCATGGCGCGCGTCAGGGTGTCCTTCGGTGCAAACGTCGTAGAGGTCGTGCCGACCATGAGGCCGTTCTCGATCACGAAGCAGATGCCTTCCTTGGCCCAATCCGTCGGGATGTCGGTGTAGGCAGCGCACTTGTGGCCGAGGGCCGGGGTCTCGCTGTCCACATAGCTGTCGCCGCAGCGGCTGCAGGTGTGGGTCGTATAGCCGCCCTCGTCGAGCGTCGGAGCCGTCACGACGGCCTCGTAATCATGGCCGAGAGGGGCGGTGATCTCCGTGATGACGCTGTAGTCGCAGTGCTTGCAGGACTCGCGGACAAAAGCCGTAGCCGAGACAGGTGGCCGGGACGGTCTCTGTCTCGCAGTCATGGCCGGCAGCGTCCACATAGTCCGCAACATAGCTGTCGCCGCAGGCAGAGCAGGTGTAGGTGGTGTAGCCCATCTTGTCGCAGGTCGGGGCGGTCACAACGGCTTCGTAGCGGTGCGCGACCGTCGGGATGGCCTCGGTGTAGGACTTGCCGCACTCGCTGCAGGTGAAGGTCTTCACGCCTTCCTCGGTGCAGGTCGGTTCCTTCGTGACGACGGCTGTGTAGGTGTGTTCGAGCGCATCGGTGTAGCTGCCGACATAGCTGTCACCGCAGACGGAGCAGGTGTAGGTGGTGTAGCCCATCTTGTCACACGTCGGGGCGGTCACGACGGCTTCATAGCTGTGGCCGGTGGCCGGGACGATGGAATCGACGTAGCTGTCGCCGCAGACGGAGCAGGTATGCGTGGTGTGACCGGCATTCGTGCAGGTCGGGGCAGTCACGACGGCATCGTAGCTGTGGCCGTTGGCCGGGACGATGGAATCGACGTAGCTGTCGCCGCAGACGGAGCAGGTATGTGTGGTGTAACCGTTGTTCGTGCAGGTCGGAGCTGTCACAACGGCTTCGTAGGTGTGGTCCGCCTTTGCCAGAGCAACGTCATAGCTGTCGCCGCAGTGCGAGCAGGTGAAGGTCTTCACGCCCTCCGCTGTGCAGGTCGGCACGCGGGTGATCTGCCAGACATAGTCATGGCCGGTGGCCGGGACGATGGAATCGACGTAGCTGTGGCCGCAGACGGAGCACAGATGTGTGGTGTAACCGGCATTCGTGCAGGTCGGGGCAGTCACGGACTCCGTGTAGGTGTGGCCGGTGGCCGGGACGATGGAATCGACGTAGCTGTGACCGCAGACGCTGCACAGATGCGTGGTATAACCGGCGGCGGTGCAGGTCGGGGCAGTCACGGTGAGCGTGTACTGATGACCGGCAGCGTCGACATAGTTGTCGCGGTAGCTGTCGCCGCAGACGGAGCAGACGTGGTTCGTGTAGCCGTCCTTCTCGCAGGTCGGGGCAACGACCGATTCCTCGTAGCTGTGACCGTTGGCCGGAACAAAGTCGGCCTTGAGGGTCTCGCCGCAGGCGGTGCAGGTGTAGATCGTGTAGCCCTGCTCGGTGCAGGTCGGATCGACAACGGTCGTCTTCTCCAGCGTATGCTCGCTCTGGCCCTCAGCCAGCTTCTGCCAGACAAGGATGGGATAGCCGCTGTTGACCTTCTGCATGCAGGTGCCGTCTGCCTTGAAGGACTCACCCAGTGCGGCAATGAAGTCGGCGGACTTCATGTCCTCCTCGGACATTTCCTTCAGGACGGTCGGGTCCTTCAGCGTGGAGTAGCCCATCTTTCCGACGCCCTCGAGGCCGCAGGCAAGATAGTAGACGTCCTCAACCTGATGATAGCTGGCCTCGGAATAATCCGAATGCATGAAGCCGATGGCTGCGCCGGGATTTCCGGCGGTCTTCAGGCCGAGGTCGGTCACGGCGCCGGCGTTGTAGCAGTTGTGGATGTAGCTCTGCGAGTAGCTCCTCATGCCGCCCTCGAGATTGCCGACAAGGCCGCCGATGCCGCAGTAGTTCTTGTCGCTGTGGCCGGTGATCGCGCCGGAGTTGTAGCTGTCGACGATGTAGGAGACGCCGTTCGTGCTGTCTGAGTAGCTGCTCAGGGTGCCGACAAGGCCGCCGACGTAGGCATCGCCGGTGACGGCGCCGGTGTTATAGCAGCGGGTGAGGGCGGAGCCGTAGCAAATTCTGGCAAAGAGACCGCCGATTTCCTGATTGCCGGTACCATATTCCACAAGGCTGATGGCTCCGGTATTGCCGCAGTCCGTTGCCCTGGTGGACTTGACATCGGCACCGATGCCGCCGACCTTTGTGCGGCCGGTGATCGCACCGTTGTTCGCGCAGGCGGTGTAGGTCGTCTTCTCACTCTTGGGCACGAAGCCGGAGACGTAATCGCCGTCGGAGGTCACGGTGCCGTTGTTGACGCAGCGCAGGAAGTCCGCATTCACCACGGTGCCCGCAAAGCCGCCGATGTAGCTCCAGGCATAGGGAGCTGTGCCCTGCTTGGCCGTAACGGCAACGTCCACGGTCACATCCGTGAAGGAGACATATTCCGCGCCGCCGACAAGGCCGCCGGAGTAAGCGAAGGAGTTGCGGTAGTTTTCGGTGATGTCGAGCTTGCCGGAGAGCTTCAGGTTCTTGATCTCCGCCTTCTTGTCGGCCGTGCCCTTGACATAGCCGAAGAGGCCGAGGTACGGAGCGCCGACAGACTTGTCATCGGAGTTGAAGGTGATGCTCATGCCGGTGATGCTGTGGCCGTCGCCGTCAAAGCTGCCGGTGAACGGCTGCTTCCGGGAGCCCATCGGGGTCCAGTTTTCGATGCCGGTCAGGTCGATGTTGGCCGTCAGCTTGCCGCGGATAGCAGTCTCGCCGCCGTTGACCTTGCCTGCGAACCAGAGCAGCTGGCTGACGTTGCCGATGAGGTAGACACCGTCTTCATCCTGGCTGGGCAGGACGTCGAGCTCGAGCTCGGCCGTCTTCGTCTTCAGGCCGTAGTTGGCGCTGTCAAAGCCGTAGGTGTAGGAGAGGGTGATGGAGGTCTGACCCTGTTCGATGGGGCCTTCCTGCCAGGTCACATAGTTCGTGATATCCCGCTCGAGACCGTTGGCCAGCTTGGCAACGACCTTCATGCCGGAGGCGTCGAACGTCTCGCCGACCTTGTAGCTCATCTTCTCCGGGTTTTTCGTGACCTCGATGGACAGAATCTTCGAGGTGATGGCCATCATGTAGCAGGAGTCGTTCTTGTAGTAGATCGTGCCGGTGCTGTCTGCGATGGTGGAGCAGATACAGTACTGTGCCAGCGGGGACTCCGGCGTGAAGATCTCGCTGTAGCCGGAATCCGTGGCCGTCTTCGGCTCGGTCTGGCCCGGGCGATCCATCAGGACGGAAATGCCGCCGGGGGTGTAGTTGTAGGGGAGGTAGATGAAGACATAGCCGTCGCCCGCGCCGTCGCCGTCGAAGTCCTTGTCGACATAGGCCGTGGAGACCATGGCCGAGGTCTGCGGATAGCCGATGATGCCGTAGGAATAGGCATAGCTCATTTCGCCAGTTGCAGTATCCAGATCAATGACCTCGATGCAGTGGCCGCCGTTCTGGGAGAACTGGCCCTTGCTGCCGGAAACGCCGAGGTAGATGCGCCCGTTGTAGACGGACGGCGTGCAAGTGGACATGATGGCACCGGGCTTTTCCTCACTGGTGTAGCCCTCGGCGTCCTTGAGTGCCAGAGACTTGAAGTCCGTGATCTTGCCGGTTTCCCAGTCGATGGCGGCATTGTAGATGTAGCCGCCCTTGGACGTGAAGAACACGCGGTCAGAATCCGGGTCGTGGGAAACGTTGGAGCGGATATCACCCTTGCAGCCGTAGTGGGAGTCGAGCAGCTTGCCTGTCAGGCGGTCGAAGACCAGCAGGGCGGAGGTGTTGATATAGTCACCCTCGCCGGAGCCGTCGTCCGTGCCGACGATGCAGAGGTTATCCGTCACATAAGCGCCTGCCCAGTAGAAGCCGCCGACGCAGGCATAGGACCAGGAGGCGAGCTTGGCTTCATCCGTCTTCATCGGGTCCTCGTCCGTCACGGAGATGGCAACGAAGTTGCCGGGCTTGCTCTCGCCGTTCCAGAAGCCGACATAGATGTAGCCGTCGTGGTATGTCGGGGAGGTATTGGGCTGGCCGCCGAGCGGATCGGTGTAGATCCACAGGGATTCGAGCGTCTTGGCGTTGAAGGCCTGGATCTTGCCGCCGGACAGGCCGACAAAGATCATGCCGTCGGCATAGGTTGCCGGGTTGATGGAGAAGCTGGATGTACCTGCCATCGTGCCCTCTGCGAGCACCTTGCCGGTGTTGACGTCGAGGCGCTTGATGGTGCTGCCGGTGTAGGTGATGAGGTCACCGTCCACCAGAATGGGGGAGCCGGGAGCGGCCGCCCAGCCTGTGCCGTACTTCGCAGCCCACAGCAGCTCACTGTCCTCACTTGTGTAGGGCGTGGGGGCGTTCGTGATGCCAAGGTGATCGCTGCCGTTGCGGAAGTTAGGCCATTCGGCGGGGAGATCCTTGACAAGGGTCGTGTTCTCTTCGGCTGCGGTCAGCGTGATCTTGAGCACTGGCTCGGCCGCGCTGGCAGTCAGGCTGCCCGACTTGCCGACATAGCCCTTCGCCGTTGCGACGTAGGTGTAGGCCGCGCCGTCCATCAGGGCATAATCGCCGTTCTCATCCGGATAGATGCTGGTGTTGAACGAATCATACATGACCAGCAGGGCGTTCTCCGGGTCAAGCTCTGCACGCACCTTGCAGATGGCGTGCTTCGTTGCCTTGACGGTGTAGGAGGTCGACAGGCCGTCAGCATTGGAGACGACGACGGTCATGACGTTCTCGCCGTCCTGCAGGGTCCATTCGCCGGACTCCGCGCCGTTGTAGGTCACGGTGTAGCCGTCCTGATATGGCGTGGCGCTGAGCGTGATGGAATCTGCCGTCGTGTCGATGGTGTATTCCGCCGTGCGGTGCGAGAACGTCTCGTTCATGCGCGCGCCGGTCACGTTCAGGGCAGACAGGGTCGGAGTGCGGAACGAGGTGAGCGTGTAGGTCTGCGTATTGCTGTCAACGCCGACCGTCAGGGTGACGGTGTTCGGCTTGGCATCGCGGCTGAAGTTCGCGAGGCTCTGGCCGGAGGTCTTGCCGGACGTAATGGCCGTGGACTGGGTTTTGCCGTTATACAGATTCGTCCACTCGGCCTTGATGGTGGAGCCTTCCGGGGCATTTTCGGACAGCGTGGCCCACAGGAAGGCGCTGAAGCCGTCCGCATCGGGGACTGCAACCTGATATTCGGCCGTCTTACCGTCGAATTCCGGCGTGAAGGCATAGTCACCGGAACCGTTATAAGCGGTCAGACGGAGCGCGGACAGGTAGGCGATCTTCTCACCGCAGCGGCTGCAGATGCCGTCTTCGCCGACATTGTGGCCGAGAGCCGGAATCTCTTCCGCCTTCGTCTCGCCGCAGGCCGTGCAGGTGTAGGTCTTGGAACCGGCCTCGGTGCAGGTCGCGTCGACCGTTGCGGTCACTTTAAACGTGTGCTCGCTCTGGCCTTCGCCCAGCTGCTGCCAGGTGAGGACGGGGTAGCCGCTGTTGACCTTCTGCATGCAGGTGCCGTCAGCCTTGAAGGAAGCGCCGAGCTTCGTGACGAAGTCGGAGGCCTTCATGGCCTCTGCCGTCATCTCTGCGAAGACGGACGGATCGTGCATTGTGGAATAGTTCATCTTGCCGAGACCTTCGAGGCCGCAGGCGAGGTAGTAGACGTTTTCCACTTCGAGGTAGCTGTCCGTGGAATAATCCGCATGCATCAGACCGATCGCCGCACCGGCGTTGATCGTCTTCAGACCAAGGTCGGTCACGGTGCCGACATTGTAGCAGTTGTGAACGTAGCTCTGCTCATAGGTTCTCGAGGAGCTGGCGTCGAGCTTGCCGACCAGACCGCCGATGCCGCAGTAGTTCTTGTCGCTGTGGCCGGTGATCGAGCCGGAGTTGTAGCTGTCGACGATGTAGCTCGGGCCGTTCGCGGCGTCGGAGCCGCTGCCGACCGAGCCGACGAGACCGCCGACATAGCAGTCGCCGGTGACGGCACCGGTGTTATAGCAGCGCGTAAGCGTCGAGCCGTAGCCCATCTCGCCAAACAGACCGCCGATGCCCTGATTGCCGCCGTTGTAGGCTGCAAGGCCGATCGTGCCGGTGTTGTAGGAGTCGACCGTCTTCGTGGACTTTACGGCGCCGCCAAAGCCGCCGATCTTCGTGCGGCCGGTGATCGCACCGTTGTTCACGCAGGAGGTGTAGGTCGTCGTCTCACTCTTGGCCGCGAAGCCGGAGACATAGTCGCCGTCCGTGGTCACGGTGCCGTTGTTGACGCAGCGCAGGAAGTCTGCATTCTTCACCGTACCGGCAAAGCCGCCGACATAGCTCCACGGATAGGGGGCAGAGCCCTTCTTCGCGGTGACGGCAACGTTCGTCGTGATATCGGTGAAGGAAACATATTCCGCACCGCCAACGAGGCCGCCGGAGTAAGCGAAGGAGTTGCGGTAGTTTTCGGTGATGTCCAGCTTGCCGGAGAGCATCAGGTTCTTGATCTCCGCCTTCTTGTCGGCCGTGCCCTTGACATAGCCGAAGAGGCCGAGGTACGGAGCGCCGACAGATTTGTCATTGGAATCGAAGGTGATGCTCATGCCGGTGATGCTGTGGCCGTCGCCGTCAAAGCTGCCGGTGAACGGCTGCTTCTGGGAGCCCATCGGGGTCCACGCTTCGGTCAGCTCGATATTGGCAGTCAGCTTGCCGCTGATGGCGGTATCGCCGCCGTTGACCTTCGCTGCGAACCACTGCAGCTGCTTCTCGCTGGCGATGCCGTAGACGCCGCTTTCGTCCTGCGTGGGGATCGCGGGGTCCTTTTCACCGCAGCGGATGCAGGCACCGTCTGCGCCGAAGGTGTGGCCGAGGGCCGGAAGCTCTTCCGTGCGGGTCTCGCCGTGCACGCTGCAGGAGAACGTCTTGACACCGGCCGTCGTGCAGGTGGGCTCCGTCGTGATGACGCCTTCATTCCACTGACAGGGCTGTGCATCGCCGCTGGAGAGGACGATCTTTGCCGTTGCGGGGGCGTAGCAGGCGTTCTCCGTGCCGTAGTTCGGGTCATAGCCCAGCAGGTAATAGGTACCGGCCTTCAGCGAGGCCGTGTCGAGCGTGTAGCTGCTGCCTTCGCTCGTAAGCTCCTGCTGCTGTTCCCAGTTTTCATTGTAGAGCTTCACATTGAGACCGGTGATCGGCTCAAAGGACTCCGTGCCGCCGTCGGACACGGACTTGGTGTCATACTTCTGCGTTTCGAATGTGATCTTTTCACCGACCTTGGCGGTGTAGTCGTCCTTGTCAAAGCGGGCGAATGCGCCGTAGGTCCAGAAGCTCCAGTTGGAGAACATGGCCAGATCGATCGTGTCGTTGTCGGACAGCAGAATGTAGTCTGCCGTGGAGCCCCAGCCCGCAGACATCAGGGGATAGACGTGGTTGCGGTAGTACATGAGGTTCTCGTTATGGCCCCAGAAGTTCTGCATGTACATGGACGTGGCGCTGCCGGAGATGAGCAGCGCATTCAGCGTATCCTTATAGGAGCCGCCGAGCATGTCATCCACGCCTTCGCCGCTGCCGGTGAATTCCAGCAGGCCGGATGTGCCCTTGCCGCAGTCCTTCTCGGCCACGCCGAGGTAGTAGCGCTCGAGCATATAGATGTAGAGGTGCAGGAGCGTCGGGCGCTGCACGATCTCGTTGTCCGTATAGCTTCCGGAGCCGTTCTCCGTGTGGTAACGGTTAAAATCGTCCAGACCGTACAGGGACAGAGGGAAGTACGGGACCTTGACCTCCAGATGCGACAGAATGGTGCCGCCGTCGTCCTTGCCGATGATCGGTGCGCCGTCGCTCGAGATGGTCACATAGACGGTGACGGAGGCCTGGTCGGTCTCGTCATAGCCGTACTGGTTCTTGCCGCCGTCCTCCACAGCCTCAACCGTGATGGGAACGACAACCTCAGCACTGCCGCCGCCCGTGCAGGTAGCGGTAATGCCGATGCGGAATTCCCCTGCCTCGGCAGAGGTGAACTGCAGCGTATTGTCCTTGATATAGACCTTATCGCCGTAATCCGCCTTCAGCGCGAAGCTGAGAGCGTGCCCGTTCGGGTCGGTGAACACCGTTCCGAGCGGGAGCTGGTACAGCGCACCGACCTTGACGGGATCGGGCGCCGGGGTACTTACCGTGATGTCGCAGTTCGCCGCGAAGACCGCGGGGATCATCGACAGAAGCATGGCAAGCACCAGCAGGATGCTCAGGATTCTTTTCATGCTGTTTTCCTTTCTTTTTGGGAAGCCATTGAGGATACGATTAGTGGCTTCCCGATTTTATTTATCCTTAGACCGTGTTCGGTCCAAAAGATCAGCGCAAAGCCCAACGGGCGGGCCGCAAAAAAACAGCCTGACAGGAAACTACATGGGAGACATGGAGTTTTTGGCAAGCTGCTGCATCGTGGGGCGGGTCGGCGGCACCCGACCCGCCCACAGGAGGAGAACACCCGGTCATGCGCAGCGGGAACGCATCCGCTGCCCCGAATCGGGCACAAAAAAACGGCTGAAAGGATAGATAGACTATCCCCTCAACCGATTCGGGCAAAGTAATGCATCACAGTAGGTCTTCTGGGTCGCGCATCCGGGAGCAAAGCCCCCACGGCCGCTGCCCTGCCTTCTCAGGATCCCCCAATGACCGGCTTTCGCCGACGGGCAGCGGACTCAACGCTCACAGCGACGGTTATCCCAGAGGCGCAGCGCGCCTCCCTCGGGGTATTATCCCCGTTCCCTTGTTTACCCGTATGCCTGACGGGGTCGCCCCGCGCCGTTGCGTACATACGGTCTCTGCAAGCAGAATATTCAGTTCCTGCCGCACAGGCTTTGTGCGGACTGCTTTGATTATAGACCATGCGGGCGCGCCTGTCAAGCACCGAAATCCGTATTTTTTTAGCGAATGCGGAAACACACACCGGAACGGGCTTGACAAAAAAATCGGCCCTTGTTATACTGAGAGCAATGGAAGCTTCAAGTGCTTCCGCTGCCGTCCGGGCAGCGGGAGAGGATAGGGAACCGGGTGAGAATCCCGGACGGTACCGCCGCTGTATGCGCGGAGGCCGCGTGCAGGGCGAAAGCCGGTCATTGGGGAACCCTGAGAAGGCGCGCGCGGCCGTCGAGGCGTGAGTCAGAAGACCTGCTTGGGGAGGCTCTGCCCGCATGGTGCGGGAAACGGGGCATATTGTTGTGCGCAAATGCGGACGCTGCAACGATTGTTGCAGTGTCCTTTTTTTCTGGGGGTCGTGCCATGAGACGGAAAACAATCTGGGGCCGGGTCTGCACGGCCGTGCTGATCCTTTCGCTTCTGGCCGGTGCGGTGGCTGTCGTGTTCACGGGCGGACGGGTGCGCCCGCCCGATCCGCTGCCGGAGCAGGCGCAGGTCCTGCAGCCGGACCGACAGGAGCGCGGCGGCAGCGGCGGCACATCGGACGACGTGCCCCTCACGCAGTCCCCGGAGCCGACGGAGCCGTCCGAAGAGCCGGACGAGACGGAAACGGCCGAGCCATCCACGGAGCCGGACGAGCCGACGGATGCGACGTCCGCCACGCAGACGACACAGATGCCCGAGCCGAGCGAGGAGCCGACGCGCAGCACCGGCGGCGGAACGGAGCCGACGGAGGAGCCGGGTCCTGCCCCCACGGAGGCCCCCGGCCCCGAGGAGCCGCATATCGTGACGGACCTTGTCAGCCGCGTCTGGCGCTCCGGCGAGCTGGACGGCGATACGCTGCGGTTTTATGCCTATGCTGCGGGCAGCGGAGACCTGAGCCTGCGGGTATATTATAAGGAGTCCGGCTCCACCGCAAACAACGGCACGCGCCTTCTGCCGGCGGACGACCGGAACTTCTCCGTCTGCCTGACCCTGAATCAGTCCTACATCTTCTCCTTATATCTATATCGCGACGGCCGCCGCGTCGGCGATGCCGCGGTATACCATATTTCCTACCGCGCAAGGCTCGCAGACGACGATCAGCCCGAGATCGGCGATGCGCCGCCCGTCATCACGACGAGCCGCGACGGCCGGACCGATCCCGTCTCCGTGCAGACGATGACGTTCGTCGTCTGGGCGAGGACGGGCACGGACGGTTCACCGATCTACACGAGCCATCTGCAGGTCTCGATGGACGGCGAGCTGCTGACGAACCCGACCGGCAGCGCCGCCACCGGCTATGAATATGTGCTGCGCTTTTCCGCGCCGCTCGTCGGCGATGAGCGGGAATATACACTGCGCATCCTTGCGTGGGACGATGCCGGAAATTCCGCCATGCGCACCGTGAAGATCGTCTATCAGACGGTCTCGGAGGGCGACGACATCGGTGAGGCGACCATCCGCATCGACGCCACGACCGTCGGCCTCGGCATCGTCGACGAGGGGACCGTCCGCATCAAACAGGGCGACACGGCCGCGCAGACCGTGCTGCAGATGCTGGAGGACTGCGGCTATGAGGCAGGCTATGACGGCCTTGCGGAAAAGAACGGCGGTTTTTATCTCATGCGCCTGACGCGCGGCGACCTGCTGTATCGCGCGCAGGTGCCGGAGCGCCTCTGGACACTCATCCAGCGCGACGGCATCTCACTGACGGGTGCGCCCGGCCGCGACAGCCTCGGCCAGCACGACTACACCTGGGGCGCGGGCTGGATGTATGATGTCAACGGCTATTACCCCGGCAAGGGCCTGTCGGAATGGATGCTCGGCGACGGCGACGTGCTGACGCTGCGCTTTACGCTGGCCTGGGGCAAGGATATCGACGGCTTCGGCGCGACGGGCGGCGGATACGGCGTGCTGTCCAGCTACTGCTATGTCTGGCGCGACGGGCAGGAGATCCCGCTTGGCCACGACTGGCAGGAGACGGCCCGTGTCGAGCCGACGGAGACGGAGGACGGCTATGCGGACTATGTCTGCACGAAGTGCGCCGAGACGCGCCGCGACGTCCTGCCGAAGACCGGAACGGTCGACCCGACGGATCCCACGGAGCCGACCGATCCGACCGATCCGACCGATCCGACCGATCCGACCGATCCCACAGAACCTGCCGACCCGACGGAGAACGAAAACGAGAGGAGCATGTTCCTTGAAACGAATGCGGAATATTCTGATCCTGCTGCTGTGCGCTGCACTGCTGGCGGGCTGCGGCGCAAAATCGGCGCCTGCAAAGGCACTCGCGGGCTGCCGGGCGCTGCTTGGCGTGCGCGAGGGCTTCCTGGAGGACCGCGCAGCGGAGCTGGCGGGCAGCTCCATCGGAGACTGGCTTGCCATGGCGCTGCTGGCCTGCGGTGCGAACGAGAGCTATGACGCTTATCTTGCTGCGCTTGAGCGGCACGTCACGGAGCGCTATGCCGAGCAGGGCACGCTCGATGCGCTCATGGCGACGGAGTATTCCCGTACGATCCTGACCGTCGCCATGCTCGGCGGCGACCCGGCCGCCTTCGGTACGCGGCCGGACGGCACGACCGTGGACCTGCTGGACGACGGCGTGTGGAATTTTGCGGGCGAGCTCGGCGCGCAGGGCCTCAACGGCCTGATCTTTGCCCTGCTGGCGGTCGATGCCGGGACCTATCCGGAGCCGGAGCGGGCGAAAAACACGCGCGCCGGGATCGTGGAGGCCATCCGCGCGGCGCAGGAGCCGGACGGCGGCTTCGGCCTCGTTTCCGGCGCCTCGGAGGCAGACCTGACGGCCATGGCCCTGCAGGCCCTTGCGCCCTACGGCCGGGACGAGACCGTGGAGCGGGCGCTTGCCTGGCTGAAGGATCAAATGCAGCCGGACGGCACCTTCCTGGCCTACGGCGAGCCGAGCGCCGAGAGCTGCGCGCAGGTCCTCCTTGCGCTGGCTGCGCTCGGCATCGATCCGGAGCAGGAATTCGGCAGCGTGAACCCCGAAACAGGCCTTGCAGAATTCCGGAAGGCGGACGGGAGCTATGCGCATCTGCTGACGGACACGGAAGGAAATCTCATGGCGACGGAGCAGGCCATGCTGGCCCTCTGCGCGCTGGAGCGGCTGCCGGACGGCGGCTGCGTATACGAATCGAAATATCGGGAGGCGGCATGATGGAACAGAAACAATATGAGCTTGCGGCGCAGGTGCTCCGCGAGGTGCAGAAGGTCATCCTCGGCAAGCGGGAGATCGTGGAAAAGGTCCTGATGGCCGTGCTGGCGCAGGGCCATGTGCTGCTGGACGACGTGCCCGGCGTCGGCAAGACGACGCTGGCCATGGCCTTCGCACGCGCGCTCGGGCTGGAGACCCGCCGCGTGCAGTTCACGCCGGACACGATGCCGTCGGACATTCTGGGCTTCTCCGTCTATGACAAGCAGGCGGGAGCCTTTTCCTACCAGCCGGGCGCGGTCATGACGAATCTGCTGCTGGCAGATGAGATCAACCGCACGTCCACCAAGACGCAGGCGGCCCTGCTGGAGGCCATGGAGGAGCGGCGCGTGACCGTCGACGGGAAGACGCATCCGCTGCCACAGCCGTTTTTCGTGCTGGCGACGCAGAATCCCGTCGGCTCGGCCGGAACGCAGCTCCTGCCCCCGGCGCAGCTCGACCGATTCCTGCTGTGCCTGAGCATGGGCTACCCCGACCGGGAAAGTCAGGTGGAGCTGATGAAGGAGCGCCACCACGCCGACCGCTTGCGCAGGTGCGCCCCGTGACGGATGCCGCCGCGCTCGGCGGCCTGATGGATGCCGCCGCCATGACGTTCGTGGCGGACCCGGTCTATGATTATACGGCCCGCCTGCTTGAGGCCACACGCTGCCATGAGAGCCTGCAGCTCGGCCTGAGCCCGCGCGCCGGTCTGGCCCTGTGCCGCGCGGCCAAGGCGCGCGCGTTCCTGCATGCGCGGGACTATGTCCTGCCGGAGGACGTCGCGGAAGCTGCGCCCGATGTCTGTGCCCACCGCCTTGTGCTCGCGCCGCGCGCCCGCCTGCATGACGAGACGGCGCGGTCGGTGCTTGCCGAAATTCTCGAGCGCGTCCCGCAGCCCGCGGTGCGCGAATTCAAAAGCTGATGCGGAAGCGAATGCTGCGCGCCTGGCTGCTGTGGCTGCTGGCGGCGGCCTGCTGTGCGCTGGCCTTTGCTTTTACCCATGCCGGGGCGGCGCTGGCCGCGCTCTGCGTGCCGGTGTTGGCTGCGCTGGCGGGATTCGTCGTGCTGCGGTGCAGCAGGCTGCCCGCGCTTTCGCTCCGGCTCCCGGCAGGCGGCCGGAAGGACGGCATGATCGCGGGCGAGATCGTGGGCTCCCGCCGTGCGCCAGGCCGCGTCCTGTGCCGCATCGAGGTGCGCAATGACCTGACGGGCGAAACAACGGAATTTTCCGCGGAGGAGCGCTTCTCGTTCCGCGCCGAACACTGCGGCCGTCTGACGGTCCGCATCCGCAGGGCCTGGCTCCTCGGCCTGCCGGGTCTGTTTGCCCGGAAGATCCGGACGGACGCGGCGGCGCATGTCACGGTCCTGCCGGATACGTTCCCGGCCTCCGTCCATGTGACGATGCCGGAGGTGCAGAGCCCGGACAGCGACACCAGCAGCCCGGACCGCCGCGGAAGCGACCTGACGGAGCCGTTCCGCCTGCGCGAGTATGCGCCGGGCGACAGTCTTCGCCAGATCCACTGGAAGCTCTCGTCCAAGCTCGATCGCCTCGTGATCCGCGAGCCGGGCATGCCCGCCGCGCGTACGCTGCTCGTCTTCTGGGACCGCAGCGGCGATGCCGCTGCGCGCGACGCGCAGGCGGAGGCCGTGTTCTCCGTCTGCCAGAGCCTGAGCGAGCAGGGGTATGCCTATCAGCTCGGCTGGCCCGAGGGCGGCACGGCCCGCTTTGCGGAGGCAGGCTCCACGGAGGAGCTGCTGCGCGATCTGCCGCTGCTGCTGCGCGGCGGCGCGGAGCCTCTGCAGGAGACCGGGGCGCTGCGCGGCTTCGGCAAAATTCTCTACTTTACGGCCTCGCCGGACCCGGTCTGGCGCAGCCTGACGGCGGGTGCGGAGCCGGTCCTGCTGCTGTGCGGCGTGCCGGAGCAGCCGGATGTCCGCTGCATCTGCTATACCAAAGAGGACTATGCTGCCGCGCTGCAGCAGCTGGAGCTTTGAGCATGAAACGAACGAACGGTTTTCAACTGGAACGTGCCCCTGCCGGGGGGCAGACTCTGCCGCCGTGGGCGGCCGCGCTGTGCGGCGGCCTGTGTGCTGCGGGGACGCTGACGCTGCTGGCGGGGGCTTTCCCCGTGCTGCCTGCGTGGGCGGCCCTGCTGCTCGGCCTGCTGCTGGGGGCCGGGCTTGCGCTCCTGCCGCAGCGGGCGTGGCTGACGCCTGCGCTCTGCGGCGCGGCGGCGCTGTTCTGCCTGTGCGCCTTTGCGCCCGTCACGGCGGGCCTGCGGCAGCTGGCGGACTGCGTGCGCCGCTGGCTGACGGCGCGGACCGGGTACATCTATTTGACATCTTCTGGCGGAACGCGGCAGGGCCTATGGGCCTTCCTGCCGCTCGGCTTTCTTTCGGCGCTGGCCTCCGGCCGCTGCGCCCGGCGCGGGAGCGTATGGTTTGCGGCCGTTTCGCTGCCTCTTGCGGCGGTCGGCTGCGCCATTGGGCTGTTCCCGTCGTGCTGGGGCCTGCTGCTTCTGGCGTGCGGCCTGACGGCCCTGCTGCTGTTCCGCACGGACCGGGGACGGACGGCGGCCCTGCTGCTTGCGGGCTGCCTGCTGCTCAGCGCGCCGCTCGGACTTCTCTCCCTGCCCGAGAGCGGGGCAGCGGCAGCGCTGGCCAGCGGGCTGCATGCACTGCGCTATGACGCGGCGGCCAACTCCATGCCGGAGGGCGATCTGCACGATCTTTCCGCGTGGGAAAAGAACGGGACGCCCGCGCTGCGCGTGACGATGGAGCAGCCGCAGCGGCTTTACCTGCGCGGCTTTGTCGGCGAGGTCTACACGGGCCGGAGCTGGCAGCCGCTCGATCCGCAGACGCTGGCGGACGAGGCCGGGCGCTTCTACTGGCTGCATGAAAAGGGCTATTATGCCCAGAGCGCCGTCGGGACTGCGGCGGCGCTCGCCGGGCAGACGCAGGTGCAGACCGTCACGGTCACAAACCTGTCTGCCTGCGGCGCAGGCCTATCTGCCGACGGGCCTTGCGGACAACGCCCTGCTGGAGCCGGACCGCATCGGCGACCGCGCGGCGAAAGCGCCGGGGGGAAACGTATTCCTGTTCCTGCGCCGTCGGCGGCCTGCGCGACTGGTATGCCGCACAGCAGGCGCTGGCGGACGATCCGGACGGTGCGGCGCAGTGGCTCACGCTGGACGAGGGCTACCGGGCGTTTGCTGAGGCACAGTTCCTTGAGCTTACGCCGGAGGCGGCCGGAGCCGCGCAGGCACTGCTGGGGAGCGAAATGCAGGGGAAGACCCTGCCGGAGATCCTGCAGGCCATCCGACAGACGCTCACGGAGCACTTCGTCTATGACGAGAGCGTCTCGACGCAGAACGGGACGCAGGACTTTTTCCAATATGTTCAGTCCGTCACCGCGCGCGGCTACAGCGTGCACTATGCGACGGCCGCCGTGCTGATGCTGCGCTATTGCGGCGTCCCGGCGCGCTATGCCGAGGGCTACTACCTCTCCGGACAGGATGCGGCCTCTGGGGAGCAGACGTTTGAACTGGATGAGACGCACGCCCATGCGTGGGCGGAATATTATCTGACCGGCGTGGGCTGGGTCCCGTTTGAGGTCACGCCGGGCTATGTAGAGGCCGAGGACCTCGGCGCGGGCGGCGAGGCGGGTGGAAAGCAGTATGAAAACACGCAGCTGCCGCCCGTTGTGGAGCAGCCGGAGCAGCAGGCCCCGCAGGAGGAAACGCAGCGCAGCTTCCGCTGGTGGCTCGCCGCGATCCCGCTTGCCGCGGCCCTCCTCGCGCTCGTCCTGTGCCAGCTCTGGCGCAGACGCCGCCTGCACCGCCGGATCGCGGCCATGGCGGCGGACGAGCCGCGCGAGGCCGTGACGCAGCTCTATGGCTACGCTGTGTTCCTGTTGGCACGAACCGGCGCGGCCCCGCCCGCAGGGCTGGAGCAGGCCCGGCAGGACAATGCCGAGGCCATGTTCAGCGGCCACGATATTCCTGCGGAAAAGGCCGCTGCCATGCAGCACTTCGTGCAGGAGACCCTGCAGGCCTGCCGCGCAGAACGGAACCTGTTCCAGCGGTTCGCGGACCGCTGGGTCCATATCTGGTATTAGGTTTGAAGGAGGCAATGCTTATGAAGTCCATTCGATTTCTTGCCCTGCTGCTGTGCGCAGCGCTGCTGCTTCCGCTCGTGCCCGTGCATGCGGCGCAGAGCGGCGGGAGCTTCTATCTGACGGCCTCCACGGCCGGGCAGACGCTCATTGAGCCGGTCGCCGTGCCCTATACGGCCGGGCAGACCATCCGGGATGCCCTGCGCGGCAGCGGTTATGCCTTCGGCGGCATCGATACCGCGTTCATCACGGACATCGAGGGCGTCGCGGGAAACTTTACGGTCTATTATGACGGCGGCGCGTATTCGCTCGATGCGATTGCCAGCCCGGAGACCGTGACGGCCGTCGTCTTCTCCGAGCGTGAAAGAGGCTTTCCGGCCCTGCTGGACGCCGTGACGGAGCTTGCCCGCTTCCGGGAGCGCACGGACCATGTGCAGAATTACCCGGCGGCGCAGCAGGCCTATGCGGCGGCGCTGTCCGGCCTGCGGACGGCGGACGAGGCGGGCCTGACGACGCTTCTTGCCGCACTGCGCAGCGCCGTGGCGGAATACGAGGCCATTCTGAACGGCACAAAGTACCCCGTGACCTTTACGGACACGGCCGGGACGGCCGCGCAGCTCACGCTGACGGACAGCTACGGCAATGTGACGCAGGTACAGGGCCTGCGCGCCGAGGTCGTGGCAGGGGAGTACACGTTCAGCCTGTCTGACGGCGGCGCGAACCGCGTCGACGGCACGCTGACCGTGGCAGGCGCGGTGGAAAAGCAGGTCACGCTGCCGACGGGCGACTGGTTCGGCACGATCCGCCTCCACAATGCGTCCGGCGCATCCGCGGGTGCCTATCCCGGCACGCAGGATGAGAAGACCCATACGGCACAGTTCCGCGTGGAGGACTTCCGCACGCTGGCCTATCTCTATGCCGAGCGCGGGGTGGATGCCCCTGCGGACGCGGCGCTCTACAGCTGCTACATCGGCCAGAACGGCAAGGACTACGGCGACGGCAGCCAGCCCTCGAACCGCAAGAGCTGGTCGAGCTATCAGACGGCGCTCGTGTCGCTGCTCACGGCCGGGATGACGGACTGCGAGGTCCGGCTCGAGGCCCGCAGCGCTTCCGGTACGGACATGCGCATCCAGTCCTATACGCTCCGCCTGCACCGTGTGCCGACGCTCGCGTCGCTTGCCGTCTATGGCGAAGGTACGCGCCTGCCGCTGGACTTTGACCCGGCCGGGACGGACTATGCGGTGACGACGGTCTCCGACCGCCTGGCGATCGAGGCGGCTCCGTTCGACACGGAGGGCTATTCCGTCACGGTGAACGGCGGCACGTCCGCAGAGGTCCCTGTCGGGACGATCACGGTGCAGGTAGCCCACACGAACGGAGAGCGCACCGCCTATACCATTGCGGCGACGAAGGTCGACTCCGTCGAGGTGCGGATCACGGTGCCCGCGGGAACGGACACTGCCGTCTTCAATGCGGCGGACAGCGAGATCGCGTCCGTCGGCAGCGGGACCTACCGCCTCATCCCCGGCGAGCGCTATACCTGGATCACGACAAAGCAGGAATTCTATCATGCGGCGGGCAGCTTTGAGGCCGCTGCCGGTCTCACGGTGCAGGCGTCGGAGCCGGACACGACGGACCGTCTCAGCGCGCTTGCCTCCTACAGCGCGCGCAATCCGAAGAACGGTGTGAGCTATGAGAGCGACGTGCCGTTTTCGGCGGCGCAGCACCGCTATACGCTGACGGTGCCGGATGCGAACTCCACGTTCTATCTGCAGGCGACCCCGACGGGCGGCTATGCCGTGAAGGCGCGCTACCTCCGCCAGACGACGAACACAGGCACGAACGGCACGCAGGCGGAAATCAACGTCACGGCGACCGTCGATCCCGCGAAGACCGCCACGGCCTGCGGCCAGAGCCTTGCGGCGAGCGGCTATTCCAACACCGTGACGCTGCGCCTGAGCCGGACGGCGGGCAGTGTGGAATATTATCAGGACTACACGCTGCTGCTGCGCCGCCGCCTGACGCTGGGCGGGCTCAGCGCCGCCGTGGACGGCGTAACGCTGAACCTGCTGAATGCGAAGGGCGAGGCGCAGAGCTTTGACCGCGATGTGACGGAATACTGGACGCGCGTCGACGTCAGTGCCCGCACGTTGGACTTCACTGCCTCGTTCCGCAGCCTGCCGACGGAGATGAACCCGAACAGCGGCGGCTATCTTGCGGACATCAACGGTACGACGTATGCGGAAGCGCCGTCCGCCGCCCTGACGCTCGATCCGGAAAAGACCGCAGAGGATGTGACCGTGACCGTGCACCATGCAGACGCGGCGGCGCTCCCGGCGACCTATACGCTGCATGTGCAGAAAACGGAGCCGACGATCGTGACGTTCGTGACGGAGCCGAAGGACGCGACCGTCTTCCTGACGAACGAGCAGTCCGGGCGGCGCGCGGAGCGGGCCACAGACGGCAGCTTCGCCCTGACGCCGGGCGACCGCTACACCTATACCGTGACGGCAAAGGGCTATGTCGGCACGACCATCCAGCATTACACGGCCCCGGAGCAGGCGGAAACGGTCCGCGTCACGCTGCAGAAGGCGGCGGAGAACACGGGCCTGCAGCAGCTTCCTGCCCAGTGGCCCTCGTTCCGCGCGGATGCCTATAACAACGGCGTCATCGACGCCAGAACGCCCGTTTCCTCGGAGAATACGGTCCTCTATTGGGCCACGCAGCTCGGCAGCGGCTATTCCTCCGATGCCTGCGGCTGCCCGATCATCGTGGACGACTGCCTGTATACCTACGGCGGCGAGACGATCTACAAGCTCGACAAGCGCACGGGCGAGGTGCTTGCGCAGGGCAAGATGGACCACAAGTCCAGCTTCGCCATCAACTCGCCGACCTATGCCGAGGGCATGATCTTCGTTGGCCTGGCAAACGGCTGCGTGCAGGCGTTCGATGCCGTGACGCTCGAGTCTCTGTGGCTGTACGAGGACCCGCTCGGCGGCCAGCCGAACTGCCCCATCACCTATGAGGACGGCTATCTCTACACCGGCTTCTGGAACCGCGAGGACGGCAACGCAAATTTCGTTTGCCTGACCGTGACGGATGAGGACCCGGCGAAGACGGATGAGAGAGCAAGCTGGCCTCGTGGACCTACACGTCCCGCGGCGGCTTCTACTGGGCGGGCGCTTACGCCTGCAAGGACTTCGTGCTCGTCGGTACGGACGACGGCGAGGCGGGCTACACGACGGGCCATGCCCGCGTGCTCTCGTTCGACCCGCGCAGCGGCCGTCTGCTCGGCGAGCTGACGCTGCCGCAGACGGGCGACCTGCGCAGCTCCGTGACCTTCGTCCCGGACAGCGAGGGCGGCCTTGCCGGTACGGCCTATTTTACGACGAAGGGCGGCTATTTCTACGGCCTGCATGTCGAGGCCGACGGCACGTTCACGGAGGGCTCGCTGCGCGCGCTCAAGCTGGCCAATTATGCCAACGATCCGAAGAACCCGGCCATGAGCACCTGCACGCCGACGATCTATAACGGCCGCGCCTACATCGGCGTGTCCGGCACGGCACAGTTCGGCGCGTATTCCGGCCACAACATCACGGTCATCGACCTTGCTTCGATGTCCGTTGCCTATTCCGTCCGCACCCAGGGCTACCCGCAGACGAGCGGTATCCTGACAACGGCCTATGAGGCGGAGAACGGTTATGTCTACGTCTACTTCTTCGATAACTATACGCCGGGCAAGCTCCGCATTCTGGCCGACAAGCCGGGCCAGACCGCGCCGGTCCTCATCACGCAGGAGACGGACGAGAGCAGCGGCAAGCATGTTACCTATGACACACCCTATGTTCTGTTCACGCCGAGCGGCGCGCAGGCGCAGTATGCCATCTGCAGCCCGGTCATCGATGCGGACGGCACGATCTACTTCAAGAACGACTCAGCCTATCTGATGGCTGTCGGCAGCACGATGGACCGGCTCGAGGTCACGGCGCAGCCGGAGAAGACGGTCTACCATGTCGGCCAGACGTTTGAGGCCGCCGGTATGCAGGTCACGGCCGTTTGGCACAATGGTGTAAGGACGGATGTGACGAAGCTCGTGCAGTGGTCGACGGACCCGCTGACACTGGACGACAACGACTTCCAGATCACCTATTCCCATGTGCTCTATCAGGACCGTGACGGCGCGCCGGGCACGGCCTATGCGGCCCCGGTCGGCCTTGCGGCGCTCGATGTGCGCAAGCACATTTACGACCGTGTGGAGACCACGCCGGAGGGCCACCGCGGCACCTGCAGCTACTGCGGGCAGACGGACGAGGCATTCCAGCCGCATGAATTCGTCTGGGTCATCGACCGTGAGCCGACGGAGGAGGAGACCGGCCTGAAGCATGAGGAGTGCTTCTGCGGCTACCGGCGCAGTGAAAACACCGAGATCCCGAAAAAGGAGCATGAGCACACCTATGTGGCCACGGTCGTCGCGCCGACGTGCACGGAGCAGGGCTACACGCTGCACACCTGCCCGTCCTGCGGCGATACCTACCGCGACGCCTGGACGGACGCGCTGGGTCACAGCTGGGATGCCGGGCGCGTAACGATCCCAGCAACGGAGGATACGGACGGCGAGCGCACGTTCACCTGCACGCGCTGCGGGGCCGAGCGCACGGAGGTCATTCCGAAGACCGGCGAAACGCCCTGCGACGGCGGCGCGAATTGTCCGGGCAGACGCTTCACGGATATGCCGGCAGCCGGGCACTGGGCACACGCAGGCATCGACTTTGCCCTGAAGCAGGGCCTGTTCAACGGCATGTCTGCCACGACGTTCGAGCCGGACGGAAGCATGACGCGCGCCATGCTCGTCACGGTGCTGTGGCGTCTGGACGGCAGCCGCGCACCCGCCGGGCGGAACACGTTTACTGACGTGCCGGGCGGCCAGTGGTTCACCGATGCGGTGACCTGGGCGGCGGAAAACGGCGTGGTCAACGGCGTGGGCAGCGGGAAGTTTGAGCCGGACGGCCGCGTGACGCGCGAGCAGATCGCAACGATCCTGTTCCGCTATGCCGCAAAGCGCTATGATACCTCCGCGCGGGCGGATCTGTCCGTCTTCCCGGATGCCGGACGGGTGAGTGCCTATGCACGCGAGGCACTGGCATGGGCCAACGCTGCGGGCCTTGTGAACGGCACGGACAACGGCTTCGGCCTGATCCTCGACCCGCAGGGCGACGCGACCCGTGCACAGGTTGCCGCCATTTTGATGCGGTATGTAAAAAATATCGTTCGCTGAGATGACGGCAGCGAGAAAACCCCGCAGGAGAAAAGCCTCCTGCGGGGCCGTTTTATATCCTGTAAGGCGGTCGGTTGACCCGGCTGTAAAATGGTTTTCGTAACGAAATGTAAAATTATATAAGCTCCGAAACATATGGAACTGTCGGATAAAATTTTCAAAAATTTTGAGGAAAACATATTCACTTTAGCATGTTTTGCCGTATAATAATAGACGCTGGTTGCCCAAAACAACTTTATCCGGCCGCTGACTGAAAACGTTTCTCCCGGCGGACGAGCGCCGGGAAGACAACAGAGCACGAAGAGAGGAGAAAACTTATGATCACCGCTGAATCCCTGTTTTTTTGCGATTCTGGGAACGACCCGGGCCGAGATCACTCCCTCCGTCCTTGCAACGGAGATCACTGCCGAGCTGCTGTTTGACGAGAACCTCGGCTTTGACGACTTCCGCATCACGAAGGATGTGTATCCCACCGTTGCCAAGCTCCTGCGCCGCAGCTCCGATTCGGTATCCCGAAGCGTCGAGCGCATGACTGCGCGCCTGTGGCGCTGCGGAAGCCCGGAGCAGCTGCGAAAAATCACCGGGCAGGAGCGGCTGCTGCCGCGTCCCGCCCGGGAAACGATCCTGTATCTGGCGTATTATCTGCGTGCGGAGCGTCCGATCTCTGCGCTGCGGTACGGAACGGATGTCCCGCCGAACCGGGATCAGCGCGTGATGATCGCCTCGCGTTCCGCGCCGACGGAGACGTAAGAAATGTGGCAGCCGATGGCCTTTTCCACGGTCTCTACATAGTCGCGCGCTTCCTTCGGCAGGTCCTCATAGCGGCGCACGCCGGAAATGTCGCAGTTCCAGCCCGGCATGGTGCGGAAGACGGGCTTTGCCTCCGGCAGGATGGCAGGGAAGGGGAAATCGTCCGTCAGCGCGCCGTTCAGCTCATACTGCACGCACAGCGGGACCTCCTTCATGCCGGACAGCACATCCAGCTTCGTCAGCGCGACCTCGGTCGCGCCTGGATGCGGCAGCCATAGCGTGTGGCGACAAGGTCGATCGGGCCGACGCGGCGCGGACGGCCGGTGGAAGCGCCGTATTCGCCGCCCTTTTCACGCAGGTTCTCGGCCTCCTCGCCAAACCACTCTGCTGTGAACGGGCCTTCGCCGACGCAGGTGGAGTAGGCCTTCACGATGCCGACGGTACGGTCCACATGGCTGCCCGGCATACCGGCGCCGACGCAGGCATAGCCCGCAATGGACGAAGAGGAGGACGTGTAGGGATAAATGCCGAAATCGATGTCGCGCAGGGCGCCGAGCTGGGCCTCGAACATGATGTTTTTGCCGGCTTTTTCGGCCTCATAGAGGTACTTGGGTACGTCGCACAGGAACGGGCGAAGCTTGCCGCCGAACTCCTCGCACCAGGCGAGCATGTCCTCGAGCTTGTAGGGCTCTGCGCCGTAGACATTGTGGATGATGAGGTTCTTCCACTCCAGGATGGTGGCCAGATGCGCCTTGAGGTGCTCCGGGTAGAGCAGCTCACCGAGCATGACGGTCTTCTTCTGATATTTATCGGAATAAACGGGCGCGATGCCGCGCAGCGTGGAGCCGTACTTCTGATCCTTCAGGCGGGCCTCCTCCAGACCGTCGAGCGCGCGGTGGAAGGGGAAGACGATGGTGGCACGCTCCGAGATCTTCAGATTCTCCGGCGTGATGCGGATGCCGTGCGCACGGAGATTGTCGATCTCGCGGCACAGGTCTTCCAGATCGATGACGACGCCGTTGCCGAGCACATTCACAACGCCCTCGGAGAAAATGCCGGACGGGATGAGATGCAGGGCAAACTTGCCGTACTCATTGACGATGGTATGACCGGCGTTGTTGCCGCCCTGATAGCGAATGACAATATCATAATCCTTTGCGATGAGGTCGACCATGCGGCCCTTGCCTTCATCGCCCCAGTTGATGCCGACGACTGCACAATTGCTCATAATACTTCTGCTCCTGTTTCTGCCCGATGGGCTTGATTTCACACAACGCGCCTATTATAATACAAACCGAGGCATAAGTAAAACATGAATATCTTATGCAAGACATCAATAATTCTGATGGAGTGTG
>VOFH01001394.1_pt1 | contig 28611 bp, 34 predicted proteins | sample 5384091 | NCBI WGS metagenome assembly VOFH01 (sample SAMN12384727, study PRJNA508395) | human gut metagenome | isolation source: healthy gut G | host: Homo sapiens
GAAATATATGCTGATGTGCTGGATTGCGTATCTCGCCCTTTTCTGGTCGCGCGTTCTCATAAGCGGATAGCTGCTCTTGAGCGTGGCAAGTTCCGCTTTCAGCGCATAGTATTCTTCTGAATACTTCTGCGACATCTGCTCATAACGGTCTTGTGGGATCGTGCCGAGGGCATTGTCCTCGTAGAGCTTATTCAGCACCTTGTCAATCTGTTCAAGGCGCGTCGTGATTTGCGGAATACGCTTCTGCTGCTTCTTGGTCTGGTCGGTCTGCTGCATGACAAGGTTCTTTTTTTTCACTAAGGCTTCAAACTCCGCCCGGTTGCTGATAGAATAGTCCTCGATTTTCTTCAGCACTTCCGCGATGGTCTGCATGAGCAAGTCCGCGTCCATGATGTGCGGGGAATGGCATTTGGGGTTCTGCTGCAATAGGCAACATGGCGCTTGCCGCCGTTCCGGTAATCTATACGAATGTGCATTTTGCGCCGCAGTCTTTACAGAAGACAAGGACTTTTCGGTGTAATCCTGTTCGCGCGAATCCGGTTCACTGCTTCTGGTCAACATTCCGAGGATCCATGACGAGCGTTCTGTAGTGTGAAATGAAACCATCAGAATGGCAGAATGGCTTTGGGCTGCGAAGCAGTAATTATGCATTTCATCCTCCGGAATGTAATGGCTTTCCGCCAAGCTCGGTTGTCGGACGGAAGCGCCCATCGCCGCGCCGCTCCTGCATGGTGTTCGCTAAAACGTGTTCCACGCGCTTATAGCCGTAAAGCTCGACGATCTTTTCCACCGTGCCGTCCTTCAGGTGCATCCGTCGAAATTTTTCCCGGATAAGGACATCGATTCCGCCCGCGCACGCACAATTCTCACGGAAGCTCTCGCGCCACTTGTCAAGTTCGCCGCGCTTCATTGCGTCTTTTGCCGAATACGGATAAAGCGGGACCTTACTCTGCATCGTCGGGACCTCCATGAACAGGGGACCGGCCGTGATCCATACGTTCAGCATATCATCCAGCGCCCGCAGGTGGAGATAGTTGTCCACGAAAGAATCTCAGCACATACGCGGTACATCCGCCAGATCCGGTGCACAGGCTTCTGCTTCCCCGACAATAACCTCGCCCTCATTCACGAAGCACGCCAGCTTTGCGTTTTCGGGATGCCGGCCTGCTCCCGCGCCCATGTGGGGATCGTGACCTCGCATTCCTCCAGCGTCCTCGACGAGCGCCTCGTCCGCTTTCTCACACGGCCCGCATTCCGCAGCGACCGCCGTCAGCATTTCCGCTGCGTACAGATTCAGTCTGTCCAGCATCTGCAGCAGCTCCACAATGGGCATGCTGTCCTTCGTCACCAGCACCACGCCGTCCATCGGAATGGCAGCAAGGATCGTTTCCTTCGCCAGCCTGCTTCTTCAGTGCCGCTTCGGTACAGTGCTCCAGTCTGGTTTCTTTTTTGCTTCTGTTTTCAATATTATTCCTCCATTCACATTCCGCCCATCTGCATTTCTTCAGATAGGGCTAAATTATAATCTTCTTCGCGGCACGGGTTTTCCTCGCCATAAAAATCGAACACAATATCATCCACTGCTTTGCGGATAGCTGGCTCCTGCGTGATCGTGCGGAACCGGAATCCTGTTGTCGCCTCATGCGGCAGTTCCTCGCGGATGCAGTCAGATATGCCGTGGCATCTGTAAACTGCTGCGTCTCTCGCTCAGAAAGCTGACGCTGCCGATAAGCTGTTTGTCAGTAGATGTCTTCGTCATCTTCATCCTCCGGCACATACAGCGCCAGCTTTGCGGCGTCCGCAAGATGCGCGCAGATGGCTTAAAGAACACCGGTCACGCCGATGATCGCCAAGTGTAATTACGATTGCTTTTTTCATAATAAAACCTCCATTCTATAATGTCATTTCTTGTGTCTGCTTTTGGTCGTGCAGCTCATCCAGAAGCTCCTGCGGCAAGCCCTCCTTGCGCACAACGAATCACGGCTGCACGCTGCGCCGCCATGCGCGTCGCAAAATTCAATTCAACGGCTTCATAATTGATGTACCCAATCAGCTTTTCCGGGACAAGGAACGCGCCGCAGCCAACCAGATACTTTCAATGGACTGCGCACTGCCGCATCCCGGCAGAATAATGTAATCGTCAGCCGCTCTGTCAACCGCAAAATGTCTTTCGTGCCGGAGATGCTGTTTGCATCAGCATCCCAGCGAATTTGTCACAGTCGGCCTCCGACATATGCTCCAGCCGGTCGGCAAGCTGATTGATGCGTTCCAGCTCGCCCTCTGCGGCAAGATCTACGCCGCTCAGATACAGACCTAAATTCATGACCTCGCTTGCCGCGCCCTGAATGGTGACCGTTTTGGACATAGATTTCAATGTTTCCAGCGTTGCAACTACATTTTCTTTTTTCTGCCGGGGTCGTCACGGGAAGGGAGCAGCACCTGCTTTCCATTTTTCACCCTGCCTTAAAAACAGCGTCACCATGCCATTGCCCTCCATTCTTACATCCTGCTCCTGCTGTTGATAGCTTTCTGCCGGGTCATCCTGCATCAGTTCCTCCAGCGTCAGCGTGCCATGATAGGAAACATAGCCGTGATCCACAAATACACCGTCATCCTGAAGTATTCGCTTGACACCGTAGTCGCCATAGTTATAGAAATCTTCAAGGTTTTCGTCATATTCGTAATGACCGGACTGTTGTATCATGTATTTTCCAAGTTCCTCCGGCGTGTGGACATTTGGTGCGAAATCAAATTGATCGAGGTTTTCTGCCAGCTGGCGGATATTTGCTGCGCACGTCGGCTTCGCCATCTGGCAGACTGCGCCGAGCTTCTCGAGATCCTGTTCTTGAAATTTGAACACGCATGGCACAGCTGATTCAGTTCAAGAGCGATTCGTGTTCAAAGTCCAAAGCGCAATCGACCTCGTCCGGAAAGCGGCTATCTGTGACCAGCATCTGCATTTCGCCGCAGGCGATCCCGGCACGAAGCATCGCGCGTTCCAGCTTGATTTGGCTTGCCGGGAGCTGCACCCTCCTGTTTCTTTGGATCATCTTCACCTGTGGCTCGGATTTTCAGCTCCAGGATGCTGTTTTCTGCCATCCAGATTGGGGGCAGATGCTTGCGGTCATATGCCTGCTCCAGCTTGATGCCGTTGTCGTACACAACACCAAATTGCGTTACATACCCCGGCTGCCCGGAGATCAGCGCCAACGCCGTCTCCCTTGCCGTCCAGATCTTCCAGTTCTTTTGGATCACAGGCGCCGTGGACGGTCAGATAGTGCCGTTTGCCGACCAGCTCCAAATCATTAAAATCTGAAACAACCGTCACATCTCTGGCGCAGAAGGAAAGATCGATTAGCTCGTCCGCTGCGGATAATCCGAATCGCTCCACCGCCGCATTAAATTGCAGCAGTTCATATCGGTCGAAGCTCTCCAATTGCTTCCCGAGCCAATCCAGTTCGTCCACGTTCGCCATCGTACCGGTCATTCTGACCAGAGCAGGGCAGTTTGGTGCGTGAACATTGTCAATCAGGCAGTCCTGCACTCTGGCATCGCCGATCTGGCTTTTTTCCAGCGCCAGAATTGCCTGTTCATATTGATCTTCGGGAATTGGGAACGTGATCGTGACCGGCGCGAAATGTGCGCTGATCCTGTTTTTCAGCGTTGCTTCAAACACGTTTTTCACCTCGATTTTCGATTTTCTGCATATCCGTAAACGTGCACTCGCCATTGCTGCGCCAGCAAACGAGTGCCAACCGCATATACGGACACTGGCCCTCGTGCGGATACCAGCTGCACTGTATCGTTGGCGGCGGATCTGGGTGCGGCCGCAGCGGCGGCGCGTGGAAACGCGGCCGCCAATATTCTTCTTGCTTGTGTTTCATAAAATCCCTCCCTGAACGCAAAAAAAGCCGAGACTTCTAAAAGAAATCCCGGCTCCCTGCAAATATTACATTGTCTGTTCCATCGTTTGGTGCTGCTCCTGCGTCTGCTGCGGCAAAAGAAGTTCGATTTGCTCCTGCACACTTTGGAGCTGCTTTTCTTCTGCATACGAGAGCGTCGCGTCGTCCTCCAGCGCAAACTCGCAGGCATTTTTAATCACAGCAATCTGCTCGTCTGAAAAAAGGCGCTGGCTTTCCACAAGACCGGCACGGACGGCGAAGTCCTTTTTCGCTGCCGCATAGTTTTCCATGAAATAATGCCCAGCGTGAACGCCCTGCCGGTCGAAGTCCCATTCCCACGTCACGAACCGAGCGCCCTTTTGCCGAGCTGCCCAGCCAGCACCGCGTCACCAAAATCCGCAAGTACCTTGTAGGTATCTTCAAGGCCAACAGCTTTCAGCGCAGGCGCGCGTTCAAAGATCCGCATATACTCCTTGACCTGTCCAGCCGCCTGTATTACCGTCCGAAGCTGCCGATCTACTTCCGGCCCTGTGATATCCGCTGGTCTGAAACGGACAATACCGTCTCTGTCAACCGAGCAGAGCGGTTTCTCGTTCCATCTGATGTGGATCAGACCGTCGTCCAGCAGCCTTGCGTCCAGCTCCCTGTGCAGGAGCTTCTGTTCTACCTCTTGCAGAAATCTTTCCTTCTGCGATACGATTTCAGTGTTCATTCAAACCCTCCTCATTACAAAAAGCAGGCTTATGCACTTTCTCGCTTCAGCCTGCCCCCCTGTCATCCAAATCGACTTATTAAATTGCAAAGGATGTTCTTACGCTTTTTAGATTTCTTCACTCTTTTCGCTCAGCAGTTTCACAAACTCTGCTGGAGCGTACACAGAATCGGTGCGTTGCTGTAATCTTTTCTCTCTTTCCGCGCTGGCGCGCATTGGATATTCTGTTGTTTCACCGAATAAATACTGTTTTGTGTGCTTCAACTCGGCTTTTTCACAAGATTTGAACGGCGGGCATGAAGTGCGCTTCGTGGAAGTAGGCTTCATTTCGACATAAAATCTCCATAGAACTTATAAACTATGGAGGTCTTCAGGATGAAACCATACCCGGCGCTGCTCTCTGAGCTTCTTTCCGCGGAATTGTCTTCCCTGCGGCAGAAGATGGCGCTGACGCAGGAAGCGATGGCGGAGCAGCTTCGTATCTCCAGCCGTGCGTACAGTGATTTGGAGCGAGGGAGATACGCGGCTTCCGCACCGACCCTGATGTTTCTCTTTTCCATGCTGGATGCGGAGGCGCAGGGCGCGTTGATCCGGCAGTTTATGCAACGTGTTCAAGCGCTGGAGGGGACAGATGCGGCATGAATTCTGTAACAGATATCGTCGAAGTATATGATCTGTTGTACCGTCTTGGTTTCTCCGCAACCAACACCGCATTTTTCCATCTTTCCTACGCAATCTATCTTGCCTCGCTTAACCCGCATTGGCTGGTGAAGCCATCGCAGCGGTTATATCCCGAAGTTGCATACCAGTATAATTCGAATCTGCTTCAGGTTGTCCGAAGCATTGATGGCTTCGCCTGCGCTTCTTGGCGTGAAAACGCTGGCCTCCTATGTAGCCTTACTTGCCGTCCGCTGACAGCCGCCCCAACCTCTGCGCAGTTTTTGCGAATTCTGACGCACTGCATACGGAGCGGAATGGTATAGCGCATGCTTTTACGGAAATACGGCTCACCTGCAACCAGTAAACAAATAGAGCGAAGAAGCGGTATATACTACCGCTCTTTCGCTCTATTTCTGTCTTCCTTCTTATTTAGACTCAATCTTTGTTTTTTGATGATTTCGCTCGAAATTGTGATTTTCTCTAAGAGACTTCTGGGATACGCAGCTTTACAGTCCAAATGATTCTGGACGTCATATGATTGTGCTGCGCAGCTATTCCCCCGTTTCCTATGGAAAAATCGTATCCTTTTGCTTCATCCGAATAATGTCGAATAGCTATGAGCCATGCAGAAGGCTGGCTATTGCATGACTACTGCAACAACCAGCCTTCCATATGTGTCTGTCTGCGAATTAGTACAGCCCGCACTCGACCAAAATCTTTTCTACTGCTTCATGCATCGTCAGAGCCGGATTGTCTTCATAGTATTCGTAGCCGCCATGGCGTATCAGACTTTTTCCGTTGTCTTTATTCATTTTCATAATTTCTTTTGCTCGTTGAATCGCTGCACGCACATCATCCAAGCCCAGCTTTGAAAGGCACCGCTTGAAATTATTTTCATGCTTATACTGATCAAGATTCTCAAATTTCTCACCGAAAATTTGATTGATATGGCTTAGATATTGTGTTCTGTCTGTAAGCGAACCATTACATTTTTTCTTGTGCAGTACAATCCAAAGCTCGAACGTGTAATTGCTGTAACCAAGACCATACGAAATATGCTTTTCCGTTTTTGCCGCCTTTAACTCATTAAGAATACTTCTAAACTTTTCTACATGAATTGCCGTTTTGCTTTCCACATCACAAATATGTATTACCTCCGGCGTCGATATTGCATTGACGCCTTTGGCAAACTTCATAGGATGCTGCTGAACCTTTGGTTCAATGGCAACTTTATACTCTTTACCTTCCTGTTCGTTGATTCTATCGCGGAGCCACAACAAATACCAACGTTCTGTTTCACCCTCTACCGTAAATGTATATTTCTTTGTTTCTAGCATATCAGTCATGGCTATTCACCTCACTGTTCGCTGAAACAATTTCTTCAAGCATAGGTGCAAAGTCAACATCTGTAATTGCCCCATAGCGATTTACGAAATAGTTGCTCATATAATCCTCGCCCTTACGGATACCATCGGCTGTTCTAAAATCCGATAAGGAATACTGAACACTCTGGTTTGTTTTCTCATCCCGTTCCACAAATTTAATTTCATCTCTTCTGAAAAGTGAAGCATCGAGGAAAATCGGGTTGTGTGTATTAAAAATAAGTTGGGCATGGTGGATATTGATCTCATCGTTATGAAAAATATTAATAATATTCATCAAAGCCATTGGATGAATCGATGCATCGAATTCATCCATAACCAATGTACCACCATTCAGGATTGCATTAATCACAAGTGGGAACTCGTTGATAAAGCGAATCGTTCCATACGATTCGTATGCATCAGCCTGAATTGCAATTTTCTTGTCCTCAAAAATCGAACACAGCGAAACATCGTCACTATCTGCTGCCTGCCTATATCCCAGAGCATTGAGCGTACACCAAATGCCTTTGCGGCATCAGTCAGCGTTCTTTCAATATAAACGGTGTTCTCCTTTGGATTTGCGAACTTCCGCATTACCTTTATCGCATCTGCACGATAAATTACCATGAATTTCTCGTCAAACCATTTTAAGATCAATGCGACAAGATCCTTCGCAAAAATTGTTTTAAACCCGTTGTTCAAAAACAGTTCTGTATCACTCAAACTGCTTCTTGCGATGTCCATGGTTTTTGCTGTTTTTCTTTTAATGCTCTTATTTACATATTGCTTTATAGGTGCCAGCAAGAAGACCTCTAAGGTTTTTCCTCGCGAGAAGATCAATTTGTCATTTACAGACAGGCATTCTTCTACAATTCTTCTGGGATAATCCACTTCCAAGAAATTCCCGAGATCGAGTTTCAGCGTATACTCAATAAGCAGATTCGATTCTGTAAAGCGGATTGCAAATTCCGTACAGGCTTTCTCACCCAAATTATTCGGTATCAGTTCCAGTGAATAGGCTGCCTCATTTGGAGAACTGTGTTCACTCGCATTTTGAATATTCCCTCGTAAGACAATTGCTCTCATCGTATCCATTGCCCCAATCAGGTTTGTTTTCCCCGCTGCATTGGGACCGTATATAACAGCAGAACAAAGTCCCTTTATTTCCTTGAGTTTGCCTTCTTTTTGAACAATTTGTTCTGTTTGTACGCTGTAGTCCAAGCCCGTTTGCTTTGGAGCTGGCTGCATTGAGAATGTTGTCGTATCCTTAAACGACCGATAGTTTTTTGTTTTAAATTCCAGAAGCATCGAACATTCTCCTTCATAACATTTTGCAAAGGTGTACTGTATATTATACTCCTATGCTATTTTTAGTCAACAATTATCTATGCTATTTTGCAATTTTTTCGCAAAACAATATTGCAAATTGCTTCTTATGGTATTCTTTCCGAGATGCGCACAAATATACCCTTCGCGCTTGCACCTCCTGATGCAGCCTTCAAACATTCTAATCTGTATTTTCAGGGTTATATGCCTTCTTTTTCAAGATAAGCTGGAATGCGCATATACTTCCAGTGTACGGACAAGCTTTCGATGCCCTCAGTAGTTCCAGCATAAGGTGTAACGTCTTCCTCGATTTTTTGCTGAACGGTTTCCTCCTGCTATAAACCTTTTCGCACTTTAGTCCGTTATCAACTTCTTCAATATATTCAGTTTCTCGCTTTTTCTTTGTACTCGGATAATTTCGCTCGGAATTATGATTTTCTCTAAGAGATTTCCGGGATACGCAGCTTTATCGTCCAAATGATCCTGGATGTTGTGTAATTGCGTTGAAACGTCATTTCCCCGTTTCCTATGGAAAAATCGTATCCTTTTGCTTCATCCGAATAAAAAGTACTACACCCAGACTTCCGACCAGGAGGACCTCATTTCCATCGGAACCATCGGGCTGATCAAGGGCATCTCCACGTTTGATGCCAGTAAAGGCGCCCGCCTTGCAACCTACGCTGCCAGATGTGTAGAAAATGAAATCCTGATGCATTTCCGGTCGCAGAAGAAGACTGCTTCAGACGTTTCGCTCTCGGAGTGCATCGAAACCGGCAAGGACGGCACGTCGCTTTCTCTGATGGACGTGATCGACTCAGAGGAGGATCTTTTTGAGGACCTGAGTACACGGGAAATGCATGGAAAGCTGCATGAAATCATGGACCAGGTGCTATCCTCGCGCGAAAAAGAAATTCTCTCGCTGCGCTATGGGCTGTCAAATCGTCCGCCGCAGACGCAGCGCGAAATTGCCGCCCGCTGTGGCATCAGCCGGAGCTATGTATCGCGCATTGAAAAGAAGGCGCTTAAAAAGCTCGAAGAGGCGCTCTCCCCGTTCCGCCCGGACGGCTGATGCGCCATCAGACAAAAATCCTCTGCATGCGCTCGTCATGCAGAGGATTCTTTTAAATTTTCCGAACCATATGATAAAATACACCGTCGCCCGCCGCGGTCGTCTGGCGAATCGGCTCGCCTGTGATGCGGAAACCCGCTTTTTCATAGCACCGGACAGCTCTGGCATTCCACGTTCTGACCTCCAGATAGAGCGGCTTCCCCGGAAACAGCCTGCCGGACAGATCACATGCCGCTTTCGTCATCTGCTGCCCATATCCCCTGCCGCATGCATCCGGGCGCACGCCAATGCCAAAGAAGACCTCGGTTGGCTCTTCATACAGATTGATAAAGCCAACAAGCGTGTCATGATCAAAGAACGAATAGAAATTGTTTTTGGGGTTGGCAAAGCCCACGCCCTGCTTTTTCTGCTCGGCGTATGGCGTGGTGTTATAAATCGCGTACTGCCCCGCATACTGCCACGCGGTGATGATTTCTTTTTCTTCCTCCGTCGTCTTGTGATAGGTCAGCATCTGCTCCTCCTGTGCCTGTTCCGTTTGTCCTGCGATGCTGCAATTTGTCAATGCCCCTTGTGCTTTTCGAGCTTTTTTCGCTGCTTCTGCTCGAAACGGCGCTGCTGCTCCGCTTCCTGCTGGGCGCGGCTTTGCTGCTTACGCTCGGTTTTCAGCTGCTCGCGCTGCGCGGCAAGCGCCTGCATGGATTTTGTGCCGACCCCTGCGCCGCTCAGCTGCTTTTGCACCTGCCTCTGGCGGCGTTTGGGATTGCTGCATTGCACATGCTGCCTGGCAGAAAGCGCCGGGCTGAAATGCAGCTCGTAAAAATGGCGCAGCACGTATGCATGCACCGCATAGTCCTTCGGTTCCGCGCCAAAGGTGATTTTGCACACAGACAGCGTGCCGTTTTGCGTCCGCTCGAAAACGCCGACCCAGAACGGGTCTTCAAAGTATACCGTGAGCTTCAGTTCCTCCATGTCCAGTCCTCCTGCTTGTGTCAGTTGACAAGGAATGGACAACCAGGACTGGCAGGTTACTTACCCCGCAGAAGCGGGACGGCCGGGCTACCTACCGGCTCTGGCATGCATTATCGCATGCGTTGCGTTTTTATCCTTGCATATTTGATTCTACTGCGGTTTCTTTTTGCGTTTGGAAACCGGTGTGACGCGGTCGATCACTTCCAGAACCTGCCGCGTGAGCGCGTGGTTTTCAATGTCCAACGCCAGATGCACCTTTGCGCCCTCATAGGGATAGACGTCCGGCGCTCCCTGCATGAGCTCCAGCAGCTCCGGGAGCTTTTTAACCATCGGCGTATTGTCGCAGACCATGATTGCCGGCTTGTTGTTGATGTAGATCAGATATTCGCCGAACATCTTTTTGTAGTCGATGCCGGAGATTCCCTCCAATTGTTCCAGCACGAAGTCCAGATATTCCCGACTGCTTGCCATGCGCCGCCTCCTTTCTGCGTTTTCCGGCTGTATCAGCCTGCAGCCGTTTTAAAACTCGTGTTTCAAAACGAAAGCTTTTTAACAGCAACTATACTATACAGCCATTTTTGCAGCCCGTCAAGTATCCTCCGCGGCTTCCGACTGCTTTGCCCGGATGCGGCTGAGCGTCACAGGCGTCATGCCGAGAAACGACGCCACATCCTTGAGCTGCATCACGTTCTGTAGATCCGGATACGTGTTCTGAAACCAGCGCCAGCGCACAACTAATTTCCAGTATTGTCATGTTCTTCCGGCACGCGAAAACGGCGCAGCAACTGCCGCGCCGTTCAAAATCGCTATGAATTTGTTCAGATTCTTGCCGCGCCGGATTTTCTTGCCGCCTCGGCGACCGCCTTGGCAACCGCCGGACCCACGCGCTTGTCGAACGCCTTGGGGATGATATAATCTGCCGACAGCTCGTCCTCGGAAATGAGTTCCGCCAGCGCCTTTGCCGCAGCCATCTTCATTTCCTCGTTGATATCAGACGCTCTGACATCGAACGCGCCGCGGAAGATGCCGGGGAACGCGAGGACGTTGTTGATCTGGTTCGGGAAGTCGCTTCTGCCGGTCGAGACAACAGCTGCGCCGCCTGCCTTTGCATCGTCCGGGAAAATTTCCGGGGTTGGGTTCGCGCAGGCGAAGATAATCGCGTCCTTGTTCATCGTCCTGACCATCTCGGTCGTGACCATACCCGGCGCGGAAACGCCGATGAACACGTCGGCGCCGACCAGCATATCGGCAAGAGAACCGGACTTGTGCTCGGGATTCGTGACCTCTGCCATCTCTTCTTTGATCCAGTTGAGGCCGTCTCTACCCTTGTAAATCGCGCCCTTACGGTCGCACATGGTAATATTCTTGAAGCCCGCGGAAAGAAGCAGCTTCACGATCGAGATCGCCGCCGCGCCCGCGCCGGAGGTGACGACCTTCACGTCCTCTTTTTTCTTACCGACGACTTTGAGCGCATTCGTCAGACCTGCCAGCGTAATAACCGCCGTGCCGTGCTGGTCGTCGTGGAAAATCGGAATGTCGCACTTTTCCTTGAGCTTGCGCTCGATCTCAAAGCACCGGGGCGCGGAAATGTCCTCGAGGTTGATGCCGCCGAAGCTGCCGGAGATCAGGTAAACGGCGTTTACAAACTCGTCGACGTCGTGCGTCTTCACGCAAAGCGGGAACGCATCCACGTCGCCGAACGACTTAAAGAGCACGCACTTGCCTTCCATGACCGGCATGCCTGCCTCGGGTCCGATGTCGCCGAGACCGAGAACCGCCGAGCCGTCGGTGATGACCGCGCAGAGGTTCCAGCGGCGCGTTAAGTCGTAGCTCTTGTTAATATCCTTCTGAATTTCCAGGCACGGCTGCGCGACGCCCGGCGTGTAAGCAAGGCTCAGATCGTCTTTTGTTTCAACCGGAACCGTCGCCTTGACTTCAATTTTGCCCTTCCATTCGGCATGCAGCCGAAGAGACTCTTTTGCGTAATCCATAGTGTTTCTCCTTAGTAATTGCCTTTGAAAACGTCTTTTTTGACGGGCGGCAGGTAGCTGCCGAAGTACTTGCCAAAGTCAAGCCCCAGATAGTTGCACAGGTCCAGCACCTCGACCATCGTGTTGTCGTTGACCGGAATACCGTTTTCCATGCGGTCCTTCACAGCCGCGACTTCCTTCTCTCCGTGCGTATAAATCCGCTCCTGCCCGTCTGCCTTCGGGCTCTCGCGCAGCTCCTCGAGGAAGGTCGACAGGTGATTTTTGATCGCCGAAGAACGCCGGGTTGATTGCCATGAAGCCGTGGCAGATATTCCCGCGCCCGCCGGTCATGCAGTAGTTGGACGTGCCGCCCATGGAGAGAATCGACGAGAAAATCTCGCACAGCATGCCGTAGCCGTAGCCCTTGTGGCTGCCGAGCTTTTCCGTGCTGCCGCCAAGCGGCATGATACCGCCGCCGTTCTTTGCCACGATGTTGGCAAGAACGTCCGGTGCGTTCGTCGACGGATGCTCATCCTTATCCAGTGCCCAGCCCTCGGGAAGCGGCTTTTCCGCCTTGTTGTACATCTCCAGCTTGCCGCGCGTGACGACCGTGGTGGATGCATCGAAGAAGAAGTTATACGGCTCTGCCGGCATCGCGCAGGCAATCGGGTTCGAGCCGATCATTGCCTTGCGTCCGAACGTCGGAACCATGATTGCTTCACTGTTCGTGCAGCTGAAGCCGATCAAGCCTTCTTTGCACGCCATATTCGCATAGTAACCCGCAATGCCGAAATGATTGGAGTTGCGCGCGGAGACGATGCCCACGCCGGACTTCTTTGCCTTCTCGATTGCCAGCTCCATCGCAAAATGACCGATCAGCTGACCCATGCCGTCGTGCCCGTCGACGACGGCGGAGACCGGCGTCTCAAACACAACCTCGGGCTTTGCATCGACATGAATCATGCCCTTTTCGATGCACTTGTGGTAGCGCACCATGCGCTGCATGCCGTGCGACTCGATGCCGTACAGATCTGCAGTCAGAAGCACATCCTGAATGATGTTTTGCTTCCCGCTTCCGTGAAGCCGAATTTTTCAAATGCGTCCATGCAGAATCCATGGAGCAGCTCATATGACCACTTCTGGTATCCCATTTTGCAGGCTCTCCCTTCGTTTGTCAAGACTTACGCAGGCAATTCCAAAAACTTCTGCGTATTGTCTATTTTAGTATGTCCGGTTCATCCGGACAATGTGAGATTTCGCCGGAAAATTCCGAAAAAATTTGACTGGTCAGCGCTGTACTCTTCCCGTGCCGTCGCCGCCCATGAGCTTTTCGACATCGCAAACGCCCACGCGGTTAAAGTCGCCGATGACGCTGTGCTTGAGGCAGCTTGCCGCAACTGCGAATTCGAGCGCCAGCTGCTTGTCCTCATACTGGTTCAGGCCGTAGATCAGGCCGCCTGCAAAACGAGTCGCCGCCGCCAACGCGGTCGATAATATCCCGGATTTCGTATTTTTTAGACACATAGAAGTCCCTTGCCGTCATTCAGACACGCCGCCCAGCCGTTCCAGTCGGCACTGTGGCTCTCGCGCAGCGTGATCGCAATACACTGCATGTTCGGATAGGCTTCGAGCACCTTATTGCCGAGCGCACGATACTTTTCGCGGTCCAGCTTGCCGGACTCGACATTCACATCGACTGTAATTTCGAGCGACTTCTGCACGTCTTCTTCGTTGGCGATCGCCACATCGACATATTTTGCAGCTCACGCATGACCTCGCTGGCTTTCTTGCCATACTTCCAGAGATTCTTGCGGTAGTTGAGGTCGCAGGAAACGGTGATATTCCGCTTCTTCGCTTCCTTCACAGACTCAAGAGACAGCTCCATCGCGGATTCGGAGATTGCGGGCGTAATACCCGTGATGTGGAACCAGTCAACGCCTTCAAACGCTTTATCCCAGTCGATATCGCCGGGCTTTGCCATAGCAATGGAGGAATACGCACGGTCGTAGACGACCTTGCTCGGCAGCTGGTTCGCGCCGCCCTCTAAGTAATAGATGCCCATGCGTCCCTCGCCGCGGACGATCTTCTTTGTGTCCACGCCGAAATAGCGCAGCTCGCAGATGCAGCATTCTGCAATATCATTCTGCGGCAGAACCGTCAGAAATTCCGCGTCCATGCCGTAGTTTGCAAGGCTCACCACCACGTTCGCTTCGCCGCTGCCGAAGGTGGCTTCGAGCATCGGACTTTGGAAGAAGCGCTCGTGTCCCGGCGCTTTCAGGCGAAGCATAATTTCACCAAACGTTAAAACCTTCATTTGCGCACCTCCTGAATGGCGGTCCTCGCCTGCTTGCAAAGTTCCGTGATTCTCTCAAAATTGCCTGCTGCGATGTCTGCCTTCGGGCAGACCCAGCTGCCGCCGACCGCGTGGATGAACGGCGCGGCGATAAATTCCCCAATATTATGGCTATTCACGCCTTGATTTCAAGCGGTTTTTGGGCAATAAAAAATCCACCGTAATTCTATCAAAATTACGGTGGACTTATGGTGGAGCTGAGGGGAGTCGAACCCCTGTCCGAAAGCGCTTTAACAAGACCTTCTCCGGGCGCAGGACAGATTCAGGATTCCCGCCCCGTGCAGGCACTGCCCAGACTGCACGGCTTGGTAGAGTCATGATGCATGGGCGGGGCAACTCTTACCCGCCGCACGTCCGCCACATCAACGACGCCTTCCCCGGCCTGTGGCCTCTCCGGTTCAGACGGCTGCCTTTAGTTAGGCAGCGACAGCAATACGATTGTTGTCAGTTAATTTTTAAGTTGCCCGTTTTATGGCGGTCAGGCGCCGCCGCCCGCTTATCCAGCCTCCACACCCCGTCGAAACCGGTGCAGCCCCGTATCGAAGTATGGGAAAAGACTGTATATTTCTGCCGTTCCGGGTGAGGTCGCCCCCACCCGGACGGTTATTTCCTTATCTGTGGAAGGGGTCCGGCAGCTTCTCCGGCTCCGGGTACTCCACGCCCTGGGTATCCACGGTGACGGACTTCATCACCTGAGGCTTCTTGGGCTTGTTGGTCAGCATGTTCCGAGGCTGGGAGGCGATCTCGTCCACCACGTCCATGCCGTCGATGACCATGCCGAAGGCGGCGTACTGTCCGTCCAGATGGGGGGAGTCCTTGTGCATGATGAAGAACTGACTGCCGGCGGAGTCCATATCCTGTGCACGGGCCATGCTCAGCACACCACGGGTGTGGCGCAGGTCATTATCGTGCTGGCAAAAAAGCACGCCCGCGAAAAAATACGGCGTCAAAACCGGAGAGCCGCTCGGCATGGCGCGCGACAAGTGCCCGAACCTCGTCGTGGCAGAGCCGGATTATGCGCTGTATGTCTCCTCGTCGCGCCGCCTGATGGCGCTTTTGCGGGAGGTCTCCCCTGTCGTCGAGCAATACTCGATCGACGAAGCGTGGGTCGACATGACGGGCACCGAGGGACTTTACGGTCCTCCCGTGCTGGCGGCGCAGCATCTGCGCGACCGGATTTTCAGCACGCTCGGCTTCACGGTCAACATCGGCATCTCCTGCAACAAGCTGCTGGCAAAGATGGCAGGCGAGCTGGAAAAGCCCAACAAGGTCATCACGCTCTTTCCCCGGGAACTGGAGCAAAAGCTCTGGCACCTTCCGGTGGGCGAGCTGTTCATGGTCGGGCGCGCCACCTCCGCCCGCCTCACTGCCATGGGTATCCGCACCATCGGAGACCTGGCGCGCGCAGACCCTGCGTTTCTAATTCGAAAACTCGGCAAGCAGGGCAGCATGATCTGGCAGTTTGCCAACGGAAAAGACGCCGGCGTCATATCGAGCGCGCCCGCACCAAACAAGGGCTACAGCAACGCCGTCACCACGCCGCGCGATGTGACGGATTTTTCGTCTGCCGATCAGGTGCTGCTGTCTCTTTGTGAGACAGTCGGCGCGCGGCTGCGCAGAGACGAGCAGGCGGGCTCATGCCTGACGGTGCATCTTCGTTCGAGCAGCTTCGAAAACTGGTCGCACCAGAAGCAGCTTGCCAACGCAACCAACGTCACGCAGGAGCTTTACCATGCCGTGCGGGAGCTGCTGCGCGCGATGTGGGACGGAAAAACGCCCCTTCGCCAGCTCGGCATCCAGATCACGCGCCTGATGGACACCAGCGCGCGGCAGGTGAGCCTGTTTGACGCGGCAGACTACGAAAAGCTCTCGAAGCTCGACAAAACGGTCGACGCGCTGCGCGAAAAATACGGCGAGCAGGCGCTGTTCCGCGCGGCATTTTTGTCCGGCGATACGCCCAATATGGCAGGCGGGCTCAGCAAGCACCGCCGCACCGGCATCACCAAGCCCATCGATGAACCCGAGCAGTACGTGCTCGCGCATTTAAAAGACGGAAAAATCAAAATTTAGGGTCTGCCGTATGGCTGCGGCAGACCCGTTTTTTATTTTGCAATATTCCAGATGATCGTTGCCAGCAGCTCGGTGATTTTTTCCATGTCCTCAACGGGGACATACTCAAATCTGCCGTGGAAATTCTCGCCGCCGGCGCAGAGATTCGGGCACGGAAGCCCCTCAAACGAAAGCCGCGCACCGTCCGTGCCGCCGCGAATCGGCTGCACCTTCGGCATAATGCCCAGCTCGAGCATCGCGCTTTTTGCCTGCTCGACGAGGAACATGCAGGGCTCGATTTTCTCGCGCATGTTGAAATAGCTGTCACGGACGTTAAGCGTTACGGTTCCCTTTCCGTAGCGTCTGTCCATCTCCTGCGCCGCCTTTTCCATTACCGCCTTGCGCGCTTCAAATTTTTCCCGGTCGTGGTCGCGGATGATATAGGAGAGCTTCGCATGCTCCACCTCGCCCTCCATGCCGGTCAGATGGAAGAAGCCCTCGTAGCCGTCGGTAAAATACGGCGTCTCCAGTGCGGGAAGAAGCGCGGCAAACTCCATCGCAACGAGGCTGGCGTTGACCATCTTTCCATAGGCAGAGCCCGGATGGATGGAAAGCCCCGTGATCTCGACCGACGCAGACGCGGCGTTGAAGTTCTCGTACTCCAGCTCGCCGATTGCCCCGCCGTCTACCGTATAAGCGTAGTCCGCACCAAAGCCCGTGACGTCAAACCTGTCTGCGCCCTCGCCGATTTCCTCGTCCGGCGTAAAGGCGATTTTCACTGTGCCGTGCGGGCGGTCGGAGGTCAGAAGTTTTTCCGCTGCAGACAGAATCTCTGCCACACCTGCCTTGTCGTCCGCGCCGAGCAGTGTCGTGCCGTCGGTCACGATCAGGCGTTTGCCGACGTGCTTCTGCAGGGAAGCATAGTCCCGCGGCGAAAGGACAATGCCCTGCGCCTCGTTGAGAACAATGTCTCCGCCATCGTAGGCTTCCGTGATTCTCGCGTGAATCGGACCGCCGGGCGCATCCGGCGAGGTATCCATGTGGGCAATCAGCCCGTAGACCGGAAGGTCTTTGGCGCAGTTTGCGGGAATCGTGCCGTAGACGTAGCCGGCGTCATCCATGTGCGCGTCGCAGATACCGAGAGCGAGCATCTGCCGGACCAGCTCCCCGCCCAGCACCTTCTGATTAGGCGTGGACGGTTGCTGCCCGCTTGTTTCGCTGGAGGTAGTATCAAAGCTGACAAACTTCAAAAATCGTTCGATCACCGTCATGAAAAATGTCTCCTTTTGTTTCAGTTTCCCCTATTTTACTATTGAAACTCGCAAAAAGCAAGCAAAATCCGGCGCAGCTTTCCCGCACTGCGCCGGGCTTTACGTCATGTTTCGGGTTCTTCCTTCTTTTTTAACTCGGCGGCAACCTGCTCCAACAGTTCGCGGATGGGCAGATGCTGCGGACATCCATCGGTGCAGCAGCGGCAAGCAGTACAGGCAATCCGGTGCATGAAACGGAAAATATCCTGTACTTTGCGGACTGCCTCCATCTCCGTGTCGGTCAGCGGCTGGAAGTTCTGCATGAAGCTGATATTGTCTTTCATCTGCTTGATGTCGCTCATGCCGGACAGGACCATCAGGATGCCCGGGAAGCCTGCAGCAAAACGGATGGCGTAGCTGGCAGGGCTGCCGCCGTGCAGATCCTCGAAGACCTGTTTCGCCGCGTCCGGGAGCTTGACCAGATTGCCGCCCTTGACCGGCTCCATGACAATCACGGGCTTTCCATGCTTGCGGCAGACCCCGTAGCATTTGCGGCTCTGGACCGCGGGGTCGTCGAAGTCGACGTAGTTGAGCTGAATCTGCACGACCTCAATCTGCGGGTACTCGCGCAGGATTTCATCCAGCACCTCCGCCCGGTCGTGGAAGGAAATGCCGACGTGGCGGATTTTCCCCTCCTTTTTCAGTTCGAACGCCGTCTCATAGGCACGGCACGCCTTGAAGTGCTTGAAAATCTCTGCGCTCTGGGCGTGCATCAGGTAAAAGTCGAAATAATCTACGCCGCAGATTTCCAGCTGGCTTTCAAAAAGCGGACGAATATCCTCTTCCTTTTTGAAATATGCCATCGTCAGCTTGTCGGTCAGAATGAACCGGTCTCTCGGATCGCGGCTGGCAAGACATGTTTTGATTGCCTACTCGCTCTTGCCCTGCAAATAGCCGTGTGCAGTATCAAAATAGTTAAAGCCCGCGTCCAGGAACGTATCGACCATCCGGCTGGTCTGCTCGATGTCCACCTCGCCGTCCTTCATCGGAAGGCGCATGTAGCCGAAGCCGAAGTTCTTTTTGATCCTGTCCATTTGGGATACTCCTTTCCGGTATGTTATGCTTCTGTTATTTTAACCGCAAACGCTTTCGCGCACAATCTGATTTCCTTCTCATTCGGATCAGTTCCCCTGATCGAACTGTTCTTTTCGCTCAGCGGGAAAGATAACTGTCGCAGACAGCCTGCGCTTCGCGGGCGGTCCGTTCCTCGTCGATGGTGACAAGGCACCCGTCTTTGACGACAATGCGCCCGTTAACGACCGTATAGTCGACCGGTCCGCGCACGCCGACGGTGGCAAGCACGGATTTCGGGTCATAGCACGCGCCGGTCAGCTCCAGTCTGCGGCTGTCAATCAGAAACAGGTCGCAGCATTTGCCGGTGCTCAATTCCCCGATATCCTTCCGCCCCAGAAGGCGCGCACTGCCCTTTGTTGCCATTTTGAGAATATCATAGCCCGAAGGCGCCTTACGGCTGGCGTTGAGCCTGTGCAGCAGGAATGCCACGCGCAGCTCTTCCATCAGGCTCGACCCGTCGTTGGACGCAGAGCCGTCTACGCCCAAACCCACCGGCACGCCGAGCTTGAGCATTTCCGGAATCCGGGCAATGCCGGAGGCAAGCTTCATGTTGGAAATCGGGCAGTGGCAGACGCCGGTGCCGGTTTCAGCGAGAAGCTTGAGCTCTTCGGTGTTGAAATGAATGCCGTGTGCGTACCACACGTCCGGACCGACCCAGCCGAGCGTCTGCATGAACGCCAGCGGGCGCATGCCTTCGCTCGAGCATGTAGTTTTCTTCGTCCCTGGTCTCGCACAGGTGCGTGTATGCAGCCGCACATGGTACTGCCGGGCGAGAATCGCGCTCTGGCGCAGGAGCTCGGCCGAAACCGAGAACGGCGAGCAGGGAGCCAGCGCCACCTGCCGCATGGAGCCGAAGGAAGCATCATGATAGGTTTCGATCAGGCGCGCGGAGTCCTTCATAATTTCGTCTACTGTCTGCACCACGGAGTCGGGGGGAAGGCCCGCCGTCCTTGACGGACAGATCCATCGAGCCGCGCGAGCAGTGCATGCGGATGCCGAGCGCAGATGCCGCTTCAAACTGCGTGCCGATAAGGTCCGCCGGACCAGCCGGGAAGACGTAGTGGTGATCGAAGCAGGTTGTGCAGCCGTGCTTCATAGCTCACCCATGCCGGTAAGGCTCGAAAGCCGGATGACGTCTGTATCGAGGTTTTTCCAGATCTCATAGAGCGTCTTGAGCCAGTCGAACAGCTCCATGTTCTGCACCTGCGGCAGATTCCGGGAAAACTGCTGATACAGGTGGTGATGCGTGTTGACAAGCCCCGGATAGCAGAGCATATGGCTTGCGTCGATGGTTTCATCGGCGGGTTTCTCAAAATTTTGCCCGATGGCGCAGATCACGCCGTCTTCCGCGTAGAGGTCGACGTTTTCATATACCCGGTCCTGCTCGTCGCACGAGACAAGACTTGCGATGTTTTTGATCAGAAGCGTCTTCATGTTTGTCCGTTCTCCCGTTTCGTTTTGCGCAGGATCTGCGCACCTGTACTTCTATTATACCGGGTCGGGCGATAATTACAAGGCTTGCCTTTTCCGCGCAAAAAGAACCGGACGTCCGCACATTTTTTGCAAAAACATACCCGCCGCACTTTTTGCGGCAGGTATAGGTTTTGCCTTTCGGCTTTCTTTGCACAATCAGATGCGCCCCGTTATCTTACCGCAGCGTTTTCCTTTGCCAGCTCTGCTGCCGGACGGTAGAAAAGCAGCGCGCCCAGCAGCAGCGCCGCCGTCACCGCCAGACTCAGCGGATACGCCAGCAATAGCGTATCAAAGGTCCGGTTTGCCGCGAACGCCGTATAGACCCACACAATGCGCACGCCGCACACGCCCAGCATCGTCAGCACTGCCGGTACCATAGAGATACCAAAGCCGCGCAGATACCCCGCGATCATTTCATAGGTCATGGAAAACGCATAGGCGAAGAATATGACGACCAGCCGCGTATATCTGCAGCCATCATAGCGCCGGAGGCTTCAAAAAGCAAACGTTCTGCCCTGCTATTTCCTTTTTTGTCCGGTTCTTCGTTGAAAATCCTAACCGCCGGTTAATCGCCTGCGTTTCTGCGCGCTTTTATAATGGATACAGATCATTTCCAACATTTTCTTTTGAGAGAGGAATTGCACATGAAAAAGAACTTGCGATTTTTGACCGTTATTTTGCTGGCAGCGCTCTGCCTGCTGTTTGCAGGCTGCGCCGAGCAGGCAGCAGAGCCGGACGGCTCTGCGCAGGATCTTCTCAATCTGAACGACGGCGCAGATGAAGTTCCCGCGGACGACGGGCTCGACGACACAGCAGATGAGAGCTACCCCGCCGAAGAAGATCTCGCCGCCTTCGCCGGAACCTACACCTGCCGCACACAGGGCGCAGAATGGAGCGATCTTGAGATCTATGACGACGGCAGCTGGACGCTCTACGGAACCGACGCCACACTCACCGGCACGCTTGTCTACGAGGAGGAGTATGAAATGTACTACGCCTACAACGACGCCGACGATTCCGGCTGCCAGTTCAACCGGGACGAATCCGGCGAAATTTACATGGGCGCCTACGGCTACTTCGTCCCCACCGGCGCGCCTTCCAACGAGGACGCGGGCGGCGACGGCGAGTATGTCGACTACGAGGATACCGGTGATTCCGACGGCTATTATATTGACGACGACTACCACGTCGATATTTCCAGCTTCGAGGGCTGCTGGTATTACGACGGCGATCTGTCCGCCGACCGCTACATTCTCATCGATGCCTACGGCGAATGGTTCTATTACGCGCGAAATGAAGGCGACGCCGAAGCGTCCGAGATCGACTGCGGCGACCTGCGCATCGCAGAGGGCGAAACCAGCACCTATTATGCCGATTCCGACTGGTACAGCAATGTATCCTACCGGGTCTTCGAGTTCGATACCGGCGTTCTGACCTGGGACGAGGAGGGCGTGTTCTACCGTATGGAGTGAGGTGCGCGGCACAAGGTCCTCCACCGGAACCATGTCTGCGAAAAACACTGCCTTTTCTCGTAAAACTCCGGCTTATTTTCCACCATTCATACATTATTGTACAGAATCCTCCGCTGGGGGATTGACTTTTCCGGGTCTTCTGAGTATACTGTAGTTCGATTTGGGATGTGCCCTGCGGCATGCCCTGTCATATCGAGATAGAAGGAAGATTCTTATGCCTCGTATTTGTCCGAAATGCGGCGCGCAGATTCCGGCTGGCTTCGATTCCTGCCCGCTCTGCAGCAAAACGCCGGAGGACGATGTCCAGATTTATACGCCCCGCGCCGCTGCGCCCGTGCAGCCGAAAAGCAGCAAGCGCCGCGTCCTTGCCGCTGCCCTGTGTGCGGCGGTTCTTGCAGGCGGCGGTCTGACGCTTTGGCGGCTCTCCCGGGAAAACACGCCCGAAAAAACCGCCGAGGAATTCCGCGCAGCGCTGGCAGACGGCGATTTTGCGCGTCTTTGTGCGGTGGCAGAGCCGTCCGGTGAGACCGCCTTTCCCGAGGAGTCTCTTGCACCGATGTTCTCTCTTTACCGCGAAAGCGCAGCATTTCGCCAGCAGGCGGCAGAGCTTGCCAGCACCGACTCGGCATGCCTGCATGTGGAAAAGCGCGGCGGCTTCCCGTTTGCAACCTACCGTGTGCGCATTGACCCCTGCCGGCTGAACGTTACCACAAACGTCGCCGGTGCAAGCGTCAGCGCGGGAGACGAACAAACCGCGAGCGTCGCGACCGAGCTTTCCGAAGCGCTCGACGGTGCGGGCTACACGCAGGACGCTCTGAACCTCGTCCGCTCGGAGGCAGCGTTTGATACGCTTCTTCCCGGGCTTTACGACGTGGAGGTGTCTTATACCACCGCATTCGGACAGAGCTTTGATGCAGCCGATACCGTCAGCCTTTTCCAGCCTGCGCAGGTCTCGCTCGACCTCGACTACACAAGTCTGTACGTCTGGAACAGTTCGAGCATGCGCGTGGATCTGTCCGTCGACGGCGCTTACTGCACAACGCTTGCCGCGGGCGCATCTTTGCAGCTTGCCCCGCTGCACGCCGACTCCGTCGTCACCGCCAGCTGCACAACCGACGCAGGCGAAACGCTCACCAGCAGCGTCACTGCCGCAAGCCGCTCGTTTGAGGTGCTGTTCAGCCTCGGAACCGTGGATGTGTACAATGACTACAATGCCGACATGCTCGTCCGGCTCAACGGCGCGGACTACTGCACCATCCCTGCCCAAACGCTGCAGACCATCGACGACATCTCTCTTGGCAGCACGCTCAGCTTCACACTGACAGGGGAGGAAGTTTTCAGCCCCTACGACTATCAGCTCATCTACGATTACGACTCCATCTGCCCGATTCTGGATCTCAGTGAGGACGCTGAGCTTGCCGTTTCGGCAGTGCTGCAGGATGAACTGACCACTGCGCCGCTCACAGGCGAAGACAATGGTTTGCTTGGCGGCTTCGACCGGCTGCTGCTAGCAAACGGCTGGTCCCGCAGCGAAGTGGTTGTCTCCGACGTGACGGTAGAAAACGTCTACGCGATGGATCTGGTAGACGGCGGCATCCTTCTGGGTGTCAGCGGCTACTACACCTGCACGAACATCTCTCTTCCCACCGCCGATGCGCAGTCGCAGGCGTCCGCAGAATCTCCGCAGGACAGTGAGGTCCCGCAGGAATCTCCGCAGGACGGCGATGACGCACAGCAGCTGGATGCAGCTTCTGCGCCTGCCTTCGAACCGATTCAAAACCCGCAGCTTCAGAGCTTCTACGCCTCGGTCTTCTTCGACGGCGAAAGCTGGTCCGTTGCAGAATAAGATTTCAAATGCCGCCCCGGCTTGCCGGGGCGGCATTCTTTGTTACAGGATGATTTCGGATGGGTAATCTCCCAGCAGGCGGACGGTTTCCAGCTCTGCAGGATAGCGCCCGCGCAGCCGCTCCAGCTTCCGCCGGAAGCCGTCCTGCGGGTCACCCGGAATATGATAGATGAAATTTTGCGCCCGGATGCCGAACGCACACAGCAGGCGCGCCATGCCCGCATCCTTGCTCTTTTCAATGGCTGCAATGAGATTCTCGGCCGACTTTTTGCCCATATGATCCAGCGCCGCGACCGCCTGCGGCTCGAGGGAATACAGCTCCGCCGGTGAGCGCACGAGCCCCGAGTCGATCAGCGACTGGCACAGCGAAATGCCGAGCCCGTCAATGTCCATCGCCTCACGGGAGGCGAAGTGTGCGATATTGCGCAGCCGCTGCGCCGGGCACTCTGCACCCGTGCAGCGCAGGGCGGCACCGTCCGGATCGCGCACGACCGGCGCGCCGCACTCGGGGCAGGTGTCCGGCATGTGAAACGGCACCGTGCCCTCGGGGCGCTTTTCGCGCACAACGGAGAGGATCTCGGGGATGATCTCCCCCGCCTTCTGCACGAGCACCGTGTCGCCGATGCGCAGGTCAAGATTGTCGATGAAATCCTGATTGTGCAGCGTGGCGTTTGTGACGGTCGTCCCCGCCAGACGCACCGGGTCGATGACCGCCTTCGGTGTGAGCACGCCCGTGCGCCCGACCTGCACGACGATGTCGCGCACGCGGCTCTCCTTTTTTTCCGGCGGGTACTTATACGCCACCGCCCAGCGCGGGAATTTCGCCGTGCTGCCGAGATACCGCCGCTGTGCAAGGTCGTTGATCTTGATGACCGCGCCGTCGATGTCAAACGGGAACGTCTCGCGGTTGTCACCGATCCAGTCGATGCGCGCGCAGCAGGCATCGAGTGTCTCGCAGCGCCGGTACGGCACGACCGGGAAGCCCAGCGATGCCAGATAGTCCAACGTTTCCGTATGCGTGGCGAACGTGCGGTCACTGTCAAACTGGAGGTTGAAGATGATGATGTCGAGCTTGCGCGCCGCCGCGACCTTCGGGTCCTGCTGGCGCACGGAGCCCGCCGCAGCGTTGCGCGGGTTTGCCAGCAGCGGCTGCTCGAGCAGCTCGCGCTCGGCGTTGAGCTGCGCAAACACGGCGTGCGACATATAGACCTCGCCGCGCACGATGAGCCTTGCAGGCGCATTTTCAAGCGTCAGCGGCAGGTTTCGCAGCGTGTGTAGATTTTCCGTCACGTCCTCGCCGGTGACACCGTCACCGCGCGTCGCGCCGCGCACGAACACACCGTTTTCATACTCGAGCGACATGGACAGACCGTCGATCTTCGGCTCGACAGAGTAATCATGCGCCTGCGTGAGCGCAGTGTCCATGCGCGCGCCAAACGCGCGCAGCTCATCGAACGAGAACACATCCTGCAAGCTCTCGAGCGGCACCTGATGGTGCACCTGCGCGAAGGTGTTGAGCGCGTAGCCGCCGACGTGCTGCGTCGGCAATATGCTGGGGAGATTCTGATTGGGTCAGTCGCCCGCTAAAGCTTTGTCATGTGCTGACTCGCAGTATTTGCCATCAGCTTCTTGGTGCCGACGCCGTCGAACGCGATTTCCAGCAGCGCGTCGCCGCCCATCGGAATAACGCTCAGCACCATGCCGCGCCCGAACGCCTTGTGCTGCACCATCTCGCCCTTGGAAAACTGCACCGCTGGCGCTTTTTTCTTTGTCTCCGGCACCACGGAAGAATAGCTTCTTCTCGGCGCGCTCTGCCCTGCCGGGCGCAGGGAAAACGATTCGTAGTCTCCGTAGATGGAAACCCTGCCGAAGCTGCCGTAGTCGCGCGGCTGATCGTATTTTGGCTTCGGCTGCTCGGTCCGATTGACGCACTCGGGCGGAAGCTCGTCGACAAAGCGCGAGGCGATGTTCGTCGTCGTTCTGCCGTAGAGCATGCGGGTCCTTGCATAGCAGATGGTAAGTGACTGCTTCGCGCGCGTGATAGCGACGTAGCAGAGCCGTCGCTCTTCTTCCATCTCCTCGGGGTCGCCAAGACTTCTCGTGCCGGGGAACAATCCTTCTTCGAGTCCCACCAGGAACACATGCGGAAATTCCAATCCCTTTGCCGCATGCATCGTCATCATGACGACTGCGTCCGCCTCCGCGTCATACTGCTCGATGTCTGTATAGAGCGCAATTTCCTCCAGGAAACCGGCAAGCGTCGGCAGGTCCGTGTTTTCGCAGTAGCTGACGATGCTGGATTTGAGCTCTCGCACATTCTCAAGCCGGGCGCGCGACTCCACATCGTCCTTGCTCTCGAGCATCGTGACATAGCCGGTGCGGATCAAAAGCTCCTCATAAAAGTCCGGCAGGCTGAGCGTCTTTAAAAGCTCCGCGCAGTCCTCGATCAGAACCGTGAACGTCATCAGCTTCGCCGCCGCCTTTTCCAGACTCGGATAGCTGTAGGGGTCGGAAATGACGTTGTAGAGCGGCAAGCCTGCCGCCTGCGCCTGCCGCGAGGCCATCTCGATGGTCTTCGCACCGATGCCACGGGGCGGATTGTTGATGATGCGAAGCAGGCGCAGATCGTCCGCGCGGTTGTTGATCACGCACAGGTACGCCAGCATGTCCTTGACTTCGGCGCGGTCAAAAAAGCGCGTGCCGCCGATGATCCGGTACGGAATGCTGTTGCGCTTGAAGGCATATTCGAGCGCGTTCGACTGTGCGTTCGTGCGATACAGAATTGCGAAATCCTTGAAATTCTTTCCCTTGGAGATCGAGAAAATCCGCCCCGCGACGTAGTCTGCCTCGTCCGATTCGTTGAGCGCCTCATAGACCGTAATCTTATCACCCGAGGCGTTCTTCGTCCAGAGTTTTTTGCCCTTGCGCCCCTGATTGTGGGAGATCACCGCGTTTGCCGCGTCTAGAATGGATTTGGTCGAGCGGTAGTTCTGCTCGAGCCGGATCACCTTTGCGCCATGGTACTGCTTTTCAAACGAGAGAATGTTCTCAATCGTCGCGCCGCGGAACTTGTAGATCGACTGATCGTCGTCGCCCACGACGCAGATGTTTTCATAGCCCCCAGCCAGAAGCGACGACAGCCGGTACTGCAGCTCGTTCGTGTCCTGATACTCGTCGATGAGAACGTAGCGGAACTTTCGCTGATAATAGGTCCGCACATCCTCAAACGCCTCTAAAAGCTCCACGGTCTTGAGAATGATATCGTCAAAGTCCAAAGCGTTCGCTTCGTGAAGACGCTTCTGATAGCCCTCGTAAATCTCGGCGATTTTCTCCATGCGGTAGTCTCCCGCGCGGTCGGCAACTTTCGAGAATTCGTCCGGGTGCTGCGCCTTGTCCTTCGCCTTGCTGATGACGGACAAGCACAGCCTCGGCGGAAACACCTTCTCGTCCATGTTGAGGTCCTTCAGAACGTCCTTGATCACGCGCTCAGAGTCGGAGGTATCATAGATCGTAAAGCTTGAAGAGTAACCCTCGAACCGGTCAATATCGCGCCGGAGAATCCGGCAGCAGGCGGCGTGGAACGTCATTGCCCAGACGTCCATCGCCTGCTCGCCGAGCAGCTTCCCCAGCCGGTCTTTGAGTTCGTTTGCCGCCTTGTTGGTAAACGTGATGGCAAGAATCGACCACGGCGCTGCCGGATGCAGCGCGGAAAGCGCCTCGGCTCTCGGCTGGTTTTCCGGGAGCGGGTTCTGAAGATACTGCTCCAGAAATTCCACGTCGTCTTCCGTGATGTAATCGGGAATTTCGTTGGAATCCGCGCCCTCGCCGAAGGCAATGAGGTTTGCAATGCGCTGAATCAGTACCGTCGTCTTGCCGCTTCCTGCGCCGGCAAGTAAAAGCAGCGGTCCTTCGGTCGTCATGACCGCCTTCTGCTGCATATCGTTTAAGTGCGAAAACCGCCGGGCAATCACCGCACGGCGCGCCGCCAGAAATCGCGTTTCAAAATCAGTTGTCATAGCTTCACCTGTATTTCATAGTAAAGCTATTTTAATATAATTCTGTCGATTTGTCACCTAAAAAAACGTCCGCAGCCGTTCGAGCGCCTTTTTTTCAATCCGGCTGACCTGTACCTGCGACACGCCGATGATGGACGCGACCTTCTGCTGCGTGAGCCCGTGAAAATACCGCAGAGAAATGACCATCTGCTCGCGCGCGGAAAGATTCGAAACCGCTTGTTTGAGCGCCATGCGCTCTAAAATGCCGTCCTCCATCTCGGGTCCTGCCAGCACATCCTCAAGCGTGATGCCTTCTTCTCCCGTCTGGCGCTGGATGGATTCTGCGCTGCTGGTCGCCGTCTCGGCGCTTGCGATTTCTTCAACGCTCAGGTCCAGAGACTGCGACAGCTCTGAGAGCGTCGGTTCTCTTCCCAGCTCCCCCGTGAGCCGCTGGCGCTCTTTTTTGATGACAGCGGCGCGCTCTTTAACGCTTCGGCTGACCTTGACTGCGCCGTCGTCGCGCAGACCAACTCGTTCCAGTTCCATGTTATCCAGAAGCGCAGGCATTGCACTGTCCTTCACCTGAAAGACCATTTCTGACCAGGAAGCGCCTCCGCAACCTCCAGGACGGCATCCAGCCGCTCCTGCGTAGCAGGAGATCAGAAGGTGCCAGGTGTTCCGGCTGCCATTTCATCAGACGGAAGGGATACCCGCCGACCATCAGGCGGATGCCATATTCCGGGTTCGGTAGGGAACAGACTGTCATATACATAGCTTCGGCTCGGTATTGCTGTATGGCCCATAACCGTTGCTTGCGAAAACGCCGCCTTCCTCCACTCTGGCCTTTCTCCCAAGCATCCAAAATCAAGATACTCGAAGATGGAATCCGGAACTTTCCAGGGCAGGGGATAAATCGTTCTCCGCATAGAACCTGCCGAGCTGCTCATCCCATCATGGCGATTGGCCACATGGCAGCAATCTGCGCATAGGCCAGGTCGTCATGGTAGCAGCGCTGATCAGGCCCATATTTTAGCCGCCTCCATGTTGAACAGCCCTTCGAAGGCAGT
>VOFH01003044.1_pt1 | contig 28520 bp, 21 predicted proteins | sample 5384091 | NCBI WGS metagenome assembly VOFH01 (sample SAMN12384727, study PRJNA508395) | human gut metagenome | isolation source: healthy gut G | host: Homo sapiens
GTTCCGGACACCGAGCGGCTCGACGGCAAGCACATCCTGACGGTCGAGGGTCTTTCCGACTTTGAAAAGGCTGCCTACACCTTCGCCTTCGGCGAGGCGGGCGCCGTGCAGTGCGGCTTCTGCATTCCCGGTATGGTGCTGTGCGCCAAGGCCCTGCTCGACCGCACGCCGGACCCGACGGAGGAGCAGATCCGCTGGGCCATCCGCAACAACTACTGCCGCTGCACCGGCTATGTCAAGATCGTCGAGGCCATCCGTCTGGCCGGGAAGATCCTGCGCGAAAAGAAGATCCCCCTGCCCGCCACGACGGACTGGAAGATCGGCTCCCGCGTCCAGCGTCTGGACGTCGAGGAGAAGGTCCTCGGCACCGGCAAATACCCCGACGATTACTACCCCGAAAAAATGTGCTACGGCTCCGCCGTGCGCAGCAAATATCCGCGCGCCCGCGTGCTGTCCATCGACACGTCCAAGGCGGCCGCGCTGCCCGGCGTTATCTGCGTGCTGACCGCAGCAGACGTGCCGGGCGAGAACATCATCGGACACATCGTCCACGACTGGGACGTCATGGTCCCCGTCGGCGGCGTCGTCCACTTCCTCGGAGACGCGCTGGCCCTTGTCGCGGCTGAGACGCCGGAGATTCTGGAAAAGGCCAAGAAGCTCGTCAAGGTGGAATATGAGATTTTGCCCGCCGTGCACAACCCGGAGGAGGCGGCCGCGCCCTATGCGCCGCTGGTCCACCGCAAGGGCAACCTGCTGGCGCACAAGCACGTCTCCCGCGGCAATGCCGAGGAGGCCATTGCCCACTCGAAATTTGTCGTGCAGGATCACTTCTCCACCCCGTTCACGGAGCACGCCTTCCTTGAGCCGGAATGCGCCGTGGCCGTGCCGGACGGAGACGGCATCCGCCTCTACACGACGGACCAGAGCGCCCACACCACGCTGCACGAGGTCACGATGGCCCTCGGCCTGCCGCCCGAGAAGGTCAAGATCCAGAATGCCCTCGTCGGCGGCGGCTTCGGCGGCAAGGAGGACATGACCGTCCAGCCGTTGGCCGCGCTCATCGCCTATAAGACCGGACGCGCCGTCAAGTGCAAGCTGACGCGCGCCGAGTCCCTGCTCATCCACCCGAAGCGCCATCCCTTCGAGATGGACTTCACCATGGGCGTGGACGAAAACGGTATCATCCAGGGTGTGAAGGCCAAGGTCGTTTCTGACACTGGCGCCTACGCCTCGCTGGGCGGCCCGGTGCTCGAGCGCGCCTGCACGCACGCCGCCGGTCCCTATGCCTACGAAAACTTCGAGATCGACGGCTATGCCTACTATACAAACAATCCGCCTGCCGGTGCGTTCCGCGGCTTTGGCGTCACGCAGACGTGCTTCGCCGTGGAGACGCTGCTGAACCGCGCTGCCGACCTTGTCGGCATCTCCCCGTGGGAGATCCGCTACCGCAACGCCATCCGTCCCGGCGGTGTGCTGCCGAACGGGCAGATCGTCGATGACTCTACCGGCCTTGTGGAGACGCTCCTTGCCGTAAAGGACGAATACGACAACGCCAAGGTCAAGGGCATCGCCTGCGCCATGAAGAATGCCGGCCTCGGCGTCGGCCTGCCGGACTGGGGCCGCTGCAAGCTCATCGTCGAGGGCGATTCCAAGGTCCATATCTATTCCGGCGCTTCGTGCATCGGGCAGGGCCTCGGCACCGTGCTGGTGCAGATGGTCTGCTCAAACACGAACCTCTCCCGCGACGACATCGTCTATGAGCGTTCCAACACCTGGATCGCCCCGGACTCCGGCGACACGTCCGGCTCCCGCCAGACGCTTGTGACCGGTGAGGCCTGCCGCCGCGCCTGCCTGCAGCTCCACGAGGCGCTGGCCGGAAAGTCGCTCAGCGACCTCATCGGGAAAGAATTCTACGGCGAATACCTCGCGAAGACCGACCCGCTCGGCGCGGACGTGCCGAACCCGGTCTCCCACGTCGCCTACGGCTACGCCACGCAGGTCTGCATCCTCGACGAGAAGACCGGCCTCATCCGCAAAATGATAGCCGCGCACGACGTCGGCAAGGCCATCAACCCGCTCTCCTGCGAGGGCCAGATCGAGGGCGGCGTCGTCATGTCCATGGGCTATGCCCTGACGGAGCAGTATCCCATCGACGAAAACTGCCGCCCGACGGCGCGCTTCGGCACGCTCGGCCTGTTCCGTGCCCATCAGGTGCCGGAGATCAAGGCCATTGTCATCGACAAGCCGGGCCTGACGTGGCCTGCGGCGCGATCGGCATCGGTGAGATCACCTCGATCCCCACCGCACCGGCCATTGCGGACGCCTATTACCGGCTCGACGGCGAGCCGCGCACCAGCCTGCCGCTGACCGGCACGCCCTATGCACGCAAATAACGGGGGAGGTTGCATGAGATGAAAGTCAGAAAGAAGTTCCCGTCCAAGGTTGCCTGCGTCCACTGCAACGGCGGCTGCCGCGCCAACCAGAGCCCGGAGGGCTACGATCTTTGCCTCTACGGCTGCACCGGCTGCGGTGCGTGCATGGAGGTCTGCCGCTTCGGCGCGATCTCGCTGAACTCCTACGGCGTGGCCGAGGTCGACGAGAGCCGCTGCATCGGCTGCGGCGCGTGCTATCAGGCCTGCCCGCAGCGCGTCATCCACCTGCGGCTCGAGGACAACCCCATTGTTGTCCTCTGCTCGAACAAGGACGCCCGCTGCCGCGATGTCTGCGCCGTGAGCTGCATCGGCTGCGGCCTGTGCGAGCGCACCTGCCCGGCCGGAGCCATCGTCGTTTCGGAAAACCGCGCCTTTATCTACGCGGATAAGTGCCTCTCCTGCGGCATGTGCGCCATGGCCTGCCCGCGCAATGTCATCCACGACAAGCGCGGCCTGCTGACGCCCCGCCACTGAAGCCCATGCGCGTTCTGATCGATGCGGACGGCTGCCCCGTCGTCCGCGAGACCGTGCGGCAATGCGCCGCCTTCCATGTGCCGTGTCTGCTGTTCTGCGACACGGCGCATGTCTTTTCCATTCCCGGCGTGGAGGTCTTTGTTGCGGACTGCGGGCACGACAGCACGGACTATCTGCTGCTGTCGCACCTGCGCCCCGGCGACGTTGTGATCACGCAGGACTACGGCCTTGCCGCCCTGTGCCTTGCGCGCAGCGCGCAGGCCCTGCATCCGGCGGGCCATGCCTACACAAAGGACAATATCGACGCTCTGCTCACCGTTCGCGCCGAGTCCGCCCGCCTGCGCCGCGGCGGTGTCCGCCTGCACCGTACGGCTGCCCGGAAGCCCGCGCAGGACCACGCCTTTTCCGTCCTGCTCTGCCGCATTCTGTCGGAAAATACCGGGACTTGACGAATCGCCGAAAATGTGGGATAATAACAAGATGACTATGATTCGTCTATCCGACGTCCGTTTTCCGGTGCCGTCCTGCGGCAGAAGGAGTTATTTATGATTGGTTTCTATGATTACACGGTCATTCTGACCTACCTCAGCCTGCTGTCTGCCGTGACCGGCATCGGGCTGGCCGTCGCCCACCACCCGCTGCTGGCAATCCTCTGTTTGATGTTCAGCGGCCTTTGCGATATGTTTGACGGCCGCGTCGCCCGCACGAAGAAGAACCGCACGGCGGAGCAGAAGGGCTTCGGCATTCAGATTGACTCTCTGTGCGACATCGTTGCCTTCGGCATCCTGCCCGCCGTCATCACGATCGTCGTGTGCGGCTCTGTCTGGTATGCCGTGCTGATCGCGGCGCTCTATGTGCTCGCCGGGCTCATTCGCCTTGCCTATTTCAACGTGACGGAGGAGCTGCGCCAGCAGGAGACGGACGAGTGCCGCAAGACCTACACGGGCCTTCCCATCACCTCAGCCGCGCTCATTTTCCCGTTTTTCTTCTGCTTCCTCGATATTTTCCAGCGTGCCGCGATCCTGCATGGGGCGCTGCTCGTTGTTATGGCGCTGACTGGCGCCAGCTTTGTGATGCCGTTCCATATCCGCAAGCCGCGCTCCAAGGAGCAGTGGGCGCTGCTCGGCATCGGCCTTGTGATCGCCGCAGGCTGCATCTTTGTCTGGGTGCGTTTCCGCATGAGGATCGTGCGATGAAGAGGCTGCTGCTCATTCTGAACCCCTGCTCGGGAAAAAAGCGTGCGAACCGCGCGCTGGCGGAGATCGTCAGCATTTTCAACCGCGGCGGCTACGACGTCACGGTCTATACCACGGCTGCCCGCGGCGACGCAACGCAGGTCGCAGCATCCCGCTGCCGCGAATTCGACTGCGTGGTCTGCGCAGGCGGCGACGGCACGTTCAACGAGGTCGTCTCCGGTGTCTATGCGGCCGGAAGCGAAACGCCCATCGGCTACATCCCCGCAGGCAGCACGAACGACTTTGCCAGCAGCATGCACCTGTCGCGCAACCTGCTGCAGGCCGCGCGCGACATCGTCGAGGGCGAGCCGCACACACTGGACCTCGGCAGCTTCAACGGCCGCTGCTTCTCCTATGTCGCCTCGTTCGGCGCGTTCACCCGCGCATCCTACGCCACGTCGCAGAGCGTAAAAAATGCGCTGGGCCATCTGGCCTATGTGCTCGGCGGCATCAAGGAGCTGCCGTCCATCCGCAGCCGCCATGTGCGCTTTCTGCTCGACCACGAGACCGTGCTCGAGGACGACTATATCTTCGGCGCCATCAGCAACTCCACATCCGTTGCGGGCATTCTGACGCTCTCCCCGGAGATCGTGGACATGAACGACGGCGTGTTCGAGCTGCTGCTCGTGCGCAAGCCGCAGAGCCTGATGGAGCTGAGCGACTGCGTGCTGGCCCTGACGACGCAGGATTACCACACGCCCATGCTGACATTCACGAGCGCCAGCCATCTGGAGATCGACGCCCCCGCCGACATGGACTGGACGCTCGACGGCGAGCAGGCCAAGGGACAGGCGCACTGCGTCGCAGAGAACCTGCACAACGCCGTGAAAGTCATCGTGAACCCCGCCACCAATCCCAGCGCCGCAGAATAAAACCGGCCCCTGCAACCGTCATGCGATTGCAGGGGCTTTTTTCAGGAGAACGCTATGAAAAATACCACGCTTTGCTATCTGGAGCAGGACGGGAGTTGGCTCCTGCTGCACCGCAACAAAAAGAAAAACGATCCGAATCACGACAAGTGGATCGGCATCGGCGGAAAATTTGAAGAAAACGAAAGCCCGGACGACTGCGTCCGCCGCGAATTCCGCGAGGAAACGGGACTGGAGCTGACGGAGTACCGCTACTGCGGCATCGTGACCTTCGTCAGCGACTGCTGGGAGGGCGAATACATGCACCTGTTCCACGCCTCGGCCTGCCGCGGGAGCCTGCGGGACTGCGACGAGGGCGAGCTGGCGTGGATCCCGGAGACACAGTTCGCCGCCCTGCCGCAGTGGGAGGGGGACCGCATTTTCCTGCGCCTTATGCGGGAGCATGCGCCGTTTTTTTCGCTGAAGCTCCGCTACGAGGGCGACCGGCTGGCAGAAACCGTTCTAAACGGCCGCCCGATGGATTGACACCCACATCCTGTTATGCTATAATCAACTTGCATTTTTTGCAAAAAAGAAAGGAAGAAAATCATGAAACATGTAAAGTCTCTCGCACTGTGCCTGCTGGCGCTGGCCCTTGTCCTTGCGCTCGCCGGCTGCGGCGGCGGCAAGTCCGACCTGCCCGGTACCTACAAGATCGATCTCGATCTGGCCCCTGCCCTGAACTCCGCCATGACCCAGCTCGGCCTTGCCGAAGAGGATCTGGCCGACCTGACCCTGCCCGTTCCCTACACTCTGACGCTGGGCGAAGACGGCACCTATTCCATGCAGGCCGACAAGGAAGCCACCGTTACCGCGCTGCACACCTATCTGCAGGGCTGCGGCTCCGCCATTGAGGCGGCGCTCTACAAGACCGCCGAGGAATCCGGACTGTCCCGTGAGGACTTCGACGCTGCCTTCGAGCAGAGCACCGGCTCCAGCGTTTCGGACTATGTCGCCGAACAGATCAGCCAGCTCGACGAAGAGTCCCTGCTGAGCTCTCTGGAAGAGGACGAGGAGTCCGGCGTCTATAAGGCAGCTGACGGCAAGCTCTATTTTGAGGAGCAGGAAGCCGACTTCTCCGAAGAGGACTATGTTTCCTACACGCTCGAGGGCGGCAAGCTGACCTTCACGTCCGTCACGGGCGACGCGATGGACCTGCAGTCTCTCAGCGAGATGCTGGGCGATCTGTTCCCCATGGTCTTCACGAAGCAGTAAAACCCACATAAAACGGCCGGAGCGCTGAGCGCTCCGGCCAAGTAACTGTTTGGAAAGCCCTTTGGGCTTTCCAAACAAAGGGACTACAGTCCGCTGCGCGCACGATCGTCCGCCTTTGCCGGACGATCCGCACACTGGCGGACTGCGCAGTATTTTCTCCGACGTACACGCCGCCGGAGAAAATGATCCGATTTGATTCGCCGCCTGCGGGCGGCGAACTCTGCGAGGCTTTTTTTGACACACCGTCGGCTGGAGAAATCCATACTCCGGCCGTTTTTTCTGTCAGACCCGCGCAGGGACGCCCGCATGGACGCTGTAGGAAGTCACATTCCGGATGGTCTCGCCGTCGATCTGCAGCGCACAGGGACGGTCAAAGCGCACCTCGATGTCATGGCCTGTCAGGATCTCGACCATTTCCGTGTGCTTCACATGGCCGCCCTTGAAAATGGACGGGAATACCGCCAGTGTCTTGATCTTGCCGCTGCCGTGCATGACGCACACGCTGACCTTGCCCTCAGCATTGCCGCGATGCTGGTCCGGCGTGACCATCATGCCGCCGCCGTAAAAGCGGCCGTTCATCGTCGGCGCGAGCCAGACGCGGCGATAGCGCTTCGTCTTGCCGTCGACCGTGACCTCGGCGTTAGCCGGGTGGAAGTGAAACAGCAGGCCCTTGATGGCGATGGCCGTATAATTCACGGGCTTGTCGGACTTGCCGCGCAGTGCGTCGCCGACCTCGCAGCAGTAGCCGTCAATGCCGTAGCCGATGCCGTTGAGGAAGCGCCAGTGCTTTCCGTTCACCGTGACCGTGGGCAGATCGCGCAGATACTGCGCCACAGGGACCGGGTCCGCGCCCTTCTCGAGGCCGAGGTCATGCAGGAAGTCGTTTCCGCTGCCGGTGGCGAAATAATAGAGCTTCTCCGGGAGGGCCATGCCGTCCGTGTCGTTGAGGAAGCAGTTCAGCGTGCCGTCGCCGCCCGCGATGATAAGGGACGCATCCGCCGGGAGCGTGCCGAGCCAGGCCGCATAGTCGCTGATCGTTGTCATATCGGTATAGGAAAACGTCTCCTCCGGGAAGCGCGCGTCCAGAGCGCGTGCCTGCTGCGCACCGCTGCCGTTTCCGGCCTGCGGATTAAAAAGCACATATTGCATACCGTTCTCTCTCCTTTTGGCATTTTTAAGGAACCTCTGATTAAATTGTGGTTCCAGAACTGCGTGCCGATGTAGCCGCAGGTGCGGCGGGCGACGTTCATCTTGTCCTGATCCGTGTTGCCGCAGTTCGGGCAGCGCCAGATGAGCTTGCCGTCGTGCTCGACGATCTCGATCTCGCCGTCGTAGCCGCAGACCTGACAGTAGTCGCTCTTGGTGTTGAGCTCGGCGTACATGATGTTGTCGTAGATGAACTTCATCACCTCGAGCACCGCCGGGATATTGTTCTGCATGTTCGGCACCTCGACGTAGCTGATCGCGCCGCCGGGGCGAGAGCGCCTGGAACTTCGACTCGAAGGCGAGCTTGCTGAACGCGTCGATGTTCTCCGTCACGTGGATGTGGTAGCTGTTGGTGATGTAGCCCTTGTCCGTCACGCCGGGGATGATGCCGAAGCGCTTCTGCAGGCACTTGGCGAACTTGTAGGTCGTGGATTGCGTCGTTCATGTGCTGCATCACCTCGAGCGCGAACGGCGTCGCCGAGGGGTCGGTGTGGGACTTGCCGGTCATGTACTTGACGCACTCATACAGTCCCGCGTAGCCGAGGGAGATGGTCGAGTAGCCGCCGTAGAGGAGCTTGTCGATCGGCTCGCCCTTTTTCAGGCGGGCCAGCGCGCCGTATTGCCACAGGATGGGCGCGGCGTCCGAGAGCGTGCCCTTGAGCCGCTCGTGGCGGCACATGAGCGCGCGGTGGCACAGCTCCAGCCGCTCGTCGAAGATCTTCCAGAATTTCTCCATGTTGCCGCCGGAGGACAGCGCCACGTCCGGCCCTCGTGGATATTGTCCTCCTCGAGCACGTAGATGAGCTTCGGGAACGCCGGCGTGACCCAGACGCCCTTCTCATTTTTCACGCCCTGATAGCGCTGGCGCAGCGTCTCCTCGATGATCATGGCGAGGTCATGGCGCTCCTGCTCGTTTTTCGCCTCGCCGAGGTACATGAACACCGTCACGAACGGCGCCTGACCGTTCGTGGTCAGCAGCGTGACGACCTGATACTGATCGTCTGCACACTGGAATGCGCCGTGCTGCCGACGGCCATCCTTTCGGCGCACACCGCCTTCGAGGGCTTCCGCTATGAGCCGCTCTCGCTCACGCCGGTCGCGGACCACTGGCAGCAGCTTGGCCTGCAGTTCGACATGATCTACACCGGCTATCTCGGCGGCAGGGCTCAGGTGGATCAGGCGCTCGACTTCTTCACGCGCTTCCCCGCCATGCGGCTCGTGGACCCTGTCATGGCCGACCACGGCGCGCTGTATGCCGGGCTGGAGCCGGACTTCCCCGCCGTGCTCCGCACGCTCTGCGCGCAGGCTGACCTCATCACGCCAAACATCACGGAGGCCTGCCTGCTGACCGGGCTGGAATACCGTGAGACGCATGACGACAGCTACATCCGCACGCTCCTGGAGCGGCTGCTCGCGCTCGGGGCGCGCACGGCCATCCTGACCGGCGTCCGGACGGAGCCGGGCCGCGTCGGCGTGGCGTGCATGGATGCCGCGGGCGCGGTGTCGCAGTGCAGCGCGCCATATGTTCCCGCCGTGTTCTACGGCACGGGCGACCTGTTCGCCAGCACCTGCGCAGGCGCGCTGACGCTCGGCTGGAGCGTACACGATGCCATGGAGCTGGCCTCCGCCTACGTTGCGGACACCATCGCCGAGACCCGGCGCGAACCAGATGCCCGCTGGTACGGCGTGAGCTTCGAGGCAACCATCCCCCAACTTCTCCGCCGCATGGCGCAAAGGAGGCCCTCCCATGCAGAAAATTGACCGCACGCGGCAGAAGCGCCGCTATCTCGCCCTGTCGTTCGCCGTGCCGTTCGGCGTGATGCTGCTGTGCTTCGTGCTCGGCGGCCTGTGGCCGTTCGGCGACCGGCAGGTGCTGGCGCACGACATGTGGCATCAGTATTACCCCTTCTTCGTCTCGTTCCGGGAAAAGCTCCGCTCCGGCGGCTCGCTGCAGTACCTGCGCGAGGCGGGCATGGGCATCGGCTACCTGCCGCTGTATGCCTACTATCTCTCCAGTCCCCTGTACCTGCTGTCCGTGCTGGTCCCGGCGTCGCTGCTGCGGGAGTTCTTCGCGCTGCTCGTTCTGACGAAGATTGGACTGGCCGGTCTGTTCTTCGCCGTCTTCCTGCGGACGACGTTCCGCCGGAACGAGCCTGCGCTCGTGCCGTTTGCCATGATGTACGCCCTGTGCTCCTTTGTGGCGGGCTACTATTGGAACATCATCTGGCTCGATGCGCTGGCCCTCCTGCCGCTGATGCTGGCGGGCATGGTCAGCCTGCTGCGCGAGGGCCGCTTCCGCCTGTATACGCTGGCGCTGGCACTCTCGCTGCTGTGCAACTACTATCTCTCGTTTTTCTGCTGCATCTTTGTCGGGCTGAGCTTCTTTGTCTGGTGCATCTGCCGCTGGGACGGCTGGAAGCGCTTTTTCCGCCGCTTCTGCCGCATCGCGCTGTGCACGCTGCTCGGCGTCGGCATGGCAGCCGTTCTGCTGCTGCCGACGCTCTACGGCCTGCAGAACACCCACTCCGCCGGGAACGAGGCGCCGGAGCTGCTGGCGCTGAACATCGCAGAGGACGCCTCCGGCAAGGCCGCGGAGGGCCAGAGCACGCTGGACCTGCTGAAGGAGCAGACGCTGCCCGGCCTCGCCTACGGCGCGCGGCGCGTGCTGGCCAACCTGCTCACCTCGACGGAGCCGACGAAGATGGAAGGCCTGCCGAACGTCTACTGCGGCTTTGCCGCCGTGGCGCTGGCCGTATTCTTCCTGTGCTGCAAAAAGGTCCGCCTGCGGGAAAAGCTCCTGAGCGTCGGCCTTCTCGCCTTCTTCCTGCTGAGCTTCCTGTTCCGCACGCTGGATTATTACTGGCACGGCGGGCATTTCCCCAATATGCTCCCCTATCGCTTCAGCTTCCTGTTCAGCTTCGTGCTCATCGTCATGGCCTACCGTGCGTGGACGCTGCTGGACTGCTTCCGCAAGCGATATCTGTTCGTCATTCTTCCCGTATGTCTCGGCATCATCCTGTGCGGGCTGGGGCTGGAGGGCAGCTTGCGCCGGATGCTCCTGAGCGCGCTGGCGCTGGCCATTGTATGCCTTGCGCTCGTGCTGTATCGCCCGGAGCGCAGGCGGCAGCTCCTCAGCATGGCGCTGCTGTTTGCCGTCATCGGGGCAGAAATGGTCTGCAGCATCGCCATGGGCGTGGCAAAGGTCTCGCTCACGTCCCGCTCGTCCTATCCGCGCGAGTCTGAGGATGTGCAGGCCGTCCTGCAGGCCGTACCCGAGGGCAGCGGCCGCGTGGAGGTCACGTCCTACCAGACGCTCAATGACGCCGCGCTCAACGGCTACCGCGGCATTTCCATCTTCACCTCGTCGGCAAACGTCCGCTTCAACCGCTTCAGCCGTTCGCTCGGTCTGGCCTCGTGGCCCGCGAGCAACCGCTACCTCTATTATGAGAGCAGCCCGTTCACGAATCTGATGTGCGGTCTCGAATACCTCATTGACCGCGACGGCCAGCAGCGCGACACGTCCTACACGACCGTCGCCGCGCAGTCCGGCAATGTCCTGCTGCTGCAGAACCGCGCCTATCTCGGCCTCGGCTTTGTGGCGGACAGTGCGCTGGGCAGCTTTGTGGCGGAGCAGAACGTCTATAACCCCATCAAGGAGCAGGAGGAAATGTTCCGCATGGCAACGGGGCTGGACGACGCGCTCTACACCCACCTGAAATATGACACGCTCGAAGCGCCGGACACCTGCGATCTGCGCGCCAGCGGCACGAGCGGCACGCAGTACAGCTATTCCACGCAGGACGCTGACGGGCAGAGCGAGCTGAGCATCTCCTATGTCGTGCCGCAGAACGGCCTGCTCGTCGCCACGACGAAGTCGTCCGGCAACTATGACCTGACCGTCTACCGCAACGGCGAGCGGCTGTTCACACGCAACATCAAGGTCCGCTGCCTGTTCAGCCTCGGCTGCTTCGAGGCGGGCGACACCGTCACCCTGACCTACCCCGTTGCCGAGGGTAAGGAGGGCACGATCTCGCTGGACGTGGCCGAGCAGAACGACGCCGTGTTCGACGCGGGACTTTCCCGCCTGTCCCGGAGCGTCTGGAACGTGACGGAGGACACGGACACCAGCCTGTCCGGCACGGTGGACGCCGCAGAGGACGGCCTGTTCTACACGTCCATCCCCTACGAGAACGGCTGGCGCGCCTATGTGGACGGCGTTGAGGTCCCGCTGGCGCAGACGGCCAGCGCCTCGTCCGAGAGCGTGCGGCTGACGGACGCCGTCATCGCCTTCCCGCTGACGGCCGGGCAGCACACCGTCGAGCTGCGCTATACCGCGCCCGGCCTGAAGACCGGCGCGATCATCTCCGGCGTGAGCCTCGGCCTGTTCCTGCTGCTGGCGCTGCTCCTGCGCCGCCGCCCGCTGTTCGGCGGCGAGGCAGACGTGCCGCCCGTGACGGAATTTGCCCTGCTGCCGGATAGCCTGCCGGAGGCCCCGGCAGAGGCCGAAACGCCCGAAAACGCAGAAGATACCACGCCGGAGCCGGACGATCTGGACGGCTGGCGGCAGTGGCTCGATACCCACCCCGAACCCAACGATCAGAAAGGAGATCTCCCTCATGCAGAATTATGATCCGCAGCAGGACGTCATCCCTGCCGCCCCCGAGCCGCAGCGCCCGGTTCCCGGAACCGCAAAGGCGTTTTCCATCGTCGCCTTCGTCTGCGGCATCTGTTCCCTCGTCACGCTTTTCGTCGGCATCCAGTTCGGCATCGCCGGACTCGTGTTCGCGTCCCTCTCGCGCCGCCGCGCGGGCTTTGACCTGCCGCGCAACCGCAAGGGCCGCATCATGTCCATCATCGGGCTGATCGTCTCGGTGCTGTGGCTGATTCTCTATATCATCCTCTTCGTCTACGCCGTGAACGGCATTGTGGACGGCACCATCCCACCCCGACGGAGGGCTTCTACTTCTTCAACACCTGATACGCAAAAAAATGGCCTCCACCGCACAGACGGTGGAGGTCAGCTTGGCGAAAAAGGCCCGAAGGGACTTTTTTGACAAGCTGTGCCGGGAAAGCCCTAAGGGCTTTCCCGGCAGTTTTTATCTGTTCCAGCGCCGGTCGTCCCACTTCTTGCCGTAGTAGAAGAGAACGACCTCGCAGTCCGTGCAGATCTGGGCGAGCTTCGTCGCGCCGTCATCCGGGAAGGCCGGAAAGAGCTTCCCGCCCAGCAGCGGGATGTCCCCGCGGGACTTCAGCGGCCAGTTGATCCAGTACTTCTCCTTATCGGTGAAATACAGGACACCGCCGCTTTGAATCAGCCCGCGCCGCATGGGCTTTCCGCAGAGCGGGCAGGGCTTGGGGTCATATTCCGGGGCGGTATTTCTAAGTTCAGACTCTTCCATTCCGCCCTCCTAGCTTCCATACCGGAAGTGCGTCGTCCACGTTGCCTCTCCCATCTGCTCGAGCGCATATGCATCCTCATCCGGGTAGTAGACCGAGCGCAGCACGATCACGTCATAGTCGATCTCGAGCGAAGCCTCGATGTCGTCCTGCGTTTTGTAGCGCACATTCAGATGCATCGGCCGGTCCATGCTGGAAACGACCTCCGTGACCTCGCTGCACTGATGGAGATATGGCTGCAAGGCCGCCCCGTCATAGACGATCCCATATTCCGTCTCCTCCTGCGCCGTGCAGAGCGACAGGATGGTCTCCGCAAGGGTCTTATCCCCGAGGACTTCCTCCGGGAACGAAATGGTGTAGGCCTCGCAGGCCATGCGTTCCTTGTCCGTCATGGCTCGCGTCCGGCTGATCCTGCAGCCCGCCATCCCGGCGGCAGCCAGCACCAGCGCCAGCACGACCGCCGCGATCCTTCTTCCGCTCTGTTTCATTCTGTGCCGCCTCCTGTCCAGCCTGAAAAGTTCTTTTCTTACGCTTCCAGTATATCAGGTCTTCCACCATTTTACAAGACGGCAAATGTACCAAAAATCGACCTGTGGTGTTCCGCATCAAAACGGTTCCACAGGTCGATCTGCTGTATATTCCGGCCTCTACGGCCTTTTCCAGAGCTGCAGGCGGCTTCCGGTATCCGGCAGCTGCGCATAGCCTGCGGCGCGCAGCAGAGCCGTCAGGCCCTCCAGCCCGTCCTCCCCATCCACGGCATAGGGCTTCAGGCTGCCGCTGTCCGTCGTCTCCACGACGACATAGTCCGTGCTGAGCAGGTGCTCCTGCGAGCAGTAGCGCAGGTCATAGAGCACGGCGCGCCGCGACAGCGGCACCACAAGGAACGTCGTGGCCGTGACGCTCGCATCGTCCGGGATGCGGTCCAGCACGGCGTCCGTCTCCTGCCAGACCGCGCGGTAGTCGAAATAGCGGTTGACATAATTCTCAGAGAGCGGCAGAATGTTCCCGCAGAAGCACACGCCCGCCAGCAGGGCCGCCGTGGCCGCCAGCGCCGGGCGATTCCAGACGCGCGGCAGCTCCGCCAGATTCACGGCCGTCAGGTAGAACAGGCAGGCCGCAGAGCCGTAGGTGTACTGGAAGAAAATGCTGTGCTGATAGGTGTAATCCGACATCAGGTTCACAAGCAGGAACGGGATGAGCAGCACGAGCCGCTCATAGCGCCGCGTGCACAGCGGCAGGAACAGCAGCGGCCCCATCGTCAGAAAGAAGAACGCGATCTTCTCGCCCTTGAAGCATTCCCAGAGCGTCCGCACCGGCGAGAGCAGCACGGCCTTGATGACCGTGAACAGCGAATCCGAGCCGTCGTAGAGGAAATTGCTGTAGCGATAGGACATAACGCCGTCGCCGTCGGCAGCGAGCCAGGCCGTCACGCCGAGGAAGTAGCCCACTGCGCCGACGAGCATCGCACCGCCCGTGAGCAGGCCCCAGCGCCGCTCCGCCCCGGTGCGGGTCAGAGCCCGCAGGACCACCCACAGCGCGATGACCGCGACATAGACGGGCGCGTCCTCCTTGACCATGCAGGTCAGCACGGAGAACAGGGCAACGCCCCACACGCAGCGGCGGTCGAGGAAGTCGAACAGCCACAGCAGCAGCGGCGTGAGGAATTTGTTCTCATGCACGTCATAGCTCGTGCCGCCCGCATAGGCGGGCCAGAGCAGCAGCAGGGCGCACAGCAGGCCGGCCGTCACACCGGACAGGCCATGCCGCCGCGCAATGCGCCAGAGCGGGATGACCGCCGAGGCCAGCAGCAGGGCCTGCAGCACCTCGAGCGTCACGGGCGACGGGAACAGGGCGTAAAACGGCAGGAACAGATAGTAGATCGGCGAAACATGCACGGCGAAGTGCGACAGCACGCGGTCGCGCTCGCACGTCGTCACGGGCAGGCCCGTCGTGCGCATACTGTGGAACATCTGGGAAAAGATGCCGAAGTCATAGGTCGGCGCGGCATAGCTCAGCACGCGGAACACCGTCAGCGCCAGCACGGCCGCCAGAAACACGGCTGCGGCGGCCACGGCGATCACAAGTCCCGCGCGGCGGCCGGTGCACATCGGCGCAGCTGTCAGGCTCTCTGCGTCCGTCCGCGCGCCATAGGCGGCGTAGACGAGCAAAAGGGCCAGCACGACAAGCCCGGCGCACAGCAGCGGCACGGACCACGAGGCGCACAGGCCCAGCACGAGCTGCCAGCCGAAGCACAGCGGCAGGGCCGCGCGCTCCCAGTGCGCCGTGCGCCAGCGAAGGCCCGCCAGCGTAAGCAGGGCAAAGGAGGCCGCCGTCCCCACGAGCAGCAGCGGGAATGACTGCCCCGTCAGGGCGGAAAAGCCGCTCAGCACCCGTTCGGGCGCGGGCAGACAGGTATATTGTATGGCTCCGGTCAGCAGCCACGCCAGAAGCAGGCGCCGGATCGCGTCACCTGCGGCCGGGCGGGAAATCACACGCATAATCTCACCTTCCGCCGGGATTGTACCATAAATGAAGGCGCCTGTCAAACAATCAACGCCCCCCTCCCGCCGAAGCGAAAGGGGGGCGCCAAGGAAAGGAAAGCGTCGGTTTTGAAACGTCAGCTCTTCATACTGTTCTGGAAGCGGACCAGCACCGTCGCGGCCTGCGCGCGGGTCGCCGTACCGGCGGGCTCGAGCGTCGTGGCAGACGTGCCGTTGATCACGCCGTTGGCCACGGCCCACTGCATGGCAGCCTGGGCATAGGCGCTGACGGAAGAAGCGTCCTCGTAGGCGCTGAGGTCGGCCTCTGCGCTCACGTCAAGCTCCCAATAGGCGGCGTAGCGATACAGGATCGCTGCCATCTGCTCACGGGTGATGGCGGCATCCGGGTCGAAGGACGTCTCGGAGACGCCGTTGACGATGCCGTTCTTTGCGGCCCAATCCACGGCGGCGGCGTAGTAGCTGCCCTCTGCCACATCCGTGAAGCCAGCCTTCTGGTCGACTGCGGGCTGACCGTCCATACGGTAGAGCACCGTGACGAACATGGCGCGGGTGATGGCACTGTCCGGATCGAACAGGTCGCTGCTCACGCCGTTGAACAGGCCGCGGTAGACTGCCTCAAGGATGGTCTCCTCGGCCCAGTGGCCGGAGATATCCTGGAACTTGCCCTTCAGATCCTCATAGCTCTTGTCCAGAACGTGGATCATGACGGACTTTTTGAAGTCGCCGACGGAGGCGGTCACAGCCACGTCGCCGCGCTTCAGGCCCTTGATGGTCACACTGCTGTCGTCGCTGGAGACGATCTCGGCGATCTCGGGATCGGAGACCTCCCAGTTCAGGAGCATGGCATAGTCGTCGACATCGGTATTCTGGATGGTCACTTCCTCGCCGATGTAGATCGAATCGGTTTCCGCAGAGAGGCTGATGTTGTCTTCGAGCAGCGAACCGGTGATGGTATAGGCGGAGCAGTTGCCTGCGTAGTCATATCCGAGGAAGATCTCGGTACGCGAGTCGGCGAACATCATGCTGCCGGATTCGCTCATGCCATGGACGCCCTCGCCGTTCGGCTGCGCTGTCGGGAAATAGGTGGAGGTAAAGGCGGAGGCAAAGTAGTCGCCAGTCTCTTCATCATATTCGATGGTGATGCTCATGTCGTAGTCCTGATACCAGGCCTCGTTCGATTCCACGGAGATCGTGTACATGGACTCCGGTCCCCAGCCCCAGTCTTCCGTCTTGTAGCTGAACGTCGGCTTCTTGCTGTTCGGGCCGGTCGTGTCGATATAGAACGTATACTCGAGCGTCTGGGTCTTGGCGGTCTTGCACTCCGGAGTGATCTCTGCCTTGACGGAGATCAGGGAGTTCTCCGGCTGGCTGCATTTGGAATAATCAATATATTCCTCGCCATCCTCGTCCACGCCCTTGGCGTAGAACCAGCTCATGTCGAAGTCTCCGGCCTCGCTGCCGGCGTAAACGCCGCCCGCGTAGCTCTTCTGCAGGAATTCGGTATCCTGCTCGGACAGAACCTCGCCCGTCGTCAGGTTCGTGACGGTATAGTGGATGTTATCGACGTTGCGCAGCAAGCCAATCTGCAGGTAGAACCCGTCGAGCGAATTGTCGCCGTTCGGAGAGACGCCCGCCGTCTCCGGCACAAAGCCCTTATAGGCGCTGGACATCGTGGAGAAATTGAACTCGTCCATCGGGAGCATGGACATGCTGGGGGCGGCCGTATCGCCCAACCAGGACTTCTCGGTCATCCAGGAAAGAGCATCGCTGTCGCTGATGGGGCGGTAGCTGTAGATGCCGCTGACGACCTGATCGGCCGTGTTGTAGGAGCGCTCACCACCCAGAATGGTCGCGTAGCTGCCGGTCTCGGCAACGGGAGCCGCGCCGAAGTCGCCGTAAAATGCGAGGAACGGGACGGACAGGGTGACGGCGTCCTTGCTCGTGAGCTGGACAAAGCCCTCTACATATGCGCCGTTCGGGAAGCGCTCGTCATAGTAGGCTTTCTGCGCGTCGGTCAGCTGCAGGGTCACGGTGACCTGTGCAGTCGCACCGGCGGGAACCGTGAGCTCGTTGCCGTTCAGGCTGGTGGTATAGGTCGCGTCGAGCTTCTTTGCATAGTTCTGCGTGAGATAGGTGACCTTGCCGCCCTTGACGAGGCCGCCCTCTGCAGCCTGGCCGAGGCCCTGCAGGCTGAGCGCATAGGTCTTGGCTTCCTTAGAGAAGTTGACGACGCTGAACTTCATCTCGTACTTGCCGGTCTTCTCGGCATCGTCGCCCAGCTCGAGCTTGGCCTTGTCGGTGCCCTCGACGGCGATGTAAGCGCCGGACTTCACGGCGTTGCCGACGTTGGCAAGACCTGCACCCTGACGGCGGACGAAGTAATAGGTGCCGTTCGCTTCATCGACGATCGGCGTTGCCGTGCTCATAAGCAGGCAGTTGGCGACCTTGGCATAGTCCTCTTCCGGGATGGAGGTCGTCTTCAGATACTGCCGCAGCAGCGCCATGGAGGCGGCGACGGCCGGAGAAGACATCGAGGTGCCGGAGGCGACGGCGAAATACTCGCCATAGTATGCGGAGAAGACGTTACCGCCGATGCCGGTGATCTCCGGCTTCAGAGAGAGGCCTTCCGTCGGGCCCCAGGACGAGAACGAGGACATCTCGCCTGCGGCGTTGTTGCGGTTCCAGTCGGCCTTTACAGAGACGGTGCCGGTGTCATTGTTGACCTTCATCCATTCGAACTCGGTCAGGTTCGCGCGGGCAGCGGGGACATCAAAGCTGGTCAGCTCAACATCCACATAGTCCCACTCTGCTTCCTCGGCGGGAGTCGGGTCGTAGAACACGACGCCGGCTGCGCCTGCGGCCTTTGCCGCCGCAATAATGGAGTCGCCGTTGCCGCCCTCAAACGGGACATAGACGATCTTTCCGTCGGAATTCTTGATGGACTCGGTGTAGCCATAGGTGCCGCCTACGAGGTCTTCCGTCGGACGCAGGTTCTCATAGAAGCCCTTGCCCTCGGGGACATTTTCGATCTCGCTCACGGACATGTACTGGTCAGCCGCCATGCCCTTGTTGTACCAGCCGAGAACGCCGGTAGGGTTGAGCCACTTCACGCCTTCATTCTCGGCGCTGGCGACGGTCAGGACGGAGTCGAACGTGCCGGGCATGCCCAGCGTGCCGCTGGAGACGCTCGTGGACTTGATCTGGTCATCGCCCCAGAGGCTCTCGGTGCCGGTAAAGCCATCGTTGCCGGCGGAGACGCAGACGCTGATACCCGCTGCGGTGGCGGCGTCATAGACCTCGGTCACGCCCTCGTAGTAATACGGGCCGCTGGAAAGGCCGAGGGAGAGGTTCGCACAGTCGACGCCGAGGGTGATGGCATCTTCAATGGCAGCGATGAGATAATCGAAATAGCAGTTGCCGCCCTGGTCAAAGACCTTCATGATGACAAGCTGTGCCTCCGGCGCAATGCCAAGGGACGTCATATCGAACTGCTCCTGATCCGCTTCGGTCAGGTTGCCCGCAATGATACCGGCAACGTGTGTGCCGTGGCCCATCATAGTGTCGTCATCGGAGCCGAAGTTGGCCTCGCCGTCGGCATAGTTGAAGCCAAACGGGACCTTGCTGCTGTAATAAATGGTGTCAAGCGCCGTGGACTTATCCAGCTCTTCGGCATGCAGGGTCTTGCTGTCGAGGATGGCCGCGATGTCATCCTTGCTGTAGGCGACGGCGTCCGGATCGGTGGGTTCCTTGGAGAACGTCGGGTTCTCGAAGCACAGGCCGGTGTCGATGACGGCGACGCTCATGCCGGTGCCGTCATAGCCCGCGTCCCATGCGGCGTTCGCGCCCATACCGGCGGCCGCGAACTTCATGTTCGTGCTGATCTGAGAGGCGTCCGTCTCCACGGCATTGATCTCCGGCACGGAGTAGCACGGGGAAAGGAAGACCTTCTTGACGCCCGGCAGCTTGCTGAGCGTTTCCATATCGCCATAGGAAACCGTGGCGGCAATGGCGTTCGTCACAAGGGAGAACTGACCAGTGACCTCGATGCTGTGGCCAAGCTTCTTCTTCGCGACGGAAAGGACGGAGGACTGGCCGTTCTTCACGCTCTGCACGGCGGCCAGCTCTGCCTTGCCGAGGCCCTTGCCCAGCTCAACGGACATGCCGTCCATCTCACAGACGGCCGGGGCCTCAAGCGAGATGATAACCTTGACCTTGTCGTTCTTCTCGTGGGCCTCGCTCACAACAGTGACCTTGTCGCCGTCGCTGTAATCCTCGCCGCTCAGGATCGCCTTCACGGCATCGGAATAGGCCGCCGCTTCCTTCGCGTCATATTCGCGGCAGACCAGTGTCTGACCGTCGTCTGTCGTGATGGTGCTTTCCGCGCCATAGGACAGCGAGGCCAGCGCCTTAGCCTCCGTTGCGCTGAGGGTGCGGCCGGAAATATAGGTATCCTGCGTTGCCTTGCGCGTGTAGATCCGTCCGTCGGTGGACTGGTATACATAGGTATAGCCCGCCGGGACGTAGGTGGTCTTGCTGTCTGTGGCATAGATGACCTTGCTGGCCGACTCCTCCGCCTTCGGAGCGCTCTGCACTGCACCGGCAGAGGTCACACCGAGAAGGCCGAGCGCCATTGCCAGGCAAAGGACAAGCGCCATCAACTTTTTCGCCAACGTTTTCATATCTTTCCTCCTTGTAATTTTTATTCCCTTGCCGGGTTCTCCGCGCAGAGAGAATAAATATGCAAATAGTTTACTCTCCGCACCTGCGTCTGTCAATCCCGCAATAATTCCATATTTTTGCAATTTTGTATGTCAAAAAACAACGTCATTCACAAATCGTTCTTAATTTGTTCATTTATTTCCGTTCTCTATTGACATTTTTCCTTCCATATGCTAGGATTAAATCGTTGTGCGCCAGGAGGCGCCGTCGAAATGTATGCAAACAGCGCGGGCCGCTTCGAATTGCGAAGCGGCCCGCGCTGCATTTTTCAGAATCAATCCGTCGTTTTTGCCTTCTCCGGCATCAGAAATAGATTGAGATCCACGTCGCCGGTAATACCATTGACCGCCCCGGTGCTGGAATATTGCAGGCAGTCGAAGTGATAAAGAAATTCCGGCGTCGTGCCGTACTCCGCAAGCCAGAGAACATAGTCCTGCAAATAGCTCAGATCAAAGTATGTATATCCATACGTCTGGTTGAAGTAAACGCCCGCCGTATACCCGGCGGCCTCTACCGTCTGGCAGAAGGCAGCTGCGCACTGCGTCAGCGGCAGGCCATCCGGCGAGGGGATGCGCGTGGAGCCTGCGACCGTCTCCCAGTCATAGAACACGGGAAGCTCCAGCGTGCGGCCGTCAAGCAGCTCCAGCGTGTAATCGGCCTCCTCGCGGGCCTCCTCGAGCGTCGTGGCCTGCGAGAAGAAATACACGCCGACCTGCACGCCCGCAGCCCGTGCGGCCGTATAGTTCTCGGCAAACCAGCTGTCCTCACGGAGCGAGCCCTCGGTATAGCCGCGGTAGCCGATGCGGAGAATGGCAAAATCCACGCCCGCCGCACGGACGGCAGCCCAGTCGATCTTCTCCTGATGCTCCGAAACGTCCACGCCGGTCAGATGTGCGCTTTTTGCATAGCGCAGCATGCCGTTCTCCTCATAAAACGAATCGGCGTCATAGTGATTCTTGGCAATGTTCTGCTTCTCGTCCGGTGTGGCCGGTCCGCTCTCAAAAAAGCGGCGGTAAACGAGAATGGCGGATGCCGCGACCACGGCGACGAGCAGCAGCGCCAGCAAAATATCGCGCAGCACGATGCCTGCACTGTGTTTTCGGTTTTTCTTTGTCATATCCCTGTCCTTTCGGGTCGCCGAAGGCGGTTTTCTGTCGTGCCTACAGTATACCACATTCGTCAACCCGCGGCAAGAGCCGCCGTTTTTCGAAATTCGGACTTGCCGCCGCGGACAAAGTATTGTAGAATAGGCGCATACATTTGATCATCTTCAGACTGTCAAAAACCCGCCAAGCCGAAAGTTTCGGAGGGAAGAAACGTGTGAAAGGAAACCGTCAGGGTGTCCCTTCGCGTTCCATCACCCGCCGCAGCGGCAGAATTGCAAAATCATGATACAAAAATTGATTTTGCAATTCTGGAAGCAGCTTGGCAAAAGGCCCGAAGGGACTTCTTTGACAAGCTGCATCTTGTCATTTTGATTGGAGGATTTCATCTTGACCCGTTTTCTTCGCAGAGGCGCTGCGGCGCTTCTGACGCTCTGCCTTGCGCTCCCGCTGTTCGGCTGCAGCGGCAGCGACACGCCCACAGAGTCCAAAACGCCGCGCAGCGACACGGCAGTGGCGACGCTCTGCGCCGTCGGCGACATCCGCATCACCGACGAACTGCTGCAGGCAGCCCAGCAGGGCGGCAGCTATGATTTTTCTGACATTCTGCGCGGCACGACTGCCGTTGTCGGCGCGGCCGACGTCGCGATCGGCAATCTGGAGACGACCCTCTCCGGCGAGCCGTATAACGACGGCAGTGCGCCGGATGCGCTGGCCACAGCCCTGCGCAGCACAGGCTTTTCGCTCGTGCAGACCGCAAATTCCTACACGATCCAGAACGGCCTGAGCGGATTGGAGCGCACGAAGACCATCCTGCGCAGCGCCGGGCTCACGCCCGTCGGCACCTATGAGAGCGCTGAGGACCGCGCGCAGAACCGCGCCGTTCTTGTGGAGGCGAACGGCATCCGGATCGCCGTCGTAGCCTTCACGAAAGGCATGAACGGCATGCGCCTGCCGAGCGGCGCGGAATACTGCACGAACCTGCTCTACACGGACTATGATTCCAATTATTCCCACATCGACACGGACGGCATCACCGACGCCATCGTCGCCGCGCGCGCCCTGTCGCCGGACATCATTGTCGCCGCCCTGCATTGGGGAAGCGAGGACGTGAGCGACATCAGCGACACACAGGAGAAGATCGCCGACCTGATGTTCCGCCGCGGTGTGGACGTCATTGTCGGCTCGCACTCCCACCGCGTCGGCCCCGTGGAGCGCCGCAGCATCACAACAGACGACGGCGTGCAGAAGGACGTCGTGCTCGCCTACGGCCTCGGCGATTATTGCGCCGCGCAGGAGGGCGAAACGAACGCCTCGCTGGCGCTGACCGTGGAATTCACCCGCACCGGGGAATCGACTGTCATCAGCGACGTGCGCTGCACCCCGCTGGCCACGGCGGACTGCGGCGCAGGGACCGCACCGCGCTATCAGGTCCTCGATGCTGCGGACGCCGTCCGGCTGTATGAGAACAACTACTATCAGCGGGTCTCCGATGAGCTGTATGAGCAGCTCCTTGCCGCGAAGCAGCAGATCGAGGAGGCCGTCCAGCCGCAGGACAGCACAAAATAAGGCGAATACAACTGCCGGAAGCAGCCAGATAGCAGGCTGCTCCCGGTTTGTTCATATAAAGTTGTAGGGGCAGGGCATGCCCTGCCCGGCGACGCGCCAGCAGGAGGCACGGGCAATCGTTAGAACAGCGGCACCAATTGCCTCTGCAGCGGCGCTCCCTGCGCAGCCGTTGGCGGCGTGCCCTTTACGGGTAGCGAGCGCCTTGCAGGTCGGCAATGATTGCAGCACATTCTGTGCCGCAAGTCCCCCGAGTTTGTCATTGCGAGGAGGCCGAAGGCCGACGTGGCAATCTCGCAGTATCCGGCTGAATCGTGGGAAAGCCATCGGCGAAATCGCAACTGCCTTCCCGAGATTGCACTCCCAAGGGCACTTCCTCGCGCTTCGCGCTCAGGGCGCCACGGCCCCGTTGGGGCCTCGCAATGACAATTCGGGGGCTATTACCGTTTTACCGTCAAACTGCACCGGCCGGCCGCGCAGCGCCGGGCCCGGCTGTCCGCTTCCCGGTATACGGAAATTAGCAGCTGCCACTTGACGTTTGAGCGGCAGCCTGTTCGTATTTGGCAGCCTGCCCTCAGAACATCAGGCAGATGAGGCCGTTCGCACCCTCGTTGATGATCTTCGTCAGGGCGTCCTTCAGCTTATAGCGCGCGTCCTCCGGCATACGCTTGAGCTTCGTGTTCAGGCCCTCGTTCACCAGCTCAAAGACGGAGCGGCCGAAAATATTGCTTTCCCAGAGCTTCTCCGGATCGGACTCATATCCGCCGAGCAGATACTGCACAAGGTCCTCGGACTGCTGCTCGTTGCCGACCATGGGGCTGATCTCCGTCTGGATGTCGGCGCGCAGCATATGGATGGACGGCGCGCTCGCGCGCAGCTTCACGCCGTAGGCCCCGCCCTTGCGGACGATCTCCGGCGCTTCGAGATGCATCTCCTCCGCTGCAGGCATGACGATGCCGTAGCCCGTGGCGCGCACCTCGTCCAGCGCAGCAGAAATTTTGTCATACTCCCGCTTCATGGCCGCAAGCTCCGTCAGCAGGCGCAGGAGCTGGCCGTCGTTCCCCACGGAGAAGCCGGTGCGCTCGCTGAGGATCTGGTAAAACAGCCCCTCGCGGAACTCCAGCTCACAGGTGACGGTCCCGCTGCCGAGGTCGACGTCTGCAATGCGGCAGCCGCAGACCTGCTCCAGCTCACAGGCGCGGCGCAGCGCCGGCTCGGCATCCGCGAGGCAGGCGATACCCGCCGCGTTCTCCCGCAGGGCGGAATAGAGTGCTGCCTTGAGCGGGTGCTCCAGCTCGAGCGCCCGTACCCACGCCGGGAGGAACACGCGTACCTCCCGCATCGGGAACGTATAGAGCAGCGCGCGCAGCAGCTCGCCAAGCTCCGCCTCGTGCAGGGACTGGCAGTCCGCCGTCACGGCGTGCACGCCATAGGTCTCCTCCAGCTCGCAGCGCAGCGCCTGCGCCTGCCCGCCGTTCGGCGCGGCAGAATTCACAACCACGAGGAACGGCTTCCCCGTTGCCTGCATATCCCGGATGGCCCGTGCCTCTGCCTCGCGGTAGTCTGCGCGCGGGATGTCCGTGATGGACCCGTCCGTCGTGACGACGAGGCCCACCGTGCTGTGCTCCTCCATGACCTTGCGCGTGCCGAGCTCGGCCGCCTCCTCCATAGGGAGCTCCGTGTCGGCCCACGGCGTCGTGACCATGCGCGGCTGGCCGTTTTCCGTCGCGCCGATGGCCCCGTCCACAAGATAGCCCACGGAATCGATGAGCCGCACGGACAGGCGCGCCGTGCCGTCCGGCGTGATCTCCACGGCCTCCTCCGGCACGAATTTCGGCTCCGCCGTCATGATCGTCCGGCCGGAGCCGCTCTGCGGCAGCTCGTCGCGCGCCCGCTCGCGCTGATAGAGATCCTCGATATTGGGGATCACCAGTTCCTCCATGATGCGCTTGATCAGCGTGGATTTTCCCGTGCGCACCGGTCCCACCACGCCGATGTAGATGTCTCCGCCCGTTCTTCTGGCAATGTCGGCGTAAAGATTGCTCATTATCACAGCCTCCCCCACAGTCTCGTGATACAGGCTATGCGGCAGGGCGGACAGGTATGCAAAAGCCTGTCAAGAAGTCCCTTGGGCCTCTTCGACAGGCTTTTGCCAAAATTCATAAAATATGGTACGAATATCAGTTCTTGAGCTTGTGCAGGTACAGCACGCCGAGCGTGCCCTCGCCGCAGTGGCACGAGATCGTGCAGCCCGCGTTTGTCTCATAAATATGCTTGAAATCACCGCACTCGCGCACGGTGCGGTGCACGGTGTCAAGGATCTCCTGCGGGACGGGCGTGTGCGTGATGAAGATCGTGTCGTACAGCAGGTCGTCGCAGTTCTCCAGACGGTCGCGGACATAGTGCTCCATGCACTTGACATAGCTGCCGCGGTACTTTTTGCCGACGATCATCTTGTTGTCCACGACCTCGATGCACGGCTTCAAGCGCAGCAGGTTCGCGCCGAGAGCCACGACCGATGAGCAGCGGCCGCCCTTGACCATGTAATCCAGCCGGTCGAGCAGGAAGCTGGCGTCGACCGTTGGGGCAAACGCATTGAGCTGCCGGTACATCTCCTCAGGGTCCGTGGCGGTCTTTGCAAGGCGGCAGGCCTCGAGCACAACATGGCCCTGACCGGTGGAGAGGTTGCGGGAATCGATAACGTAGACATTCGGCAGGTCCTCTGCAGCGAGAACAGCGTTCTGATGCGATGCGGAGAAGCCGGAGCCGATGTTCACATGGAACACGGCGTCATATTCCTTTGCCAGCTCGGCAAAGCGGTCGTGGAACACGCCGACCGGCACGGCTGCCGTGCTGCACAGCGCGCCGCCCGCTGCAACATGAGCAAAAATATCGGCGGGCTGGATATCGACGCCGTCGCGGAAGCTCTCGTCGCCCTTGTTGATAAACAGGGGGAAAAGCTCGATGTCATTCTCGCGCAGAAGCTCCGGCGAGAGATCGCAGGTACTGTCGGACGTGATCTTGATTTTCATAGGTTTCTCCCATTCTGCAGAATTTTGCGGTATTACTGTTTATTATATCCTGTAAAAAAAAACCTGTCAAGAACTCGCCGGGCAAAAAAAGCATCCTCCGGCGCGGTTGCATTCCTGCGCGCGATATAGTATACTAAAGTCAAAGAAATTTGGGATCGTTCTTGATCTCTCAAAGGGAGGCCGCGCCATGAAAGTGCCGGAATACTATATGACGCTCCTGCAGGAGCTCTCTGAGGGGACGCGCAAGCCGCCGGAGGGCATCTCTCTGTCGCAGCAGGAGCCGCTGCCCCGCGCCATTGAGCTGCAGCAGCAGATCCAGGGCATGGGGCTGCCAGAGTTCCTCCGCCGCTGTGCCGCGCAGGACGGAACCGAGCTGGACGAGGACGAGCTGGAGGCCCTGAAGCCGGAGAATCTGCTCGCCGCGCTGGCCCGCGACCCCGCGCCGACGCAGACACCGCCCGAGGCTCTTGAGGACCTCGAGGGGCCGAAGGAACCCGATCCCCCCGTCATCGAGGAGCCGGACGATCCCCGCAGCGTTTACTCCGTGCTGCTGGACTGCTGCAGTCTGGATGAGGACCTGCTGCGCTATCTCATCGACGTGCTGCAGCGCAACGCGGACAAGGAATTCCAGAAGCTCGCGCTCGTCACCACGCGCAAGGCCTTCCCGCCGGAGGCCCTGCTGGAATGGCTGGCCGGGCTGGAGAGCCGCGCCACGCGGGAGGAGCTGATCTGCTCGGCCGTGATGGACGCCTGCCTCGACCGTCTGGCGAGCGAGGACCAGAAGGAGCTGATGGCCGCCCTGCTCAGCGGCGACCGCAAGACGTTTGAGCTGTTCCGCTGCGAAGCGCCGGAGCTTGTACATCTGCCGCAGGCGACGTTCGAGTGGTACGCCGAAAATTATCTCGACCACTACTACCCCATCCGCTATCTCATCCGCTTCAACGGCATCAGGCTCCCGGAGGCTCCGCGATGACGGGCCATGCCGCGCTCGCCCGCGCGAATTTTGAAGCGGGCTGCAACTGCGCGCAGGCCGTCCTGTGCGCCTATCCGGAGCTGCTGCCGCGCGAGACGGCCATGAAGCTCGGTGCCTCCCTCGGCGGCGGCATCGGGCGGCTCCGCGAGGTCTGCGGCGCGGTCAGCGCCATGGTCCTGCTGGCCGGGCTGCTGTATGCGGATACGGACATCCCGACGCACGAGCGCAAGCAGGCGCATTACGCCCGCGTGCAGGAGCTGGCCCACCGCTTTCAGTCCGCCCATGGCTCCTATCTCTGCCGGGACCTGCTGGCCGGGGTGGAGACGACGCCCGGCGGCGCGCCGGAGGCCCGCACGGCGCAGTATTACGCCAAACGTCCCTGCGCCGGGCTGTGCGAAAGCGCCGCCGCCCTGCTTGATGCCTATGTGCAGGAAAATCCGCCAGAAAATGCATAAGGCAGCACCGCATAATTCAGCGAGAGCATTCGGCGAGGGATTTTTAGTCGAGACAAGGTTTGAAAAGTGCAGATGTACTTTGTGTACCCGCAAGGGGCATGCCGCATCCGTAAGGCGGCAAAGCCGCCAACGGCTGCGCAATACCTCAAACTTTTCGAACCGATGGATCGGCAAAAAATAACCGGCGAAGGCCGAAACTGCAATTGTGCAGTGCTGCCATAAAAATGACCCTGCTGCAAGCTCGCAGCAGGGTCATTGTTTTGCTTATTTGTCCTCGACGATGGCGATGTGCACATCGGCAAGCTGCTTCGGATCGACGGCGGACGGGGCGTCCATCATCAGGTCCTGCGCATTCTTGTTCATCGGGAACGGGATGACCTCGCGGATGGAGTCCTCACCGGCCAGCAGCATGACCATGCGGTCGACGCCCGGGGCGATACCGGCATGGGGGGGCGCTCCGTAGCAGAACGCATTGTACATGGCCGGGAACTTGGCCTTGACATCGGCTTCGCCGAGGCCCACGAGCTCAAAGGCACGGATCATGATCTCGGGGTCGTGGTTCCGGACGGCGCCGGAGGACAGCTCCACGCCGTTGCAGACCAGATCGTACTGATAGGCGTTGATCGTCAGCGGGTCGATCTCGCCGCGATGCGCGCGCTCAAGCGCCTCCAGACCGCCCTGCGGCATGGAGAACGGATTATGACAGAACTCCAGCTCGCCGGACTCCTCGCCGATCTCATACATCGGGAAATCGACGATCCAGCAGAACTCATAGCGCTCGGCATCCATATGGCCCTCGACCTGCGCGCCGAGCAGCTTGCGCAGTACGCCTGCGGTCTTGACGGCCGCGCCGTACTTGCCGGCGGCCAGCGCGACGAAGCTGTTCTTCGTCAGGCCGAGCTTCTCGATGACCTCGTCCTTCTTCTCGGCGACAAACTTGGAGATGCCGCCGACCAGCTCGCCGTTTTCGTCCAGACGGAACCAGTAGGCCTTGCCGCCGGAGAGCATCTCGGCCTCGGCGCAGAGCTTGTCGATGAACTTGCGGGTCTTGTGGAAGTCCGGCACGACGACGGCCTTGACGGTCTGCCCGGCAAACGGCTCAAAGCCGCAGTCCTGCAGGCAGGCGGCGTCGGTCAGCTCAAGGTCGATGCGCAGATCGGGCTTGTCGGAGCCATAGCGGTCCATGGACTCGCGGAACGAAATGCGGCGGAACGGCGCCGCGGAGGCCGCCTTGTACTTGCCGTACTTCGTGAACACCGGGGGCAGCACATCCTCAAGGACAGCAAAGACGTCGTCCTGCGTAG
>VOFH01001490.1_pt1 | contig 28516 bp, 49 predicted proteins | sample 5384091 | NCBI WGS metagenome assembly VOFH01 (sample SAMN12384727, study PRJNA508395) | human gut metagenome | isolation source: healthy gut G | host: Homo sapiens
AACAGGTCTTCCAGCGTAATTGCACGCCGTTTTGAAACAAAAGACAAAGCCTTTTGCAGCTGTTTTCCATCGCAGTAGGAGGAAAAACGATGCTAAAAAAGTGGATGTCGTTTCGCTTGATTTCAAAAGTTGTCCGCCCTTGAAGATGCCGCGATTCTTTTTCGCCTGTAACCGGGCGTTTAGCGCCGATGCTCTGACTGTATTCCGCAGGAATCCATTCAGCCTCTGCTCAGTAACCCGGCTTTCCCCTCTGGTGATCTGAGGATAGCTGTAAGTGTATTCTACCCATTCGTCCTGCATCCTGTTTTCAATGGCCAGATAGTCCATCTGGTCATTGGCGGCGGCTTTGGGGCGTTTGCCATAAACAGAAAAGGGCCGCCGCAAGAAAATGCGATTTTTTCATGGTTTCGCACCGCCTTCTTATTCGCGCGCGATTGAAACTGCAAAGCAGTTCACGTTTTAGTATTTGCAATAGGCGGCAAAAGCCGTTTTGAAAGCGAAAATAGCTGGAAAACGGGGAGAAAAAACGGCTTTGGCTGTTTTTCATGAAAAAAACAGATTTTCGCCCTATTGCAGACATGTAGCCGCGTTTCGTGGCATAGACTAAACCATTCAGATATCTGCGGGGTGGTAAAATTGACTTTTCATCCATTGCAAAAAGCGGTGGCGTGTCTGCTTGCCCTTTTCATAGGAATGGTACCGGTCTGGGGCCGAGGAAGTACAGGAAGAATCGTCTGGCGGTACGGCGGGTCTTCGATTGGAATGTAAATCTGCCATCTTAATGGAGCAAACAACCGGACAGGTGCTATATGAGATGAATGCCGACGATCCAATGCCGCCTGCTTCCATCACTAAAATTATGACGCTGCTTTTTGACATTTGAGGCGATGGAACAGGGGAAATTCAATATGATACGGTTTTGAGCTGTTCCGAACACGCGGCCTCCATGGAGGTTCCCAAATTTGGCTGGAGCCGGGGAGAAGAGATGACGGTGGATGAAATTCTGCGTGCGACCTTTATTTCTTCAGCGAACGATGCGGCCGTTGTTCTGGCAGAAGCGGTAGCGGGGAGCGAAGACGCTTTTGTCAGCATGATGAATGAGAAAGCCAGAGAATTGGGAATGGAAAATACTCATTTTTCCAATGCTACCCGGCCTTGACGCGCCGGAGCATTATTCTACGGCCCGGGACATTGCGTTGATGTCGGCGGCACTGCTGCGCTATCCGGATGTAACTCGGTATTCAACGGTTTGGATGGATAGCCTGCGAGGCGGGACGACAGAACTGGTTAACACTAATAAATTGGTGCGGTTTTACAATGGGGCAACCGGACTGAAAACCGGGACTACCGACGGCGCTGGCAGCTGTCTTTCGGCATCTGCCCAGCGGGATGAGCTTTCTTTGATCGCAGTAAGCCTGGGGTCGGATACCAGTGCCCAACGGTTTGCAAGCTGCCGGACGCTGTTGGATTACGGATTTGCCAATTATGTCACGGTGCAGCCACCGTCATTGGAGGAACAGCTGACGCCGGTGCCCGTACTGCACGGAGTACAGCGGCAGGTAGATCTGGCATATGATTTGCCGCCATCTTTTTATCATGAAGCGCGGGGAAGAAAACAGTCTTTCCCAGGAGGTTCAGCTGGCAGAGGATGTGGAAGCGCCGGTAGAAGAAGGGCAGCTGCTTGGTAAAGTTGTGGTCAGCAAGGAAGGCACGGTATTGGGCGAATACCCCATACGGGCAAAAAACGCTGTGGCGAAAATTGATTTCAAAAAGGGAATGGAGATCCTTTTTGGCACGTTGCTGGGAAAAGAGGAGTCTTTTTGACGATTTTTACCGGGCCGGATGAATCCGGCCCGGTTTTTTTTGATACCAGGCATCCTGAATCTCCGGGCCGGCCGCAGGGCAGTTGGGATTGTTATATGCTGACAGGTAGGGATAGCTTTCCGAGTGCGGCGATCGATGTGGTTTTCCTTAAAAATTCCATTAAGATAGGCCTGTTTTCCCCGGAAAGCCAGTCCGGGAAACTATTTTTTTGAAACTTGCCGCAAGGTTCTTGAAATAAAGGCATAATTAGAGTAAAATAAACTTATATCACTAGGAGGACGTTGAGGAAATGGTAATCAAATGTAATACGGGATATCTGCACGATTTTGTCGGCGATCATGAGTGGGAAGCGATGATCCCCAAATGAAAGCCGCGCATGAAACGCTGCATGGCAGAAGCGGTCTGGGAAATGATTTTCTGGGATGGATGGATCTGCCGGTAGCGTATGACAAAGAAGAATTTGCGAGAATTCAAAAGCAGCCGAAAAAAAATTAAAAACGATAGCGAAGTTTTAATTGTCATTGGAATAGGGGATCCTATTTGGGCGCCCGTGCCGTGATTGAGCAGCTTCGCTCCCCGCTGTATAACAATAAGAAAAAGGATACGCCTGATATTTACTTTGTGGGAAATTCCATTAACCCGACCTATTTAAATGAAGTCCTTTCCATCTGTGAGGGGCGGATCTTTCCGTTAACGTAATTTCAAAATCCGGTACCACCACTGAGCCGGCGCTGGCTTTTCGTATTTTCCGGGAACTGCTGGAGCAAAAATACGGAAAGGAAGGAGCCAAGCACCGCATTTATGCGACAACGGATCAGGCGAAGGGGACATTGAAAGAGCTTTCCGACCGGGAAGGCTATGAAACCTTTGTCGTTCCGGACGACGTTGGCGGCCGTTTTTCGGTTTTGACGGCGGTCGGCCTGTTGCCTATCGCGGTGGCCGGCATTGACATCAAGGCGCTGATGGATGGCGCGGCAGCAGCACGGGAAGCGTTTACTCAGCCGGACCTTTCCCAAAACGAATGTTATAAATACGCCGTACTGCGAAATATTCTCTACCGCAAGGGTAAGAGCGTTGAGATGTTTATTACTTATGATCCGGCCTTTGCCATGATGAACGAATGGCTTAAGCAGCTGTTTGGCGAAAGCGAGGGCAAAGATAACAAGGGATTGTATCCTTCTTCAGCGGTGTTCTCCACCGATCTGCACAGCCTGGGTCAGTTCATCCAGGAAGGTTCCCGCATCATGTTTGAAACAGTGATCCGTTCCGAAAAAGCCTATGCAGGATTATTTTGTGAAAAAATGACCCCTGATAATTTTGACGGGTTGAATTTCCTGTCCAATCAGAATATGTCAGTGGTAAATGATAAAGCGTTCCAGGGGACGGTGCTGGCTCACACCGAGGGGGCGGCGTTCCCAACGTCATTTGGAAATGCCGCAGATGGACGAGTTCCATCTGGGCTATCTGATCTACTTTTTGAAAAAAGCCTGTGCCATGTCCGGTTATATGCTGGGGTAAATCCGTTCAACCAGCCTGGCGTGGAAAGCTACAAGAACAATATGTTTGCACTTTTGGGCAAGCCGGGATACGAAGATAAAAAAGCCCAGCTGGAAGCAAAACTCAAATAAATTTGTTGTTTTCGCCTTTGGGCGGATCCATAGAAGAATTTATAACCTAAGGAGGATACAAACATGATAAAACTTATCGTGGGTAACAAAGGCTCCGGAAAAACCAAAACATTGATCGATATGATTAACAAAGCGGCAAAGACCACCTCTGGTAACATTGTCTGCATTGAAAAAAGGCCTGAAAATGACCTATGATATTGATTATTCGGTTCGTCTGATCGACATTGAAAGCTATGGCGTAGAGGATTTGACGCATTTTATGGCTTTATAGCCGGCATTTGCGCAGGGAACTACGATATTACCGAAGTTTTTATTGACGCAACGCTGAAAATAGGCGGAAGGGATCTGAACGCATTTGCCGGGATGATTAAAAAAGCTGGAAAAGCTGACTGCAGAAAACAAAGTTGAGATCGTTTTCACCGTATCCTGCGACCGTTCTGAACTGCCTGAATCGGTTTTGCCCTATATTATCTAATCTGAGAATGAGAAGAGCGGGCGCATGAATATGTGCCCGCTCCTTTTAGCGGGGCGAACGATAGAGCTTTTGCCGAATTTATGTTTTTTTTCGGCTTAAAAGCTGGATTTTCGGCCGAATGCATGAAAAAAAGTAAAATTGCGCCAAACTTGTATTGACAAACCTTTTGATGTCGATATAATAAAATTCGTGGCGTTATGAGGTATCATGATGTTTATTGATATGAAGCAGCTGTTTGAGGTAGAGGGCCAGGTCATTCCTTTCACTCATGATCTGGATATGTCCGCTATCGAGCTGTGGGGAACCGCACCTTTCGACCGCCCAATCCGTCTCTCCGGCAGGTTATATAACCGGGCTGGAATTGTATTTATGGCATATACAGCACAGATGGATTATAATTTGATGTGCGGGCGATGCCTGGAACGGCAGCGGCGTGCTGAAGTTTATCGGTTTAAGCACGTCTTGGTTCGTCAGTTGAATGAAGAGGACAATGGCGACTTCATTGTAGTGTCCGGCAATCAGCTGGATTTGGATGGTCTGGCGACATCCGACATTCTTCTGGAACTGCCTTCTGTGGTGTACTGCCGGGAGGACTGCAAGGGCCTGTGTCCTGTATGCGGCGCCAACTTAAACGAAAAAAAGACTGCGGATGTAATCTGAAGCAGCCGGATCCTCGCCTTCAAATTCTCAGTGAATTTTTTAAAGAATCATAATCTTTAAGGAGGTGCTGAAATGGCGGTACCAAAGAGAAAATCGTCTAAAGCGAGAAAAACAAAAGACGTTCCAATGTTTGGAAAATCAGCGTTCCAGGGGTTCTCCAAATGCTCCCAGTGCGGCGAGCTGAAGGCTCCTCATAAGGTTTGCGCAAACTGCGGTTACTACAAAGGCAAAGAAGTCATTAAAATGGAGACTGAATAGTCTCTTTGAAGGCAGGGAGGATGCAGTTCCGCCCCTGCCTTTTCCATCGGCCGGTGAAAAAGCGCTATTTCTTAAGTAACAATGTCCTGGTGCTGGCCATTTTGGAATCCTCGGTATATTGAAGGAGAAGGATGGGGGAAAACAGATAGCGCTGTAGCACCTAATAAAGGCCAATTTGTGCTTTTCCCATACAGCCTAAAAAGGGTCGGAGCAGGTTGCAGGGCGGCTCTGCGATCCTGATTTACCCCAAAAAGGAGGTGCCGCTTTGGCGGTACAGATCATGGCAGTAGCTCCCGGTTCGCCGGCAGACCGAGCGGGAATCCGGTCCGGAGAAAGCCTGCTGGCCATTAATCAAAACCCGATTGAAGATATTTTGGATTATCAGTTTTATATGACTGACGAGAAGCTGAAGATCGATTTGCTGGACACAGATGGGGCGCCCAGGCATGTGGTAGTGTGCAAAGGGGAATACGAGGAGCTGGGGCTGGAATTTGAATCCTATCTGATGGATAAGCAACACCACTGCAAAAACAAATGTATCTTCTGTTTTGTGGATCAGATGCCCCAGGGCATGCGGGACACCTTATATTTTAAGGATGACGATGCCCGGCTATCCTTTTTTGTTTGGCAACTATATCACCCTGACCAACATGGAGCAGAAGGACATTGACCGGATTGTCAAAATGCACATCAGTCCGGTCAATATTTCGGTGCACACAATGAATCCAGCTCTGCGACAGAAAATGATGCGGAACCCCAAGGCGGCGTCTTCACTGGATTATCTGCGGCAGCTGGCTGCGGCGGGCATTAAAATCAACACGCAGCTGGTGCTGTGCCCGGGAATGAATGACGGGGCAGAGCTGGTGCGTTCCCTGAAGGAGCTGGGGCGCTGTATCCCAGTGTAGAGAGCATTGCGGCGGTGCCGGTAGGCCTGACAAAGTATCGTGACGGACTGTTTCCGCTGCGCCCTTATACGAAAGAGGAGGCGCGGCAAGTGATTCAAACCATCCATGCTTTCTCCGATGATTTCTTAAAACGGGAGGGAGTGCGGCTGGCCTATCCGGCGGATGAGTTTTTCCTGAAAGCGGAATTGCCCATTCCGGACGACGAGTATTATGGCGAATACAACCAGCTGGAAAACGGCGTTGGCTTGTTATCCCTGCTGCGGCAGGAGTTGTCCGACGCGCTGGAAGAATGGGAGGACGACGGTGTCTGCCGCCGTATCAGCCTGGCTACTGGCGAGGCGCCGGCAGATTTCCTGCGCGGGGAGATCCATAAGGTAAAACAGCGCTTCCCGGGATTGGACTGCACCGTTTATGCGATTCACAATGATTATTTTGGCGAAAACATCACGGTGGCCGGGCTGGTAACGGCTACTGATCTCATCCGGCAGTTGAAGGGAAAGGACTTGGGAGAAGAGCTGCTGATCCCTGGAGTGATGCTGCGCCATGAACAGGATAAATTTTAGACGATTGGACAATTGCGGATGTACAGCACGCTTTAGGCGTTCCCGTGCGGACGGTAGATAACGACGGCATGCAGTTTTTACTGGCATTGCTGGGAGTGGAGGAAGATCCAGCGGTTTGGTAGGGCGGGAAAAATGTGGTATACTATCCATAAAAGCGAGGCCGTATGCGACTGTTCGTTTGATTGAAGATCGCTTTATAATGAGGAGACGTGGGATCCGGAAGCCGAAGAAGGATGAAAGCGGTTTGCTGTTCTCCACTGTTTCAGCCTGCTTTCCAGCTTTTTTTCCGGCAGGACAGTGGATTCTTGGGGGAAGCGCGGAGAGATTTTTCTTGCTGTGCCCGTATTTTATGTGCTGATCCAAAAGAATCGTTCGGGATCACTGCAAAAAGCCCTTTGTAAAGGAGGAGCCTCTGGCTTTTCGATTCCTTTTGGGGCACTGCTCCCCCTGTAGTAATTGGTAAAAACGCTTGGCCCCGGGCCGGCAGAAAGAAGGGAAATTCTATGGCAAGGCCGCTGATTGCAGTGGTGGGAAGGCCCAATGTGGGAAAATCCACCCTGTTTAATAAAAATTGTGGGAAAACGCCTGTCTATTGTAGAAGACACTCCCGGTGTGACCCGTGACAGGATTTATGCCGGGGGAATGGAGAAGCAAGACCTTTCATATTGTTGATACAGGCGGTATCGAACCGAAGACAGACGACGTAATCTTATCCCAGATGCGCCGCCAGGCCCAGCTGGCTATCGACAGCGCAGATGTCATTGTTTTTGTGGTGGACATTCGCACCGGCATAACCGCTACGGATCAAGATGTGGCTTCGATGCTCCAGCGTTCCGGCAAGCCGGTGGTGCTGTGCGTGAATAAGTGCGACAGTGTGGGCGCTCCGCCGCCAGAGCTGTATGAATTTTATAATTTGGGCATTGGTGACCCGTATCCGGTATCTTCGGTGCATGGGCACGGTGTGGCAGACCTGCTGGATGCCTGCTATGAATATCTGGATTTTGACAAAGAGGATGAATACGGTGATGAAGATCTTAAGGTAGCGGTGATCGGAAAGCCTAACGTGGGTAAATCGTCTCTGATTAACCGGATGGCGGGCGAAGAGCGGGTAATCGTCTCCAACATTGCGGGAACTACCCGGGATGCTACCGACACTTTCGTGGAAAATGAATTCGGTCGGTTTGTATTTATCGATACTGCCGGGATCCGGCGCAAGGCCCGGGTGGAGGAGGCAATCGAAAATATTCGGTGCTGCGCTCCTGCATGGCGGTAGACCGTTCAGATGTATGCGTTATTGTAATTGGACGCCACCGAGGGGTTTACCGAGCAGGATTCCAAGGTGGCGGGCTATGCCCACGAGCAGGGAAAAGGGTGCGTTATCGCGGTGAATAAGTGGGATGTGGTGGAAAAAGACGGCAAGACCATGCAGGAATTTACCAAAAAGCTGCAGAATGATTTCAGTTTTATGTCCTATGCGCCTTTTTTTATTCATTTCCGCCAAGACCGGCCAGCGGGTGGAAAAGTTGTATGAGCTGATTCATTATGTAGGCGAGCAGAACGCTATGCGGATCCCCCACAGGGCGGCTCAACGATATGCTATCCTATGCTACAGCGAGGGTGCAGCCGCCGTCAGACAAAGGGAAACGGCTGCGGATCTTTTATATGACCCAGGCTTCGACCAAGCCGCCGACCTTTGTGGTTTTTGTCAATTCCAAAGAGCTGTTCCATTTTTTCCTATCAGCGGTATTTAGAAAACCAGATCCGGGAGACCTTTCATCTGGACGGTACACCCATCCGCATGATCGTGCGGGAGCGGGGAGAAAAATAAACAGAATCCATTGCTGAATTTTGGGAGGAGAGTGTAATGCAGACTGTTTTGGCAACAATTCTGGCTGCGGCTGCGGCGTATCTTCTGGGCAGCGTCAGCTTTGCAGTGGTGGTTTCCAAAGGCTTGTATCATCAGGATGTGCGGCAGTTCGGCAGCGGCAATGCCGGGATGACCAATATCCTGCGTACATACGGGAAAAAGGCCGCAGCCCTGACGCTGGCGGGTGATTTTCTGAAAGGAATTGCCGCTGTTGTGATTGGCCGGCTGATTTTCGCAGCCATGGGGGGGTAACGCTGTTTGATGGTGCCTATGTGGGCGGCCTGTTTGCCATTTTAGGGCATTTATACCCTGTATATTTCGGGTTTCGCGGTGGAAGGGGATATTGACCTCTATCGGCATTATTGCAGTAATCAATCCATTGGTGTTCGTGGGGCTTTTGATCATCGGACTGCCGCTGATTTTTCTGACCAAAATCGTGTCGGTAGGATCTTTGGCCGGTGCGGTCTGTTACCCGATCCTGACGCTACTGGTGGATTCGTTCCAAGGCGGCATTAGCTGGCTGGACTTTTCTTTTTCGGTGGTTATCGCCCTGCTGGTGATTTGGATGCATCGGGCGAATATCAAGAGGCTGCTCAACGGGACGGAAAACCGGTTTGGCGGCAAAAACAGATAGCGAGGGGAAAAAGTAGCAATGGCGAGAATTGCGATATTGGGCTGTGGTTTTGGTACCGCGTTGGCGGTGACGGCCGATGCCTGCGGCCACCAGGTGACGCTGTGGTCGCTGTTTCCGCAGGAACTGGAGGAAATTCGGCGGGATAAGGAGCAGAGAAGGCTTTGCCGGGGTGCGGGTACCGGATCGGATTGTGTTGACCAGCGATATCTCCTGCTTGGCGAGCTGTGATTTATGCATTATGGCGGTTCCGTCTTTTGCAGTACGCCAAACCGCGCAACGAGCTGCGCCTTACCTGCGTGAGGATACAGTTGTGGTCAATGTGGCCAAGGGGCTGGAGGATGGCAGCTATAAGCGTCTTTCGCAGGTGCTGGAAGAAGAATTGCCAGGACGGAGGGTCGTGGTCATGTCCGGCCCTTCCCATGCGGAGGAGGTGGGCCGGGGCGCGCCGACGACGATTACCGTTGCATCCAGAGAGCGGGAGGCGGCAGAAGAAGTTCAGGACCTTTTGATGAACCCAGCTCTGCGGCTGTATGTCAATGACGATGTGACCGGCGTAGAACTGGGCGGCGCTTTGAAGAATGTCATTGCGTTGGCCGCGGGGATCGCTGACGGGCTGCAGCTGGGAGACAATGCAAAAGCGGCGTTAATGACCCGGGGTATCACGGAGATTGCGCGGTTTGGGGTGGCCATGGGCGCGAAAACCGAAACCTTTGCGGGGTTATCCGGTATCGGCGACCTGATCGTTACCTGCACGAGTATGCACTCCCGCAACCGGAGGGCAGGTATTTTAATCGGCCAGGGAAAAGTGCTGAAGAGGCGGTGCGGGAAGTTGGCACAGTAGAAGGCTATCCCTGTGCCAAAACCGCTTATGAGCTTGGCCAGAAGCTGCGGGTGGAAATGCCAATTGTAGAACAGGCTTATGGGGTGCTGTACCAAAAAAGCCTCCGGCACAGGCATTGCGGGATCTGATGACCCGTCCCAAACGCCATGAGTCGGAGGTCATTTGGCTATTGGGGAGGTAAAGCGATGCAATATGGAATCGGGGTCCTGTGGTTTAATATCTGTATTTGGCTTTGCGCGGCAATTTTAGTTGTTATTGGCGTTTGGGCGCTGTGCCGGAAAACACCGATGCATTTTTTGGTCGGGCAGTACTGTCAGCATAGCAGAAATCCGGGATATCCGCCGATATAATCGGGCAAATGGGCGGATGTGGATCTTGTTTGGCGTTGGCATGGCGCTGATAGGGTTTCTCGGTTTTTGGTCGATTGCGGCTGCGGGAGTTTGCGTTTTCATTTACACGCTGGGGGAATTCCAGTTCTGGTTGTTTTATATGATAAAATTTACCAAAAATATCGAAAACTTTGACAGGCAACGTTTCTGGCCCGGTCCAAAAGCCGGGCTTTTTTCATTGAAAACGACCTGCAGTGCGTTTGCGGGCAGATGATAGAGGGAGAAAAACGAAGAAGGTTCCTTTCAAAGGAAAGAAACTGCCGTAAAATTTCGAAAATTGCATGTCAAATCCGTAGTTTACACATAAGGTAGTATACATGAAATCAGGCGGAAAAGGGCGGTTTTTTGTATTTACGAGGGTCGCAACAGCCGAACGGGAAACATGAGCTTTATGAAGCGAAACCAGTCCGTACTCTAAAAAGGAAGAGCACACAAACGGGAACGAAAAAAGGGCTACCATATGGTAGCCCTTTTCAAAAACAAAGACAGATTAGATCGCGCGGGTCACTTTATTCGAACGCAAGCAACGGGTGCAGGCATAAATGTGGCGAGGAGATCCGTCAACGATTGCCTTTACACGCTTTACATTCGGTTTCCAAGTTCTGTTAGAACGTCTGTGAGAATGGGAAACCTTAATTCCGAAAGTGACACCTTTTCCGCAGATGTCGCATTTTGCCATAGGTCTGCACCTCCTTTAATGCCCATAAAAAGTCAACATTGATATACTATCAGATTTTGAAAATGAAATCAAGCTTTTTTTTTCGATAATTTCGGATGTTCTACAAAAAGAGACGATTTATTTTACCAAAAACGGTGAAACCTTGTGTTGACGGCCAGTTTTTAGTATAATAAGACAGAAATGTGTGAAAAGAAACGGAGAGACTGGATTGAATATTGAAACCGTGATCCGATATTTGACGATGGCTGTGGTGGTAGTGACTGCGCTACCAGTCCACGAGCTGGCTCATGGGCTGGTAGCAGACCGGTTGGGCGACCATACAGCGAGGGAACAGGGAAGGCTGACCTTAAATCCGTTTGCGCACCTGGACCTGTTTGGAACACTGGCGCTGCTGTTGTTTGGCTTTGGCTGGGCCAAACCAGTTCCGGTCAATCAAGCCATTTTAAAAGCCAAAACGCGATATGGCCCTGACTGCGCTGGCGGGCCCGCTTTCCAATATCCTGTTGGCGCTGATCCTTATGGTCGTTTTCAAGGTGTATATGTTTTACGGAAATATGAATAGCACAGCGGGGCTGATGTTTGGGCAAATTATCTATACCATCCTTTGGACGAACTTAACCTTGGCAGTGTTTAATCTTCTGCCGGTGCCGCCGCTGGACGGTGCGAAGATTTTAGACGCGGTGTTGCCGCTTTCTTTTCAGATGAAGATGAGAAAATATGAAAAGTATTTTTATATTGCGCTGATCCTGCTTTTGTATCTGGGCTTTTGCAGATCCCGCTTAATTTTTTAGGAGATATGCTGTTCAGCGGCCTGAACTGGTCAACAGCTCCGGTAGACCTGTTGCTTCAGATAATAGGGGGCTGAAATGGAAAAGCTGACATTTAAGCTGGAACAGTTTGAAGGCCCTTTGGATCTCTTACTTCACCTGATTGCCAAGCATAAATTGAACTTGTACGATATCCCCATCGACCTTCTGTTGGAACAATATCTGGCGCAAATGGAGCAAATCCCTTTTGCGGATCTGGAGACGGCCAGTGATTTTTTTGGAGATGGCGTCACGGCTGGTATATATGAAATCTGCTTTGCTGCTGCCTAAATATGAGGACGAAGGAGAGCAGCTAAAACGAGAGCTGACAGGGCAGCTGCTGGAATATCAGGCCTGCCGGGAAGCTGCATTCCTGTTGGCTGCAAGATGGCGTGGGGACAGGCTGTTCTGCCGCCCTGCTACCGTTCTGGAGCCGGACATGCTTTACCGCCGTAAGCATGAGCCAGTGGAAATTTTAAGCGCCTATCTTTCCGTGTTGGGAAAGGCCAAGCGAAAGATGCCGCCGCCGAAAGAGGCTTTTTCAGGCATAGTAAAGCGCAGGGTAGTATCGGTTCAGTCTCGGATCCTACGATTCTGCACATGCTGTACCGGCAGAAGACCATTGGATATAAAAACTTGTTCGCCCAATCGGAGGATCGGTCGGAAATGGTTGCGACCTTTTTGGCGGTGCTGGAGCTGGTAAAATCAAAACGGATTGTGGTGGACGAAAATGGGCAGATTGCTTTTGGGGGGAGAATCGGACGCCGGCGCCGGTATTTGCGCAAAATGAGCAGGAGGAAGGCCAATGAGGCTGACAAAAATGGAAAAAGCGGCGGTCGCTGTATTATTTGCCAGTGGGGGAGCCGATCCCGGTTTCCAGGCTGGCGCAGGTGTTTGACTGCGACGATGCGGCAGCCCACTGGATGATGCGCCGTGTGATGGATTATTTTGACGAAGAGGAGAGCCCTCTGCAGGTGTTGCGGCTGGATGACCAATACCAAATGTCCACCCGGGAGGAATTCCAGGAAGCAGTGAAAAAGCGCTGGAGATTAAAAAGAGCCAGCCTTTGTCTCAGGCGGCCATGGAAGTGCTCGCCATTGTAGCGTACAACCAGCCGGTGACCAAGTCCTTTGTGGAGCAAATCCGAGGTGTAGATTCGTCCAGCACGGTCAATACTCTGGTAGAGCGGGGCTGCTGGAGGAAAAGGGAAGGCTGGATTTGCCAGGTCGCCCGGTTTCCTACGGGACAACGCCACATTTTTTTGCGCAGCTTTGGACTGACGTCCATAGGCGAATTGCCTTTGGTACCCCAAAGCGGCGAAGAAGCGGAGCTGGAAGGCCAGGTCCGGATCGAAGAAACCCAATCTTAATTCAGAAATTGATGTGATGCCATGACAGGTCGGATCATTTTAGGAGTAGTTCTGGCGCTGATTCTGCTTTTCCTTTTTTCCAATGTCCGCTTGGTTTTCCGGTACGACAATGGAGAAGTTTTCCTGCAGGCTCGCTGGTTGTTCATAAGGTACCAGATCCTGCCAGAGCCGGAGAAACGCAAGAAAAAAGGCGCTGGAGACGAAAAAGAAAGCACAAACGGGCCGCCGGCTGGGCAGGGATCCGCTTTTGAGAGAGAGAAGGCCGAACGGGACAATCAGAACCCGCACGGGAAAAGCAGGAGAGCCAATCGAATAGCCCCAAAACGCCGGGAAGAACCGGTGCCGGACGGCGAAGGATTCCGTAGGAGAACTGAGCCAAAAGGAAAAGAAACAGAAAAAAGCCGGAGCTCGGATGGCGGATCAGGAGTCCCGCACATTGCAGGCTACCATCGAGCAGGTGCTGGATCTGTTAAGGGCGGCGAAAAAACCGCTGAAGCTGTTATACCGTCATCTATGGGTGCGCCGGCTGGATTTTCGGCTGGTGGTGGCCAGGGAAGATGCGGCGCAGACCGCCATCGCCTATGGCCGGATGAATGGTGGGTTCATGGCGCTTACGCTGCTATCAGTCAGTTTGTCCGGATGAAAAGGGGCGTGTACTGGTACAGGGGGATTATTTGTCCCAGCAGGACCGGCTGCAGGCATCCTTTGTGTTAACGCTGCGGGTTCTTTTCCTGCTGGCGGCGGGGATTCAGTTTGTGGCTCGGTTTTTGTGGAAAACGCTAAAAATAGCCGGGCTGCCGGGGATGCCGCTGTGACATCATCCGCAAAAGCGGCGCCAGCAAAGAAAAAGGGAAGGCAAAAAAGAGATAAAGAGGGAAAATAGCTGCCCAAACTAAGGGCAGAAGAATCAAACAGAAAAGGAGCATAGGACATGAGTCAGGGAAATTTAGAGGGATTGCTGAATTGTTCGTTGGAAAAGCTCAAAGGATTGGTTGACGCCAATACGATCATCGGCCAGCCGATTACCGCCCCGGACGGGACGATTATCGTGCCCGTGTCAAAAGTGGCGTTTGGCTACGGCTCCGGAGGCAGCGATTTTGGCGGGGATAAGCCGAAAGATATGTTCGGCGGCGGTTCCGGAGCGGGCGTTTCTATTCAGCCTTTGGCTTTTCTGGTGATCCAGGAGGAATGTAAGGCTGCTGCAAATGCAGCATTATGATAATACGGCGGATCGGGCGGTGGAATTGTCCCAGACCTGATTGATAATTTGCCGATATTTTTTCCAAAAGCAAAAAGAAAAGGGCGAACAGTAGAAAAATACCTTCTTTTGTATAAGAAGGGCCGCCCCGGCATAGATTGTAATGGGGGATGGGAATGAAACGGCTGTTTGTCTTGATTTTTCAGTTTTTCTCCTGGTTTTTCCGCCGTTGGAGACAGCGGTGGTCCTGCCGGAAGAGTTTTTTCAGGATACGGCGGATCAGCCTGCAGCCCCGTTTGATATTACGGCGGGTTCTTATATCCTGATGGAAATGGAAACTGGGCGAGTGCTGGCCGGTCGTGATATTCATGAAAGGCTGGCGATGGCCAGTACAACCAAAATTATGACCGCGCTGTTAACGTTGGAGCAGCCGGATCTGGATGAATATTTTACGGTGGATTCGAAAGCGATTTGGGTGGAAGGATCATCTATGGGGCTTCTGCCCGGAGATCAGGTGACGCTGCGAGGACTCGCGATTGGAATGCTGCTGCATTCCGGAAACGACAGCGCAGGCGCCCGCAGCAGTAAAAAGGTCGGCGGGACCACAGAAGGATTTGTGGCAATGATGAATGAGCGGGCGGCCGAGATGGGGCTTACTGATACACATTTTGCCACGCCGTCCGGTCTGGATGCGGATGATCATTATTCCAGCGCTTACGACATGGCGGTTTTGGCAAAAAATGCACTGGCAAACGAGGATTTTCTGGCAATTTGCTCGACGGCAAAAACACAGATCGCCTTTGAAACCCTCCTTATGACCGGTGGTTAAAAACCATAACCGGCTTCTGGAGGAATACGACGGCTGCATTGGCGTAAAGACAGGTTTTACCAAAAGGCGGGTCGCTGTCTGGTATCGGCGGCGCGGCGGGACGGAATTACGCTGATCTGTGTGACTCTTTCCGCTGCGGACGATTGGAATGTGCATAAAAGCTGTTCGATTATGGCTTTTCCTGTGTGCAGCAGGTGGATTTGGCGGATTACCTGCCCGGAATTTCCTTCCGGTGGTCGGCGGCGTTTTGGATTCGGTAAGCGCGCAGCTGTCCGGCGATCCGGTTACGGCAATTTTTATCAGGGGAAGAAAGACAGATTACGGCGAAGGTTTATATTGAGCCGTTTTATTACGCCCCGCTTTTTGCCGGAGCAAAAAGTCGGAGAGGTGCAGTTTTATCTGGGGAGCAGAAATTGGGAACTTGGGATCTATATCCCCAGCGGATGGTGGAAGCGAAGACAGTGAAAAAAGAAGGGTTTTGGGATCGGGTGAAAAGCTGGTTTGGCCAATGAAAGGAATCCCTGTCTCAGAATGGGAGCGCCATACGGCGGAATGGAGCAGATCATGCAAAATAAACGGGAATTGGTGAGAATTCAAAAAGTGCTTTCCGAATCAGGGATTATGTCACGGCGGAAAGCAGAAGACTATATCGAAAAGGGAAAGGTAACCGTCAACGGCCGCAAAGCGTCCATCGGACAGAAAATTGACCCGGCTCGAGACATCATTGCAGTGGAGGGGGTGCGAGTGGATACCCGCCAGCACCAGAAGAAAATCTATCTGGCACTGCATAAGCCTCGGGGATATGTGACGACGATGGATGACGAGCTGGACCGGCGCTGTGGCACAGCTGGTGCAGGATGCGCCTGCCCGGGTCTATCCTGTCGGGCGGCTGGACCGAAATTCGGAAGGCCTTTTGCTGATGACCAATGACGGCGATTTTGCCAATCAGATGATGCACCCGCGCTATCATATTCCCAAATGCTACCGGGTGACAGTACGGCCGGATATGAACGATGAACAGGCAATGCGGTTGGCAGAAGGAGTGGAACTGGACGGCAGGCGTACCGCGCCCGCCCAGGTGACGGTGCTTTCCAAGGAGCCGGGACGCGTGGTCGTCCAGATTGTGATTACCGAAGGGCGAAATCGACAGATTCGCCGCATGTGCGAAGCGGTAGGGCTGGAAGTAGCACGGCTGAAGAGGATCTCTATCGGGCCGGTTCGGCTTGGCATGCTGCCGCCGGGAAAATGGCGGATGCTGACCCAGCCGGAACTGTCAGCGCTGCGGTCTGCGATACACAGCGGCCAGGACACGGATAGGAAAGGACGGGAATAGAGATGCTGGAGATGAAACCGGTGCAGGAACCGGATTTGGTTTTAGAACTGTTCCAAAAGAAGGCATCCCCTTTCGAGAGGGATGCGGGCGTTTGGCATAGCCGAAAGGGGAACCCTGGCAGGCTATTGCCTGTTTTGCATGGGACAGTCCATGCAGATGCTGGCGGTCCGCTGCGATGATCCACTTTTTGCTGGACGGGCTGGTGCGGGCGGCTTTGAACCACGGCTCGTTATCCGGCGTAGCAGAGGCGGATTTTTCCGCGATTTCCGGGGAAATGCGAGATCGCCTGGACAAGATGGGCTATTTTCAAAAAGATCCTTTGCCCATCGAATGGTTTTTTCTGTATGCAAGCCCTGTAAAGGGATGATCTGACGGACCTAGGGAAAAAAATCGGTTCGGCGGCGATTTTTTGCCACTTCCCCATTTTTTGTGAAGGGATTGACAAACGCCGAGATTCCGTGTATGATACCAACGAAATATAAAGTCTGTTTCGGGGCGGGTGTGACTCCCCACCGGCGGTGATGGGCATTCAGCCATGAGTCCGCGACCTGCGAAAGCAGCTGATCCGGTGCGATCCCGGAACCGACGGTATAGTCCGGATGAAAGAAACGGCGCAAATTTGATATTTGCACCTTTTGCGTCCCCAGCTTTGGTTGGGGGGCGTTTTTGTTTGCCAAAACAGACAAAATGAAGGGAGCTTTTTTCATGAAAACAGAATGAACACCAAAAGCTGGTTTATATCGGCCTGCTGGCGGCCGTTGCCACAGTGCTGATGTATCTGGAACTGCCGCTGACATTTTGTTTATGCCGCCTTTTTTAAAGCTGGATATCAGCGGCGTGCCTACCCTGATTGGCACCTTTATGTTCGGCCCGGCAGCCGGTATTTTCATCACGCTGGTGAAGGATTTGATCCATTTGTTGTCCAGCCAGACCGGCGGCGTTGGTGAATTATCCGATTTTTTGATTTATGCGGCGTTTTCTTTAAGCGCCGGGCTCCTGTACCGGTACCATAAGAGCAAAAAAAGGGGCGCTGGCGGCCTGTTTAACCGGAACGGCGGCCGTCACGGTCATAGGCGCGCTTACCAACAAGTATCTGATCATCCTGTTTTACTCCAAACTCATGCCGATTGACTCGATTGTGTCGGCCTGCAACGAAGTGAATCCCTGATCGACAGCATCGACGCCTACATTCTTTTCGGCGCGATGCCCTTTAATCTGATCAAAGGCCTGATTATTTCGGCGCTGACATTTTTGGTTTACAAAAAACTGAGCCATTTAATGAAAGATTCCCTGATGGCGCCGGAGGAGAGAAAATCGGCCACGGCAAAGGAATAGGGCAACCGCTTTACAGCACACAGGAAAAGAGGTTGCCGAAATTTGGCGCAGCCGTTATTTGCCAAATGAAAGCGAGCCGGTCGCAATGATGCGTTTAAAAAGATAATAGATACCGGTGGATGCAATCACGCCGATTCCGTTTAGAATGATGTCGTTTATATCAAAACGGCGGCCAAAGACTGGCTGCAGCAGTTCGATCCCGATGGAAACGGACATCCCGGCAAGAATCGTTTTCCACGGTCCGTCTTTCCGAAACGAGGGATGGAGAAACCCAAAAAGGCAGGTACATCAGGATATTACCAATGTTTTCACCGTCGAAGGATAGAAAAAGTCGGGGAATCAGGTTGTATTCGAAGGTGAACCAATGTTGCCCTTTTTCCGCTCGGCATGTGGTAAAAGAGAAATAGTAAATATCACTGATAATTGGTTCCAAAGGGTGAGGTACAAAAGCCCTGTCATATAGCTGACAAACAGGGAGGGCAGAATGATGCTGGGGACAGAGATCCGTGTTTTGCTCCTGCTTTGAGATACCGCATAAACGGCCCCGCCGATCAGTGCGAAAGGGAGAGCCTGTAAAAAATATCCTGGATACGTATCAAAAAAGAAATACTGAAAATTGATATTGTTTGAAAAGTACATGGATTGTCCTCCTATGTGAAACAGCGCTTCATCGGTTCCATTTTAAGATATTTCCAGATGGTTTGCAATGAAGATTGGGGAAAGGAGAAAAGGCAAAAGACAACAAACCCTTGACTTTCTCGACCTTGTTCGCTATAATTGCCTTTACAAATTGTATATTCCACCTTATCCAGAGCGGCGGAGGAACAGGCCCTGTGAAGCCCGGCAACCGGACTCTTTGAGTAGAAGGTGCCAAATCCTGCGGAAGATTCCGAGATGAGGAGTTCTGTAAATGCTCGGATTTTCCGGGCATTTTCTTTTGTTTTGCCCGGAGAAGGACAAGGAAAGGAAAACGAAGGGAGATTTTTGATGGCGAGACACTTTTTTACATCTGAATCGGTAACCGAGGGCCATCCAGACAAGATCTGTGACCAGATTTCCGACGCGGTGCTGGACGAGATTATGGCTTATGATCCTGCGGGACGCGTTGCCTGCGAATGCGCTGTGACTACCGGCATGATAATGGTGATGGGGGAGATTACAACTTCCTGCTATGTGGATATCCCCAAAATTGCGCGCAGCGTGGTGCGGGAAATTGGATATACCCGTGCCAAATATGGTTTTGACGCCGATACCTGTTCGGTGATTACCTCGATTGACGAGCAGTCGCCGGATATTGCTTTAGGCGTTGACAAAGCGCTGGAGGCGAAACAGGGCGCTGAGGACGACGCTTTCAGTACGGGTGCCGGGGACCAGGGAATGATGTTCGGCTTTGCCTGTGATGAGACGCCGGAACTGATGCCGATTACCATTTCGCTGGCCCATAAACTGGCGCGCCGGCTGACCGCCAAACGGAAGGATGGAACGTTGCCCTATCTGCGGCCGGATGGCAAAACCCAGGTGACAGTAGAATTTGAAGACGACCGTCCGGTTCGGGTGGATACAGTGGTAATTTCCAGCCAGCATGATCCGGATGTACCGATGGAAAACTGCGGGAGGAAATCATCCGGGAGGTCGTCCGTCCGATTATCCCGGAGAACCTGCTGGATGAGAATACCCGGTATTATATCAATCCCACCGGCCGCTTTGTGGTGGGCGGCCCGCAGGGGGACAGCGGCCTGACCGGCCGGAAAATCATTGTGGATACCTATGGTGGGTATGGTAAGCATGGCGGCGGCGCCTTTTCTGGAAAGGATCCGACGAAAGTGGATCGTTCGGCGGCATACGCGGCACGTTGGGTGGCGAAAACATTGTAGCGGCGGGATTGGCGAGAAAATGTGAAATCCAGCTGGCGTACGCCATCGGCGTAGCGCACCCGGTATCCATTATGGTGAGAGCTTCGGCACCGGCGCCGTATCCGATGAGATTCTCGCTAAGGCGGTGGAAAGGGTGTTTGACCTGCGGCCTGCGGCGATTATTCAGACGATGGGGCTGCGCCGGCCCATCTACCGGCAGTTGGCAGCGTACGGCCATATGGGCCGGGAAGATCTCGCCGTGGCGTGGGAAAAAAACGGATCGAACGGATGAGCTGATGCAGGCGGTAAAAGCGCTGCAATAGCATTTAGCCACAAAAGGCATGGAAAAGCGCAGGAGAAGATCCCTGGCGGATTTCCATGCCTTTTTCTGTGAAAAAAAGAGCTTTTGGCTTATTTTCCACCTTTTGTATCCTACGATGGATATTGAAGAAATGGGGAATTTATGGTATACTATTTTTCGGAAATCGAAAATGAAGGGCTGTGAAACCGATGAAAATATCAACCAAAGGAAGATATGGGCTGCGCATGATGATTGATATTGCCATGAATCAAAACGAAGGCCCGGTTTCGGTGCGGGACATTGCCCGGCGGCAGTCGTTAAGCGATAAATATTTAGAGCAAATTATAACCCAGGCCAACAAGGCTGGGCTTTTAAAAAGCATCCGAGGCGCAGGCGGCGGATATCAATTGTCTCGTCCGGCAAAGGATATTTCCGTGGGGAGATCCTGCGTGTGATGGAAGGCTCCTGTCTCCGGTGGAATGCGTCCGGGAGCGGGGAGGAACCCGCCCCTTGCCAAAATGCAGGGAATGCGCAACTTATGAGCTTTGGCGGGATATCAAAACTGCGGTAGACCAGGTGATCGATAACCGGTCTTTGCAGGATATGATCGATAACTATCTCCGCAAGAACCAGGATGACGCCTCGTTTGGGAAAGGAAGGAAACTGCCGGTGGAGTGCCAAGCAGTCAATTTAGAAGCGGGAATGCCCACAGTGGATGTGGCGCGGATCCATTTGAACATGGCGCTGTGCAGTGCAAAGGCCAATCGGGTCAAGGTGCTTAAATTGATTCACGGGTACGGTTCCAGCGGAAGAGGAGGTGCCATCCTGGGCAGATGTTCTGGCCCAGCTGGCCCGAAAAAAACGGGCGGGGCAGATTCAGGAGTTTGTGCGGGGAGAAGATTTTTCCCCGTTTGACAGCAGGGCGCGGGCGATGGTTGCCGTTTGTCCGTCTCTTTCCCGTGATGTTGATTATTCCAGAGCAAATCATGGCATTACGATGGTGCTGTTATAGTAAAAGAAGGAGGGCTGCCTGTGGAGCCGACAGCAGTAATTACCGGCGCGTCGGAGGCATTGGACAGGCGATGGTCCGTATGTTTGCGGCGGCGGGATATCGGGTGTTTGCGGCTGTTTTTCCCATCCGGAGTCGCTGGAAGCTTTGACGGCGCAGCTATGCTCCCAGGGCTGTCGGGCGGAGGCCTTCCGGGCGGATTTGTCCTCGTCCTGGCAGGCAGACGCCTTTGCCAAAGTTTTGGGCCGTTGCGGTGGACATGTCGACGTGCTGGTCAACAATGCGGGCGTAGCACAGCAAAAGCTGTTTTCAGGACATTACCGATTCAGATTGGCGGCATGTCATGGGGTGAACCTGGACGGCGCGTTTTACGTGACACGTTCGTTTCTTCCCGCCATGATCCGCCAAAAGCGGACGGATTATCAATATCTCGTCTATATGGGGCGTTTGCGGCGCTTCTGTGAAGTGCATTATTCTGCTTCAAGGCGGCGGTGGCGGAATGACAAAAGCGCTTGCAAAAGAGGCAGGGCCTTCGGGCGTAACGGTCAACTGCATTGCGCCGGGAGTGATCGACACCCCAATGCTGGATGGCTTTTCTCAGAGGATTTGCAGCAGCTGGTGGAGCAAACGCCAGTAGGACGGCTGGGCAGCGGAGAAGACGTGGCGGCGCTGGCGCTGTTCCTGGCCTCGGCGCAGGCAGCGTTTATCACTGGACAAGTGATTTGTGTCGATGGCGGATTTGCGCTGTAGAAATTGTGATATGGCACAGCACATGAATCATAAAATAGCAAAAACAGGAAAATAGTTGAAAGGAGAAGGTTGATGGAGTGGCTTTATCCGCTGATTTGGCTGGTGCTGATTATTCTCTTCATAGTGATGGAGGCCTCTACCGTACAGTTGGTTTCCATTTGGCTGGCGGTCGGGTCTTTGGCTGCGCTGGTTCCTGCGATACTGGAAATGTCGCTGGCGGTACAGGTGATCGTATTTATAGTAGTCTCCGCTGTTTGTCTGGTTTTACCCGGCCCTTTGTAAAAAGGTTTTAGCAGTCAAAAAAAGTAAATACGAATGCGGATCGCACAGTCGGAGAATTCGGCTTGGTGACGGAAACCATTGACAATGCGCTGAAAGCGGCCGCGTAATGGTGGATGGGTTGTCCTGGAAGGCAAGAGCTTCTGATAATACCGTTTTGGAGGCGGGGACCCGTGTACAGGTCAAGGAGATCCACGGTGTAACCCTGACTGTGGAAAAAGTAGTTTAAGTTTCGCCCATGGACGGTTTGTGCCGCATGGAGAAACCGTCCATGTTGAAAATAGAGTCTGTGCGGAGAAGGAGAGAATTATGCCACCGATTATTGGGATCTTCATTGTGTTTATTCTGCTTTTTTAGTCCTGGGCATCGTCATTTCCTGCGTCAAAGTTGTTCCGCAGTCCAACTGCTATGTTGTGGAACGCCTTGGCGTTTATCATGCGACCTGGGGGAAAGCGGCCTGCACTTTAAACTTCCGTTTTTTGACCGGGTTGTCAAAAAAGGTTTCGCTCAAAGAGCAGGTTGTGGATTTTAAGCCGCAGCCGGTGATTACGCGGGATAATGTTACCATGCAGATTGATACCGTCGTCTTTTTCCAGGTAACCGACTCAAAACTGTTTACCTATGGCGTGGAGCGCCCGATGTCCGCTATCGAGAATTTGACGGCAACTACATTGCGTAACATCATCGGTGAAATGGAACTGGATCACACCCTGACCTCGCGTGATGTCATCAACACGAAAATTACCGCCACTTTGGATACGGCCACCGATAAGTGGGGGATTAAGGTCAATCGGGTGGAGTTAAAGAACATCCTGCCTCCCAGAGAGATCCAGGATGCAATGGAAAAACAGATGAAGGCAGAGCGTGAACGGCGCGAAGCGATCCTTCGGGCAGAGGGCGAAAAGCGCAGCCAGATCTTGGTGGCAGAAGGGAAAAGGAATCCCAAATTTTGCGGGCAGAAGCGGAAAAACAGGCTGCCATCCTGCATGCGGATGCGGTAAGAGAGCAGAAGATCCGGGAAGCACAGGGCGAGGCAGAAGCGGTTATGATGGTACAGAAGGCGTTGGCCGACAGTATCGCCCTTTTAAACGAGGCGGCCCCTTCCGACAAAGTGTTGGCGCTTAAAGGGCTGGAGGCTTTTTGGAAAAGCGGCCGACGGCAAAGCTACCAAAATTATTATTCCCAGCGAGATTCAGAATTTGGCCGGTTTGGCGACATCGGTCAAGGAACTGATGACCGACGGAAATATTACACGTTAACTTTTGGAAATCGAAAGTTTTTTTTTTGAAAGGCTCCGCTTTGCGGGGCCTTTTTGCGTAAAATAATGGTGAAAGCAGGGGAATATTTTCTCAGTGCCTGTGTATGAAAGCCGGTTCACCGCTCACAATAAAGCCTGTAAGGAGCGTGAGTAAGATGGGAAAACGGATTGTTGCTTTATTCAGCACCCTGATTTTTTTGTTTAGTGCGATGATCTGGCGGCTGTCCTGGATCAGCCGAAAGGAGGATTTTGCTCAGGCGGCGAACCAGCAAAGCACCTATACGCTGGAGGTTTCGCAAAGCCGTGGGATGATTTATGACTGTCAGGGCCAAAGTTTGGTGAACGACAGTTTTCATTATTTGGCGGCTGTACTGCCTTCTAACGAAAGCGCTGCTGCTTTGAGAAGCCAATTTGCCTCTGCTGATCTGTGGCGGGAGAAAATGAGCGGTAGGGTTCCCTTTTTTGATCGAAGTGGACACGGATGCAGTACAAGGAGAAAATGTGGAAGTCTTTTCAGTGCCGAACCGCTATTCGATGGATTACACTGCGCCCCATATTGTTGGATACGTAGATGCTGACGGTGTGGGGCAAACCGGTATTGAGAGGATCTTTAATGATTTTTGGAGAGCGTTGGAGAAAAATAAGGGTTCGTTATCAGATCGACGCCATAGGACGTGCACTGGCGGGAAACGGTATTGAGATCTTGCAGGAGGGGAACCAGTCCGATGGCGTGGTTTTAACGCTGCATAAAGGTCTGCAGCAGGCGTGTGAAAGAATTTTAAGCGGCGCTGGGGTCAACGGAGCTATTGTGGTAATGGATCTGGCCGACGGCGGGCTCAGAGTAGTGGCCAGCGCACCTGGCTTTGATCCGCGGAATGTGGCCCAATCGATGGATGATCCGGACAGCCCGCTGGTGAATCGGGCATTTGGGGCCTATGCGGTAGGCTCTACTTTTAAGCTTTTGGTGGCTGCTGCCGCATTAGAACAAGGAGTGTCTCCCGAGCAGACCTATATTTGTAATGGCTGGATGGATGTAAATGGACAGATTTTTTAAATGCAACCAGCTGGCGGGACATGGTGAAATGGATATGGAGCAGGCAATCGCCCATTCCTGCAACTGCTATTTTATTCAACTGGCCAAAACAGATCGGCGCCCAGGATCTGAGGGATATGGCAGTGCGGTTTGGTTTCTCCAAGGCCGACCTGTTGGCGGATACCCTGCAAACTGCACAGGGAATCTGCCGGACGCTGAACAACTGGAGAATCCGGCAGAGCTTGCCAATTTTGGATTTGGGCAGGGCTTTTAACGGCAACCCCAATTCAAATCTGTAAAATGATCGCCACGATCGCCAACGGGGGAGCTTTTGGCGCCCCGCCTGATAGAAGGATTTATACAGGCGGCGAACTGGAAGAGAAAGTTTCTTTTTTTCCCCAACCGGGTCATTTCGGAAAAAACGGCCGACCTTCTATGTGGATTCATGGAAACAGTAGTCATTGAAGGCTCGGACAGCTGGCCCTACCTCAAACGGGCGGGGCAGGTGGCAAGACCGCTTCCGCCCAAACGGGTATATACGATGAAAACGAGGAGGAAATTGTCCATGCGTGGTTCGGCGGGTTTTACCCGGCTGAGGATCCTCAGTTTGCCATTGTAGTTTTTTGTGGAAAACGGGCAGTCTGGCAACCGGGTAGCGGCGCCGTTGTTCGCCCAGGTGGCGGACAGCCTTTCCGGGCTGGAGTTGGCGCAGATCGAGGAAAACACGACAATAATGGTTGAATAACCGAAAAGGATATGATAAAATAACAATGTAAAGGAGGCCGGTTTGCGGCGCGGGTTCGGCTGTTTGGGTCATGGTATTTGGCGGCAGAAAACGGTTGCTTTGCGAAAAATCAAAATTCAGACAGCAAGGAGGATCATAAATTGAGCGAGAAAAATTTGTGATCGTTACCGATACGAATGCAGATTTCCCCGATGAGTATTTGAAAAATCACGGGTTGGGGCGGCTGTGCTTGAGTTTTTCGGTGAATGGGAAGACTTTTTGCGCAGATAAAGATGTGATCGATGAACACGCTTTCTACGATCAAATGCGTGCTGGAGCCGATGTAAAGACCATGCAGGTAAATCCGGAGCAGGCAAAAGCTATTTTGAACAATATTTAAAAGACGGCATTGAAGTGCTGTATCTGGCATTTTCCTCAGGCCTCAGCGGCAGCTATAACAGCGCTATCATTGCGGCTGAAGAATTAAAAGAGAGCTATCCTGATCTGCGGGTCGCTGTGATCGACACGCTTTGTGCTTCTTTGGGCCAGGGGCTTCTGACTCACTATGCCGTTACGATGAAAGAAGCAGGCAAATCGCTGGATGAAATCGTTTCCTGGGTGGAGGAAAATAAACTGCACCTGTGCCACTGGTTTACGGTGGATGATCTGAACCATCTGTATCGGGGTGGCCGTGTTTCAAAACGACTGCAATGCTGGGTACGGTGCTGAACATTAAGCCGCTTTTGCATGTGGACGACGAGGGGAAGCTGATCCCATTGAGCAAAGTACGGGGCAGGAAGCAGTCCTTGATTGGCCTTGTCAACATGATGGAGGAGCGCATAGGTTCTTACCATAATGAGATTTTCTTTATCAGCCATGGAGATTGTCTGGAAGATGCGAAATTTGTGGCTGCGGAAGTACAGAAGCGTTTTTGGCATTCAGAAGCATTTGATCAATTTCGTGGGCCCGACAATCGGCGCGCATTCCGGCCCTGGGACAGTTGCTCTGTTTTTCTTGGGGAAAAACGGTAGGCCGTCGGCAAAGGCTTTCCAAAGCGCAGGATTAAATATCCTGCGCTTTTTTCTTCCATTTTTCATCCGGATGAAGGACCGTTTTGAGGCATACTTCCTTTTAAAGGAGGTGATGCGCGGTGGAAAATCGCGTGGCGTTTACGGTAACCGGCCTTTCAGCGGCGGGTGCGGAAGAAAAAAATACGGGAAAAGCTTTACGGCATCAGCGGGGTGGATACGGTGGATTTCAACCGGGAAAAAGAATCAGCTGGTGATCTGCGGCATGGAATTGGAACGGGCAGATCTGGCGGATCGGATCTGCAGCATGGGTTTTGAAGTAATGGAAGGATAGGCCCATCTAATTTTTCCAAGGTAGACTATTGTCAAATCGGAAAAAAGTAGGATATAATAACGAAAAATGGTCTTTGTTATGTTGTTTTCCGCAGGCTGCCGGCGAAATCCCTGAACGGTATGAGAGCAGACGGTGAAGCGTTTCTCTCTTGGCGGCAGGTAGAAATTTGCCTTTGCAGCAGGAAAGGATCGAGCAGCGGTAGTAGAAACCTGTCGGGAAAATATTACAATGAATATGCGGCGGTTCGAAGAAAGTGCCGCCGTTAAAAACTAGCTGTAGCACTTGCAAAGCCCGGCGGCAAAATAATGAAACAGACAGGATGGTACCGATTCTGTCATGAGGGTATGCGGGTCCTGTGCGACAAGGCGCTGTGAACCATGTCAGGCGGGGAACCGAGCAGCATTAAGCGGCTGTTTTGTGCGCCGCAGTCAACCTGTGTGCCCTTGTGAGAGAACCGGTAGCAAGCACTATCGGTGCCCTGTCTGTTTTGTATATCTGCACTTTGCCGCGGAAGGAGCGAGACGATGTATCAGGCACTGTATCGAAAATACCGGCCTAAGACTTTTGAGGATGTTGTAGGCCAAGCACATATTACTCGCACCTTGCAAAAACGAGGTAAAAACCGGAAAAATCGCTCATGCCTATTTGTTTACCGGTTCACGGGGAACCGGCAAGACGACCTGTTCCAAGATCCTGGCGAAAGCGGTGAACTGTCCTCACACGCGGGATGGAAATCCCTGCGGGGAATGTGAAATCTGCCTGGGGATCGATGATGGCACGGTAATGGATGTGCTGGAGATTGATGCGGCCAGCAACAACGGGGTAGATAACATCCGCCAGCTGAGGGAGGATGCTTATTTTGCACCGGGCCAGGCAAAATATCGGGTCTATATCATTGATGAAACGCATATGCTCAGCACTGGAGCGTTTAATGCGCTGTTGAAAATTATGGAGGAGCCGCCGCCGCACGTTTTGTTTATTCTTGCAACGACAGAGGCGCATAAGGTACCGGCAACGATTCTTTCCCGTTGCCAGCGTTTTGATTTTAGGCGGATCGGCAGTGAAGATATCGCAGAATATCTGGAAAAAAATCTCCCCTAAATGAGGGAGTCGTACTGGAGCACAGCGCAGGCTTGTTAATTGGCAAGCTGGCAGACGGCGGCATGCGCGATGCGATTTCCCTTTTCGATTTGTGTATTTCCCATGGAGGTGCGGTCACAGCAGAGGTAGTGGCCCAGGCAGCGGGAATGGCCGGTTCCGGCCATCTGTTAACGCTGGCCAAGGCTTTGCTCAAAGGATACTGCTTTTGCTTTGGAGCAATTGGGGCGCTGCATGAAAAATCCATGGATATGGATCGGTTGTGCAGCGATTTGGTAGCATTTCATCGGGATTTGATGATTTTGAAGACGGTAGAGAAGCCGGAGCGATTCATTGTAGCGCTTCCAGAGGAAATGGAAGAAATGAAGCCATTGGCCCAGTTTCTGACTTTGTCCCAGATTTTATACGCTTTCTGTTTTGCAGGAGGCGCAGAATCGTATGTCCACTGCAAACCGGCGCACAGAGCTGGAAATGTCCGTTGTCCGTATTTGCAATCCGGCGATGGACAGCTCCGCTGAAGCGGTATTGACTCGTTTGGAGGCGCTGGAGGCAGCAGTACGCCGGGGATTCCGGCTGCACCATCCTCTTTACCGGAACCGGCAGAGAGCGGGGAAAAAGCGGCCAAGCATTTACCGCAGAAGAAAAAAAGCGCCTTCCCCGCTAGAACAGGCAGCGGCAGAAGAGAAAGCATCGGCGCCCATTTTGGCAGATCTGTCTGATGCGCATCCTTTGGCGAGTGGCAGGAGGTTCTTGGCAGACTGCTGAAAACCAACCCGCCGTTGTTTGCAGCGCTGAAAATTCCGACGCTTATGAAAAAGGGGATTTGATGCTGATCGATGCAAAAATGAGCTGTTTTTAAGTTGATCCGGGAAAATGAGTTTGCCAAAGGATTCCTTACGGGCCGCCCTGCTGGCGCAGACCGGCAGACGCTACCGGCTGGGTCCATATCGGCAGCAGGGAAGCGCGCCGGCAAAACCGGAGGTAGACCCGCTGGAAACGTTGCTGGAATCGGCGAAGAGTGCGGGAGTCCCGGTGGAGGAACAATAATGCCATCAGGTGGTTTAGCCTACGATAGATGAAGCAATTGGAAGAAAGGAATGGAGATTATCATGAAAGCAAGATTACCACAGGGTTATGGCGGCGGCGCCCAGCAACATGCAGGGAATGCTCAAGCAGGCGCAGAAAATGCAGGCTCAGATTGCGCAGGTGCAGGCTGAGCTGGAGGAAAAAAGAGCACACGGTAAGTGTTGGGGGCG
>VOFH01001441.1_pt1 | contig 28507 bp, 30 predicted proteins | sample 5384091 | NCBI WGS metagenome assembly VOFH01 (sample SAMN12384727, study PRJNA508395) | human gut metagenome | isolation source: healthy gut G | host: Homo sapiens
TAAAGGATGGAACTTTGGCTTATTGACTTCAAGGAGGACGAAAAGGTCGTTTTATTATGATATTAAGTTTCTTCTTTGTGGCAAGCCAAAGCAAAATATCCTGATAGCCTTCGGAAAGAATTGTTACAGAATATATAGAGGTTTCTCGCAACATCAACCGATCGATGAGTTCTATTTTTTTATAGTCAGCTCCGTCATTTTGTGCTTTTCGTACTTTCAGGTGTTAGGGGCATGGTTTTCGCGGCTATTTCCTGAGAAAAGCCTCATTTTATCCAGAGTGTTCCATACGCTATCGCAAATTTAAGCGAGTTGCTTAAAGAGGAATATCCGAATACCCGTATCTCTGCAAAAATGTTACGAATTGACCGACTGAAACAGTTTACAGATGATTTGGAGAAGCGTCAACTGACGGTCAAGGTAATGAGCTTTGCTTCATAAAAAAAGGTATTCCTGATGATCCGACAGGTAATGGTGGAGGTTTGTTGATTGTCAGCAAGTGAATAATCCAGGAAAATACGGAACGTTATAAGGCTTTTACCGGACGTGGATGAGCCCGTGACAACTTTCTCCTCCTGAAGAAGACGGTGAGATTCTTCGTTTTCTCGACCATGTTTGCCGCTTTGCGGATGCTTCCACAAAACGTGTTATATGGAACGCGGATCTGTGTAATTTGTCGGTTTGCTTCTGGTTGTACCGGAGGACAGCACCGTTCCGTTTATTCAGCGCAGCATTTGGCGGAAACGTCTGAATAGAGAGTTTAGTTAAAAGTAGAATTAGTACATCGCGAACAGAATATAAAACATACATTTGAAGTCAAACTATATAGAAGATCGTTATGAAAGCAATGATATTTGCGGCCGGTTTGGGAGTCGGTTGAAACCGCTGACGGATACTGTGCGCTCAAAGCTCTTGTTCCGTAGCCGGGCGTCCTATGCGCGGAGCACGTTATTTTAAAGCTGAAAAGCATTCGGCTTTACCGAAATTGTAATTTCATTATTCATCATTTTGGCGAGCAAATACTCTGAATTCCTGAAAGTAGAATGACAATTTTGGACTTACTATCCACATTTCCGATGAACGATGATAAAGCTACTTTGGATACAGGGGAGGAATTCGGAAAGCCAGTTCTGAGAACTCCGATGAGCCTTTTCTTGTATTATTAATGTAGACATTCTTTTCAAAATGTGGATCTGAAAGAACTTTTATGATTATCATTTGCAGACTGATGGTTTGGCTACTTTATTGGTAAGCCAACGTAAAACTTCACGTTATCTCGCTTCTCGGAGTCGCGGAGAAGAGACTTTTGCGGATGGATAAACAAAGGATACAGGCCGGGCGAAACCCGAAGGCTGTCACTCATGGTCACCTCATTATTCCAAGAATATGCGTTCAGTGGCATTCATGCACTTTCACCTGCTATATTCTCCAATTAATGGAAGCCTCCCCTGTGGAAGGAAAGTTCTATTATGGATTTTCTATCTCTTCACTTGTCGACTAAACGAAACTCCTCTTTTGGTTATCCGGTGGAAAATCTGCAACTTATTGATATTGGTAAATCGGAAACACTTGCCAAGGCAGAGGAGTTTATAAGGTCTCGGCTAAGGGCAATATTGTTCGCTGACGAACAACAGAGCCTGGGTTAATTTAGTTTTTGTATTTGTTTGGGGATTCCAACATATTTCTTTTTACCTTTTGTTATAATGAAAACAGAAATAGAAAAGGAGGCGAACAAAATGGCAAGTAATTATATTCGTTTCTGATTGGAGCGATGAAACGCTTATTGCGTAATAAAGCTAATTTTGCCGCACTGGAAGCTGTGACTACCTTTAGAATCAATCCCTTATTCAGAAATTATTAGAGAGTGAAAAGTAATCAAGAAGATGAGTACGATAAATCTCACGTGCTGCTTGCCGACTCTAAAAGGTGAGCTTTATTTTAATAGAAGTTCAAAATCACTAATGAATATGCTTTATTTCCAGCGTACGTTATTTGGAACATCTAAGTTGGTTACCGAATACATAAATCGTGGAGAAGGTTACGACAAAGTTCGTAAAGGCGTATAGCGTTATTATCGTCTATTTCTCTTTAGGTAGCGGTAAAGATGTTGTATATCATGGTAAAAACGGAATTTCGCGGAATTCATCAGGGGATGTTTTAGAACTGACTCCATTCCAAAACAAACTTTCAGTGGATACTGTCAGCCAACTTTATCCGGAGTATTATATATTGAAAGTGAATGATTTCAATCAAGTAGCAAGAAGTCCGCTTGAAAGAATGGATTTCCACTATCTGAATACAGGAGACATTTCCTGATAACGCCACTGCACCGGATTGGAAACGAGGCACTGCCAGCGGTTGATTTGGATCGATGACAAAGGAAGAACTCAATGCTTATTATAGACATTTGGATAATATTGTTATTTTGAGAGATAATATATTCTAGCACGCGGAAGGACGTGCAGAGGGACAGTTGGAAGGGGAAAGAAATAAGCAAATTGAGATTGCGCGTAATTCTAAAGAAGGCAGGAGTTTCAATAGATGTTATTTTCACTAATCTTTCGGACTGACAGTAGATGAAATAGAGAAGCTATAAAAGTATTACTTTAAAGTAGAAATAAAGAGTAGTGCTGCGGAATGCTCAAAAAGGGTATTTTTCGCCTTTCCTATTTTGTTTTATATGCGTATCCAAAAATGTCTAAACAACTCGTATTATCCGATGAAATGGACGATTTTAGACAAAATTCGAAAGAATCGTAGCTCAAAATAGGACACATACAATCTTGAATCTTCTATACATTTGTAGCGAGAATGACGATAGGGAAAGTCATTCCTATTATTAAAAGGTAATCTTAATTATTAAACCTTATGAGAAGCAAATCTCCTATGTCGCTTCCTTCTTTGGAATGTTGACAGCTTGTGAAAGACACAAAATGGGTGGATGTTCCAGCTGGCACTCCTGGTTAGGTTCAGTTGTTGGAAAAACCGGGTGATGACGAAGAACCGGATGAACCGACCAAACAGAGAAAATCATTTATTAATTGTTCTTATATACGTGGCAGATGAGATAAACTCGGAATCTCCGTGGAGCAAAGCATGGGTGCTTTGTAATGATTTGATTTATCTGACAGCTCGTCCTTATGCTGACGGTGACGACATTTGATCTGCCGGTGAATGACGCAGAACTTATTATGGACATCATATATGTCTTCTATGAAGGTCGTAATGGAGTGGTGAAATTTGATGGTGCTGGAAATGAATGGTGGAGATGGTTTACTGCATTCTCGGATGGGGTTGATACAAGAAGTTTCATTGGTACTTATCTATATATAACTGAATGGGTAGATGGTGCTTATTTATTTAATAAGGTAAACAATAACTCTACCATTATATCTTTCCAACTTGGTGCAAATTTGAAGGAAATTTAAGATTTACTATTGGAAATTCTACGACAACTGTTGTCAATGATAATTTAAAGTCTGGTGCTTGGTATTATGTAGCGATAACTATAGTGGAGGAAAGGCTAAATTATATGTAGACACTAACAATATTCCTACAGAATTTACAGGTTCTCTGCTGAAATTCCTAATACTGTGCAGATTTCTTCTTGAGAGAAATTAAAGGATATTTGATGAGACATTCGTTAGCAGTTTGGAAGTAGGTACGTTGGGTAGGAATCCTATCTCTTTGGATACTGATATTTGGAATAATACAAAAACACTTGCTTATTGGAAATATGATGATTCTGCACAGCTCGAAAAGATTTCATTACTTGGGTCATTCGTTTGGAACAAATACGTGCCACATTAAATGGACAAGTAGGAGACCGAAACTACGTTTGGGTATCGCTGGTGGTGAATGGTTGAAGATGGTTAGTAATGAAACTGCACGCACTAACTTTGCTAATAATGTTAAGAATGTTTTGATAAGTATAATATGGATGGGGTCGATCTGTGAATTAACTAATTACAGCAAGGCCATAGTAAAAACTGCGCGGCGTATTAGGAAAAAATGTGTTTTTACGGTTTCTTTGCATCCGGTTTCTTATAAGATAACTTGGAAGCAATTGCTGCTGTTGATTTTATCTCTTTCCAATGCTATGGACCTCAGGCGGCTCTTTTTTCTTTCGAACGTTTCAAATCAGACGGTCAAACTGCTGTTGAATATGGAATTCCTCAAAATAAATTGGTGATGGGAGTACCTTTTTATGGAACTACTGGAACAGCCGGTGAACAAGTTGCTTATTGTGATCTGATAAATAAAGGTAATCTTACTAACACTTCTGTGGATGAATGGATGTATAATGGAAAGAACTATACATTCAATAGTCAGAATACAATTCGCCAAAAAACACAGTATGTGTGTGAGAATGGTTTCGGTGGAATAATGAGTTGGGATTTGGCTACGGACGTAGATGTGACAAATGATAAGTCTTTGTTGAAAGCAGTGAAAGAAGAGCTTGATTACTATGCCAATCCTACTGTAGAATAACAATAGAATCTTAATTAGTAAATATAATATTATGGAAAAAAAGAAGTTCGTGAAAAAACAGGGACGGGTTGTTCTTTTTCTGATACTCCTGTTATTGTTTCCTCTTGGTGCATTAGCACAACAAAAGATGATAAAAGGACAGGTCGTGGATGATAGTGGTGAGGCGATTATTGGTGCAACGGTCATGGTAAAAGGCAACACTGGAGGAACGATTACAGATATTGACGGCAATTTCTCTATTCAAGGAAAAGTTGGAGAAGTATACTTTCTATTACATACGTTGGATGCCTTCGATGCAAGTAAAGGTTACTAAATTGGAAGGAAATAAATATGTGATGAAAGAAGATGCCAAAGTATTGGATGAAGTGGTAGTTGTGGGTATGGATACACAAAAAAAGAAATACCATTACGGCAGCTGTCGCTACATTGAAAGATGACGCGATTGTGAATCGTCCTGTTACAGATGTCACCAAGTGCCTTGCAGGGTAATATTGCAGGCTTAAATTTTGCTACATCGGACGCAGTGGGAGGTGGTGTCGGTGGTGAAACCGGTGCCAGATATTAAATTTAGTATTCGTGGTATTGGTTCTATTAACGGTGGCGAGCCTTATGTATTGGTGGATGGAGTGGAGCAGAGCATGCAGAATGTGAACCCGGCCGATATTGCCAGTATCAGTGTACTGAAAGATGCTTCTGCTTCTGCTGTATATGGTGCGCGTGCTGCTTATGGAGTAGTATTGGTTACCACAAAAAAAGTGGTAAAAAGGAAAGGAGCTAGTGTCACCTATCGTGGAACAGTTGGTTTCAGTGCACCTATCAATATGCCTAAAATGATGAATGCGTTGGAATACGCTGCGTATAATAACCAACAGTATGATAATGGTGGAGCGTCTTCCGGTTTACAGAGAATTCAGATAAAACTATTGAAAAAATTAAAGGTTTTATGCAGAATCCTTATTCGGCTGAGTTCCCGGGGATTGAAGCGAATACCACCGGTGATGACTGGGCAGGTGCTTATTATAATCAGTATGGCAATACTGATTGGTTTGAATATTATTTCAAAGACAAATCTGTCCGCCATTCTCACAATTTGAGCGTGCAGGGAGGTTCTGATAAAGTAAACTATTATATTGGTATGGGATATACCTATCAAGAGGGTTTGCTGGATCAAGTGCAGGATGATTTGAGTAAAGTACAATTTGAATACCAAATTACAGATGAAGACCAATAATTGGTTACGATTTAATTTGAATAACAATATTACTTTGCAGATGATCAAACGCCCAATGGCTAATCAGATGATTCTGTATAATAAGATTGGTAGCCATCGTCCTACTCAGGTTACTCAGTTGCCTGTTGATTCAGAATACAATTTGCCGAGCTGGAATGAAATGTTATATTTGAAAAATTCTCATTATCAGAGGAACCGTATTTCAGATGCTTTGTCACTTTCTGCAACAGTAACTCCATTGGAGGGATGGGATATCACCGGAGAAATGAAAATCCGTTTTGATATAGAAAATAACGATCTGATAATGGAAAATAACCAGAAGTATGAAACTCCTGTGGGTACTTTTAAACCGGGTGATGCTACTAATCAAAGCCAAGGATTTGCTTATCCTGGTATTAGCTGGAAGAATATGTATTTCGGATCTTATACTCGTGGGAGTATGTTCAATTATTACTTATCACCTAATGTTTCGAGTTCATATACTCATCAATGGGGAGATCACTTCTTCAAGGCAATGGCAGGCTACCAAATGGAATTAAAAGAAGATTCACAGGAATATATGTACAAAGATGGTATGCTGAGTAATGATATTTACTCATTTGATAACGCCAGTGGAAATGTAATAGCAGGTGAAGCCCGTTCACATTGGTCCACTATGGGATTTTATGCCCGTTTGAATTGGAACTACAATAATATTTATTTTTTGGAGTTCAGTGGACGTTATGATGGTTCTTCCCGTTTTGCTGCGGGGCATCGTTGGGGATTCTTCCCATCATTCTCTGCCGGTTATGATATTGCTCGCACGCCTTATTTCCAAAAAATGGCACTGCCTGTATCTCAGTTGAAGGTACGTGTTTCTTATGGTCGTTTAGGAAACCAAAATGGAGCGGGCTTATATGATTATATCGCTCAGATGCCCTTAGATGCACAGGGTACTAATGCTTGGTTATTACCGGGTATCTCTTCTTCCACAGCTTCCAAAGGTACGATTGCACAAACTCCGAAAATGATTAGTCCTTATATTACTTGGGAGAAAGTGGATAATGCTAACTTAGGTTTTGATTTGATGTTGTTTAAGAACCGTTTGTCAATTACTGCTGATTTATATCAACGTACGACACGTGACATGATTGGTCCGGCAGAATCAATACCAAGTATCAGTGGTATCGCTTCGGAAGATCGTGCTAAAGTGAATAATGCAACTTTGCGTAATCGTGGATGGGAACTTTCTGTCAGTTGGAATGATAAATTGAAATGTGGTTTCAGTTATGGAGTTGGTTTCAACGTTTTTTAACTATAAGGCTGTAGTGACCAAATACAATAATCCGGAAGGTATTATTTATAATAACCATACAGGATTGGCTGCTAATAAAGGTTATTATGAAGGTATGGATCTCGGTGAAATTTGGGGATATCGTGCTGATGATCTCTTTTTGTCGAATCGTGAAATTGATGATTATCTGAGAAAAGTTGATTTGACAGCGTTCAAATCAAACGATCTTTGGCGTCGTGGTGACTTGAAATATATAGATACTAATGGTGACGGTAGAGTAGATGGTGGTAAAGGTACTTTGTCAGACCACGGAGATCTGCAGGTTATTGGAAATACTACTCCTAAATATTCTTTCGGTATTAATTTGAATCTTGGATATAAGGGTTTCGAAGTATCTACCTTGTTACAAGGTGTGGCAAAAGAGATTTCCCGATTGCTGGAAGTAACTATATGTTTGGTGGAAATAACTATAACTTTAAAGAACATCTTGATTATTTCAGTACAGAGAACCCAAATGGATATTTGCCTCGTTTGACTGGTTGGAAAGATGATAAGGATTTTTTAGTGAATACTGGATACAATACGACACGTTATTTGTTAAATGCTGCTTATATGCGTATGAAAAATTTAACAGTGGCTTATACATTTAATAAAAAACAGTTGAAACATATTGGTATCAGCAATCTAAAAGTGTATGTAACTTGCGACAACTTGTTTACTATAACAAAGTTGCCGAAACAGTTTGATCCTGAAACACTGAACCAGGTAAATATGTCGGCGGGTGGTGATGCTAAGAATACGGCTCCGGGTTTAACTTCTCCGATGAAGCAAAATGGTAATGGTATGGTATATCCGATGAACCGGAACTTCGTGTTCGGACTTGATTTTACATTTTAATTAGATGATAATGATGAAAAAATTATATATATTATTAGCGGTAGGGGCAAGTGTTATGATGTCGGCGTGTTCCGATTTTCTAGATAGAGACCCCATGACAACCCCCAATAGTGAAACATTCTTGTCCAATGCAAGTGCAGTGAACAATTATATTAATGGTTTGTATATAGCACTTCCTTCTTTTGGTACTTATGACATGGGAGTCCGTGGAGAAGAAAAGAATAGTGACAATATCGTGGCGGAGGTTTATGATAAACGTCTTAATGGAGAGCTGCTGGAAACAGGAGGAGGTACTGCCGAATGGCAGAACGGATACCAGAATCTACGTAATGTAAATTATTTTTTGAATATTATAAAGTTCCAGAAGCAGAGGAAACAAAGGATGTGCTGTCACTGAAAGGGGAAGCTTATTTTCCGTGCTTATTGGCATTTTTACTTACTAACTAGATTTGGTAGTATTCCTGTAATGGATAAATTTTGGGATGGAAACGCTACAGTTGCCGGGTTACAAATTCCCCACGCGATCGTTCGGCAGTGGCACAGTTTATTATTGATGATTTGAAGACGGCTAAGAATTTGCTTTATTCACGTAGTCAGTATAAAGGCTTGAGGATTTGCAAAGAAGCTGCTATCATCATGGCCATGAGAGTGGCGCTTTATGAGGGTACATGGGAAAAGTATCATAAGGGAACAGATTTTGCAGCCGCAGAGGATAAATCTACAGATCTTTTAGGACAAGTGTTGACACTAGGTGACGAATTGTTTGCTATGGGACTTTCTTTAAATACAAAAGATAATGATAAGAAATTTGTATCTAAAGAAGATGCTTATGCACACTTGTTTAATTCGAAAGATTTGTCGGATATGACAGAGGTCGTTTTTTGGAAAAAGTATTCGATAGCAGATGGAGTGACTCATAATTTGAGTAGTAACTTAGGTGCTGGTTATGTGGACAACAGTGGAGCGGCTGGTTTAGCTCAATCATTGATTGATAATTATCTGAATGCTGATGGAAGCTTTATTGATCCTAACGATGGAATTTATAAGGATTTCAATCTTACATTTAAAGAACGTGATGCTCGTTTGTTAGCGACAGTTATGCATTCAGGCTGTAAATTTAAGTCTACATCTCCTGAGTCTAAGTCAAAAGCTATGTTTGTGGATGAATATTCGGATGAAAATAAACAGAAAGTTCGTCCTCCTTATCTAACAGAAAGTGGTCCGGCACGTAATGCAACTGGTTATCATATTCGCATGAGTATTGATACAACTTATGTCAGTGGCCAGGGTGAGACCTCACTTCCGATAATTCGTTATGCAGAAGCTTTGTTAGCTTATGCGGAAGCTTCGCAGAAGAATTAGATAAATGTGATCCTAATGTATTGGAAAGGACATTGAAACCTTTGCGTGAACGTGCGGGAGTGACCTATACTGCTCCTGCTGAAATTGATCCTAATTTTACCGATTTTGGTTATCCAATCTCTGCCAAATTGCAGGAAATTCGTAGGGAAAGACGGTCGGAACTAGCTTTACAAGGATTCCGTTTGGATGACTTGATGCGTTGGAGAGCTCACAAATTGATTCAGGGAAAACGTGGAACAGGGGCATATTTTGGAGCAGATGGTGTGTTATATAAAGCATTTGATCCTAAAACAGCTGTAGATTTGAAAACTATTTTAACTACGGATGGTTGGCTTGATCCACAGAAAGAGGTTCTTCCACGAGGCTATCAGTTTGATTCTAACCGTGATTATCTGCTGCCAATTCCTCCGAGTGAATTGTCACTGAATCACGAACTGGAACAAAATCCGGGATGGCAGAGGAAATAAGAGAATAGAACAATATTTATTGATGATAATTAGATAAATAAAGATATGAAGAACATATTATATAGAATGCTTCCAATATGCTTGTTTACTATAAGTTTGACAGGTTGTGAAGATGAAACAAAATATCGTCCTTTGCCGGAAGCGGTGCCGTTGACTATGAGCATTAACGAAAAGGTATTTGTGATGGGAGAAAATCTGAAAGTAAACATCAATGTGGATGCTGATGCAGATGGGAATGAGATGGTAGCTAACGAGGACTTTGATATTTACTTTACGGCTAAAGCTGGTACTGAAGATGTATCGGATGTATTTGAACCATTTAGCGGTATTGTTACGTTTCCAAAAGGAGAAAAACAAATTCAGGTGGATTTTCCAGTGAAGAAATCCGGATTGACGGGGAGTACTGCGATGGAGTTTGTTGCTTTCGCGCGTGGTTATAAAATGGCAAATTCGAGTCAAGCAATTAAAGTATCCGATTATTATCGGATAACCATGTCTTTGGAAAATAATGTAGATAATGTAGTAACGGAAGGAGATAAATTTGTTTTAGTGGCAAAAATAGACAAGGCAAAGGCAATACCTATTGATGTGACTATTACTCCTAAAGAGGGCGAGGAAGGGCGATATGAAAATTTGCCTTCGTCAATAACTATTCCTGCGGGAAGAACTAGTGTAAAGAGTGCAGCTATCACAATTAAAGCGGATGGAGAAAAAACGGGTGATTTGAATTTAACTTTAAATTTTGAAAGCTCTTCTTCTGTAAATCCAATGATTTCCCCGACATTAAGTATTGTGATGACTGATCTTGAATCGTTAGCTGATCCTGATTTGTATGATATGACAAAAGTCTATTTATTGCCGGAGAGTCCATTTGCATCTTCTCAAAATAGAGATCTAGTTCATTCATGGTTTACTGGAAGAGTTACTGATATAGAAGAAAATTCTGTCCATTCTAATGAGGTATTGGCTGCTGAAGGGTGGAGATTTCATTATGCTGTCGAATTTCATAAAATAGAGCCAGCTAATTATTGGGATGCTACTTCTAATATGCTAAAATGTTTTGCTAGTTCCAACGAAGCAGCTGTTCAGAAAGTAGCAACAGTGAACAATAAAGAATGCTCTAATTTAAATAATAATGGAGAGTTGGTAATGTGGGCTGATGCTGTGCATGGGGGCAGTAAAGCGTATGGATTTAGTGCTATGCAATGTTGTAAGGTTAATGGTGGACAGGGATCCCCTTTCTTAGGTAACTTTACCAGAATTTACCCGGGTATGAGAATTGAATTCAAAGTTCGCCTGCGAGGTGTACGAACAGGCTTTGTTCCTACTATAGAAATTAAAAATCCGGATGTAATGTCTAATGGAGCAATTAAGGCGATAAAAATTCTTCAGAATAAAGCAGGTTTTTTGTTACACAATCTGTGACAGGCGATAAAGTTGCCGATGCTGTATCAAAGGTTACTGCCATACCTCAAGCGAATGAATATAATATTTATTGGGTGGAATTGGTTGATGATGAACATATTCAACTTGGTATTAACGGGGTTGCTACAATGACTGTGAGTAAGAATGATTTAGGAAGTTGGCCTTTTGAGAAGGCTGCCATGCCTTCTAATAAGCTTTGGATGTAGAGGGCTTTTTCTTGTAATGCGAATGAGCCCATCAGATGATCTTGAGGCTGGAAATATGGAACCGGGATGGGACTCAGACCTGAAATCTGTGTCTGATCCTGAAACAGAGGGACCGAGAATGGAGATTGATTGGATTCGTTTCTATGTTAATGATGCTTATAAGGTTGAAAGCAATGAGACGAATAATAGAAATACAATATTCTATTAATAAATTGAAACGTTCAATGGTTTGAGGTAAAGTCTGTGCTAAAGAGGGATTGTAAAAAATGGACGTACTTTGGTATAGATTGAGTGAGAAGAATTGAACTGAAAATATTGAAGGAATTTAATTAATGATTTGTGGAAGTGAAGATAGGAATCCCTCCCTATCTTTGCTTTCTCAATCTAACACAAATTTATTATGGAAAATCTGCAATCAAACTTATTCTATTCTTTAGCGGGAGTAGCTACCCTTGCTTCTTTTTGCTTCATGCACCGGTAAACAAAAGCCTGCTGAACAGCCTCCCCTGAACATTGTCTATATCATGACAGACGACCATACGGCTCAGATGATGAGTTGTTATGATACTCGCTATATGGAAACGCCGAATCTTGACCGTATTGCTGCCGATGGCGTCCGTTTTACTCAAAGTTTTGTAGCCAATTCGTTAAGTGGTCCCAGCCGTGCCTGTATGCTGACGGGTAAACATAGCTGTGCCAATAAATTCTACGATAATACGACTTGTGTTTTCGATAGTTCCCAACAAACCTTTCCTAAACTATTGCAGAAAGCGGGTTATCAGACTGCATTGGTAGGAAAATGGCATTTGGAGAGTTTGCCGTCAGGATTTGATTATTGGGAAATCGTTCCGGGACAAGGTGATTATTATAATCCGGATTTCATCACACAAAAAAATGATACCATTCAGAAACATGGATATATCACCAATCTTATAACGGACAATGCCATTGATTGGATGGAAAACAAGCGAGATCCGGAGAAACCGTTCTGCCTGCTGATTCATCACAAGGCGATTCACCGTAACTGGATGGCGGATACATGTAACCTTGCTCTCTACGAGGATAAGACATTCCCGTTGCCGGATAATTTCTTTGACGACTATGAAGGTCGCCCTGCTGCGGCTGCTCAGGAAATGAGTATCGTGAAGGACATGGATATGATTTACGACCTTAAAATGTTGCGGTCGGATAAAAATTCACGCCTGAAATCTCTTTATGAGAAATTTTTGGGACGGATGGACGAGGGACAGCGTGCCGCATGGGACAAGTTCTATGCTCCGATTATCGATGATTTCTACAAACAGAATCTGACAGGAAAAGAACTGGCCAACTGGAAGTTCCAGCGTTATATGCGCGACTACATGAAAACCGTGAAGTCTCTTGATGATAACGTAGGACGTGTGCTCGACTATCTGAAAGAAAAAGGACTGTTGGATAATACTCTTGTTGTCTATACCTCCGACCAGGGATTCTATATGGGCGAACATGGCTGGTTCGATAAGCGCTTTATGTATGAAGAGTCCATGCGTACTCCTTTGATAATGCGTCTACCGAAAGGATTCGATCGTAGAGGAGATATTACTGAAATGGTACAGAACATAGATTATGCACCGACTTTCCTCGAATTGGCAGGAGTGGAGATACCATCGGATATTCAAGGAGTTTCGTTGGTTCCTTTATTGAAAGGAAAACAGCCGGAAAACTGGAGAAAAGCCCTTTATTATCATTTCTATGAATATCCGGCAGAACACATGGTAAAACGCCATTATGGAGTGCGTACAGAACGTTATAAACTGATTCATTTTTACAATGACATTAATTGGTGGGAACTGTATGACATGAAGACGGATCCGAGCGAAATGCACAACCTTTACGGACAACCTGAATATGAATCCGTAGTGAACGAACTGAAAGAAGAATTGCAAAAGTTGCAAGAACAATACAATGATCCTGTTCGCTTTTCACCGGACAGAGACAAAGAATAAATAAAATACATCAGCATGATTAAATATATCTTTATCTTATTGATAGGTTTTTACTACCAGTTACGACGGGATGTACTGATACTAACTTGACACATGACATACCCTTGGTTCCACGTCCGGCACATTTGGTGCCGGGCAGTGGCAACTATCTCTTCTCAGACAAAACTGTATTTGTGGTGGAGAATGAGGAACAGGCGGCTGTGGCAGCCAGTCTTATTTCCCGATTTACCAATGCAGCCGGTTTTACTCCCAAGTTGGTTGTGGGCGCTACGGAAAAGGGGGATGTTCGGTTTGTAACGGATGCTTCTTTAAAGAGCGAAGCATATTCATTGGAAGTTTCTCCAGAGGAAATTATCGTTAAGGCTTCCGGTGATAAGGGATTCTTTTTTTATGCTTTGCAAACTATCCGGCAATTACTTCCCGCATCTATCGAAAGAGAAAGTCTGTCGGATAAAAAGAGAAGTGGAGCATTCCTGCCATGAATGTTCAGGATGAACCCCGTTTTGAGTACCGTGCCTTGTTACTGGATGCATCACGTTTTTTATTCCTAAAGAGAACGTTTTGCGTATCATTGACTGTATGTCGATGTTGAAGATAAATAAACTGCATTTCCATCTGACAGATGACAACGGCTGGCGCATAGAAATAAAGAAGTATCCTCGTTTGACTGAGGTTGGCGCATGGAGAGTGGATCGTATGGACGTTCCGTTTCCGGCCCGACGTAATCCGAAATCCGGAGAACCGACTCCGATAGGAGGTTTCTATTCGCAAAAAAGATATAAAGGAAATGGTAGCTTATGCGGCCGAACGCCAGATCGAGATTGTGCCGGAGATAGATATGCCTGCCCATAGTAACGCTGCATTGACGGCTTATCCGAAATTGGCTTGTCCGGTAGTGAAGGACTATATCGGTGTATTGCCCGGTTTGGGAGGACGAAACTCAGAAATCATCTTTTGTGCCGGAAATGACAGTGTTTTCACTTTTTGCAGAATGTGATGGATGAGATTATGGAGTTATTCCCTTCCCGTTATATCCATATCGGAGGCGATGAAGCTCAAAAGACACATTGGAAAAAATGTCCGTTGTGTCAGACTCGTATGAAGAAAGAAGGCTTGGCTAATGAAGAAGACCTTCAAGGCTATTTTATGCAGCGGATAAGTGACTATGTACGTAGTAAAGGTCGTGAAGTGATTGGTTGGGATGAACTGACTAACAGTAGTTTCTTGCCGGAAGGCTCTATTATTCTTGGTTGGCAGGGATATGGCAAGGCTGCACTGAAAGCTGCGGGAAAAGGGACACCGTTTCATTATGACTCCGGCACGTATCATGTATCTGATTCGTTATCAAGGCCCGCAATGGTTCGAACCTTTGACATATTTCGGCAATAATACATTGAAAGATGTATATGACTATGAACCGGTACAAAAAGACTGGAAACCGGAATATGCTTCATTGCTGATGGGGGTACAAGGTTCTATGTGGACGGAATTCTGCAATAAACCGGAAGATGTGGATTATCTTTTGTTCCCTCGTCTGGCAGCGGTGGCGGAAGTAGCGTGGACACAACCGGAAAAGAAAGATTGGGCTTCGTTCCTGCAAGCTATGGACCGGTATAACGGGCATATTGCAGAAAAAGGTATTGTCTATGCCCGTTCGATGTACAATATTCAGCATAAAGTAACACCGGAAAATGGTGGGTTGAAGTTAAATCTGGAATGTATTCGTCCCGATGTAGAGATTCGCTATACTATTGATGGCAGTGAACCTGTGGCAAATTCTTCTGTGTATTCAGACTCACTGATTGTAACAGGGACTCAACTCATTAAATGTGCTACCTTTGCAGAAGGTGTGCAGATGGGAAAGACGCTTGTATTGCCGATTACGTGGAACAAAGCGACTGCTAAGACGATACTTGGAAATAAACAGAATGAGATGCTTATGCTCAATGGTGTTCGTGGAAGCCTGAAACAGACTGACTTTGAATGGTGCTGTTGGGACAAGAACGACCTTATTTCTTTTACCATAGATTTGCAGCAGAAGGAAAAATGAATACTTTTACAATCGGTTGTATCACGAACTATGGTATGGGCGTACATAAACCGAAATCAATACGTATAGCTGTATCAGACGATAATAAATCTTATCGTGACGTAACCGGATTGAACTACACTCCTGAAGAAATATTCCGTGAAGGCACCTATATTGAAGACCTTTCTATGGATATGAAAGGAACGGAGGCAAGGTATATTCGTGTAACGGTGAATGGAGCGGGGGGGAATGTCCTGCCGACCATGTTCGTCGGGACAGGAATCGAGAGTATATTTTGATGAGATCATTATTGAATAGTACAACATAGTCATAACAATAACCATGAAGAACCTGAAGAAACGAACTTTTTACTCTTATTGGCAGGACTGACTGCTACTGTTTTTGCTTCGGCACAGAAACAGCCGTTGCCCGAATGGCAAAGCCAGTATGCTGTAGGACTGAATAAACTCGCTCCTCACACTTATGTATGGCCTTATGCCAATGCTTCCGATATTGAGAAGCCGGGAGGCTATGAGCAATCTCCTTATTATATGTCTTTGAACGGGAAATGGAAGTTCCATTGGGTGAAGAACCCGGACAACCGTCCGAAAGACTTTTATCAACCTTTTATTATACAGGAGGTTGGGCTGACATCAATGTGCCCGGAAATTGGGAACGGCAGGGATACGGAACAGCTATCTACGTCAATGAGACGTATGAGTTCGATGATAAGATGTTCAATTTCAAGAAGAATCCGCCGTTAGTGCCTCATGCCGAGAATGAAGTCGGTTCGTATCGCCGTACTTTCAAAGTGCCTGCCGATTGGAAAGGACGTAGGGTAGTACTTTGCTGCGAGGGGGTAATCTCTTTTTTATTATGTATGGGTGAACGGTAAATTGCTCGGATATAATCAAGGTTCGAAAACTGCGGCTGAATGGGATATTACAGAGGTATTGACCGAAGGAGAGAACGTAGTAGCTTTGGAAGTCTACCGTTGGAGTTCGGGTGCTTATCTGGAATGTCAGGATATGTGGCGTTTAAGCGGTATCGAGCGGGATGTGTATCTTTACAGTACACCAAAACAATATATCGCCGACTACAAACTGAATGCCTCTTTGGATAAGGAAACGTACAAAGACGGACTTTTCGGACTTGAAGTGACGGTAGAAGGTCCGTCTTCTACGGCAAGCTCGATTGCTTATACACTGAAGGATACCTTCGGCAAAGCCGTTCTGAAGGATGCTATCAATATCAAATCCCGTGGATTGAGTAATTTTATAGCATTTGAAGAGAAGAAGATTCCTAATGTAAAACCGTGGAGTGCCGAATATCCTAATTTGTACACATTGGTGCTTGAGCTGAAAGACGCACAAGGGAAAGTAACCGAACTGACCGGTTGTGAAGTCGGTTTCCGTACTTCGGAAATCAAGAACGGGCGTTTTTGTATCAACGGTGTGCCGGTATTGGTAAAGGGACTAACCGTCACGAACATTCCCAATTAGGACGTACCGTAAGTAAGGAACTGATGGAACTGGATATTAAGCTGATGAAAGAGCATAATATCAACCTGGTACGCAATTCTCATTATCCTACTCATCCTTATTGGTATCAGCTTTGCGACCGTTACGGATTGTATATGATTGATGAGGCTAACATCGAATCACATGGAATGGGCTACGGTCCTGTTTCTCTTGCTAAAGACAGCACTTGGCTGACTGCGCACATGGACCGTACACATCGTATGTACGAGCGTTCGAAGAATCATCCCGCTATTGTTATCTGGTCATTGGGCAATGAGGCCGGAAACGGTATCAACTTTGAACGTACATACGATTGGCTGAAATCGGTGGACAAGACTCGTCCTGTTCAATATGAACGTGCCGAACTGAATTACAATACGGATATTTATTGCCGTATGTACCGTAGTGTAGATGAGATAAAAGCGTATGTAGCGAAAAAGGATATTTACCGTCCCTTCATCCTTTGCGAATATTTGCACGCGATGGGTAACAGTTGTGGTGGATTGAAAGACTATTGGGATGTTTTTGAAAACGAACCAATGGCACAAGGCGGTAATGTTTGGGACTGGGTGGATCAGTCTTTCCGTGAAATAGACAAGAACGGCAAATGGTATTGGACGTATGGCGGTGATTACGGACCGGAAGGAATACCGAGCTTCGGCAACTTCTGCTGTAACGGTTTGGTGAATGCCGACCGTCAGCCACATCCTCATCTGCTCGAAGTGAAGAAAGTGTATCAGAATATAAAAGCAACTCTGCTGAGTCCGAAGAACATGAAACTTCGTATCAAGAACTGGTACGACTTCTCTAACCTGAACGAATATGAACTTCATTGGAATGTGACGGCTGATAATGGAGAGAAAATTGCAGAAGGTACGAAAGTCTTAGACTGTGAACCACACGCTACCATAGACGTGTCGTTAGGAAATGTGATTTTGCCGAAGACAGTCCGTGAGGCTTATCTGAATATTAGTTGGACACGCAGGGAAGCTTCTCCGATGATAGCCGAAGATTGGGAAGTGGCATACGATCAGTTTGTTATTGTCGGCAATAAGAATTATACGGGCTATCGTCCGCAAAAAGCGGGTGAGACGGCTTTCACGGTGGATAAAGAAACGGGAGCGCTTACTTCTCTTGCTTTGGATGGTAAGGAACTGTTGGCTACTCCGATCACTCTTAGTCTTTTCCGTCCGGCTACGGATAATGATAACCGTGACAAGAACGGAGCTCGCTTGTGGCGTAAAGCGGGATTGGATAATCTGACTCAAAAGGTGACCTCATTGAAAGAGGGGAAGAATACGACAACTGCGACTATCGAGCTTCTTAATGCAAAAGGTCAGAAAGTGGGAACTGCCGACTTTATCTATATGCTTGATAAGAACGGTGCATTAAAGATACGTACTACTTTCCAACCGGATACAGCGATTGTCAAGTCTATGGCACGTCTGGGACTGACTTTCCGTGTGGCGGATACTTACGATCAAGTTTCTTATCTGGGACGTGGTGACAATGAAACGTATGCTGACCGTGTCCAGTCCGGTAAAATTGGCTTATATCAGACAACACCCGAACGGATGTTCCACTATTATGTCACTCCGCAATCTACCGGTAACCGTACAGATGTGCGTTGGACGAAATTCACCGATCGTTCCGGTGAAGGAATCTTTGTCGATTCAAATCGTCCTTTCCAGTTTAGCATAGTTCCTTTCTCGGATGTATTATTGGAGAAAGCCCGTCATATTAATGAGTTGGAACGTGACGGACTGGTGACTGTGCATTTGGATGCAGAGCAGGCTGGCGTAGGAACAGCTACTTGTGGTCCCGGAGTATTGCCTCAGTATTTGGTTCCGTTAAAAAACAGAGTTTTGAATTCACTCTTTATCCGGTGAAGTCGGCAGGACAAGCGCAGAAAAAAGAGAATTATTATGTGAAACATCTTGAGTTTCCTCAAAATGCGACTTTGGAGCAAAAGGTAGATATGGCTGCGCGATTAATCCCTACTCCCCAGCAGTTGTCTTGGCAACAAATGGAGTTGACTGCTTTTCTCCATTTTGGTATCAATACCTTTACCGGACGTGAATGGGGAGATGGAAAAGAAGATCCGGCGCTGTTTAATCCATCCGAACTGAATGCGGAACAATGGGTTCGTACTCTTAAAGAAGCCGGTTTCAAGATGGTGCTGTTGACGGCAAAACATCATGATGGATTTTGTCTTTGGCCTACGGCTACCACCAAACATTCCGTAGCTTCTTCTCCTTGGAAAAAAGGACGAGGCGATGTAGTAAGGGAATTGCGTAAGGCTTGCGATAAATATGATATGAAGTTTGGTGTTTATCTTTCTCCCTGGGATCGTAACGCGGAATGTTATGGAGATTCTCCCCGATATAACGACTTCTTTATCCAGCCAATTGACAGAGTTGCTTACCAATTATGGGGAGGTACACGAAGTTTGGTTTGACGGAGCGAATGGGGAGGGACCGAACGGAAGGAAGCAGGTATATGACTGGGAAGCTTTCTATAAAACGATTCAACGTCTGCAACCGAAGGCTGTGATGGCAATAATGGGCGATGATGTGCGTTGGGTTGGTAATGAAAAAGGTTTGGGACGTGAAACTGAATGGAGTGCGACGGTGCTTACTCCGGGCATTTACACCCGTTCGGAGGAGAATAACAAACGTTTGGGCGTATTCAGCAAAGCGAAAGATTTGGGAAGCCGTTCGATGTTGGCGGAGGCTACGGAACTTTTCTGGTATCCGTCGGAAGTGGATGTTTCTATTCGTCCGGGATGGTTCTATCATGCGGAAGAAGATACGAAAGTGAAGTCGTTGAAACATTTGTCGGATATCTATTTCCAATCGGTAGGATATAACTCAGTACTTTTTATTGAATATTCCTCCTGACCGCAGAGGTCTGATTCACGAGGCCGATGTGAAGCGACTGAAAGATTTTGCTGCTTACCGGAAAAGAGTGTTTGCAGACAATCGTGTAGTGAAAGGTCGGAAAGAGTGGAATGCGGTTTCGGGAAGTGAGAAGATTTATTCTTTGAAATCGGAATCGGAAATCAATGTGGTAATGCTTCAGGAAGATATCGCTAAAGGACAACGGGTTGAATCCTTTGCCATAGAGGTGTTGACCGAACAGGGATGGCAGGAAGTCGGACAGGGTACTACCGTAGGTTACAAACGTTTGCTGCGTTTTCCGGCAGTAAAGGCCAGTCAACTGAAAGTGAAAATCAATGAATGCCGGTTGTCGGCTCATATCAGTCAGGTCGGCGCGTTCTATGCAACACCGTTGCAGGAAGATAATCAGACGGAAAGTTGGAATGACTTACCTCGTAAAGAATGGAAACAGGTGGCTGCTTCTCCGTTGACGATTGACTTGGGAAAGATGGTGCAGCTGTCAGCCTTTACATACGCTCCCTTGAAGGCGGAAGCAAAACCGACAATGGCTTTTCAGTATAAGTTCTATGTAAGTACGGATGGGAAGAGTTGGGCGGAGGTGCCGACCAATGGTGAGTTTAGCAATATCATGCACAATCCTCTGCCGCAAACGGTTACTTTCAACAAAGGCGTACAGGCGCGTTTCATCAAACTGGAGGCTACAACGCCTGCTGCCACCATTGCTAAAGTAGAAATGAATGAGATCGGAGTCACAGTAGCTCCTTAATACAGATAACCTATTATTTCAGAACAAAAGATGAAAAAGAATATTATTATGGTATATTGCCTTTGGCTTTAACCTCTTGTCTGGTTTCTCAGACATCTGCTCAGGAAAGACAGATAAACCGTCCGAATGTAGTCTTTATTTATGCCGATGACATAGGCTATGGTGATTTGAGTTGCAATGGAGCGAAGACGATTCACACTCCTAATGTAGAGCGTTTGGCAAAGATGGGAGTACGTTTTACAAATGCGCATAGTGCTGCCGCTACAAGTACGCCTTCCCGTTATGCTATGCTGACCGGTGAATACGCTTGGCGTAAGGAAGGAACGGGAATTGCAGACGGAGATGCCGCGTCTATCATTCGTCCGGAACGTTATACAATGGCGGATATGTTCAAAGAGGCAGGATATAGTACGGGGGTGGTAGGTAAATGGCATTTGGGACTTGGCGACAAGGGAGGTGAACAGGATTGGAACAAGCCTTTGAAACCGGGCACAAATGATATCGGGTTTGATTATTCATTTATCATGGCCGCTACCGGTGACCGTGTGCCGTGTGTTTTTGTGGAAAACGACCGGGTGATTAATCTTGATCCGAATGATCCGATTCAGGTAAGTTATAAAAAAGAATTTTCCGGGTGAACCTACCGGGAAAGACAATCCGAACTGCTGAAAATGCATCCTTCCCATGGTCACAATCAAAGTATTGTTAACGGTATCTCGCGTATCGGATACATGAAAGGTGGAAAATCCGCTCTTTGGCAAGATGATAAGATTGCGGAAACTTTAACCGGGAAAGCGATATCTTTTATTGAAGGACACAAGGATGCTCCCTTCTTTTTGTATTTCGCCACTCAGGATGCACATGTTCCCCGTGTGCCGTCTCCTCAGTTTGTAGGCAAAAGCGGTATGGGACCTCGTGGCGATTGTCTTCTTGAGTTTGACTGGTCGGTAGGACAAGTGCTGGATGTATTGGAACGCTTGGGACTGGATAAAAATACATTAGTGGTTTTGTCTAGTGATAACGGGCCGGTAGTGGATGACGGTTATAAGGATCAGGCGGTAGAATTACTGGGCGATCATAAACCCGGAGGTGTTTATCGTGGAGGAAAATACAGTGCTTACGAAGCCGGTACACGTGTGCCGTGTATTTGGAGCTGGCAGGGAGTGATTCGTCCCGGTACCGTTTCGGATGCGTTGCTTTGTCAGATAGACTGGTTTGCTACTTTTGCGCAAATGATGAATTTCCGTTTGCCGGAAGGGGCTGCTCCAGATAGTGAACCGTTACTGAATGCATGGACAGGTAAAGAAAAGAAAGGTCGGGAATGGCTGGTACTTCAGAATGCACAGAATAATCTGTCGGTGACGGATGGACGGTGGAAATACCTGCGTCCCGGAAAAGGTCCTGCATATAACAAAAATGTCAATATTGAATTGGGCAACAGCATGAAACCTCAACTTTATGATATAAAGAAAGATCCGGCTGAAAAGAATAACGTAGCAGAGAAGAATCCGAAAATAGTGACGAAAATGTCGGAACAATTGGAAAAGATAGTAGACGGCCGTTATGGCTTGCCTTTGTAAAAGAATGCTTAGAGAGTAGCAGTGTAGACCGGTGTCTTGATTCTTTATGAGTCGGATGCCGGTCTTTTTTTTATTTTCTAGACCAAATGTATATCCAGACTGTTATTTCTTAAAAAAAGACAGAAGTTATGCTCGTGGTAGATTTAGGAAAGTGGATGAATAAAATCCTGATAGATTGGGGGATAGACCCGGAAGTTGCCGACCGTTTTGATGAAACTATTATTGCTATATTGATGATAGCGATTGCTGTCGGCTTGAATTATCTCTGCCAGGCGATTCTCATAGGAGGAATGAAACAGTATACCCGGCTAAAGCCGCATAAATGGAATACACTGCTGATGAAGCGTAAAGTGTTCCATCATCTGATTCATACTGTTCCGGCTTTTCTTGTCTATGCTCTTTTGCCAATGGCATTTGTTCGTGGAAAAGAGTTATTGCTGATTTCACAGAAAGCGTGTACCATTTATATAATCTTTTCACTATTGTTGGCTATCAATGGTATCCTGCTGATGATTATGGATATTTACGATGGTAAAGAATCTATGAAGAACCGGCCTATGAAAGGATTTATTCAAGTCTTGCAGGTCGTTCTTTTCTTTGTGGGCGGAATTGTCATCATCGCTATTATTGTAAATAAATCTCCCGCCAGTCTGTTTGCAGGATTGGGAGCGTCGGCAGCTATCCTGATGTTGGTATTCAAGGATACGATTTTGGGATTCGTGGCGGGCATACAGCTTTCCGCCAATGATATGGTACGTCCGGGCGACTGGGTTACGCTGCCTTCGGGGGAAGCCAATGGTACGGTGCAGGAAATTACGTTGAATACGGTTAAGATTCAGAATTTTGATAATACAATTTCTACGGTTCCGCCTTATACATTAGTGAGCACGCCATTTCAGAATTGGCGGGGAATGACGGAGTCGGGAGGACGGAGGGTCATGAAGAACATTACCTTAGATCTGACTACTTTACAGTTCTGTACACCGGAAATGCTGGACCGTTACCGGAAGGAGATTCCCTTGATGGCAGACTATCAGCCAGAAGAAGGGACGGTTCCGACCAATTCCCAAGTATATAGGGTATATATTGAACGCTATTTGTGCAGCTTGCCTGTAGTGAACCAAGATTTGGATTTGATTATCAGCCAAAAGAGGCTACGATGTACGGAGTGCCTATTCAGGTTTACTTCTTTTCCCGACATAAAATCTGGAAAGAGTACGAACGTATCCAATCGGATATCTTTGACCATTTGCTGGCAATGGTTCCCAAGTTTGACTTAAAGGTTTATCAGTATTCGGACTGAATGGAATACGTCACGTTAATGCCGTGGTCATGCCACGTTAGTGTCACGACTGTGCCACTCCGTTAGCACTGTTATGCCAATGCGATGTCACTATTGTGCCAACGTGGTGGCACTAAACTACTTCCTGTGGTTGTGTGAGCTTTGTCAGGGGAGTACTAGTTCGAAGTCTGTATAGATGGGAAGGTGGTCGCTGAACCCTCCTTGATATTTCATTCCTTTATAGGTGCGAAAAGGTTCTTTACCTCCATACTTTTTGTCGTCGGTCAACAAAAAAGGAAGTTGGCAGACTTTCGCTTTTTCCTCACGAGTGAAGAAATTACCGGAAGTGTTGAGCAATGTACCGGATACAATTAAATGGTCAAGCAATCCCCATTCCCCATGATATTTATATGAACCGAAGTTGGCAGTCTTTGCTTTTCGGGCAAGCAGATGATAGAGCTTTAACGGGGATAGGGATGAGGGTGAGGTAGCAGGATGGATTGCTATATCCAAACTATCGGAACGGATAGGAGGAGCTTCCGCTTCGAGTATTTTCCGAATTGATTTATTGTTGGGATAATCATTGAAGTCGCCCATGATGATGACTTGAGGATGGAGGCGGGTATGCAGGACGCTATCCACTTCTGTGCGTAAAATTTGAGCGGCATGGAGTCGATAAGGCTCGGATTCTTTTGCTCCGCCTGAGCGGCTTGGAAGATGGCAGACGAATACATCCAATGTATCTCCGGTCAGCAGCAGACCGTTGACGTGCAGCAAATCTCTTGTCGGGCGATGTTGCCTGAACACAGGAATGGAAATAGAGCGGGAGGATAAGAGTTTGAATAAATCCCGTTGGTAAATAAGAGCCACGTCGATACCTCTCAGATCAGGAGAGTCAGTCATTACATAACGATAATCGAGCTCTTGCAAAGGCGAACGGCGGGTGAGGTCACGGAGTACTGTGTCGTTCTCTACTTCGCAGAGACCTATGAGTGCTGGAGGATTCCATTCACCGATAGCAGTGATGACACGTGCGATATCACTCAGTTTCTTTTTATATTTGTTGTAATTCCAATGGCGCATGGCATTGGGAAGAAACTCGTAATCGTTCTTCAGACTGTCATGGCGGGTATCGAACAGGTTTTCTGTATTCCAGCAGGCAACACGGAACTGGATATTTTCTTGTGCCGGTACGCTCCATGAACAGATAACAAACAAGAGTATGGTAACAGCTACTCTTGTTTCACTGTTACCATACTTTAGTTGTCGCAGACTTATCCGTCTTTTATTTTTTAGCAGGGACATGTACCAGAATATCCAACAAATGTTTCCAGAACTTCTCTACGGTAGGGATAAGCATCCGTTCGTCCGGAGAGTGTACTCCCGTTAATGTCGGTCCGAAGGAAATCATGTCCAGTGTGGGATATTTATCGAGGAACAGGCCACATTCGAGTCCTGCGTGAATTGCTTTCACTTTGGCTTCTACACCGAACAGGCGTTTGTAAGATTCGGCTGCTACTTCGAGAATGGGTGAATGCGGATTGGGCTTCCATCCCGGATAACCTTCACCGAAAGTTGACTTCCGCTCCAGCCAGTCTGAACACGGCACGTACGGTATTTGCCATATCGTTGCGTGCGGACAATATAGAACTACGTTGGCTGGTTTCAATACGGATGATATGGTCGGGTTTCATCTTCACCGAAGCAAGGTTCGTGGATGTTTCTACCAGTCCCGGAATGTCCTGACTCATTGCATATACTCCGTGAGGGCAACGCATACAGTGCTTTCAACAGGCGGTCGGTGGTATCTTGGTCGATAGCTGTCTGGCGGGGAGTCTCTGATTCGAGAACCAATGTTCAAATCCGGTTCCAACGATGACAGCTCATCTTCCATTTCACTGGCGAAGATGTTCAGTTCGGTGGGTACGTCATGTTTTGCAGCTTCGGGATCTTCACAGATGGCATAAGCTTCACGAGGGATGGCATTGCGCAGATTTACCGTTGAATTTCAAAGGTACAAATCGTGGTTGTTGGCATCAGCGGGTAGAGGAAATGGTTCAAGTATTTTGTTGGCATTGCCTCGTCCCAGATGGATATCTCCTCCAGAGTGGCCTCCTTTCAGTCCTTTTACTTTACTTTGAAGAAGAAATATCCGGCAGGTACTTCGATTTCTTTATACGTAAATTCTGCTACTGGAGTCAATACCACCGGCACATCCGATAAAGATTTCCCCTTCATCCTCAGAGTCGAGATTCAAAAGGATATCTCCGCTCATAAAACCTTCTTTCAAGGGCAAATGCTCCGGTCAGTCCGGTTTCTTCATCTACGGTGAACAGACATTCCAGCGGTCCGTGTTCTATGCTGTCATCGGCAGGATAGCCAGCTCCGTAGCCACACCGATACCATTGTCAGCTCCCGAGTGTAGTTCCTTTGGCTTTCAGCCATTCACCGTCTATTTCTGTTTCGATTGGATCGGTGAGGAAGTCGTGTTGAACATCATTGTTTTTTCACATACCATGTCAATGTGCGATTGCAGACTACAGTTTCAGGTTTTCCTTTACCGGGAGTGGCAGGTTTTTAATCAGTACGTTGCCCGCTTCGTCCACTTTGGTTTCTAAATTATGTTTTCTCCGAACGCCTTTAAATAGGCAATCATTTCTCTTCCTTCTTTGAAGGACGGGGCACCTGGCAGATTTCATTGAAGAAGTGAAATACACCGGCCGGTTTCAGTTCTGAATTTTCCATTCTCTTTTCTTTTTATGGAATTAAGGAAAAATTCAAGTTTAACCCCTTATTGCTAAATATGGTTAATTTTTGATTTTGAACTCGTTTATCTTTTTATGGAACTCATATCTCATTACAAAAGTCTATATTTGCACCCACAAAATTAATAGAAATGCTCTATACAATACTGATAACTCTGTTAATAGTTGCTATTTGCCTTGGTTTATTAGGCATAAAAGTCTTTTTTACAAAGGGTGGAAAATTTCCCAACGGGCACGTCAGCGGCAATAAAGCGTTAAGGGAGAGAGGCATAAGTTGTGCACAGTCCCAAGACCGGGAAGCACAGAAGAAACGACGTTTTCTATTGATGAAATTGAAAAGCCTTAAACGATAGTATGAACTAAATTAATTAAAAACTATATTTTACAAGTATGAAGAGAATGAATTACCTCATTAACGGATTTGCTGCTCTTGCATTCCTCTTTCTTTTTTCACAATGCGCTGGTAAAGCTGATAATGCTGCTGCTCCTGCCGCTTCCGGAAATGCAAATGCCACTTCTGGTTTGAAAATCGCTTATGTAGAAGTAGATCTTTGTTGTCTCAAATATAATTTCTGCAAAGACCTGAATGTGACATGATGCAGCAAAGAGGAGAACAGCCGCATGGTGCTGAATCAGAAAGCAAATGAACTGCTTGTAAATCTCAACAGGAATTCCAGAAGAAATATGAAAGTAATGCTTTTATTTCTCCGGAAGGAGCACAGCAGGAATATGCACGCTTAGGTAAATTGGAACAGGATTTGCAGGCTCTGAGAACAAACTACAGAATGGCATCGAAGAGAATGCTAAAAACAGTCAGATTCTGCGTGACTCTATTAACGCATTTCTGAAAGAATATAATAAGCTTGATTTTCAGCAACACCGGTTTCGATAATCTGCTTTATGCTGATAGCGCGTTTAATATTACAGAAGAAATCGTAAACGGATTGAATGCCCGATATTCACCGGTAAAGAAATAGATCATTTTTTTATTGCATATTTTAATTTTTTGCCTGTCCGGTACTGTAAGTCCGGATGGTTTTTTGTGCGTGAAAACAAAGGAAACGGAATGGTCAGGGAGCTTCCGTTATATATTGTTTCATGCCTTCTGTGTAATAAGTCTCGAACTTTCCTTTTTCTCCACTATATATAAAGTAAGCATCAATCTTGGGATGCGCTTTACAGAAAGCCTCCGCTTCTTCAAGCCCCATCACCATAAATGAGGTAGCCAAAGCGTCGGCTGTCATACAATCTTCCGCTATCACAGTAGCGGACAGAATGTTATGCTGCACAGGATAGCCTTCTCGGATCAATGGTATGGGCATATTTCTTTCCGTCTTTGTAATAGAAGTTGCGGTAGTTTCCGGAAGTAGCCATACCGAGATCGGTTACTTTGAGTACCGTCTGTATATCTTGTTTTACAGAGAGAGAATCATCGATAGGCTTGTTGATTCCGATACGCCAACGGTCGTTTTTAGGATTGAATCCTTTTACCACCACTTCGCCACCTATATCTATCATATAGTTCTTGATTCCTTTTCTATCCAACAGACGGGCGACTACATCCACTGAGTATCCCTTAGCTACAGCACTACAACTCAACATAATACGCGGATCTTGTTTGATAATCTTTTCGTTCTCAAGTTTTACTTTGTCATATCCGGTGATTTGCAACAAACTATCTATCATTACGGAATCCGGGAAAGTGCCTTTCTTGAATCCGAATCCCCACGCATTGGCGAGCGGGGCTATCGTTATGTCAAAAGCTCCTTGGGTCTCGCGGGAGATCTCCATAGAACGGTTGAAGCATTTTTGGAAAAAAGTATCTGTCACTATTTCTTCGTTACGATTGACACGACTGATGACGGAACTGTCATTGAAGGGTGACAGTGACAAGTCGAATCGTTTTAACTCCGCTTCGATTTCCGGTTTAAGTCACCGTCATATTGATAAGTGATATTGTAAATGGTTCCGAACACCAGACCGGTAATACTGTTGTAGTTTGCTTGTTGATTGTGTCTGGCCAATATCCAGATAGTTGCCAGAATTAGGAAAGCCAGCCAAAAGGAAACTCTTTTTTGTCTTCATACGTTCTTCTATTTAATAAGAAAACTCTTTTTATTGGAAAAATAGATGCTCAATTAATATTTTAATTCCGATAATTACCAGAATGATACCTCCCCATAACTCAGCTTTTAACTTTCGGGCAAGGCCGCAGCCACACTGAATGCCGAAAATAAGCCCGATTAATGACAGGACGAATGAAACAAATCCTATGATGAGGATAGGAGAAAGGATATCACTGTAATCCTGAATACCTAAAAAGGCGAATGA
>VOFH01003894.1_pt1 | contig 28374 bp, 40 predicted proteins | sample 5384091 | NCBI WGS metagenome assembly VOFH01 (sample SAMN12384727, study PRJNA508395) | human gut metagenome | isolation source: healthy gut G | host: Homo sapiens
CAATGAGCACCCTTCAGGGGTGTTCTTTTTCTATACCTAATTTAAACAAATAAAACCCACCCTATCTTCCACAGTCAAACATGACTGTAGAAAATAGAGTGGGTCTAGGATGTTAAAGACTATTTGTCGTCTTTATGAAAGATATTTTTAACACCCCTTGATAGCTCCTTCGACAGCTTCTTTTGCATCTTCAGCAACTTCTTTTGCTTTTGAAGCAACTTTTTCAGCAGTGCCTTCAGCTTCTGTTTTTGTATCGCCGGTTAATTTACCAAGGCCTTCTTTAACAGAACCTTTTTGCTTGGTTCAATTTTTCTTCTAATGACATAGCGTCACCTCCATGAAGTTAGTAGTTTTTTCTCTGAATGCAATACTGTTGATTTAAAAAATAAAAAATATTTGTCTCAGATTAGAATGAGTATATTCTTTTTAAAATAGAAAGTCAAATTTTGCTACGGTATTCTAAAAGCAGGATCGATTTTTTGATCTGGGCAAATAATGACCGACTAATAAGTCACGATATTTCGTTTTTCCAGCAAAGATTTGAAATGAAAGAAGCAAAAACTTTTCTGTCTCCAATGAAATAAATGGTATAATGGTCGTGAATGGAGACATCGTAACGCTGTTTTTGAAAAGAGAAGATAAATATGAAAAGAATCCTCACAACCTCCCCTGTTATCAGCACTTTAGCTCTAATCTGTTTGTTGCTCGGTCTATTGACTTCCTTTTATGGGGATGCTATGTATGACTTATTAGCTTTTCATTCGAAGCCGGTGTATGGTTGGCAGTATGTCAGTGGGACCCTGATGCACGGTAGTAAAGGAGCCCCTATCTGGTTTTTATGGGTCCATTTGTTGTTAAATGGACTCATGATCCTTCCCTTCGGTGGACTGCTAGAAAGAAAAAGAGGCTCCATACAAGTCTTAATCGTTTTTGTGACGGCGACAGTCCTCTCTTCCATCGTTTTTCACTTTCTTAACCCAGGGGCAGGACATTCAGGCAACAGGGATCTCTGCTGTAGGATATGCCTTTGTGACCGGAGGGATTATGCTCCTGCCAAATGTGTGGAAAGAGTTCTCACGCACCGTAAAATGGTTTTATCTATTTTTAATTTTTCTATCTGGCCTCATGCTCTTACCAGTAATCACCGGATGGATCTCAACACTATTGCATCTTTCAGGGATTGTGAGTTATCTATTGGTCTTTATCGGAAGTAAAATCTTGAAGGGGGGAAGCTAACTATTAAGACGGCTCCTCAGTAAGGTTTTCATCTTTTTGTGCTTCCTTCTCTCCTCTACCTGGGCCGTATAATATTCTATATCAATGAAGAAATCACCTTTTGTCATTGTGCAAAGGGTGATTTTATAACGAAAAAAAGGAGACACAATGGGGTATATCTCTACTATTAAAACGGCTGTTCAGCTCTTTCCTTTCCTGGCATTTTTGCTGACCTTGCCCTACATGATTTTGAATTATCGAAAATATGGTTCGGTCAATAAATTGCTGGGTGCTGATTTTCTATTCTTTTATGCTTTACTTGATGACGGTCTATCTCTTGGTGATCTTGCCTCTGCCGGATCCAAGTAAGATTCATACTAGCTACTCGGAAATGGTCAATCTCCATCCCTTTGCTTTTGTAGTGGATTTTTTTCAAGGAGAGCCCCTTTGATTTAGCGCAGACTGGTACATGGATTCAAGCCCTTAAGCATCCAACTTTTATGTGCCTGCCTTTAATGTTCTGATGTTGATTCCTTTTTGGGATGTATCTACGCTATTATTTCAAGTGTGGTTTTAAGAAAACGATTCTCCTGACAGCCCTCTTTAGTCTCTTTTTGGAGCTGACCCAGTTATCAGGTCTCTATTTTTTATGTATCCGGGTCCTTACCGCCTAGCAGATGTCGATGATATTATTCAAAAATACCACCGGTGGTGGAGTGGGTTATCTGCTTGGTTGGTTCCTGGTTTGGTTATTGCCGACAAGAGACGAAATTGACGAACATTCTTTCCGAGTAGGAACCAGAGTATCTGGTTTCCGGATGGGTCTTGCCTTCTTGATCGACTTTGTGATGCTATCCTTGCTTTACGCGGTAATCGAGCGTTTAGAGACGATTCCTTATGTAGCGGTTTTGGCTGTTTATTTTGCCTTGATTCCTTTGTGGCGGGGCAAAACCTTGGGAATGGCTTTATTGAAATTCCGCTTGCATTTTGACAAGCAAAAATGGCTTCGGCACCATCTGGCGGGGAATCCTAGTAGTAGGTTATTTCTATCTGATTCCTCAAGGGTTGTTCTATTTGATTTCGCTTTTGAATAGCGATTTGACGGACAATTCCCTCTTAACCCTGTCCATGATTTTATTGCTCTTCTTTATGGTTTTATTGTACCTGATTCTCACTCTTGCCATCGTCTTGCTCAATCGTCGCTTTCCCTTTGACCGTCTAGCTGGGGCTGAGTATGAGAGTACGGTGCGCGTGAAGAAAGAGCTCTTAAAAGATGAAACTGAATCGTCAAAATAGAGAGAGTGGGACAGAAATCGGTAATTCGTTAGAATTCGATTTCGTCGCCTCACCTCCGCACAGTTGAGTAGGGCTGTAAAAGCTGATGAAATCAGCGTAGTAGAGCCCACTCAACCACTGCGTCTTGCTCGACAATCCAAAAAATAAAGAGGCTAGGACTTTTGTCCCAGCCTCTTTATTTTTTTATACACGTTTAATATATCCGAACGTTCCCAGTTGAGAAGGGCGATTTTAAGGGGAATGTGCTACAATGGAAGCAAATAGATAGAATGGAGCAGTGAAATGAAAGCAATTATTACAGTCGTTGGTAAAGACCAAAAAGGAATCGTAGCGGGTGTTGCAACGAAAGTGGCAGAATTAGGACTCAATATCGATGATATCTCTCAAACCGTATTGGATGAATACTTTACCATGATGGCGGTCGTATCGTCAGATGAGAAAAAAGATTTCACACAGCTCCGTTCAGAGTTGGAAGAATTCGGTCAGTCTCTTCATGTGAAAAATCAATATTCAAAGTGCAGCGATTTTTGATGCTATGTACAATTTGTAAGATAGGGGTTGAGAATTTATGGACATTAAACAGGTAACAGAAACCATTGCCATGATTGAGGAGCAGAACTTCGATGTTCGGACCATCACCATGGGGATTTCGCTTCTCGATTGTATTGATCCGGATATCGAAAAGGCAGCAGAAAAAGTCTACAATAAGATTGTGACAAAGGCCAAAGATTTGGTGGCTGTGGGAGATGAAATTGCTGCAGAACTTGGGATTCCTATTGTTAATAAACGGGTATCGGTGACTCCGATTTCTATTATCGGAGCTGCAACAATGCGACAGATTATGTACCCTTTGCCAAGGCACTAGATCGTGCGGCCAAAGAAGTTGGGGTCAACTTTATCGGTGGCTTCTCAGCCCTGGTTCAAAAAGGCTACCAAAAGGGGATGAAATCCTCATCAATTCCATTCCTCGCGCCCTTGCAGAGACGGATTTTGTCTGCTCTTCAGTCAATATCGGATCGACCAAGACGGGGATCAATATGACCGCTGTCCGAGATATGGGTCGTATCATTAAAGAAGCATCCCAAGCAGATCCAATGGGGCCTGGTAAGCTCGTGGTCTTTGCCAATGCAGTAGAAGATAATCCCTTTATGGCGGGTGCCTTCCATGGTGTCGGTGAAGCGGATGTTGTCATCAACGTTGGGGTTTCAGGACCTGGTGTCGTCCAACGGGCGATCGAAAAGTTCCAGGCGCTAGCTTTGATGTATTGGCTGAAACAGTCAAGAAGACAGCTTTCAAAATCACCCGTGTTGGGCAATTAGTGGGTCAAATGGCTAGTGAACGTCTCGGTGTTGAGTTTGGAATTGTTGACTTGTCCCTTGCTCCAACACCAGCTGTTGGGGACTCTGTAGCCCGTGTCCTTGAAGCGATGGGGCTTGAAGTGGTCGGAACCCACGGGACAACAGCAGCCCTAGCTCTGCTCAATGACCAAGTGAAAAAAGGTGGCATCATGGCTTGTAACCAAGTCGGTGGGTTGTCAGGTGCCTTCATTCCGGTCTCAGAAGATGAAGGGATGATTGCGGCGGTCCAATCAGGTCATATCAACCTGGAAAAATTGGAAGCCATGACAGCCATCTGCTCGGTTGGTCTGGATATGATTGCTATCCCAGCTGATACTCCAGATACAACCATTGCGGCCATGATCGCCGATGAAGCAGCTATCGGGGTCATTAACCAAAAGACAACAGCCGTTCGGATCATTCCTTATGGAGGAAGGCGATATGTTAGAGCTTGGTGGACTTCTTGGGTCTGCTCCGGTAATGAAGGTCAACAAGGCTTCGTCAGCTGATTTCATTGCCCGTGGTGGTCAAATTCCAGCTCCGGTTCATAGCTTTAAAAACTAAGAGAAATCTAGTATAATAGTAGAAAATAGAAAAGTCTGTGATGATGAAGCTCCAGACTTTATTCTTGCAAAAGGAGACAAGATGGCTAAAACAAGATTATTTGTGATTCGTCATGGGAGAACCATGTTTAATACCATTGGTCGTGCTCAAGGCTGGTCCGATACACCCTTGACAGCAGAAGGAGAACGAGGGATTCAGGCTCTAGGAATCGGCTTGCGTGAGTCCGGTTTGGAGTTTACTCGAGCTTATTCCAGTGATTCAGGTCGTGCCATTCAGACCATGGGGATCATTCTCGATGAATTGGGCTTGAAAGACCAGATTCCTTACTGCTTTGACAAACGGATCCGCGAGTGGTGTTTTGGTAGCTTTGATGGGGCCTACGGTGGGGAGCTCTTTCACGGTGTCGTGCCGCGCGTGCTAGATGTAGAAGACTATAAGACTTTGACCTTGGAAGACTTGGCCAATGGCATCTGCCAAGTGGACACAGCAAATTGGGCTGAACCATGGGAAGTTTTGAAAACCGAATCCTAGAAGGTTTTGAAGCCATTGCCAAAGAAGTAGAAGAAAATGGTGGAGGCAATGCCTTGGTGGTCAGCCATAGTTGGACCATTCAGACCTTAGTCTGCTTAATCGAAGGAAAACCAAATCTCAATCTGCCTCTTTCAAATGGTAGTGTTACCCTTGTAGAATATGAAGATGGAAAATTGACGGTTAAGGGGTTTGGAGATAGCAGTTACCGTGAGGTCGGTGAAAGCTTGCAAGAATCCTAGTCCGTCCTGAAAGGCTGACCCTTTGGTCATGGCCTTTTCTTTTTCTCAAAACTTGTAAGAGCTTTCCTACTTTTTCTTTTTGCAAAAAATGATATAATGAAAGAGATACATACGGAGGTAATACAATGACAAAAACCAGATTATATATTGCTCGTCATGGAAAAACCATGTTTAATACCATTGGACGGGCACAGGGCTGGTCAGACACTCCGCTGACAGAAGCAGGAGAACGTGGAATTCGAGAATTAGGACTTGGTCTCAAGGAAGCTGGGCTTTCTTTTGAAGAGGCTGTTTCGAGTGATTCTGGACGCACCATTCAAACTATGGGAATTATTCTTCAAGAACTTGGTCTGACAGGAAAAATCCCTTATCGTTATGATAAACGGATCCGTGAGTGGTGTTTTGGTAGTTTTGACGGTGCTTATGATGGCGATCTCTTTATGGGGGTTTTACCCCGTGTTTTTAAGGTCGATGATTTCCATCAGTTGAGCCTGATGGAGTTGGCAGAAGGAATCGTCGAAGTGGATACCACTGGTTGGGCTGAATCATGGGGAGCCTTGAGTAGTCGGATCAAAGAAGGTTTTGAAGCCATCGCAAAAGAGCTAGAAGCAGCTGGCGGTGGCAATGCTATTGTGGTCAGCCATGGCATGACCATTACGACCTTGATTTATCTCATCGATCCGAAGGCTGTCGAAGAATTGGTCTTGGACAACGGAAGTGTGACGGTTTTGGCCTATGAGGATGGTGCCTTTCATATTGAAAAGATTGGGGATATGTCCTATCGTAAGGTTGGAGCAAAACTCTTAGAGGATGGCCATGACAAATAAGTATAGACGCGCAAGAAAAAACGTAAGAAATGGTGGCCTTACCTATTGAGTTTCTTTCTTCTTGTGGTCCTTGGATCGGGAATTGGTGTTTACTTAGCGAAACCAAGCTTGTTTTCAGGGCTTCAGTTTTGGAAGGCAAAAAAACAGCTGTAACGACTCCCTCTTCTTCTAAGAAAAAGAAAGAAAAATCAGATTTACCAGCTGTTTCGACAAAAGACTGGCAGTTGATCTTGGTCAATCGTGACAATGTGAAGCCTGAGCTGAACCCACAATTGACAGATGTGGATGCTATCAAAGTGGATAGTCGGATTGTAGAACCAACTCGTCAATTTTTAGAAGCGGCTCGAAAAATTGCCCCAGAAGAAACCTTGATATCAGGTTATCGAAGCGTGGCGGAACAAACAGAGCTCTATAATGAGCGTGTTGCGCAACTAGAGGCCAGTGGTCTTTCGCACGAAGAAGCTGAAAAGCAGGTGCAGACCCAGGTACAGGTCCCTGGTGCTAGTGAACACCAGACGGGGCTTGCGATTGATATGAGTGTCGAAGCTGGTCAAAGTGATGAGTTGGGCTTGCGGCTGGCTGCCATCGCACCGCAATATGGCTTTGTCCTTCGCTACCCAGATGGGAAGAGCAACATCACGGGTGTGAATTTTGAGAATTGGCATTTCCGTTATGTTGGCGTAGAAAACGCTCAGTATATGGCCAACCATCAGCTAGTATTGGAAGAATATATTCAACTATTGAAAAAAGCTGGCAAATAAGAGGAGATTCACTTCTCTAGGTCTTAAGAATGATTTTAGCACTCTTGAAAAAAGAGTGCTAATTTTGGTTTTTTCTCTTGACTTTCTTTTGGATGGGTGTATAATAGAATCATGGTTTAGCACTTGAGTGTTTAGAGTGCTAAAAATGAAAGAGAGGTGAGGTCATGGTTACAGAACGTCAAAATGAGATTCTCAATCTTGTCGTTGATATCTTTACCAAGACCCACGAACCAGTCGGTTCAAAAGCGCTACAAGATGTGATTCAATCCAGTAGCGCGACCATTCGAAACGACATGGCTGCCCTCGAAAACAAGGCTTACTAGAAAAGGCCCACACTTCGAGTGGCCGAATGCCTAGTCGAGCTGGTTTTCAATATTTTGTTCAGAACTCGCTTGATCTAGAGTTGATTGATGAACAAGATGTCTACCAGGTGGTGAAAGCCTTTGATTTCGAAGCCTTTAAGTTAGACGATATCTTGGATGCTACGGCCAAGTTACTAGCCCAGATGACGGGTTACACTGCAGTGATTCAGGATGTTGAACCGACACGTCAGCGCTTGACTGGTTTTGAGATTGTTCCATTATCCAACCACGATGCCTTGGCGGTTCTGACCTTGGATGAATCAAAGCCTGTCACCGTCCAGTTTGCCATTCCAAAGAATTTCTTAACCAGTGACTTGGAAATTTTCCACCAGCTGGTTCAAGAGCGCTTCATTGGAAATACTGTCTTAGATATCCACTACCGCTTGCGGACAGAGATTCCACAGATAGTACAGCGCTATTTTAAGACGACAGACAATGTCTTGGATCTCTTTGATTACGTCTTCTCGCAACTGTTTCAAGAACTGGTCTTTGTAGAAGGAAAGGTTTCATCCTTAACTTACGCCGATCTTCAGACCTATCAGTTCTTAGATAACCCCCAACATGTAGCCTTGGAGTTGCGAGGGGGAATGCCAGAAGACCAAATGACCCAGATCCTGGTTGCAGAATCCCAAGAGAAGGCCTTGAAAAATGTGACGGTGATTAGTCACAAGTTCCTGGTTCCTTATCGTGGGATGGCCCTCATGCATGTGATCGGTCCCGTAGAGATGGATTACAGGCGTGTGATTAGCCTGGTCAATGTCATCGGCCGGGTACTGGTTATGAAGTTGACGGATTACTACCGTTACCTCAACAGCAACCATTATGAAGTAAATTAAGACCAAATGAAAGGGGTGTATGCCTTGACAGAAGATATCAAAAAGAAGACGTGAAAGAAGAGGAAGTTGTGGAAACAACTGAAGAAGTTGTAGAGGAAAGCAACCAACTTTCTGAATTAGAAGAAGCACAAGCGCGTGCCGAGGAATTTGAAAACAAATACCTTCGTGCTCATGCAGAAATGCAAAACATTCAGCGCCGTGCCAATGAAGAACGTCAACAATTACAAAAATACCGTAGCCAAGATTTGGCAAAAGCGATCTTACCATCACTGGACAACCTCGAACGTGCCCTTGCCGTCGAAGGGTTGACAGATGATGTGAAGAAGGGCTTGGAAATGGTCCAAGAAAGTTTGGTACATGCTCTAAAAGAAGAAGGGATTGAAGAGATTCCAGCAGATGGAGCCTTTGACCATAACTACCACATGGCCATCCAAACCTTACCTGCAGATGACGAACATCCAGCAGACACCATCGCACAAGTCTTTCAAAAAGGCTACAAACTCCATGACCGCATCCTACGCCCAGCTATGGTAGTAGTGTTCAACTAGGCGAGAACTTGAAAAACCTTGTCCGAAACGACACTAAACTATGAAAGAAAGATTAAGCAAGCCGGGGAAATTTTTTTGGAAGTAGGTTTGCAATAGTGAGCGAAGCGAACCAAAGGCGATGTCTTCGCCGTGGCCCCTTTGAGACCACAAAAGTTTTAAGATTGAAAATCAAATCAAAAAGAAGAAAAAAAAATTAAATTAAAAAAGAGGAAAAACATATGTCTAAAATTATCGGTATTGACTTAGGTACAACAAACTCAGCAGTAGCAGTTCTTGAAGGAACTGAATCAAAATCATCGCAAACCCAGAAGGAAACCGCACAACTCCATCTGTTGTGTCATTCAAAAACGGTGAAATCATCGTTGGTGATGCTGCAAAACGTCAAGCAGTCACAAATCCAGATACAGTCATCTCTATCAAATCTAAGATGGGAACTTCTGAAAAAGTTTCTGCTAACGGCAAAGAATACACACCACAAGAAATCTCAGCTATGATTCTTCAATACTTGAAAGGTTACGCTGAAGATTACCTTGGTGAAAAAGTAACCCAGGCCGTTATCACCGTTCCGGCTTACTTCAACGATGCTCAACGTCAAGCAACTAAAGACGCTGGTAAAATCGCTGGTCTTGAAGTAGAACGTATCGTCAACGAACCGACGGCAGCAGCCCTTGCTTATGGTTTGGATAAGACTGATAAAGAAGAAAAAAATCTTGGTATTCGACCTTGGTGGTGGTACATTCGACGTATCTATCCTCGAACTCGGTGATGGTGTCTTCGATGTATTGGCAACTGCAGGGGATAACAAACTCGGTGGTGACGACTTTGACCAAAAAAATCATCGACCACATGGTTGAAGAATTCAAGAAAGAAAATGGTATCGACTTGTCAACAGACAAGATGGCTCTTCAACGTTTGAAAGATGCAGCTGAAAAAGCGAAGAAAGACCTTTCTGGTGTCACTTCAACTCAAATCAGCTTGCCATTCATCACTGCAGGAGCTGCTGGACCTGTTCACTTGGAAATGACCTTGACTCGTGCGAAATTCGACGATTTGACTCGTGACCTTGTAGAACGTACGAAAACTCCAGTTCGTCAAGCCCTTTCAGATGCAGGTTTGAGCTTGTCAGAAATCGATGAAGTCATCCTTGTTGGTGGTTCAACTCGTATCCCTGCCGTTGTAGAAGCAGTTAAGGCTGAAACTGGTAAAGAACCAAATAAATCAGTAAACCCTGATGAAGTTGTGGCTATGGGTGCTGCCATCCAAGGTGGTGTGATCACTGGTGATGTGAAAGACGTTGTCCTTCTTGACGTAACACCATTGTCACTTGGTATCGAAACAATGGGTGGAGTCTTCACAAAACTCATCGACCGCAACACAACAATTCCAACATCTAAATCACAAGTCTTCTCAACTGCAGCAGACAACCAACCAGCCGTTGATATCCACGTTCTTCAAGGGGAACGCCCAATGGCAGCAGATAACAAGACTCTTGGACGTTTCCAATTGACTGATATCCCAGCTGCACCTCGTGGTATCCCACAAATCGAAGTAACATTCGACATCGACAAGAACGGTATCGTGTCTGTTAAAGCCAAAGACCTTGGAACTCAAAAAGAACAAACTATTGTGATCCAATCTAACTCAGGTTTGACAGACGAAGAAATCGACCGCATGATGAAAGATGCAGAAGCAAACGCTGAAGCAGATAAGAAACGCAAAGAAGAAGTAGATCTTCGTAATGAAGTTGACCAAGCTATCTTTGCGACGGAAAAGACTATCAAGGAAACGGAAGGTAAAGGCTTCGACGCAGAACGTGACGCAGCTCAAGCAGGACTTGATGATCTTAAGAAAGCTCAAGAATCAGGTAACCTTGAAGAAATGAAAGCAAAACTTGAAGCTTTGAACGAAAAAGCACAAGCATTGGCTGTTAAACTCTACGAACAAGCTGCAGCAGCGCAACAAGCTCAAGCAGGAGCAGAAGGCGCACAAGCAACAGGAAATGCAGGCGATGACGTCGTAGACGGAGAGTTTACGGAAAAATAAGATGCAAAGCCCGTTAAAACCTCACAGTGAAAATAGGAAATCTGACGCAGAAACTTTAGTTTCTAGGAAGATTTATCTTTTTCACCAAGACAATGGTTAGGGCGTGCTCAATTCAGCTTAACAACTAAATGATAAAAAGAAATCCAGAGGTTGCAGCCCAGCCTCTGTTTTTCGGTAGAATAGAGGATGCTGCCTATGAAAAAAGTACTTTGTATCATTTATCCTAATTTTTCTCTTTATGAGATAACTGCTTTAACGAGTACTTTAGCTCTGTCTTTTGATGTTACGATTGATTATGCTGCTTCAGATCATTCGATGGTGGTCTCTGAGGATGGCTTGCCTTGTCAACCAACGAAAACACTAGATCAAATCCGTATAGAAGAGTATTCTTGCGTGATTTTGCCAGGAATGGTCAATATAGGACCTGCCCTACAGGATGAGAAATTGATTTCGTTCTTGAGGAATCTTGGTGAGCAAGATATCCTAATTGCAGCCATTTCTTCAGCGCCCTTTCTTTTATTAGCGAAAGCTGGCTTGTTGAATGCCACGAAATTTACTGGTGGGATTTGGCAAAACTTCTTTGACTATTTTGAATTTCTTCCACGTGAGAATTTTCAACTCAAACTGGTTGTGCAAGATAAACAGATCATTACGGCTATCGGTTTTGCCCATCAAGAGTTTGCAAGAAAAGTGATTCTAAGTTTAGGGTTGGCAGAGAATACGGACAACTATTTTAAAGAACAAAACGACTACTCAGAAGAGGATTTGATATTTACTTTATCGGACAAAGAGTTTGATCAAGTGAAGCGAAGTATAGAAAATGCCCTCTAAAAATTTATATGAAAATTATAGAAAGGAACAAAGAGTGTTCTCAACTGAACACGGGTTCCAAAGTTTCGGACGGTGCCAAAAGATCTAAATCGTGGTTTTTCACAGGATCGGAACAAAAAGCGTTCCGTCGGAAAGCTTGGAAATTAGATAAACCGCCTAGAAATGGATTTCTTGTCCGTTTTAAATTTCAGTCGCTTTTGTTATCTTAGTATCTTGAATTATGAACAATACTGAATTTTATGACCGTTTGGGCGTTTCAAAGAATGCATCTCAAGATGAGATCAAGAAAGCCTATCGGAAATTATCTAAAAATATCACCCAGATATCAACAAGGAGCCTGGTGCTGAGGAAAAGTACAAGGAAGTTCAAGAAGCTTATGAGACTTTGAGTGATGAGCAAAAACGAGCAGCCTACGACCAATATGGTGCTGCAGGTGCCAACGGTGACTTCGGTGGTGGTGCTGGTGGTTTCGGTGGCTTTGACGGAGCTGGCTTCGGTGGTTTTGAAGATATCTTCTCTAGCTTCTTTGGTGGTGGTGCAAGTCGTAATCCAAATGCACCTCGTCAAGGGGATGACCTCCAATACCGCGTCAATCTCAAGTTTGAAGAAGCGATTTTGGTGCGGAAAAAGAAGTCAAGTACCATCGGGAAGCTAGCTGCCATACCTGTCATGGTTCTGGAGCTAAGCTAGGGACTAGTCCGGTGACCTGTGGACGCTGTCATGGTTCTGGAGTCATCAATGTGGATACGCAAACCCCTCTTGGTATGATGCGCCGTCAAGTGACCTGTGATGTCTGTCATGGTCGTGGCCAAGAAATCAAAGATCCATGTACGACTTGTCGTGGAACAGGTCATGAAAAACAAGCTCATAGCGTGAACGTCAAGATTCCTGCAGGAGTTGAAACAGGTCAACAAATCCGCTTAGCTGGTCAAGGAGAAGCTGGCTTTAACGGTGGACCTTATGGTGACTTGTATGTCGTTGTCAATGTTGAGCCGAGCGATCGATTCGAACGAGATGGCTCAACCATCTACTACAAGTTAGACTTGAACTTTGTCCAAGCAGCTCTTGGAGATACGGTCCATGTGCCAACTGTTCACGGAGATGTCGATTTGGTCATTCCTGAAGGAACCCAAACTGGTAAGAAATTCCGCCTCCGTGGAAAAGGGGCTCCAAGCTTACGTGGTGGTGCTATGGGAGATCAATATGTATCTGTCAATGTCGTCACCCCAACTGGTTTAAATGACAAGCAAAAGAAGCCCTTCAAGCCTTTGCAGAAGCAAGTGATTTGAAGGTCAACCCAAAAAAAAGGGTTCTTTGACAAGGTCAAAGATGCTTTAGATGATTTATAAGAATGAACGAGTTTCCTTTTGAGTAAGGAGCTCGTTTTATTTTGGATCGAATCCAAGAACTTCCTCTCCTAATTAAAGAATAATGAAGACCGTCATTGAATTTATTAAGATATCGTGGTAAATTTGAGAAAACGATTACAAAGACAATTTAGGAGGTCCTGATGAAATCACATCAACCACGTTATGCGATTCGCAAGTATGCAGTAGGAGCTGCTTCGGTGCTCATAGGATTTTTTGCTGGTACTCATGTTGTAGCTGCAGATACGCCGATGACTACTGAAAGTCCTGCAACGACAGTTCCAACTAAGCCAAGCGAGGGTGAGTCAACGATTTCTCTTAATGAGGAAGCTTCTCAGCCAACAGTAGAAAAACCAACGGCTCCTGCCCCAATCGTCGATCAAAGTCAACCGACACTGCCTGATCGTGAATTGCGGGTATCAGATCTTGACCGTTTGATTCGCGAAGAAGCAAGTTCTGTCGCAGAGTCGGATGTGGCAGCTCAACCAGCGACAGCAGCGACGGAAACGCCTGCTAAAGATCCTGATCAGGAAGAAAAATTAGCCAAGAAAAAGATTGTATCGATTGATGCCGGTCGCAAGTACTTCTCACCAGACCAAATCAAGGAAATCATTGATGAAGCAAGTAAGACGGGTTATACAGACTTGCATCTTCTAGTTGGAAATGACGGCTTACGCTTTGTTTTGGATGACATGTCCTTGAAAGTGGGAGATGCTTCTTATTCTAGCCAAGCCGTGACGGATGCGGTTGAAAAAGGGACGAAGGCTTATTACGATGATCCGAACGGGACAGCCTTGACCCAGGCTCAAATGGATGATATTTTGGCCTACGCCAAATCGAAGAAAGTAGGTGTCATCCCAACCATTAATAGTCCAGGTCACATGGATGCGATTCTGACAGCCATGGAACAATTGGGCATCGAAAACCCTCACTTTAATTATTTTGGTACAAAGAAATCAGCTCGGACAGTTGATTTGGACAACCAAAAAGCCATCGACTTCACCAAAGCCCTGGTAGACAAGTATGCAGCTTATTTCAGTGGCAAGACCGACATCTTTCAACATCGGTTTGGATGAGTATGCCAATGATGCCACAGATGCCCATGGTTGGCAGGTTCTCCAAGCCAGCAAGCAGTGGCCAGGTGAAGGCTATCCAGAAAAGGCTATGAAAAAATTCATCCAATATGCTAATGATCTAGCAGCTATTGTGAAAAAAAACACAAGATGAAACCAATGGCCTTTAATGACGGAATCTACTACAATGGCGATACTTCCTATGGCACTTTTGACAAGGATATCATTGTCTCCTACTGGACAGGTGGCTGGAACGGCTATGATGTCGCTTCTTCAAAACTCTTGTCTGAACTAGGTCATCAGATTCTTAATACCAATGATGCTTGGTATTATGTGCTTGACAGGACAAGGCTGGATCTGGTTGGTACAACCTTGATCAAGGTCTCGAAGGAATTTCAAGTCAGCGATTGATGTCGTTCAAAAAAATGATGGGTCTAAGGTGCCCTTCATCGGTGGGATGGTAGCTGCCTGGGCAGATACACCATCCGCAACCTACAAAAAGACCTTCTCTTTAAGCTCATGCATGCCTTCGCGGACAAGAATGCGGACTACTTTGTTGCAGATCTTGAAGTCGTCGGAAAAGCTCTTTCAGAAGCTCCAACTGATTTGGATCACTATACACCGGAATCTCTAGTAGCCTTTACGGCAGCCAAAAAGCTTTAGAAGGGGTAGGAGCAGACACGACTCGAGCAGAGGCCAAAACCTTTGATCGATCATCTTAAAGCAGCTCAAGATGCTTTGGTGTATACAGAAAGCTACGCGAAAGAAGTTGCTGCAAAAGAAGCAGCAGAAAAACTCGCCATGAAGAAGGTCATCTCGATTGATGCAGGGCGCAAATACTTCTCGCTGGATCAGTTGAAACGGATCGTCGATAAGGCCAGTGAGCTGGGGTATTCTGACTTGCACCTCCTGGTCGGAAACGATGGTATGCGCTTCGTCCTCGATGATATGACGGTGGAAGCCAATGGCAAAACCTATGCCAGTGATGATGTGAAAAAGGCCATTTTAGAAGGCACCAAGGCCTATTACGATGATCCAAATGGTCAAGCCTTGACTCAAGCAGAAATGGATGAACTCCATGCTTATGCTACTGCGAAAGGAATCGGCTTAATTGCAGCAGTCAATAGTCCTGGACACATGGATGCCTTGTTGGTGGCCATGGAAAAATTGGGCATTGAAAATCCACAAGCCAGCTTTGATACGGTTTCAAAAACAACCATGGATTTGACCAATGAAGCAGCAGTCAACTTTACCAAAGCCTTGATTGGCAAGTACATGGACTACTTCAAAGACAAGTCTAAGATCTTTAACTACGGAACAGATGAATATGCCAATGATGCGACCAACGCCCAAGGCTGGTACTACCTCAAATGGTATGACCTCTATGGTAAATTTGCAGAGTATTCCAATAGTCTTGCAGCCATGGCGCGTGAAAAGGCTTGCAGCCAATGGCCTTTAACGATGGCTTCTATTATGGAGATGAAGATGATGTCGCCTTTGACAAGGACGTCTTGATTTCCTACTGGTCTAAAGGATGGTGGGGCTATAACCTCGCATCTCCACAGTATTTGGCAGATAAGGGTTATAAATTCCTTAATACCAACGGAGACTGGTACTATGTTTTGGGAAGAACACCTGAAACGGGTGGTGGTTATATTGAAAAAGCGATTGCCAATGCAGCTGCTACTCCCATTTAGACAACTCCCAAGTACAACATATCCTGAAACATCTTTGCCGATGGTCGGTAGCATGGTAGCTGTTTGGTGTGATACCCCAAGTGAAGAATACATCGAAAAAAATGTCTTTGATCTCATGGAAGCTTTTGCCAACCATAACAAGGACTATTTCAAGGCGGACTTCACTGCTCTTAGAAAAGCAGTTGCTACGGTGCCAACAGATCTAGACATTTACACACCAGAATCGCGCGCAGCCCTTGCGAAAGTCTTAGATAGCTTGAATTGGAATGTGAGCCGTGCTCATCAAGATCAGGTGGATCAAGAAGTGGCTGCTCTGACCCAAGCCCTTGCGGGGCTCAAGCCAATCACGCAAGTAGGTAGCTTGGCTGAAAATGACGTCAAAGCCCTAGTGGAAGACAAACCAAGTCTTGAAATCGTAGAAAAAGAACTTGATTTTGACCTTGTGGAAAGGACTAATCCAGATCTCGCTAAAGGAGAACGCAAAGTGATCCAGGCTGGAGTTAAAGGGCAAGGCCTTGAGTATGTAGAGGTTTCGACGCTTGATCAAAGTCGAAAAGTGATCGCTACAGAAGTTGCAACAGAGCCGGTTGCAGAAATTGTTGAAGTCGGTACCAAAGAAGTCGTGATCCCAACAAGCCCTTCAGTAGAAGCACCAGTGAAGTCAGACGTGCTTGTAAACAAAATGGTTCCAGATCCTTCAACACCTCAAGTGATCTCGAAAGATCAACCAGTTGCACCAGGAAATACCCCAACGCCAATTCCAGCAGCTATGGAAAAAGAGGTTCGTTCAGAAGCAGTATCTTCTAACAAGCAACTCCCAGAAACAGGAGTGGAATCTGCACTTGGACTCGCTTTACTAGGAGCGATCTTAGGAGCAGCAGGAATGGACTTGAAAAATAAAAAAAGAGACTAAGACCTAGTAGATTTGTAACAGGTCGAAGTTAGGAGAGTGGGACAGAAATCGGTAATTCGTTAGAATTCGATTTCGTCGTCCCACCTCCGCACAGTTGAAATAGGGCTGTAAAAGCTGATGAAATCAGCGTAGTAGAGCCCACTCAACCACTGCGTCTTGCTCGACAATCAAAAAACAATTGAGAGGCTAGGACTTTTGTCCCAGCCTCATTTTTTTGCTGTAAAACTGTACCCGGACAGTTTGATTTTTTTCACTCTTGTAACCCCTTCTATATCCTGCTAAAATAAAACCATGACACGATACAAAGCAACCATTTCATATGACGGGACCTTGTTTGCAGGGTTTCAACGCCAACCGCATGCCCGTAGTGTGCAGGAGGAAATCGAGAAGACCTTGACGCGCCTCAATCAAGGAACCCCTGTTACCGTTCATGGAGCGGGGCGAACGGATTCCGGTGTCCATGCTCTTGGGCAGGTGATTCATTTTGATCTCCCCAAGCGCGGGACGAGGAGAAGCTCCGCTTTGCCCTCGATACCCAAACCCCAGAGGATATTGATTTCATCCGAGTAGAGCAAGTAGCAGATGATTTTCACTCACGCTACAAGAAACACAGCAAAACCTATGAATTCATCGTGGATTATGGTCGTCCCAAGAACCCCATGATGCGCCACTATGCCACCCACTATCCTTATCCTTTGGATGTGGAAAAGATGCAAGCAGCCATCCAAAAGTTGGAGGGAACCCATGATTTCACCGGTTTCACAGCTTCAGGAACCAGTGTGGAAGACAAGGTTCGTACGATTACAGAGGCTCGCTTGGTCGAGGATGCGGAAATCATCGCCTTGTCTTTACCTTTTCGGGCAATGGCTTTCTCTACAAGCAAATCCGCAATATGGTGGGAACTTTGTTGAAGATCGGAAATGATCGGATGCCGATCGAGCAGATCGATCTGATTTTAGAAAAGAAAGACCGCAATCTAGCAGGCCTACAGCAGCGCCAAATGGCTTATATTTAAAGGAGATCCGTTATGAGTAATGAATTGATTCTAGCTATTTCAGGAAATGATATTTTTAGTGGGGGAGGTCTTCACGCAGACCTTGCAACTTATACGACTAATAAACAGCATGGCTTTGTAGCGGTGACTTGTTTGACCGCTATGACGGAGCACGGTTTTGAAGTGATTCCGGTGGATCCGACGACCTTTGCTCAACAGCTCAACTCTCTCAAGGATGTTCCTTTTTCTGCTATTAAACTCGGCCTTTTGCCAAATGTTGAAGTGGCAGACTTGGCTTTGGACTATGTCAAAGCCCATGCGGAGATTCCTGTGGTACTAGATCCTGTTTTGGTCTGCAAGGAAAGCCATGATGTGGAAGTTTCAGCTCTTCGAGACGAATTGATCAAGTTCTTCCCTTATGTGACTATCATTACGCCAAACTTACCAGAAGCTGAGATCTTGACCCAAAGCAAGATTCAATCGCTCGACGATATGAAGAAGGAGGCAGCACGCAAGCTCCACGAATTAGGAGCAGCGAATGTCGTGGTCAAAGGGGCAATCGTCTCAATAAAGAAAAGGCCATCGATGTCTTTTATGATGGTACAGACTTCACCGTCATTGAAGAGCCGGTCTTAGAAAAGAACAATACAGGAGCAGGTTGTACCTTTGCGTCTAGCATTTCCAGCCAGTTGGTAAAAGGGAAATCACCACTTGAAGCTGTTAAAGCCTCTAAAGACTTTGTTTTCCAAGCGATTCAACATTCAGACCAGTATGGAGTAGTACAGTATGACATCTAATCGAACTCAACTCATTGCCCGCCTCTCTATTTTGACAGCCTTGACAGTTGTACTTGGCTACTATACCAAACTTCCAACTCCGACAGGGATCGTCACCCTACTAGATCTTGGTGCCTATTTCACAGCCTTCTATTTTGGACGCAAGGAAGGTGCTATTGTAGGTGGTGTCGGAGCCTTCTTATTGGATCTGATTTCAGGCTATCCTCAGTGGATGTTCTTTAGCCTCCTCTTTCACGGGGGGGACAAGGTTATTTGCTGGCTTCAAGGGCAAAAGCTCGTTACCTAGGCTTGCTCCTTGCGACAGTTGTGATGGTAGGCGGTTACGCACTAGCTTCTGCCCTCTTTTTAGGCAATGGTTGGGGTGCTGCTATCTCGACATTCCGAATAACCTCGCTCAGAATTTTGTTGGAATGGCCTTAGGCTATGTGGTCTATTATGCATTTCAAAAGAAAGGAAGCTAATTCATGGATCTGGAGCAACTGAAGAAGGATACAAAAGAAATCTTGGTAGATGTCTTGGAAAAAAGCCGTCTCCACCAAGGACAGATCCTAGTACTCAGGATGTCTTCAAAGCGAAGTTGCAGGAGGGCAAATTGGACAAGCCTCCAACATCGACCTTGCTGAAGCTATTGTCCAGACCTTGCTAGATGAGTTGAATCCAAGAGGGATTTATCTGGCGGTACAAGGATGTGAGCATCTCAATCGCGCCTTGGTGGTTGAAAGAGAATTGGCAGATAAAAAGGAGCTAGAAATCGTCAATGTCCTTCCGAGTCTCCATGCAGGAGGTGCTGGACAACTCGCAGCTTTCAAGTATTTTAAGGATCCTGTTGAAGTGGAATTCATCACAGCTCAAGCGGGGTTAGACATCGGAGATACCTCAGTAGGGATGCATGTCAAACACGTGCAAGTTCCAATTCGCCCTATCTTGCGTGAACTAGGTGGAGCCCATGTCACAGCCCTCGCCAGTCGGCCAAAATTGATCGGTGGCGCCCGTGCTCTCTACCTCGATGATCCCATCCGAAAATCATAATCAGAACTAGCTTTTAAGGGCTAGTTTTTTTGGATGAAAAGAGAGGCAAAAACGTTTTAAAACTTGCAATTTCAAAGTTTTGTGGTAAAATTATAAGGAATGACTATATTATTTTAAGGAGAGACAGAATGTCTGTATCATTTGAAAACAAAGAAACTAACCACGGTGTATTGACTTTCACAATCAGCCAAGAGCAAATCAAACCTGCTTTGGACCGTGTGTTTGAGTCTGTTAAGAAAACCTTGAACGTACCTGGATTCCGTAAAGGTCATATTCCACGTCCAATCTTCAACCAACGTTTTGGTGAAGAAGCTCTTTACCAAGATGCTTTGAACGATCTTCTTCCAGCAGCATATGAAGCAGCTGTTAAAGAAGCTGGAATCGAAGTTGTAGCACAACCAACTTTCGATGTTGTATCTATGGAAAAAGGTCAAGACTGGACATTGACAGCAGCTGTTGTAACAAAACCTGAAGTAAAATTGGGTGCTTACAAAGACCTTGAAGTATCAGTAGAAGTTTCTAAAGAAGTAACAGACGCTGATGTGGATGCTCGTATCGAACGCGAACGCAACAACTTGGCTGAATTGGTTGTTAAAGAAAGGTGCTGCAGCAGAAGGTGACACAGTTGTAATCGACTTCGTAGGTTCTATCGACGATGGTGTCGAATTCGACGGTGGTAAAGGTGACAACTTCTCACTTGGACTTGGTTCAGGTCAATTCATCCCAGGTTTCGAAGACCAATTGGTTGGACACTCTGCTGGTGAAACAGTTGACGTCATCGTAACTTTCCCAGAAGACTACCAAGCAGCTGACCTTGCAGGTAAAGAAGCGAAATTCGTGACAACTATCCACGAAGTGAAAGCAAAAGAAGTACCAGCTCTTGACGATGAATTGGCAAAAGACATCGATGAAGAAGTTGAAACTCTTGCTGAATTGAAAGAAAAATACCGCAAAGAATTGGCAGAAGCAAAAAGAAGAAGCATACAACGATGCAGTAGAAGCAGCAGCGATCGATCTTGCAGTTGAAAATGCTGAAATCGTTGACCTTCCAGAAGAAATGATCCACGAAGAAGTACACCGTTCAATCAACGAATTCCTTGAAATATGCAACGTCAAGGAATCTCACCTGAAATGTACTTCCAAATCACTGGAACAACTCAAGATGATCTTCACAAACAATATGAAGCAGAAGCAGAAAGCCGCACGAAGACAAACCTTGTGGTTGAAGCAGTAGCCAAAGCAGAAGGCTTCGAAGCAACTGAAGAAGAAATCAATGCTGAAATCGAACAATTGGCAGCAGATTACAACATGCCAGTTGAACAAGTTCGCAACCTTCTTTCACCAGAAATGTTGAAACATGACATCACAGTGAAGAAAGCCGTGAACGTGATCACAAGCACAGCAAAAGTAAAATAATTGAGAATAAAAAAGAAGAGCCATGAGGCTCTTCTTTTTTCTGATTTCATGGAGAATCCTGGAATTTTCCTTTGACGAAAGGGGAAATTTATCGTACAATAGAGTGTAACGATAAAATGCGTGATAGATTTAGTGACGAGAAGTTTTCAATCTATCATCGAGGATAGGATGAGGTTTAAGACCGGATCCTTCTCCATTTAGGAAATGAAACATAAGGAGATTTACCTTGGAATTAGAAGTATTTGCTGGACAAGAAAAAGTGAACTTTCTATGATTGAAGTGGCGCGTGCGATTTTGGAATTACGCGGACGTGACCATGAAATGTACTTTAGCGATCTTGTAAATGAAATTCAAAATTACCTTGAAAAATCAAACAGCGAGATCCGTGAAGCTCTTCCATTGTTCTACACAGAATTGAATGTCGATGGAAGCTTTATCCCACTTGGAGATAACAAATGGGGTCTTCGTTCATGGTATGCCATCGATGAAGTTGACGAGGAAATTATCGCTCTTGAAGAAACAGACGAAGATGAAACTCCTAAGAAACGGAAGAAAAACGTGTCAATGCCTTCATGGATGGAGACGAAGATGCGATCGACTACAACGACGACGATCCAGAAGACGAAGAAGTTTACGAAGCAGATCCAGCTCTTTCATATGATGAAGAAAATCCAGATGATGAAAAAGAGTGAAGTCGAAGCTTACGATGCTGAAATCAATGAAATCGTACCAGATGATTTGGGTGAAGAAGTTGAATTGAGCGAAGAAGACGACGAAGAAGAGGATTCTGAAGACGAGGAAGAAGAATAAATCATAAGAAGAGGCTGGGACAAAAGCCCTAGCCTCTCAATTATTTTTGGATTGTCGAGCAAGACGCAGTGGTTGAGTGGGCTCTACTACGCTGATTTCATCAGCTTTTACAGCCCTACTCAACTGTGCGGAGGTGGGACGACGAAATCGAATTCTAACGAATTACCGATTTCTGTCCCACTCTCTTTTGTTTGCATTGAAAAAAGTGATGAAATGTCGTATGATAAACGTGTAGGGTTTCCCAATAGGAGGTATTCAGATGGACTTTCATTTTAGATCAAAGTTTAGTAGCTCTTGGTATTGATACGGTTGTGGTCGGAATTGCTAGAAATGTGGATCCCCAAGCAGTTTTGCCCCCCTTCTTTTCTTGAAAAGAAGAAAGCAGTTGAACAATGGGCGCTCCAGTGTCAGACAGAAGAAGTAGCGACATCTCCTGTCATCAAAGGCTATACAGACCTCTTGCAAAAAGTAGGGCGTAGCATCAAAAAAAATCCACCAACAGTCCTTGCTCTCATCCGAAACATCCAGCATCGTGGTTCTCTGCCTCAGATCAATAGCATCATCGATATTTATAATGTTGAATGTCTGAAGTCTTTTCTCGCGATCGGAGGACATGACCTAGATAAGATTGAGGGACCGATTGAATTTACAGTGAGTCAAAGAGACGATCTCTTCTTCCCCATCCTTTCTAGTGAAAAACATGTCGCACCGACAGATCCTGTCTATAGGGATCAAAAAGGAGTTCTGGCTTGGTTGGATGTACGCGATAGTGACCATTACAAATTTGAGGAGACTACGCAAAACGCCCTCTTTGTCATTCAAGGAAATACCGAGACATCAGTCGAGATGCGTTTAGAAGCACTGGAGCGAATCCACAAGGACCTTGCTTCTTTGCATGCCTCAGCTTCAATTTGAGAAATTTCTCGTCACACAAAATGGAGTGGAAAAGGTCGTGTAAACAGAGAAAATCATTTTCATGAAATTTTCAATTTGACAAAGTAGACCATTTGCGGTAAGATATTGTTCGGGCACCTCATTTTGAGGTCGGAGCTCCCTAAGGATTAGGGGGCTATTTTTGTTTTTTCTGCAAAGGGGAATGGCCTCTACAACATTAGAAGAAAGGAAAGCACATGTCAACAAAATATATTTTTGTAACGGGTGGTGTCGTATCATCCATCGGGAAAGGAATTGTCGCAGCAAGTCTTGGTCGCTTGCTTAAAAATCGTGGATTGAAAGTGACCATTCAAAAATTTGACCCTTATATCAATATCGACCCAGGGACGATGAGTCCTTACCAACACGGGGAAGTATTTGTCACAGACGATGGTGCAGAGACAGACTTGGACCTTGGTCACTATGAACGCTTTATTGATATCAATCTGAATAAGTACTCAAATGTGACAACAGGGAAAATTTATAGCGAAGTCCTTCGCAAGGAACGTCGTGGAGAATACTTGGGCGCGACTGTACAGGTGATTCCTCATATTACAGATGCCTTTGAAAGAAAAGATCAAACGAGCAGCGACGACGACGGATTCAGATGTCATCATCACAGAAGTCGGGGGAACAGTTGGAGACATTGAGTCCCTTCCTTTCCTGGAAGCTCTTCGTCAAATGAAGGCAGATGTTGGTGCTGAAAACGTTATGTACATCCACACCACCCTTCCCTTACTTGAAGGCTGCAGGAGAAATGAAAACCAAGCCGACCCAACACTCTGTGAAAGAATTGCGTGGTCTTGGAATTCAACCAAATATGTTGGTCATCCGTACAGAAAAACCAGCTGGTCAAGGAATTAAGAACAAGTTGGCTCAATTCTGTGATGTCGCACCAGAAGCTGTCATCGAGTCACTTGATGTGGAACATTTGTACCAAATCCCATTGAACTTGCAAGCACAAAATATGGACCAAATCGTTTGTGACCATTTGAAATTGGATGTTCCTGCAGCAGATATGACAGAATGGTCTGCGATGGTCGACAAAGTCATGAACCTCAAGAAGCAGGTCAAGATTTCCTTGGTTGGAAAATATGTAGAATTGCAAGATGCCTACATTTCTGTCGTTGAGGCCTTGAAGCACTCAGGTTACGCCAACGATGCAGAAGTCAAGATTAATTGGGTCAATGCCAATGATGTGACTGCTGAAAATGTGGCAGAACTCCTTGGAGATGCGGATGGAATCATCGTCCCAGGTGGTTTTGGTCAACGGGGAACAGAAGGAAAAATTCAAGCCATCAAGTATGCGCGTGAACAAGACGTACCAATGTTGGGTGTCTGCTTGGGTATGCAGTTAACCTGTATCGAATTTGCCCGTCACGTTTTAGGGATTGGAAGGGGCCAATTCATCCGAATTGGATCCAGAAACCAAGTATCCGATTATCGATATCATGCGGGATCAAATCGATGTGGAAGACATGGAGGAACGCCGTCTCGGTCTTTACCCATCTAAACTCAAACGAGGCTCAAAAAGCAGCTGCTGCCTGGTGACAATCAAGAAGTGGTGCAACGCCGTCACCGTCACCGCTATGAGTTTAACAATGCTTTCCGTGAACAGTTCGAAGAAGCAGGATTTGTCTTCTCAGGTGTTTCACCAGACAATCGTTTGGTCGAAATCGTTGAAATCCCAGAAAACAAATTCTTTGTCGCTTGCCAATACCACCCAGAATTGTCAAGCCGTCCAAACCGTCCAGAAGAACTCTACACTGCCTTCATCACAGCGGCAGTTGAAAACCACGATAGCAAATAAAAATCAAGGGAGCAGGTCGAAGGACCTGTTCCCTTTTTTGTGAAAAATGACAAACTTTGAAAAAGTTTGAAAAAATCTTGACAAAAAAGTCGTTGATTGATATACTAGTAAAGTACTCAATCGCGGGGATGGCGGAATTGGCAGACGCGCAGGACTAAGGATCCTGTGACCGCTTTTTTAGGTCGTGAGGGTTCAAGTCCTCTCTCCCGCATCGGATCAAGATAGCTTCGGCTATCTTTTTTTTTTCAAATTTCTTTGTGGTAGAATAGGTGTGAGATGAGGTGAGAACATGAAGAAGAAGTATCTGGTTTTTTGGCCGATGGCCTCTTTGCACTATTGGGAAGTGCCATTAATTTTTTCGGTCCTATCCTGATTTTAGCGATGGCGATAGGCGCATACAAGGATACTTTTAGATATTTTATTGCCTTAAACATATGGAATGTCCTCATTTTTTCTAATTGCGATGGCATCTCAGTATATGCTCAGAGAAGAGAAAAGGATGAAAAGATGGATTCCCAATCTCTTTTTGATAGCGGCCTTTATTCTCTTTCTGTCGACAATTCTTTGTGTGTGAGAGTATTCCCGTTCTTGAGGGCTTGGTAAACGGGCTTCTTGGGAAAATATTTACTGACAGTCAATTATTTGCTGGCTATTTCTATTCCAATGGGTTGCAGCGGTATCCCTTGTGATTTGCGGGATTGCCTTTCTCCTTTCACTAAAAAAATTTTAAAGAAGAGAATTGAGAGTGGGACAGAAATCGGTAATTCGTTAGAATTCGATTTCGTCGTCCCCACTTCCGCACAGTTGAGTAGGGCTGTAAAGCTGATGAAATCAGCGTAGTAGAGCCCACTCAACCACTGCGTCTTGCTCGACAATCTAAAAATAATTGAGAGGCTAGGACTTTTGTCCCAGCTTCTTTTTACTTATTTGCTAGGGATGAAAGTCTTAGGAGTTAGGATATTCCGCCCTATTTATCGTAAGAAAGCGCTTAAAGCTACAGGAAAAGCTAGCAATTTCATCTAAAAAAGTGATAAAATAAACAATGTAAAGTGGGATTAACCCCACAAAAATTTATAGGAGGCCTATAACAAATGGCAATCGTTTCAGCAGAAAAATTTGTCCAAGCAGCTCGTGACAATGGTTATGCAGTTGGTGGATTTAACACAAACAACCTTGAGTGGACTCAAGCTATCTTGCGTGCAGCAGAAGCTAAGAAAGCTCCAGTACTTATCCAAACTTCTATGGGTGCTGCTAAATACATGGGTGGTTACAAAGTATGTAAAGCCATCATTGAAAACCTTGTAGAATCAATGGGTATTACTGTACCAGTTGCTATTCACCTTGACCATGGTCAGTACGACGATGCTCTTGAATGTATCGAAGCTGGTTACACTTCAATCATGTTTGACGGTTCACACCTTCCAGTTGAAGAAAACCTTAAATTGGCGAAAGATGTCGTTGAAAAAGCTCATGCTAAAGGTATCTCAGTAGAAGCTGAAGTTGGTACTATCGGTGGTGAAGAAGACGGTATCATCGGTGACGGTGAATTGGCACCAATCGAAGACGCTAAAGCAATGGTTGCTACAGGAATCGACTTCTTGGCTGCAGGTATTGGTAACATCCACGGTCCTTACCCAGCAAACTGGAAAGGTCTTCACCTTGACCACTTGCAAAAATTGACTGAAGCTGTTCCAGGATTCCCAATCGTATTGCACGGTGGATCAGGTATCCCTGATGATCAAATCCAAGCAGCTATCAAACTTGGTGTTGCAAAAGTTAACGTGAACACTGAATGCCAAATCGCATTTGCAAATGCTACTCGTCAATTCGTACGTGAATACGATGCAAACGAAGCAGAATACGATAAGAAGAAACTCTTCGACCCACGTAAATTCTTGAAACCAGGTTTCGAAGCAATTACTGCAGCTGTTGAAGAACGTATCGACGTATTCGGTTCAGAAGGCAAAGCTTAATAAAAACAGGAAAGCAAGGTCCCGTGTGGATCTTGTTTTTGTGTGAGAAAAGTTGGACCAGGAATAAGGTTAGAAGACTCCTCAATCTTCAAATGTTTTTCACAAAAAAATATTGCAATATGTAGTGGAAAATGATATCCTAGTAAAGGTATCAGAAGATACCTCCTATGATTTTAATTTAGAGATACTCTAAGTTTTTTTTATAATATCTTAGTAGTTTCTGATTTGTAGTATGCCATTGGTACCTTAAGAGAGCCGTTAAGGTTCTCTTTTTTTGTAACCTTAATTTTCAATTCTGCTTAAACTCAAAAGATATTAAATAGTAATTTTTATAAAACATTCCGAAAAGTTTTTACTACTGCCTAAACTATGATATAATGAATCGATTATGAAAAACTCATTTTGTAGGAAGGCCCTATAGCATGAATGCTATAAGAAGAGTTTTGAAATGGAGAAAAATAAAGTATGTATGATTTTAATAGAAAATTACTTTACAGGGTGGGCTACATCTATTGTAGTGATTGCTATCATGATTGTCAGTTTAATAAATTCTGGTAGTACCAGTATGAGTTATTCAGAGCGCCAAGAACAATTATTAAGAGAACAAAATAATCCTCTAGGATATCAGGATAATGAGATTGTTGAGAAAATCATTGTCGATAGAGGAACCAACTCAGTTTCCTACGAACATATTTTTAGAAGATAAAGATCATATGAAAAGCTATTATATTGTCGTATGGAATGAACAAAATAGCTTGAAAACTATCAAAAGTTACCTATGATTACTTTAAAAAGTTCATCCAGGAGATACTTTGGGATGGTAAAACGACAATACCAGAAGAGCCATTATATGATATCTACAATTCTACTAAAGATGACAAATGGTAGAATTAAGGTCAAATATTCCTAAATGATGATGTTTTCTTAGGTTGATTATGAAAAAAGGAGCTAGAAATTTGAATATGAGTAAAGAGAATAAATTTATTCTAATCGGACTGATCTCTACGGTTTTATTAGGTATCATTCTTATATTTCCTTTGATAAATGCGTTGGAAAAAACATAGCGCTTAAAGAACGGATTGAATACCTAGAAAAGAGACAGACAAAGCCTAGTTATAAGGATAGGGAAGTTATTGAATTCGCTGAACTAGGTGGTACTCGTTATGTTGTGTATTGGTCTGATCATGAGGAGGCTAAAGTATATGAAGTTCCATTTTCATACATGTTCCCAAAGGTTGGGGGAGATTTATGAATGAGTGTAGAGCATGTTAACAATTTTTACTTTTTGTAGTATTAGAGTAGAAGTGTGCATTTGATTTGTTATACCTGTTTATGAAGAGAAAATCAATGTTATAAAAAAGTCGATATATTCAAAGTGGATCATTAAAAAGTAGTTGAACGATGTTTTTTAAGAAAATTGAAGGTACATAACTTCTGTTTTAACATTTAGAGCATGATTTTATAGGAAGCGATAGAGAGTATAATCGAGAAAACTTCAAATTAACTGATAGGAAAGGTTGATTTGAAGTTTTTTTAATATTTAGATCAAGTAACTGTTGTAAAAAAAATAAAATTTGAGCACCTTCTACAACATGATTAAAACTTCTTTATTTAGTAATTTTTTTGTTTGGTCACAACTTTAAAAAGCCGTTAGAAACTTCGTATGATATAATTAAATTGTTGAGTTAATATTAGGAGATTATGATGGAAATTGATAATCGTAGTATTCGTCTAGAGATGAATTAAAGAAAGAAATAAAGCCTGAAGCAAGGTGAAGATTGCTGCTGCAATCTTTTTCGATGTTTGCCTTTCAACAGTTAAAGGAAGAACTTGAAACGATCGAGGAGTTAAAATTTATCTTTACAAATCCAACCTTTGTGACTGATGAGACGAGAGTTGGATATCAGTGAATATACGATCCCCAAAAAAAGAGCGAGAGCAGTCTATTTTTGGAGGACGTTATGAGCTGAAGTTAATGAATGAATTAACCCAAAAAGCAATTGCTAGAGAATGTGCTGAATGGATTAGAAAAGGCTCGTTTTTAAATCTATCAACATTGAAACCGATGAGATGCCAAATGGTATGCGGATAGAAACGGATGGTGATACTGTCGCTGTGGATCGCCTCAAAAACTTTGATCGAAAAGAATTAGGCTATGATTCTTCTTTGTTC
>VOFH01003864.1_pt1 | contig 28345 bp, 51 predicted proteins | sample 5384091 | NCBI WGS metagenome assembly VOFH01 (sample SAMN12384727, study PRJNA508395) | human gut metagenome | isolation source: healthy gut G | host: Homo sapiens
TTTTTTTTTCAGACACGCTCTAGCCCAAGGCATACTGCTAGAAGGCAGTGGGTCCACTGGTTAGTGGTGGACCCACTGCGCTAACAGGTCATTCTTCTTTTATACCTTTAGTTCATTTCGATATTAATGATATCTCCATACTCATGGATAGAATGTGGTAACGTCTTTCGTAAAGGTATCTGCATTGATACGCTTCAGGGCTGTAAATCACGCAGTTCTGTCTCTGATAGATCGGAATCTCAACTGCCCAGTCAAGAATAATATCCAGACACTGTTTGTAAACAGATTTTCTGTACTCCTGATCAGCTGTGGAACGGGCATCAATAATATCCCTGATCCAGTGTTTCATCATTGATGGTAGTAATTGCTCTTTACACTTGCGCTGTGGTAAAACCGATACATATCAGGATCCACTGTTGCCTGCCATGCAGCTGCCCACATTTCTGCGGTACCTGCATTTAAAGCATCCCACATAATGTTGGAGTCTGTAACATCATTGATCTCAAGTAAATCCGATGGACTCAAGAGCTGCCTTAGCGTCTGTAAGGATTGCAAAGCTTGGGTGATCTCCACTTCCGTCAGCACCGATGATGATCTCATAAGTCATCTTTAGCACCTTCTGGAGCTGCTGTTACCTTGCCGTTTTCTACAGTGTATCCGGCTGCCTCGAAGAAGCCAAGAGCTGCCTGTGTTGCTGCTGCAAACTTCTCATCATCTGTCATATCATCTGTAAAGCGGATTTCCATCAACATCTACAGAGTAAGCCACCTGATAATCTGCATCAGATTTCTGAGGAGCTGCCAGGATGTATTAAATGGGTAGTTGATTACAGAAGCAGCATCTCCATAATAAGAATCGATTGCTACATCACGATATACAGCAAGTACAGTTGTAAGAGCTTTTCTTAAGTTCTTGGAAGCATCAGATCCTGGCTCTCCGCCAACATTGATTGTGTTTGCGTTAAGACCGATGTATCCGTATCCAAGGTTGTCTGTTGCGTTAACGATGATCTTATCACCGCTGAGCTCGTCGTTTCCGTTGATGCTCTTGATCTGATCAAATGCAGATTTTGCTTCCGGATGGATCGGAAAGGTCGATTGTACCCTGCTCAACACCGGCAATCTTATCTGCGTCGGAAGTCTCACGCCACTGAAGGTACTTTGTCTTAGGAGCACCCTTTGTAGTAGTTCTCGTTTGCTTCCATGTATACAGTCTTGTTCTCATATTTCACAAATTTATACGGACCTGCGCCAAGTGGCTGGTTGGATTTATCACGTACAGCGGAGAGATCTCCTCTTGTGAAACCGAACTGGTTGTTATCATAGTCATAGAGAGAAGCATCTCCATAATAATGCATTGGCTCAACGATTACACCAAGCTGATAGATTGTAGTTGCCTCGAAACCATCTGTGGTAACCTCAACTTCGTAATCACCAAGCTTCTTTGATTCCCTCGATGTTCGCAACCTCTTCACCTTCACCTGCTGCAGTTTTCTGCTCTACCAGGTATTCGGAAGCGATTGTTGCTGCATCTTCATCGAAGTATGCTTCGTCGCCGTAGGCAGCTGCAAGTGCAAGATAGTCCTTGCCATACTGGTCTGCGATCTCATTAATGATCGTATCCTGATCTTTGCCATCTACAGAATAGTTTCTCATCTACTGCGTAAAGCATTCCAAAGAACTCATCTCCGTTTGTAACACCATAAGGGCATCTGCATAATCTTCCCATGCAGTCTGCGCCCACTCATACTCAGATGTAAGAAGCGGAACAATCAGCTCATCTTTCCTCTTGCAGCAACTTCATCCGGCATGTCTGCAAGTGTATTTGCAACATCCTCATCTGTGATGGAATCTGCTGCTGTGGAATTCAGACGGTAGTTTTCATACCTTTGATATTGGTGGAGTAGAATGTTGCATTTCCATCATAATCTGTATCAGAAAGTACATAATATGTGAAAATCAGGTCATCTGCAGTAAGAGGCTCACCGTCAGAAAATGTTACACCCTCACGAAGCTTGAAATTGTATACAGTCTCATCCTCGCCCTCTGTAACAGTTACGTCGGAAAGTCCTGTATAAGTATAATCCGTTCCGTTATACTCATGTGTCTCACCCTCGATACCATTGTAAATAATAGCACCTGTACGGTCACTTCCAAACAGATACTCACCTACATTCTCTGCGATCTGCTGATCCGGAACTGCCTCGTGGAATAATCCACTGAATTTCTCGGAGAAGTTAGTCTGTCCAATAACAAGCGGTGTATCAGAAGAACCTCCCTCAGCTTCTTCAGCAAAAACAGGTACGCTCACTGTTGATGCTGCCATGACACCTGTTAATAACAGGGCCATTAACTTCTTCTTGTTCATATCTTATCCTCCTTTTTAAGATATTTTATTGTAACTATTCATCAGAGCCTGTTGGGGACTCTGAGGCCAGCTACTACAGACAACCTGAAAATTTGTTGTCTTATACCTCTCTATTTTACCATGTTTTATTACATGTGCAATAGCTATATGGCGAAATATGTCTGGAATTTTGTCCATAATTGTCAAAAACTGAAAGATTTTCACTCAAAATTTGTAAATTTCTGCTTTAATCTGCCAGTTTTGCACAGTGCTAACACTTCCCAGTACTAAAATCAACACAGCAGCAGCCTCGAATAATAGTTCCCTTGTAAAAATAAGATTTTCGAAATCTTTTAACAAAAAAATCAGGTTTGCCCACGCTTGTAAAAAGTCCCAGTACTGTGATGGCAATGCTGCATCTTACCGGACGTCGCACCCCTTTTTTCATATTGGGCACAGGTCATATGCCCTATATGCTCTTCCGGGATTAGCACCTGTGAGTTACCTGCTTTTCCCTCCTGCTGTCTGCAAAAAAGGAATAAGGACGCCCCTCCCATGATTCCATAAGAAACAGGGAAGACTACCACCATATAGGGAAGCAATATCCAGAAGATCCTGCTGCCTTCATTGTTCAGCATTAAACTGGCAAAATAGATCACAAGGGCGGCTGCCATAAGGCCTGTATTGTTAAGGGCATGTCTTTTCAGTTCCTTCACTGACAGGCTGCTGCCATACCATTTTCCGGTATATTCAAATTTTTTCCCTCTCTGGCGGTAATCATTCCCATATATTTTTCACAATTCTGCCTCAACTTTCCTGTGAGTTCCCAATCTATTACCTGAAATTGCTTTTCCTTCTCATAGTCTTTGCCTGATGACTCAACCCAGCTTCTTATCCAGCTCATCCACAATCTTCTGAATGCAGCCATCTGTAAATGGAACTGTAAGTCCCACCTGTTTCAGCATGGACGGATAGAAATCACTTGCAGAAAGCCGGCAGAGCTTCATATAATCAGCCCATGCAGCGTCATGATCTTTCTCCATGCGGATCTTAAACTGGAATGCACAAAGCTGTGCAAGTACATAATCAATATAGTAGAAAGGCATCTCAAAAATGTGATGCTGTCTCTGCCAGTAACCGCCTTCTTCCATAAACCTACAGCCAGTGGAATCCATATATGGACGGTACTCCTGCTCCAGCCTGTTCCATGCATCACGTCGTTCCTTAGGTGTAAGCTCTGGATTGCTGTATACAATGTGCTGGAATTCATCCACCATTGTTCCATAAGGAATAAAGTCGATGGCATCCTCAAGATGCATCTTGCGGTAATCATCGCCTCTTTCCCCGAAGAAAAGCTCGATCCATGGTTCCGCAAAAGAATTCCATGGACATGGAATGGATTTCCGCTGTCTCCATGGTCAGATACCTGGAGTGATCGGTGATCGGATCCTTGCAGGATACATAACTCTGAAATGCATGTCCACACTCATGTGTGATTACATCCACGTCACCACTGGTTCCGTTAAAGTTTGCAAAAATAAACGGTACACCATAATCCGGAAGCTCCGTCATGTAACCACCGGTAGCCTTATTCTTACGTCCGAATACATCAAAAAGCTCATTCTCCATCATCATGTTGAAGAAATCCCTTGTCTCATCAGACATCTCGGTGTACATTTTGCGGCCGCTCTCAAGAATCTCCTCAGGAGTACCGATCGGCGCCGGATCTCCCTGTGGGAAATAAACACCCATATCATAATAACGAAGTGCATCTGCCCCAAGGCGTGCCTGACGGTTCTTGTGCATTCTGGAAGCTAACGGTACAAATACAGTCTTAATCTGCTCGCGAAGCTTCTTGTACATCTTCCTTGGTATAAGAATTACGATTCATGCGCAGTAGCCCATATCAATGTAATTCTCAAAGCCCAGCATCTGTGCCTGTCTGGTACGGTTCTTCACCATCAGATCGTAGATTTCATCAAGCTCAGCCTGGTTTTCCTCAAAGAAGCCGGCATAAAAGCATCCCATGCTTTCTTACGGGTATTCCGATCCTGGGAGCGCATATATTTGCGCATATGGAAAGGTTCAGTTCCTCTCCTTCCCACATACGATCTTGGCAGAAGCGATCAGCTTGCTGTAACGGGAAGCAAGGGTATTCTCCTCCTGCATCAGCGGAATCAGACTGTCATCGAAAGATTTCATCTCCAGTTCCATGGACTTAAATGCAACCGGTCCGATTTTCTCTTCCATATACTGACGATATGGAGTGGCAAAAGTACTTTCTTATACTCATTTGTCACTGCAGTTCAGTTCCGGGAGCTTCTCATCATAGTAGCTCTTCTCGCCGTCATAAAACTCATTTGTCACATCTCCATCCCTGCGGATATGGGCGATGGTATAAAGAGTTCTCACGTGATCCATCAGCTTGTTAAATTCCTGATGAATCTCGAACTGCTCTTCTCCGCTCTTTTTCGCAGAAGATGCGCGCTGATAATCTCTTGTGCCTGTGCAATCACAGCCGGAAAAATCCACACGAGTGTAAGGCATTGAAAATTTCATCTCGTTCCTCCCTTTATAGACACAAATGGGCGGACAAACTTCTAAAGCTTATCTTCAGAATGCTGTCCGTCCATTGTCGCGTATTATTTACTATATCATAATCACATCTAAATTAAAAGGCTTAAATTTATAAAAATGTTAATAAAAAGAACATTATGACGTTGAAAGTGTGTTTTGCCAAATCTTCAGATTTTATTCAGCTACGCCTTCTTCTCCTTCTTACGATTTCCAGATCATCAAGCGTGTCATCTTCTTTCGGATTCCTCTTCATCATAATCTTCTGGTGTATATGGAGTTCTGTCACGTTTGCCTTTTCCAGAAGAAGCTCTGTTACCTGCTCTCATAAAGGGCATTTTATGTTTTCCCGTGTATAAAGAGTCTCAAAATCAGCAGGACTCTCGCCATAGTAGTCAGCATACTCATTCACATAATTACGTATTCTCTTCTGTTACCTCAATATTATTGGCTTCTGGCATATGCACTGATGAAGAGGCGGCGGTTTACAAGATTTTTGGCTTCTTCTGCAATATCATCCTCTGTAACCCCCGAACATATCCAGTACATCATTTACATCTCCGTCTTCCTCTACAAACATGGAATAACCGGAGAGTGCCTCTTCCCTGCATGCCTCAAACAGGTCGTCCGGATATTCTCCAGTAAACCTGTACGTGCCAGGCAGGCAGAAATCAGATCTTCTGTCTCATCATAAGTACTCTGTTCCTCATAGGACTGCTCCAGATATTCTTTTTACAGAAGCCTCATATTCTTCCTCTTCGTGTCATACCCGGTATAATTCCTTCACATAATCCTCATCATATTCCGGAGTATTGGAAGCTGTAACATCTGTTACCTCCACAGAAAAGTCAACGGTTTTTCCCTGCCAGTCTTCCTGCCAGGTGTCATCTCCGTATGTGATGCTGAAATCCAGTTTATCTCCAGTGGAAACACCTGTCAGCTTCTGGTCAAATTCTGCACCAAATTCTTCCTGTCCCAAAGTGATAAAAGTCCGTCAGGATCAGCAGCTTCCTCACCCTCCACATTGGCAGTAAGATTCATGTATACAATATTTCCGTCCTCGGAAGGTGCATTGGTAGACTGCTCATCACTGGCATCTGCCAGCTCTTCCTGGATCTCATCCTGTACCATATCGTCTGTGATCTCATAGGTATACCTGGTAACCTCTACACCATCATAATCTCCAAGAGTCACATAATCAGAAGCATTCTGAACCAGATATTCAGAAGGAGTAATGGGATCAAGAGCTGCTTCTTCCTCTGCATCATCTGCATCGATCACTTCATTATTCTCTACATCCTGTGAAAATTCAGGATCCAGTTCTTCTCCATCTTCATCCGGATCAGCAGCTGTCAGATCATCCTCTGCTGTGCTCTCCTGGGTAGTATTGTCCGTGTTTTTCTGCTGAGAAGCATTATCTCCACAGCCTGCAAGTACTGTCATAGCTGCCAGCGCAGCAAGAACATATCTTTTTTCATATTTTTATTCCTTTCTGATAACTGTATAGCTAAGAGCCAGCTATCCTTTCTATATGTTCGCATGTATGTTATTTAAAAAATAATATAACATTTTCGAAATATTTTGTAAACTTTCATTTCCTATGGACACTTATTTTTCACAAATCGTATTGCCGTCTGAAGAATGAAAAAATCCTCTGCATGCTGCACCATACAGCATAAGCAGAGGATTCTGAAATTTCAATATTCTATCAAACCAATCCCTGTTATCTTTCCTTCGGAAGTAGGAAAGTCCCAGACTTTCCGGAGGCTGATTTTCTTTTTCTTTCGGAAGCTTACTACAACCAGTACGATAATGGTAACCACATAAGGAACCATCTGGATCAGGTCTGTGACATAGCTTGCAACCTTGATTCCAAGAATACTTGGAAGGAACTGATACAGCCAGTAGAGCATACCGAAAAGATACGCGCCCCAGATACAGTTCAGAGGTTTCCATGTGGTAAATATAACCAGTGCAACTGCCAGCCAGCCAAGAGCCTCGATCTGTCCCGTTGTCGCCCAGATGCCCTGATTATAATCCAGAACGTAATATAATCCGCCGATTCCGGAAAGACCGGCACCAATACAGGTTGCCAGATATTTATATTACAGTAACATTGATGCCAGCCGCGTCTGCTGTAGCCGGATTTTCACCTACCGCCCGAAGGTTCAGGTCCTTTTCTTGTTTTTTCAGGAAAAATGCCAACACCAGTGCAAGGATGATGGCGCATATAAGTTAAAAACCATAGGCAAAAACAGCATTTGTCCCACTGCACCAAAGCCGGAAAGGAATGGGATCTTTCTTGGAAAAAGCCGCACCAGTCACTGCAACGGTGCTGCAACACCCCTTGCCAGCATTTAAAATAAACCACCAAAGAAATTAGCCACCCACACCGAAAGTGGTAAGTGCCAGACCGGTTACATTCTGGTTGGCACGTAAGGTAATGGTCAGCACACTGTAGACCAGCCGCCTCCAAGGCCGCACATGGAAAAATGCGCACAGGAAAGAAATAAGAACTCCCATATCCAGCTCCATTTGGAGCGCTGCTGTTTTCATAAAAAAAGCACCGATCGAAGTCCAGCAATGCCTCCCAATATACATCATCCCAGGAATACCCAGGTTCAGGTTTCCGGATTTTTCAGTGGTGATCTCACCCATGGAACCAAAAAGGATATTGATTCCAAATGGAATTGCCTTGATGCATAAAAACGCAATCAGATATCCACCTCCATTTTGCCCCTCTTTTTGAACCACGGAAAATCATTTTATAGTTAATAAAGAACTCGCAGCCCAAGGATAAAGAACATAATCACCGGTGATGATATCTGAGGCATTTTCATTCAGGTTGAACTGGGACGCGATCTGTCCGGCGCCTTTTTGCATGAATACCAGGAAAAAGGATACCAGGATCATCAAAAGGTATTAAATTTGCTCAGCCAGGAAACAATGATGGCTGTAAAGCCTCTGCCGCCTGCTGTACTGGTGGATATGGTATGGCTTGCGCCGCCTACAATGATAAAGCCTGCAATACCGCAGATAGCACCGGACAGAGCCATGGTGCGAAGGATAACACGTTTACATTGATGCCTGCATAGCGGGCTGTATTTTCACTTTCACCTACAACTGCGTTTTCCCAGAAAATAATACAATAGGTAATGACCTGGGTGGCAACATAGTTCATCATCAGGGTAAACAGTGTTTCATTGGTATTCCAGTAAGCCTTGAAAAAGGCCGGGATCACGCCCCAGATCATGGCTGCTGCTGCACTGCCAAGGAACATAAGAGGGAATAATACCACTGGAGGAAGGGAATTTCCCAGATAGATCATCATAGCTGCGGAAGTAACACCGCCGATAAGTACCTGGCCTTCTGCACCAATGTTCCAGAAACGCATTTTTAAATGCCGGGGTAATACCAACTGCGATACACAAAAGCACCAGTGTATCACGGATAGTCATCCATGCACGGCGCTTGGTACCAATGGCACCGTCAAAAATGCCCTTATACACTTCAATAGGATTCAAACCGGTCAGAGCTACGATCACGCCTGCACAGACCACCAGTGATAACAGCACTGCAATCATGCGGATCAGCCAGCTCTTCCATGTTTCAATGCCGTCCCGCTTGGAAATATGCATCAGAGGCTCTTTATTCGTAACTCCACTTATTTCCTTACTCATCCTGTTCCGCCTCCTGTCTTTGTCATCATAAGTCCGATCTCTTCTTTTTGTAGCTGTTCTTCCATCTACAATACCGCTGACCTTGCCGCCGCAAAGCACCAGAATGCGGTCGCAAAGCTCCAGGAGCACATCCAGGTCTTCACCTACGAAGATAACCGCCGCTCCCTGCTTTTTTCTGTTCATTTAATAAATGATAGATCGTATAGGAAGAGTTGATATCCAGACCGCGCACCGGATATGCTACCATAAGCACACGGGGATCTGATGATATCTCACGTCCTACTAATACCTTCTGTACATTTCCACCGGAAAGCCGTCCAACAGGTGTGGAGACACCGGGAGTAACGATCTCCAGCTCTTTGATCAGCTGCTCCGCCATAGCTTTTGGCGTTCTTCTGTCTGTAAAGAAAGGGGATGCCCTTTTTATAGCCCCGGAGCATCATATTGTCAGTCATGCCCATGGCTGCCACCAGACCCATTCCCAGACGGTCCTCAGGAACAAAGGAAAGCTTGATGCCCAGTTTGCGGATAGCCGCCGGGCTCATGCCGGATAAGGTCTCTTCTCCACCTTCCGGAGGATAATACCGGATGGTTCCGTCCTTCCATTGGCTGCAGCCCTGCAATGGTCTCTAACAGCTCTTTCTGGCCGCTTCCTGCAATACCTGCAATTCCCAGGATCTCGCCGCTGTAAGCTGTAAATCCTGCATCATCCAGTGTCTTTACACCTTCTTTATCTACACAGGTCACATGTTCCATTACCAGACGTTTCTGTGGAGTTCACCGGTTCCGGACGCTCGATATTTAAGGCAACCTTCTTGCCTACCATCATCTCTGTAAGAGAAGCTTCTGTGGCGTCTTTTGTCGGGACAGTACCAATATAAGCGCCTTTACGCAGAACAGATACCCGGTCAGAAAGGGATAATACTTCATGAAGCTTATGGGTGATAATGATAATGGAATGACCGGCTTCACGCATATTGCGGAGAACAGTAAACAGCTTTTCTGTCTCCTGTGGGGTCAGAACAGCTGTAGGCTCATCCAGGATCAAGATATCCACCCCTCTGTACAACAATTTCACGATCTCTACGGTCTGTTTCTGTGAAACGGACATAGTGTAGATCTTCTGGTTTGGGTCCAGATCAAAGCCATAACGGCTGGTCAGTTCATTGATCTTTGCCGCAACACTTTTCATATCCAGAATTTCTTTTCCGGAAAGTCCTAAAATAATATTTTCTGCCGCAGTCAGTACATCTACCAGTTTAAAATGCTGGTGGATCATACCGATGCCTAAGGCAAAGGAGTCTTTTGGAGAACGGATGGTCACCTCTTTTCCATTTACCAGGATCTGTTTGTAGTATACTGCCCAGTATTGGTAGCGAGGTAAGTTTCCCTTTCGTAGAACGGTCTCAAACGTATCAATATTAGCGGCACAGAGTAGCAGATCTTGCCATCATCGTGACTTCTGTTAGCTGCAGGAGCACCTGTAGAGTCTGCATGCTGTCCGATGATCACACGGCCGTTTGCAATAGTATTGCCTCAGCTGCTGCACATCTTTGTCAATATCAAACCAGGGTTTATTGTGCCTTCCATTACAACGTTCGGAACAACGCTCTTAATACCAGGTAGAATGCGGTATAACCGGAAACAACCTCAGCATGGCTAGATGCTCCAACATAACCAACCTTTATACCGGCTCAAAACTGTCTGGCTGTGTCTCTGTAATGGTAAAGAGTACCATCTTCAAAGAATCTCTTTCAGCTTCAGACCAGCTACAACACCGGATACATAGCGGGATTCATAGATGTTAGTGAATGCATTCTTGAAATTCTCGCATCCACTGATTGCTGCAAAATCGCCTGTCATGGAAACGAATGTTACATCCGGGTATTCTGAGCAGCCTGTACCAGATAAGTCTGATGTCCATAGCTGTTACCGATTGCCAGAGAGCATCCCTGTCCCACAAGGGTCGATTGCTGCATCATAGCAACTGGAGTCTTCGGAACTTTGTATTTCAGATGATCTGGCTCTCGTCAAGACCAAGCTCTGCAGCAGCTTCCTTGACACCGGCGATATGAGCTGCAGAATATCCTTCTGTCTCATCACCTACAAGAATAACTCCCATCTTGAAGTTCGGATCAGCTTCAACGCTGTCCTCGTCAACGGCATAAACAACAGAAGCGAAGGCGGTCATTGTAAGCACCATCACTGCTGCAAAAAAGCTGACTACTTTTTTACACATTTTTTCATTTACTTCCTCCTTGATATTTTTATTTGCCTGAGACTTTCCCCTCTATGTAAAGAAAAATCTTAAACGTTACAATTATTTTATTTTTTTCTAATTAAATGTCAACCATTTATATATAATTCAAAAATATTTTGAACAAATGATAATTTTTTGTAAGAATATTTTTACGCGTTCTTCATAATCTTACTTTATCATTTTTTCTTATTAGCCACGCGGAAAGCTCTTGGCGTTACCCCATATCTTACCTTGAATACACGGTGAAAATAACTGTTGTTCTCATATCCCACTGCTGCAATAATATCGCTGATAGGAAGGTCTGTATCACATCAGTTCCACAGCCTTGCTAAGACGTTTCCGCTGAAGCAGCTCCTTAAAATTAAAGCCTGTTGTTTTTTTATCATTTTACTTAATACATGCATGGGAAGGTGAAGCATGTCGCATAGCTCAGTCAAGGGTGGCTGTGCGGTATTTCTGCTCAATATAATCCAGAGTAGTCATGGATATCATGTTCTCGTACTGATTTGAAGGCGCATTTCCACATACTGTACAGAGTCCATAAGGTAAAGAAAATAAGTCCCATGGTAGTCTGATTGATTTTGTTCTGGATTTGCCTCTTCCCTGTTACAAGGAAAAATAATATTTTCAGAAGATTCTGGATCTGCAGCACCTCAGATACCTTAAAATGAAGATATTCTCCCTGCTGGTTATCCCGGCGCAGTACATTCACCAGAAAATCTGCCAGAACATTATTATTTCCTGCCATTGAATATGCCACATCAAAAACTCCGGCAATACCATAAAATTTATGGCAATGTCATTCCTGCCAGCTGCAAGAATCTCATGATGGGTAAACTGATTCAGAAAAAAGCAGTTCCCCTTTTCGCACAATAACCTGTTTGCCATCTATAACATTCGTAAGAGTTCCCTCGCATACGTGAGAGTACTTCCACATAATTATGGCGGTGAAGGGGGAAATGAACAAACCTGGTATGGTGCGGATTACGATCAGCTTCCCTTCCTCCAGCATCTTATTGCTGTCAATGGTAAAATCGCTTCCCTGACGTGTAAAGATCCTGTCCACCTCTGCTTCCCCGTTCAGGATTCTTCTTTCTTCTTCTGTAATTTCACGAAGCTGCTCCAAAGAGTTCTCTCTCTGCACTGCACATACCTCCTGCTGCATGATTTCTGTTTTCTCTAGTACATGTAAAAATCATTCCGCAAATTACGGCGCACATCTTGCAGGAAGCCTTTTTCAAACACATTCTAATTATACACAAAAAGAAGTTAGTGTCAAAACCTCTTTTCACACTAACTTCTTCCGCTATTTTTAATCTCTATTTTTTCTTTTCAGGACCCTGTTTGCCAGCGCGGCTGCATAGTCTCATCCGCTGCGCCGTAGATCACCTCATATTCTGGCGGAACCGGAACTGCCTTGGTTTCTCTTGCATAGTTCTGGATAAACAGATATTCATTTTCCTGATTTTCACGTAAGGTGACAGAAACCTCTTCCGGTATGAATCCCAAAGGTGCCTGAATATCAGCTTCTTTTGCTGCCTTTCCGTAGAAGTCACTGTAAAAAGCCTGTTCCATGTCTGCGCCAACATAGTACACGTGGCCTTTTTCCGTATGCTTTATGTGTCACTACAGGAGTTCCCTGCATAGAAGTCATCGCCATAGCGCATAAGCACTTCTGCGTCAGAAACCTTTACCAGCTCACAAAGGTTCTTGCAAGTATAGATGCCGCTGATTTCCAGATGATTGCCTGGTTCCGAAATTCCATGGTTCTCTTCCCAGTCATAAAGTGCATCGATCTCCGTAGTACGAAGACCGGCTGCCTCCATAAGCCCGTATGGCGTACCTCCAAGGAAGCACTTGTCTGTGCCATCCACAAGACCGGTCCAGTAAGTGATCACCAGGGTTCCGCCGTTTTTCTGCATATGCTCGTAATTTTTCTTCGTATCCATCTTTGAACATATAAGCCATTGGCGCTGCCACAACTTTATAGTCGGAAAGGCTCATGCTCCATGGAGATCACATCCACATTCAGTCCCTGTTCCTCTCAGGGCGCGGTACTGCTTCTGTACCGCTTCTGTGTAGAACATGTTCTCATTCCTTGGTCCCTGTGTATCCTGAATTGCCCAGTTATTTTTCTGTCATAAAGGACTGCTGCCGGAGACTTCATCTGGCTGCCAGCAAACTTCCTTCAGTGTCTCCAGTGCCTCTCCAACCTCTGTTACTTCGGAAAACACGGGTATCATCTCCACCATAGTGGTCGATCACCTGCCATGGAATTTCTCAGAAGCCCCTGGCTCTGACGCAGCTGGAAGTATAAAACGCTGTCAGAGCCGTGAGCCACTGCCTGAGAGAGGCAGCCAGATCATTCCGGCTTTTTCAGCTTATTGATGGGCTTCCAGTTTGTGGCAGATGGGCAGGACTCCATGAGAAGGAATGGCTGATTCTTAATGCTCCTCATCAGATCATGCTGCATACCTGCGTCAATGGCAGTGAAAAATTCCTCTTTCTTATGCCAGCTTGGATAGTTGTCCCAGGATACCACATCCAGAACATCGCGAAACTTCTTGTAATCAAGACCATTGTAATCATACATCAGATTGGCTGTTACCGGCAGTTCAGAACCGCCTTCACGGATTGCAGCAACCTCTCCTTTGATAAAATCAATGGTGCGGTCTGTAACGAACCGGTTCCAGTCAAGCTTCAATGCATGAAGCTCGTTTTCCCCCTTTGGCGAAGGACTTTCGATCTGATCAAAGCTGTTATAGGTATGGCTCCAAAACGTTGTGCACCAGCTGGAATTTAAATTTTCGATGGTCCCGTATTTTTCTTTCAGCCATTCCCGGAATTTCTGCTGGCAAAGAGGGCAGTAGCATTCGCCGCCCAGCTCATTGGAAATGTGCCACAGAATCACACCAGGATGACTGCCCAGTCTCTGGGAAAGCAGCTTGTCCAAATCATGGACCTTCTGACGATATACCGGAGAGGTATAGCAGTGATTTGTCTGCCTCCGAAAAATCTTCTGGTGCGGTCCGGATCCATGCGAAGAACCTCCGGATACTTGTCTGCCATCCACTTGCCAAATTCCGCCAATTCTTTGACCGGATCATAACAGAGCGTGGTCTTTACCCTGCCATCCCCAAATACTTCATAGGACAACCGACATTCCGAAACCGGTGTGGTCGGCATAAAATAGCGGAACGAAACGGTAATGCTGTGTTCGTGTTCCGTGACTTCCGGCGTACTCGTCTCCTGCGGGCTTTTATGGCTGACATACAGACTGGCCGTTTTCCACTGTGCGTAGCGCATCTGCATAAGATTTCCACAGTCATTGTCTGTTGGTGCACGCCAGAAGTTTGGTTTCGGGATCGCCTCGATCATCTCTTTTCCCGCATATTTGTAGGAAACCAGCCCACCGTTTAATACGGAAAACAGGACGGAAAAATGCGCAGCCTCTACACCGATGTTGTGTGTGCTGTGGATCACTTTGATCTTGTCTGTGCATGTTTCTGCCTCACCCGCAACCGGATAGACATACTGCCCGAAAGCCACCTCATGCCCTGCCTTTGCCCAGACAGTTTCCGCTTTCAGATGGAAGGAGACGGTCACGGTGTATTCGCCTGCCTTTGTCTCTTTTGCAAACGGCAGTGGATAGGTCTGTTCCGAGAGCGGCTCCACAGCCGTCGGTAAGTCTGCCCGGCGGATCTCCTTTCCGTCTTTTGCAAAGGTCACAACACACGCAAAGCGGTCGGTGTTGACCAACAGGTTTTTATTTTTGACCGTTACGGACTCCGCAGTCACTTCCGCCGTGATGTTCTGGTAATTGAATTTGACTTCCTGCATTTTTGGTGACACATCGCGGTTTCCACCGTAGACAATACCGTTTCCACTAAAGTTATAGTCGGTTGGACGTTCGCCAAAATCCCCGCCGTATGCTTGAAACTCCTCGCCGTAGCGGTCTTTTTTGTAGATCGACTGATCGATGTAATCCCAGATAAATCCGCCCTGATAGCGCGGCTCTGTGTCGGTCAGATCGGTGTACTTGTGCATCGCGCCGCAGGAATTGCCCATTGCATGCGTGTACTCGCAGCAGATAAACGGCTTGCTCGAATCCTTTGCCAAAAATTCTTTGATGCTCTCCACCGATGGGTACATCTGACTTTCCATATCACTCGTATCGTTGTAACTTCTGTCGTGGAACAGCCCCTCGTAATGAACGAGACGGGTATCATCCAGACGGTGGAACAGACAGGACATTTCATAGATGTCCTTGCCGCCGTAAGACTCATTTCCACAGGACCAGATCAGGATTGCCGGATGATTCTTGTCTCTTTGGTACATCGAATTGGCACGGTCAAGCATCATATCCAGCCATTCCGGTTTGTTGTGCGGCACGATATAGGTATCGTCCTTCGTAAACTCTGCCACATCCCAGGAACCGTGCGATTCCAGATTTGTCTCATCAATCATGTAAATGCCATACTCATCACAGAGCTCATAAATCTTAGACGCATCCGGGTAATGGCAGGTACGGATCGCGTTGATGTTATTCTGCTTCATCGTGCGAAGATCCTTGCGCAGCTCTTCCTCCGACACATGCCGTCCGCTGACGGAACTGAACTCGTGGCGGTTCACGCCCTTAAAGACGATTCGCCTTCCGTTTAATGTCATAATACCGTCCTTCATCTCAAACCGGCGGAACCCGACGCGCTGCGGGATCACTTCCTGTAAAGTTCCCGCGCCATCGCAGACTTCAACCGTAAGGTCATAAAGCTGCGGGTCTTCCGCGCTCCACAAAACAGGCCGCTCCACGTTCCAGGTCAGGATCTGTTCCCCTTCGGTAACAGCCGATTCGTCTTCCAGCACAGTCTGTCCGTCTTTTTTGAGGACGACTTTCACCTTGCCGCTTCCCCACATCTGTAAAGTCAGTGCCAGTTCGGCAGCGGTAAGTGCTGCATCCGGCAGTGCCCGCACCTTTACATCATAGGCATGTACTTCCGGCACAGTATACAGGTATACATCGCGGTAGATTCCGGAAAACCGGAAGAAATCCTGATCCTCGCACCAGCTGCTCGCTGTCCACTTAAACACCTGTACCGCCGGTTTGTTTTCCCCGTCTTTTACCGCATCGGTCAGTTCAAACTCGGACGGAGTAAACGTATCCTCGCTGTAACCGATGAATGTGCCGTTTAACCAGACTGCAAGTCCGCTCTCCGCGCCCTGAAACGAGACAAAGAGCCGCTTCCCCTGCATCTGCTTCGGCACGGTAAAATATTTGACATAGCTTGCCACCGGGTTAAACTGCTCCGGGATCTCGCCCGGATGGATGTCCTCATGGCCTTCCCACGGATACTGCACGTTAGCGTACTGCGGCACATCGTAACCCTCCATCTGGATATGAGCCGGAACCTTGATGTCATCCCAACCTACACAGCAGTAGTCTTCCTTCTCAAATCCGGCAACTACGTCGGCATAGTTTTTTGCATAGTGGAACTTCCACAGCCCGTTTAAACTGACGCGGTAGGAACTCTGTTTCTCTTCTGCCTCCTCTTTCGTCCGGTAATATATGTGGTCAGAATGCGCATCCATGCGCGCATCACGAAAATACTGAGGATCTTTTACTTTCTTATAATCAAATGTATTCATAGGCATATACCCCTTTCCTGTTATGGTAAAAAATGCCCTCCAAAAAAAGGAAGACATTTTTACCATTTTTATTTAACCGCTCCGGTGATACCTTCTGCAAACTGCTTCTGTAATACGAAGAATACGATCATCGTCGGGATTGAGCAGAACAATACACCACACATGAGCATACCGTAATCCGTCTTGTATCCGGTAATCAGGTTGGCAATGAGCATTGGCATAGTCATCGCACGGTTATCGGACATGATTACCTTTGGCCATAAGTATGCATTCCATGCATTCATGAATGTGATAACAGCGGCTGCCGCATAGGTCGATTTCATCGTCGGGATAAACATCCGGAAGAAAATCTGTACCTCGCTTAATCCATCAATACGCGCAGCTTCGATGATGTCAACCGGAAATGCACGGGCATTCTGGCGGAACATCATGATCATAAACGGTGTGGATATGATCGGAAGCATAAATCCAACCGCTGTATTTAACAGCTTTGCCTTGGAAAACATCTTAAATAAAGGAACCATCGTTGCAACTTGCGGAACCATCATTGCCAGAAGCAGGGTTGAAAACAGTCTGTCTTTCCATTTGTCATGGTAGATCTCAAAACCATAACCGGCGATGGAGCAGACCAAGAGACACAGCACCGTCGTAAGGATCGCATACAGGAACGAATTCCCGAGGGCTCTCCACAGTGGCTGCTGGGACATTAAGTTCTTAAAGTTCTCCATAAAGTGCGTACCCGGAAGCAGGCGACCACGGGATACGTCCGTGGATGTATTCGTGGCTGCGGAAATCATCAATACAGCGGGAATACGGAAATAAAGGACACGATCCCCAGAAAGATATACGTCGGGATCAATCTTCTCTGGATCATTGATTTGCTTTTCTGCTTAGTCACGTGTATCACCTACTTTCAAATTAATAAATGCAAGTACAGCTACCATAATGAATATCATAAATGACATTGCTGCTGCATATCCAAAGTTTGGTACGTTAATAAAACATGTGTTGTATACATAGTGTGACATGGTAATAGTCGTATTGGCAGGTCCACCCTTTGTCAGGTTGACGGACTCATCGAACAACTGCAGTGTACCATTAATTGACATGATAAATGTCATGATGATCGTCGGTTTTAACAGCGGTACGGTGATCCTCCAGAATGTTTTCCAGCCGTTTGCACCGTCGATCTTGGCGGCTTCGTATACGGAATACTCGATATTCTGTAAACCAGCCAGATAAAAAACCATGTTATAACCAGTCCATCTCCAAATCAAAGCAAGGATAATGACCGCTTTGGCACTTCCGGAATGACCCAGGAAATTATAGCCTGTAGATAAGATCCCAAGTTTGATCAGAATACTGTTGATCAGACCATCTGTAGCAAACATCGAACGGAAGATCAACGAATAGGAAACCAGTGAAGTCGCACATGGGAGGAAGACAAGGTTCGGAACAATCCCCGCAATTTTAAATGTTTGTTGTTTAATAACTGTGCCAGAAGAATTGCAAGTATAAGCATGATTGGCACCTGGATAATCAGGTAGAAAAATGTGTTGCCGATGGACTGCTGGAACACCTTATCAACAAGGATTCTCTGATAATTGGAAAATCCAGTAAAGCGCATATTGGCACCCGTTCCCTTTTGCAGGGAAATGATAAATGCACGCACCATTGGATAAAAACTCATGATCGCAATCAGAATCGATGCCGGTGCTAGAAATGTCCATCCTGCCGCTCTTTTGTTTTGCAATAAGTGACATCCCTTTTTTCTTGGAATTCACAACAAATTCCCCCTTTCGCATTTCTGGTCATTTTCACATATAGCGGAGGTCGCCCCCGCTATACAAACTTGTCATTCTTTTTTATGTACCGGATTACTCCGTCATCTTAAACTGTAAGGTATCTTGTGCTTCCTGTAATGCATCAGCCTTAGCTGTTCCATTTACGATATTTACAACTGCTGTGTTGACGCATTCTCTTGCTTCATAATGATACGGTGTTTTTGTGAACTCCGGAATATGAGAAGAGTATTCTACGATCGTGGAGTAAATCGGCTGATCGTTGAAGAACTGGTTTGGCTCGTTGTATACATCCGATTCTCCGGCTGGTAAGTAGCAGGCAATCGCACCGGTCTGTGGAAGGATTGCATCATAGAAATCTGTGCTGGAACCAAATGTACTTGCAAGGAAATCTTCTGCAAGTTCTACATTCTGGCAGTTGGATGTAACATACCAGGAAGATCCACCATTGTTTGCATAATGAGTAGCGGAATCCACACCATCTACACTTGGCATTGTGGTGATTGCCCACTGGCCTTTCTGGTCTTCGGTAGAAGCGATCGTTGCAGTGATCCAGTTACCATTGACAACGCCTGCTGCCTCACCATTTGTGATGGTGGATACATACTCATCCCAGTTGTTTACTAATTTTACAACATCATTCTGTACGAGTTCGGTGTAGATGTCGACACACTTCTCAGCGATGTCATTTCCTACAATGTAAGCATCTCCGTTTTCATTGACAAAGTTTGCACCGCAGGACTGGATCATCATCATCATAGTGTCTCCGCCAGTTCCCTCACTGGTCAGTAAGTATTTGCCGCTCTTATCATGAACATCTTTTCCGGTCTTTGCAAATTCGCTCCAGGTAATATCGGTCAGGTCGTCGATGGTGTATCCGGCTTCTTTTAAGATGTCGGTACGGTAACATGCGATAACAGCACCGTTATCAAACGGAACACCGTAGTGCTTGTCGTCTACCATAGAGTAAGACTGTTTTAATTTTCCGAAATCATCCCAGTTGATTCCCATATCCGTCAGGTCGGTAAAGGCATCCGGATAACTTTTTAAGAATTTCTGGTAGCTGTTGTCCTGCATGAGTACGATATCCGGCAGTGTGCTGTAATCACCGGGGAGTATCTTCTTCATTATAATCGTACTTCTTTAAGTGCTTCTGCAATCGCCTTTTTTCCTGTTCCCGTTCTTTTTGTATTTTTGCCACTGAGCCATGCCAGTGAGGGCTACCACCTCCAGCTAAGGAGATCCAGCTCATGGGCTGTCTTACGGTACTTGTTTCCATAAATCACATCTATGGTAAGCTGTTCATTTTCCATTATGTATTCATAATCCCGCTGGCAAAAGGTCCCGTAAATAAATAAAGACCTGCCAGGCAAAAACCAGCCAGCATAAAGGCCTGGGATATGGTAATTCCCCATAACAACAAACACTACGGCAAAAAATACCATGGTCTTTTTTTTAATACTCCGGAAAGCCTCTTTTTTCTTTCTGGTCACCTGTTCTACTATTTTGTAATCGTACATTCTACCACCATCCCTCTCTGAATGAATATCAAATTTCAAAAGCTGCTGTTCGTAATTTTCGGGCGTTTCCGCCACTCTCTGCCCGGCGACATTCCCATCAGCTGGCGGAAGTTCCGGTTAAATGAATTGGTTGTAAAGCCACATTGTTGCAATATCTTGCGATAGACTCATCCGTCTTTTCAGGATCTCACAGGCAGTCTGAATCCTTACTTTGTTAATATATTCCAGAGGGCTCATGTGCATATAGGGAGGTAAACACCCTGCGAAAATGAGTCTCACTGATATGGCAGGCTTTGCCGATCACCAATTCGGATATCCTCCATATAACATTGTGAAATATAGTCGATGGCCCTGAGATCATATTGGTGATCTTTCCTTTTTCCTCAATATTTTCTTCAGCAGAGGAACGGTTCATTCTTGCCACTTCCGCAAGTAATGCCAATAATACTCCTTTGGCCTCTTCCAGATAAAACTCATCACTGGCGCATAATTTCCAGTATCTTGATTATTTTGTTTTGAAAGGCTTTTATATTCTGATTCTTTCAGGCAAAGTGCTTTTGAATAAATACGCTGGATCATTTTTCTGCCCTGAGGGGCGTTCCTGCAGCCACCTGCAAAAAACCTTCGCATCAATAAACAAATATTCCCATTTGCTGATATTTCCCACATCGCTGGTGGTCGTATGGGGGAAAGTTCGGTGGAATAATGGTAAATTCCCGCCCTGCAAAGCGTACAGGCTCTTCTCCTAACACCAGCTCTCCTTCGCCACTGTAGCAGAAACCGATCTCCAGATAGTTATGAAAAGTGAAGGTAATCCACATCCTTCCATAATTCTGCACCCACTTTTCACCAAGAAGTGCCAGAATGGGGATTCCATCCTGCATCTGGTAATAGCGGAATTCCATTTTCATTTTCGTTTTCGCCATGTAGTCTCCTGTAACAAAATTAAAAATATAGTTTTTTTTATCATACCACACTTTCCTTGTAAAAGGAATTTTCTGCTATTCTCTTTTTAGATAAACGCAAAAAGGAGGATACTTATGTCCCAAACTCAGATTTTATTATATAATTTTAAAGATGAGGATCGTCTTCGCCAGATCCGTAGATATTTGAACCGGCACAGAATCTCTGTCCGCATGGTACAGCAGCCAGAGTACCTGGAAAGTCTCGGATTTCTCTTCGAGATTCCTGGTTTTTCTAAGAATCCGCTATTTAACCTTGGAAAAATTTTCAGGAAGAAATGATGGTGCTGGAAGGATTTTTCCAGTGAGCAGCTGGATGAATTTCTGGCTTTCTTTAAGGAAAATGGCCTGCTGCCAGTGAACTTAAAAGCTATGCTTACACCGGTTACGGTTCACTGGGACTCTTTGAAGCTGCATGATGAGCTTATGAAAGAACATACGGAGATGCATTCACACAAATAAGCCAAATCAAGATCTGCTTCCTTGTCTGGATGAAGGCGCCACAGCGGGCTACGGCAACCGAATTCGGGCAAATGTACCGCAAAGTGTGCGTGCAGATTGCGGGAATAATTTTTCAGACACACTTTAGAGCGTATCTGAAAATCCAGGACGCGAAAAGGCCCTGCACTCGGCAGGGTCTTTTCTTATTAACATCTAATCTTAAACGGTCTGATTAGTACAATTTAGCCATCTCTTCGATGTTGTCTGGGCTGAACTCAAGCGGAGCGCCAAGAACTACTTCTGTACCACCGTCATCAGCTGCTGTGATTGTGTAGTCACCAAGGTCACCAGCTGTGAATTTGTCATCTCAGCAGCACCTGTGATCTCGTCGTTGATCAGAGCGATTGTTGTCAAGCACGGAGTTTTCCAAGGCCCTGCATATCCCACAGATAGAAGTATGGGCAGGAATGCTCATCATCAGCACCTGTGTACTCCTGCATCTCAGATGGAAGTCCAAGACCTGTCAGTTTGCAAGCAGATCCGTTGTCCTGAAGGTATTTAGCAGCTGCAGCGATACCAACTGTTGTAGGTGCGCAGATAACTTTCAGATCCGGATATTTCTCAAGAAGAGCTGCTGTCTGGTCTGTGGATTTCTGTGGCTGTCATCGCCATATGCAACTTCTACAAGCTCAAGCTTGGAATATTTGTCATCCCTTCCATAATCTTCTTCATAGCGTCGATCCATGCGTTCTGGTTTGCAGCCTGAGAAGTAGCGGAAAGAATTGCGAACTGTCCCTCACCACCTGCGATATCAAGGCAAGCATCAAGAAGAGCCTGTCCTAGCAGCAACAGTACCAGCCTGGTTGATGAAGATCTGACGGCTGTCTGGGTTTGTAGCAGAGTCGAAGGGAGATCTTGATTCCTTCATCCATAGCTTCCTGTAATTTTTGCCTGAAGTGCGTTAAATCGTTTGCAGAGATGCAAATTGCATCGTAGTCCTGAGAGATCAGGTTGTCAAGAACTTTGATCTGAGCATCAGCTGTAGCTGCCTCTGGGTAAACAGATCAACTGTAGCTCCCTCTGCTTCAGCTGTCTCTACGAAGGATTTTGCAGCGATTTCGAAGAATGCGTTACCAGCTGATTTACCAACCAGTGCGATTTTTTTCCGTCAGCTGAACCAGCCATAGCCGGAACTGCGGATCCAAGGGATCATTGCTCCACAAAGAAGTGCGCTTACGATTTTTTTGTTCATGTTTTTCCTCCCATGGAATAATATAGTTTTTGATTTGTAACTGCCCCGCCTTCTGCGAAGCAGTTTACAAGCTTTTATAAGGTTATATATGAGTTCGTTAAGGATTTTTTTATTTTGCTGTTTTGCTTTTTTCTGAATCTCTTTGATGATGTTTCGGAAGTGCAACTGCGCCGATCAGAAGCACACCGATGATCAGCAGGATAACCTGCGGATGAATGTTTCTCTGTCCAAGTCCAACACGAAGGCAGACGATGATAAATGCGGAAATCAGACCGCCTGCGATATTACCTTTACCACCTGTGGAGGAGATACCTCCGAATACTGCCATTGCAATGGCATCCATCTCAAATCCGTTACCGGTTGTTGTATTTGCACCGAATGAGGAAGACATCAGAACAGTGCACAGTCCGGAGATGGTTCCCATCAAAGTGTAGATCACGAAACGGATCTTCTGTACATGGATTCCGGAGTAGTAAGCTGCAAGACGGTTGGTACCGATTGCATATACTCTGCGTCCGAAGGTACATTTTCCAAGGATAACTGCTGCAATGATTCCAAGGATCAGAACCAGGAAAAGAATGTAAGGAACACGTCCTACTTTTTCCGCCAAGTGCAGCAAATCCTTTTGTGTTTGTTACGGAAATACTTCCGCCGCTTCCAAGAACGATTTCTGCAATACCTCTGAAAATGATCTGGGTTGCAAGTGTTACGATCATTGAGGCAGTTCTTCAAATCTGGTAAGGACAAATGCGTTTACAGCACCACAAAGGGATCCGACCAACAACCAGTGTGGCAAGGATTACCACGATGAATGGAGCTCCTGTGTTTGCAGACAATACAAGCCATTGTTGCGGAGAGACACACGATAGATCCAACGGAAATATCGATCTCGCCAAGTACCAGAATGTATGCCATCGGAAGCATCATGAATTCTGCCAGATAAACAGGCATCTGACGGAGAAGACTCTTCAGATTATAGAACTCAGAAAAAGTTTGATGCGCAGAAAATATTTACTGGATAAAAGAGAATGACCAGAATGCCTTCCCAGCTGAAGATCATCTGTTTCATCAGGGACTTTTCGGCACGTTGTTAATACTTCTTCCAGATTTTCCAGCCATGATTACATCTCCTCCCTTTAATGCATTTTTGTCAGCTGCGATACGCTGTAAAACAATGTTTATCAACAACGACTACAAGAATGATAACACCCTTTGATGGTATTCAGCCACAGTGAACTGAATACCTGGGACAAGCGGAAGTGCTTTTGATGGGTTGCAAGGATCAGGGATCCGAGAAGCACCTACTACTGTACCACGTCCACCGTTCATGCTTACACCACCGATAACGCAGGCTGCGATAACATCCATTCACCGCCCTACTGCATATCAGGCATTGCAGAAGCGTAAATGGAAACCTGAAGGGCTCCGCCAAGACCTGCAAGAAGGCCCATGATAGTGTAAACAAGAAGCTTTAATATTCTTTACATTGATACCGGAAACCTCAGCTGCACTTGGGTTACTTTCCTACTGCATAGATTCTTCTTCCGATGGTAGTCCATTTCATATACGAAGAAGAAATACATAGCAAAGGATGATCACCCAGATTACAAGGTTCATTCCCAGGAATTTTGTTGTTGCAAAATTTTTAAATTCACCAAGGGCTGCTGCACTTGCCCACTCACCATTGTGGGAAACCAGATATCCCATTGCACGGTAGATGTACATGAAGCCCATTGTTGCAATGATCGGAGGAACATCTGCTCTGGAGATTACAAGACCTACCAGGAAACCACATGCGATTCCGATTGCCAGTGCGATCACAAATGCCAGGAAAGTACTGGAAATGTGTTCATATTTCAGAAGCATACCAATTGACATACCAGTCAGTGCCAGAGTAGACATGATGGAAATATCAATTCCACCTACCAGCATAACACACAGCATACCAAGTGACATTACCATTGTTACAGCATTGTTTTTCAGCATATCCGTCAGAGACTTGAATGTAAGGAATGATGGGCTGATGCTGTGATTACTACAAAAAGCAAAACCAGGATAACTGCAAGCAGTGCTTCACGGGAACCTGTCATCTTTTTCATGAAAGATTTCTTTTCCATTATTTAGCCCCTTTCCGGTCCTTTCTCCATTGGCCAGCTCAAGGATCATCTCCTGAGTTGCTTCGCCTCTTCCCAGCTCACCAGTCTTACGTCCGTTGCACATAACAATGATTCGGTCTGCCATACCAAGGATCTCAGGCATTTCAGAAGAAATCAGGATGATCGCATAACCTTTCTTTGCAAGGTCGCCCATGATCGCATAGATTTCAGCTTTTGGCACCTACGTCTACACCTTTGTAGGCTCATCCATGATAACAACTTTCATTTCCTGAGCAAGAGCTTGCAACAACAACTTTCTGCTGGTTACCACCGGAAAGAGAGCTTGCCGGCTGGAAAATATCAACTGCCTTGGTATCAACTTCTTCAAGAAGTTTCTTTTGGAAAGATCTTTCTGTCTTCTCGTCATTGAAGCCGTTTTCGCATATTTACTGATAGTCGGAAGTGTTACGTTTCTTCCAAGTCCCCAGCTCATGATCAGACCTTCTTCTGACGATCCTCCGGAAGAAGGATAATTCCTTCTTTCCATTGCGTCAGATGGGTTTGATCTGTACTTCTTTTCCCTCCAGATAAACCTTTCCTTCGGAATCCGGATTGGGTGATGATTCAACAGACAGCTTCACTGTTTCTGTACGTCCTGCACCAACCAGACCGGTAAGACCTACGATCTCGCCAGCGCGTACATTGAAGGAAACATCTTTGAAATATCCGGTACGGGATAAGTGTCTCGATACGAAGCATCTCATCACCAATCTTAACCTCCGGTTTCGGGAACAGATCATTGATCTCACGACCAACCATTGCTTTGATCAGGTCTGCGTTTGTGATTCCGTCTACATCATAGGTTCCAATATACTGAGGAATCACGGAATACAGTAACTCTGGCTTGCCAGGCGATACATATCCTCAAAACGGTGAGAAATGAAGATAATGGAAACGCCTTTCTTTTTCAACTTATCAACCATTGTGTAAAGCTTCTCGGACTCGGATCTTTGTAAGTGCTGCGGTAGGCTCATCCAGAATGATGATCTTGCATTTGTGGACAATCGCCTTTGCGATCTCAACCATCTGCTGCTGGGCAACAGAAAGGTTCCCATTTCTGCTGTTGAATCGAAATCTGCATCCAGCTGTTTCAGAAGTACTTGTTTGCCTCCTGGTTCATGGCTTTCCACTGGATCATTCTGTTTTTGATGATCTCATGTCCCATGAAAATATTTTCTGCAACGGTCAGATGCGGATAAGATGTCGGATGCTGATATACGGCTGCGATACCTGCAAACAGGCCTGCCTGCATCTTTCGGTCCTTTGAAATCCACCTTCTGTCCATTTAAGAACATCATATCACCTTCTTCTTCTGCTTTATGTACTCCGGTAATTACTTTGATAAACGTAGATTTACCAGCACCATTTTCACCCATCAGTGCGTGAACCTCACCAGGATTCATTTTGAGCTGGAACTGTACATTGTTCAGTGCTTTAACACCGGGAAAATCTTATGCCCGTAATGCCTTTAATTCAAGAACATATTCAGACACGGCTCTTAGAAAGCTCTGAACCTGCGGAAATCCGGGATGCCATTGTGGAAGCTCGTGATCTTTGCCTGAGAAAAACGTACCCGGCAAAATGCGTCCATCCATTCCATGGAAAGCGCTTCCCGCCTGGCTCTTCTTCACCCAGCCTTCGCCCATGCGAAGGAAAGTATTGACCAGCTCATAGATGAGCTGTCTCTGTCCATCAGCAATACCCTCCTTTACTGCAATTGTGCTTAAAGACCGATACCGAGGAGGAGTTTCCTCTTTCAGAAGCAAACGCCATATTTCTGTCCGTCCGGGAATTTTAAAAACCTTCCATATAGATTGTATTTTTTTGCAGAAAAGCGTGTACAGTATATGGTTTACTTTTTGTTTGGTTCCTCTCCTGGAGCTGCCGTTCGAAAAAAGCATTGAAGAATTTTTTCTGTAGTGTATTCCCGCTGCACCAGATTCTGCATCGCAGCCGGAGACACTGTTAGGCATTTCCAAAGCTTATCAGTCCTATACTTGTTGTTATTTCCCTGCAGAGCAGCTTTTTCCCCCACAGGTACCTTTCTGTCTCCTTTTTATCAGGCACCTGTTTCTGAAACAGCAGCAGAGCTTTTCTGCCAGTCCGGAGAATGAATTTCACTCTTCTCACTGAAAAAAATAAAAAGCAAAAAGCTTTCCTTTGACAATCTGTTCCTGTATTATAACCAGAATCAGAATGTTCTGCCTAACCAGGCCAAGGATCTCTATTACAAATTATTCCGTGCTTTGGATAATGCTGCACGTCAGCTGAAGCTCAACCTTATCCGATACCCAGGAAAATTTAATAGACACATTGGAGAAGATTTTTTCCTATAATGAGATGCACCAGAAGCTGGTAAAAAGACAGAAATTTTTTTCCAGACAGCAGCCAGCACAGAAGAAGAAAATTCTACTATTTTTCTGATCAAGGATTACATTGGACAGAAATATATGAACGAGACCTTATCTGTGAAAGATATCAGTGATCATGTATTTTTATCAACCTCGTATGTGTGTACCTTCTTCAAAAATGAGACTGGTCAGACTTTAAATCAGTACCTCACAGAGTACAGAATGGAAAAGGCCAAGCAGCTGCTGTCTGACCCCAGGTATAAAATTACGGATATTTCCTCGCGAGTGGATACAGTGACGGAAATTATTTCGGCAAAAGTTTTAAGAAGTATACAGGTTTTTTCACCTTCTGAATATCGGGAGAAAATGAGTTAGTTTCCTGCTACACATAAAAATTCTATATATCTCAAAACACCTATATATTTTTGAGGAGTGTGAAATAATTTGCATAAGTTAAGCAATGGTACCAGGATCTGAACCTGCAGTCCAAGTTTACCCCTGGTACTCCTTTGATTGTGTCAATTCCTGGGATTGCCATTATCTTCTTTTTTATGGAAGAGCCTACGACATGGTAGTTTCCTATAACGATCCGCCAGGAACAGGACCGGTCTGCTGAAACGGCGCCGTTGATAGAAGAATCCATTCAGAAAGTCCTGGATGTAAGCGAAGAGATTTCTTCCCTTGATTTTTACCAGACACTTTTTAAAAATGCCATAACCGAATCCTTCACGGATCTAGCAGATTCCCGGATGCAGCATCTTTTTCCCCGAAAGGTAGATCAGCTGATCACTGGTACGCCTGTTACCAATGTCAAGATTTATATGGAGGTGCCAAAGACTCTCCTTCAGACATAAATGCACTTTTAAATAAGGAAGACCTGAAAGATACTTTTCTATCTCTCGATCAGATCCGTGGAACCTACTGGTATGGTATTTCCGCGAAGCCGCGTTTCCCAACTTTTTGTCCCTCCTTCTATCTTGGTACAAAGGAACAAAAGGCATATGGAGATCAGGCATATATCACCCATGCTTCTGTGATCTATAACAACGGAACTTATGATGCTTATATGGCGGTCTATTATTCCGGTCATGATTTTCAGCAGATCCTGTCTGAAAATCTTACTCTGGACGGCAGTGTTTCTTATATTATGAATGAGCGTAACAACCTGGTCTCTGCTTCCAGTGATTCTCGCCGGAATTTACTGGCTGGATTACGACAAGATCATGGAGTCCTACATGTCCTCCAACAGTTTCGTGGAGCAGGATATTCTGGGGAAAACCGTTTACGTTGGTTTCTACCGGATCAAACAGCCAGGCTGGTTTATGGTGACGGTACTTCCTCCCAACCCCTGATCAATC
>VOFH01003913.1_pt1 | contig 28335 bp, 50 predicted proteins | sample 5384091 | NCBI WGS metagenome assembly VOFH01 (sample SAMN12384727, study PRJNA508395) | human gut metagenome | isolation source: healthy gut G | host: Homo sapiens
ATGCAGTTAACAGGATCACAGATCGTAATTGAGTGTTTGAAAGAGCAGGGCGTCGATACCGTATTCGGTTATCCGGGCGGTGCTATTTTAAATGTATATGATGCACTTTATAAACACTCTGATGAGATTACACATATTTACATCACATGAGCAGGGGGCTGCACATGCAGCAGACGGATATGCAAGAGCTACAGGAAAAGTCGGTGTATGTCTTGCAACCAGCGGACCGGGTGCAACAAACCTTGTAACCGGAATTGCAACCGCATACATGGATTCGATTCCGGTCGTTGCAATTACCTGTAATGTAGGAGTATCACTTCTGGGAAAAGACAGTTTCCAGGAGATCGATATTGCAGGTGTTACAATGCCAATCACCAAGCATAATTATATTGTAAAAGATGTCAATAATCTGGCGGATACGATACGTAAGGCATTCGTGATAGCTAAAGAAGGAAGACCGGGACCGGTCCTGATCGATATCCCGAAAGATGTAACTGCGAACAAAGCAGAATTTACAGCACAGGAACCAAAGGTTGTAAAACCATCCGAAAATATCTGTGAAAAAGATCTGAAAGTGCAGTACGTATGATCCGGGAGTCAGAGAAACCATACATATTTGTCGGTGGCGGAGCGGTATTATCAGGAGCCAGCAAAGAATTATATGAATTCGTAAAGAAGGTAGATGCTCCGGTTACCGATTCCCTGATGGGAAAAAGGAGCATTCCCGGGAACAGATCCGTTATATACCGGAATGCTTGGAATGCATGGAACAAAAGCATCCAATCTCGGAGTCAGTGAATGTGATCTTCTGATCGTCGCAGGAGCAAGATTCAGTGACCGTGTAACAGGAAATGCAAAGAAATTTGCCCAGAATGCAAAAATCTTACAGTTTGATGTGATGCTGCAGAGATGAATAAAAATATTCTGATCACAGAAGGTGGTCGGTGATCTGAAAGAGTCGTTCTTCAGAAGATGAATGAGCGTCTGGAACAGCAGGATCCCAAGGCATGGGTAGAACAGATCATGTCTTACAAAGAGAAATATCGATGACCTATCATCCGGATGTGCTTGAGCGGACCTTTGTTGTAGAAGAGATCTACCGTCAGACAAATGGTGAAGCAAATCATTTCGACAGAAGTCGGACAGCATCAGATGTGGGCTGCACAGCATTATAAATGTTCAAAGAGCCAAGAACACTCCTTACCTCAGGAGGACTTGGAACCATGGGATATGGTCTTGGAGCTTCACTTGGAGCCAAGGTCGGAAGACCGGAAAAAGACCGTTGTCAATATCGCAGGTGACGGATGTTTCCGTATGAATATGAATGAGATCGCTACCGCGGCACGGAAAATAATACAATTTACGGAACCAAATTCAAGGAACTTCCGAACACGAAAAAGGGCCAAAGACACTGGTAGCTGATGTATCTTCCTGCTTCTTATCAGAGCCTGTAGATGTTACCAAATATGGTGTGATCTATGGCGGTGTTCAGAAGAATGTCGGACCTGCCGGTGTTGTTATCGTAATTATCCGTGAGGATCTGATCACAGAGGATGTACTTCCTGGAACACCGACTATGTTGAATATAAGACACATGCAGACGCAGGTTTTATACAATACACCACCGGCATACGGAATCTATATCTGCGGTAAGGTATTCAAATGGCTCAAGAAGATGGGCGGACTTGAAGTTATGAAAGAACGCAACGAAAAGAAAGCCAAACTGCTCTATGATTACCTGGATCAGAGCAAACTGTTCAAAGGTACGGTAGAAAAAAAGACCGTTCTCTTATGAATGTACCATTTGTGACAGGCAGTGATGAGCTGGATGCCAAATTTGTAAAAAAGAGGCAAAAAAGCCGGTCTTGAGAATATGAAAGGACACCGTACTGTTGGGGGTATGCGTGCAAGTATTTATAACGCAATGCCATACGAAGGTGTGGAATCTGGTTGCATTTATGAAGAAGTTTGAGGAGGAGAATCTGTAATATGTATAAATATTTTTGCCAATTTAAACTGGATTTCTCAAAAGGTTGGACCTGGAGAAACACCAGTGACAGATTATAAAGAAGTGCCTGCCGGTGAGATGGCAGGAGCAGATGCAGCACTTGTAAGAAAGTGCCGCTATGCATGACATGGAATTTGTATAAAGATTTAAAGCGATTGCTTGCTGTGGCAAGAGATATCAGCCGGTGGGTAAACAATATTCCGCTTGACAAGTGTGCCGGAGCAGGGAATCGTTGTATTGAAGATGGCAGTCAAAGAAGTGATGGATTATCTGGAAAATGGTAATATCAAACATTCCGTGAACTATCCGGACTGTGATATGGGACTGAGAGGCGATAAGACGCGTATTCTGGTATTACATCACAATGTGCCGAATATGATCGGTCAGATATCAGCGATTCTTGCCAAAGACAATATGAACATCGCAGACCTTACAAATAAAGTAAGGGAAAATATGCATATACGATGATCGATGTAGATTCTGAGGTGCCGGATGGTGTTGTAGAGGAATTAAAACAGATTGGTGAAGTGTTACGTGTACGTGTCATATGTTAAACAAAACTTAATAAATTTGTAAGAATCCCTTAATTGCGAAATATGTCGAATTAAGTATCCTAGGATTGTGCAATGATATGAAATCTGGGGGATACTAGGGATGGATAATACAGAAATTCGAAGAAGACGAAGGAATCGGAGAAGAGTAAGAAACACGGGTGGGTCTTGCTCTTTTTACTATTTGTTAGTCGTTGCGATTGCAATACCGGTAGTAAGAGGAATCCTGCGAAAACCGGCGCAGATAACCATACAGGTGGCGGATGTAGAGATTAAGCAGGGAGAACAGCTTCCGACCTTATTCGGCGGACATAAAGATCCGGGATAAAGATTGAAACAAATTAAAAAAAGATTATACAGCAGAAGATTTCGCTAAAGATCTGAAAAAGGAAAAAGAATATTATATTTTTAAGCAAAGCGGATGCGAATACAGAAGGAACGTATGTGATCATTGCGAAATTAAATTCAATATAAAAAAAATCTGGAAGGAGACTGGAAAAGAAGGTACAGGTTACAATAAAGAACGGAACATGTAAGGTAAAGAATCCGACTGGTGTATGGGAAGGAAATAAATTTAAAAATACGATGGAACATATATAACATCGGATTTTGTGGTATCAAAAGGAAATACATATTATTTTGATTCGGATGGAAAAAGTAACCGGCTGGCAGATGATAGAAGGTGCACTTTATTGCTTTGATAATAAAGGAATTATGAAGAGATCCGGCTGGGTGGCCAAAGATGATGGAAAGGCTTATCTGACAGATGAAGGAAAAGCACTGACCGGCTGGCAGACAATCAATGAAAAAGAATATTATTTTGATTCCAAAGGGATTGTAGCAACGGAGAAGTTAAAGATCGGACTTGAGAAATGCAAATTCAATAAAAGGGTGAGCTGATTTCGAAAGAAAAAGTAGCAATAGACCCGAAAAAGCCAATGATCGCACTTACTTTTGAGGACGGTCCGGGTCCAAGAACGTCAGAACTTCTGAATCAGTTGAAAAGTATAATGCGCATGCGACATTTTTTTATGCTTGGAAAAAATGTGAAATTATATCCTGATGCTGTAAAGCAGATGCTGAAAGACGGAAATGAACTGGGAAATCATTCATATGATCACCAGCAGCTGACAAAGATTGATGGTGCGGCAGTAAAAAAGAAGTTGATGATACGAACCGGAATATAAAAACATTTGTGGAAGTCCGGCAACGCTGCTCAGACCTCCGTATGGTGCAATCAATGATACGGTAAAGTCGAATGTGGGCATGCCAATGATTCTCTGGAATGTAGATACACTGGACTGGAAGACAAGGAACTCGCAGAGCACGATTGACAGTGTAATGAAGAATCTGAAAGATGGGGATATTGTACTGATGCATGATATTCATAGTCAGACGATTGACGCAGCACTGGAACTTATCCCGAAACTTGAAGAAGAAGGTTATCAGCTTGTAACGGTTTCGGAAATGGCTGCGGCAAAAAAACAAGCTCTGAAAGACGGAACGGCTTACAGTATTTTACAAATTAAAACAAAAGAACCTGCCAATGGCAGGTTCTTTTTGTTATCACACGTATGGCAAGAGAAGTCGCCGGTGGCAAGTTCTCTATATTTTACAAAGTACCGTTGTGTTTCTCAAAGAAGACGGTGAATCTTCTCAGTTGGATCCATAACTTTTCCAATACTGATGTCATGATTCATAGAATCAATGATCAATGCCAGGAATTTACTCATGTCTGCAATCAGGAAATAAGGTTTTTCCTTTGCTTCGGCAGGAAGATAAGTAAGATTGGTAGTAATCACACGGTCGATATATCCTTTTTCATAATAATCATCAAATTTCTCGAATCCGTCTGTAAAAAGTCCGAATGTAGTGCAGACAAATACGCGGTTTGCTCCACGGTCTTTAATCTGTTTTGCAACATCGAGCATACTTTCACCGGAAGAAATCATATCATCAATGATGATCGCATCTTTTCCATCAAGATGTTCACCTAAAAATTCGTGAGCGACGATCGGGTTTTTACCATTTACAACCGTTGAATAGTCACGACGTTTGTAGAACATACCCATATTCACGCCCAAAACGTTAGAGAAGTATACAGCACGCTGCATAGCTCCTTCGTCCGGACTGATGATCATTAAGTGTTCTTTGTCTACTTTAAGATCCGGCTCAGCTTTTAACAATGCTTTCATGAACTGATACGGAGGATTGAAACTGTCAAATCCGTGAAGTGGAATGGAATTCTGAACACGTGGATCGTGGGCATCAAATGTAAAGATATTAGATACACCCATATCGATCAGTTCCTGAAGTGCGAGGGCACTGTCCAGAGACTCACGTTTGGTACGTTTGTGCTGACGGCTTTCATAGAGGAAAGGCATTACAACGTTGACACGGCGTGCTTTTCCGTTAGCAGCAGCAATGATTCTTTTTAAATCCTGAAAATGGTCGTCCGGTGACATATGATTTCCGCGGATAGAAGAACCAAGAATTCCTTTGCCTCTCCGCTTCCAAAACGAGGACACTGACAGTCAATCAGATAGTTGTCCTGTTTATACGTCGAAAATAATGGGGAATCCAGATATTTCTAAGTGAATCCTGTCTGAAAGTTACAATGTAGTCATTTACCTTTTTCCAAGATCGATACAGCTGTCTAAAGCTGCGATCTTCAGCGGCGCAACAGGAAGCGCCGATTCCATTAATTTAATGTTTGGCATAACAATCTCTAAACTATTATTTTAAAATGCTATATAATTATTTATATCATTAATCATAAAAAGGTCAATGTTTAGGTTGGACTAATTTCAAGATGGGGTATAATAATTTCACAAAGTGCAATTCAAGTCATGTATAAACTCAAAGAGAGGAAATAGATTTTTATGGGAAGACACATATTATAAAAATGTTCTTCCGGGCAGTATCGCAGAGGAACTGAGATTTCTGCAGGGAGACAAGCTTCTTGCGAAATCGATCAGGAGATCGAAGATGTCTTTTGATTATCATTTTCTTGCAAATGAGGAATATCTGGACCGTTTTATTGAGAAGCCGGACGGAGAACAGTGGGAACTGGAGATTGAGAGAAAGAGGAAGAAGATTTGGGGAATCGAATTTGAGCAAGGACTTATGGACGAGTATCGCTCCTGCAGAAATAAATGTATTTTTCTGTTTTATCGATCAAAGAGGATGCCGAAGATATCCGTGAAACATTGTATTTTAAAGATGATGATTCCAGACTTTTTTCCTTCAGGGAATTATGTGACGCTTACCAATATGAGGAATCACGATATTGACCGAATCATCCGGTATCATCTGGGAGCCGATGAATGTATCGTTTCAGACGACGAATCCGGAACTTCGGTGTAAGATGCTGAACAACCGTTTTGATGGGAGAGGCGCTGAAGAAGGTGGACAGGCTGTATAGGGCGGCATTACGATGAATGGAAACCAGTCGTACTCTGTAAAGGAATTAAAAGTATATGACTGATGTGTATGAGTTTTATAACTTAGGAATCGGTGATCCACATCCTATATCTGCAGCTTCGATGCTCGGACTCGGAGATATGCTTGATGAGGTTGTAAAGCATTTTCCGGATTCATCTAAGCAGAACGATGAGGATGACAGACCGAGGGTTGCTATAGTAGGTAAGCCTAATGTAGGTAAGTCATCACTTATCAACAAGCTTGCCCGTGAGGACAGGGTAATAGTGTCAGATATAGCAGGCACCACAAGAGATGCTATCGATACAGCCATAAAATATGATGGTAAGGAGTATATATTTATCGATACAGCCGGTCTCAGGCGCAAGAATAAGATAAAAGAGGATATAGAGCGATACAGTATTATACGTGCAGTTTCCGCAGTTGAGAGAGCTGATGTTACGGCCGGACTTATCATCAGCACCTTAAGTCTTCCGATGGTGCTTGTCTGTCTCGTGGCGTTTGTGGGAATCGTAGGGGTGACACGTTACGTGTCTCTAGGTTCTCTTGCGATTGTAGTTATATACCTCGTTGAGATCATAATCTGCGGACAGACCGGAAGGTTTCAGATGGAGCCGGCGTATTTGTATGAGATGTATGCGGTGGCGGCATGTTTAATGCTGCTTGCCTTTTTATAAGCATAAAGCAAATATCAAGAGGCTATTAAACGGCACGGAAAATAAATTAAGTGTCGGGAAACATAAGAAAGAGAAGACGTCAGGAGGTACAGGGTATGGCAAAATGTAGGCGTAATGGGAGCCGGGAGCTGGGGAACAGTTTAGCGCTTCTTCTTCATTCCAATGGGCATCAAGTGACTGTCTGGTCCATCAATGAAGAAGAGGTGGAAATGCTTTCAAAAGAACGGGAGCATAAAAGTAAGCTTCCGGTGTGAAAATTCCGGAAGATATGGTATTTACCAGTGATATGGAGACAGCGATTAAGGAAAAAGATTTCCTTGTACTGGCAGTACCGTCCGCATTCACAAGAGGAACTGCACGGAAGATGAAGCCTTTTGTAGGAGAGAGGCGATCATTGTAGACGTGGCAAAGGGAATTGAGGAAGATACGCTTATGACACTTTCTCAGCAATCGAAGAAGAGATCCCGCAGGCAGATGTGGCAGTGTTATCCGGGCCAAGTCATGCAGAAGAAGTAGGAAGAGGACTTCCGACAGCAGTCGTTATCGGAGCAAAGACCGAAGCAACTGCCAGATATCTACAGGAAAAGTTCATGAACCATGTGTTTCGCGTGTATATTAGTCCGGATATTCTGGGAATTGAGCTTGGTGGATCGCTTAAGAATGTCATTGCTCTTGCAGCGGGAATTGCAGATGGTATGGGCTATGGAGATAACACGAAAGCTGCACTAATTACAAGAGGAATCGCAGAGATTGCAAGATTAGGAGTGAAGATGGGCGGAGCAATCGAGAGTTTCACCGGTCTTACCGGAATCGGAGATCCGACGTAACCTGTGCAAGTGTACACAGCCGTAACCGCAAAGCCGGATATCTGATGGGACAGGGTAAAACAATGGAAGAGGCGATGGATGAAGTTAAATGGTGGTAGAAGGCGTATATTCTGCAAAGGCAGCGGCAAAGCTCGGAAAGAAATACAATGTATCACTTCCGATTGTCGATAAGGTAAATGAAGTACTGTTCGAGGAAAGGATCCAAAAGAAGCGGTAGATGAATTAATGTTACGGGATAGCAAAGCAGAGCACAGTGCTCTTCCGTGGGGAAAATAGAAAACGTCACAAATCGACACCTTGTGTTTCGCAAGGTGTCTTTTGTGTTGAAATGACACGTATTTTCGTGAAAAAACATAACCAGTAGTATGTGTGACGTACTATTAGTTTCTGTAATAACCGAATTTGAAATTCTATACTATAAGTAAGTTGGAACAATCAATGGAGGTCTGCTTATGGAGATGAAGGATATCGGAAAACGTATACGCAGAAAAAAGGATCGAGAAAGGATGGTGTCAGGAAGAACTGGCAGAAAATTTGGATCTGAGTGCGTCGTACATAGGCATGATTGAACAGGGGGAAAAAAGTACCGCGCCTTGAGACCTTTGTTGAAATCGCCAATGTTCTGGAGGTGTCTGCTGACGAACTTCTCTGTGGAGTGGTAGATCACGGCTATGAGATCAGGATGTCAGAGTATACGAAACGGATTGGTAAGATCAGTCAGGAAAACGGAAGCTGATCTATTCACTTCTGGATGTCTGTTTGTCTCAAGAGGAGTAGGAGGAGAGGGAATGGCACTTGCACATCAATTAGTTGTGATCACCAGAGAAAATCCAGAGGAAAATGTGTGGTTGGATACAGAGAGAGTTTTTTGTCCAATTTATTATTTCAATATATGAAGGACAGCCTTATGTGGGTAAATACAAGATGGAACGGAAAAAAACTGACAACCGGTTTTACAGAAGGAGGTTTTTCTGTCATAGACCGAAGAGAGATAGAAAAATTTCTACATATCATGAAGCGATGGGAAGAATTGTTCCAGTGTTCACCGGAAGAATTCTATCTGACGCGGAGGAATAACAGCAGGGAATATCGACAGAAAGAAGGAGTGCTTGTAAGAAAAAGAAGTTTTAGAAGAACTGAACAGCTGCATTTACCTGTGTACGAAAGCACTGAAAAAGAGGCGCAAGAATTCTGTACAGTGAGATTTAAGATTAAGAGGAAGAAAAAAGGTTCTAAAACTCCCGTGGTGTACATAAACTGGTATCAGCAGAACAAGGGGGTATTTAGAATGAATACGTTTCAATTGTACAGTGATATAAAGGCAAGAACAAAGGGAGAAATCTACATAGGGGTGGTTGGTCCGGTGCGTACGGGAAAATCTTACGTTTATCAAACGGTTCATGGATGTGCTGGTACTCCCTCATATGGAAGATGAAAATGACAGAGAGCGCACGAAAGACGAACTGCCGCAATCAGCGTCCGGACGTACGATTATGACAACAGAACCGAAATTCGTTCCGGAAAAAGAGGCAGCGGAAGTAAAGCTTATGGGGATATTCCGGTAAAGGTTCGATTGATTGACTGTGTGGGGTATATGGCAGAAGGGGCTGTCGGACATGTGGAAGGAAATGAGGAGCGGATGGTAAAAACCCCGTGGTTTGAGCACGAGATTCCGTTTACCAAGGCAGCAGCTGTAGGGACAAGGAAGGTGATCCACGATCATGCGACGATCGGAATCGTAATGACAACAGACGGAACAATCGGGGAGCTTGAGAGAAGACAGTACGAAGAACCGGAAGAGAAGACGATCCGGGAGCTTGAAGTCCATCGGGAAACCATTCTGTAGTGCTGGTAAATTCCAAGAAACCATATGGAGAAGAGGCAAAGCGTATTTCAGAAGAAATAGAAGAAAATATGGTGTAAAAGCAATGCCGGTCAATTGCGAGCAGTTAAAGGAAGATGACATTTTCAAAATTATAGAAGCAGTTCTTTTTTGAATTCCCAATATCAGAGATACAGTTTTTTGTTCCTAAGTGGGTAGAAATGTTTCCCCAGAGATCATAAGATCAAGACAGATCTCATTGAACAGATCAAAGGGATTATGGGACAGTTTTCAGAGATCAAAGATACGGTAAAAGAGTTAAAGACTGCGGACAGTCCCTATATAGAGCGTGCGAAGGTAGAAACAGTCGAAATGGATACCGGATGTGTAAAAAAGTCTCCATCCAGATTGAAGACGGTTATTATTACGAAATGTTAAGTGAACTGACAGGCATGGAAATAGACGGACAGTACGGACTTATCAAAGCAATAAAAGAATTGTCCGGAATGAAGACAGAATATGACGCAGTCAAAGATGCGTTTGCTTCTGTGAAAATGCGTGGATACGGAGTGGTAAGCCCTAAGAAAGAAGATATTACTTTGGAAGAACCGGTAATCATCAAACAGGGAGGGAAATATGGGTGAAAATTCATTCAGAAGCACCTTCCATCCATCCGATCCGCGCCAACATAGAGACAGAGATTGCGCCCATCGTAGGAAGCGAGCAGCAGGCGCGGATCTGATCACTTATATTCATGATAGAAAAGACAGCGAAGGCGGTATCTGGGAGTACCAATATTTTCGGAAAGTCAGTGGAAGAGCTGGTTATGGACGGCATGAGAAATAAAATGGCTATGATCGGTGATGAAAGCCAGGTCAAGCTACAGGATACCATGCAGAAGATTGTCAATGACAGTAACGGCGGAATGGTGTGTATTATAATTTAAGATTACAGTGTCCAAAAAGGTCTTTGCCCACCTGTGCTTGCACAAAAGGTAGGGAAAAGACCTTTGGGACACGCCCGATATGAGCATAAAAGTGGTGCGTAAGCAACCCGCGATATGTGAATATTGGGAGGATTGTGAGAGTGCAGAGCACGGAACAATCCGTGAAATCTAGATGTTTGAATTTCAAGGCTCAAATCAATTTAAGGATTGCAAATTTTCCGTAAAAGGGTTAAAATTCTACTATATGCATAAGAGAAGATATAAGTGGAGGTACGATAATCATGAGAATTGCGATTCTACAGCAAATACGGAAATATACAGAGAGCAGGAAGAGGATAAAGCGGGAAAAGTGATCCGTGAGGTTGTGGAGGCTGCAGGACATCAGGTTGTATTGCCAAAGCGCTGCCGTTGGATAAAAAAAAGTTCTGTCTACGATTATGCAGCGTATGGCAGACGGACAGATGGCGGACCTGATTCTGACAACAGGAGGTGCAGGACTCGCACAGGCAGATTGTACACCGGAAGCTACACTGGAAATTGTAGACCGTGAGATCCGTGGGATTCCTGAGGCAATGCGTGCGCATATGATGACATTGACAAAGCGCTCTATGTTAAATCGTGCGGCAGCAGGTGAGAAATCATGTGACGATCGTGAACCTTCCGGGAAAAGCAGGCTGTAAAAAGAGTGTTTGGCATCTGCTTCCGGAAATCATACATGGTGTAGAAGTGATTAAAGGGGAAATCTAGGAGAGGCAGTATGCGTGTAAGTATTTATACAGACGGAGCAGCAAGAGGGAATCCGGACGGACCGGGCGGTTATGGAACAGTATTGGAATATGTGGATTCCAAAGGGGAGCTTCATACAAAAGAACTTTCACAAGGATATAAGAAGACAACGAATAATCGAATGGAATTAATGGCAGTGATCGCTTGGGGCTGGAAGCGTTAAACAGGCCCTGCGAAGTTACGCTTTATTCGGATTCCAAATATGTAGTGGATGCCTTTAATCAGCTTTTCTGGATTGATGGCTGGCTGAGGAAAGGATGGAAACGCGGAAAAAATGAGGCCGGTAAAGAACGTGGATCTGTGGAAACGTCTCCTTCAAGCGAAAGAAGCACATCAAGTAACCTTTTTGTCTGGGTGAAAGGTCATGATGGTCATCCGCAAAATGAGCGATGTGATACATTGGCAACGACGGCTGCAGATGGCAACGATCGATCATTGACGAAGGATTGTAAAATATGATATAATCGCACTTATTCAGCAAGTAAGACAGGTAATCGCAGCTGCAGATGCCGAAAGGCAGCAGGTGAGGAAAGTCCGGGCTTCACAGGGCAGGATGCCGGATAACGTCCGGTGGAGGCGACTCCAAGGCCAGTGCAACAGAAGGTACCGCGTTTGTAATGAGCCATGCGCCATGGAAAGCAAAAGAGGCGTTGTAAGTTTACTTTACATACGCATCTGAGCTGAACATGGCATACGGCAAATGCCGCGTAGCGAGAAGAGCGAAGCGATTGGAGCTACGAGCATGGCGTGTGGCTCATTGCAAACGTAAGGGTGGGAAGGGCAGTGTAAGAGACTACCGCCTTGCTGGTAACAGCAGGGGCATATGTAAACCCCATTCGAAGCAAGACCGGATAAAGACAATGTGGCGGCCCGTCACGTCTTAGGTAGGTTGCTTGAACCCGTTGGTAACGGCGGGGCTAGATAGATGATTACCCAACGACATAACCCGGCTTATCGTCTTGCTTGTTGAAAAAATAATGAAGAGTAATGGTGTAACCTTGAAGGAGGCTACACCATTTTGTATTTGGAAAATTAGAATAGAAATTAAGTGCTAAATATGCTATAATCCAAACAAAGCATTATATTTCTATATTCTAAGCGCAAGGCGCATCCTTTATCTAAAGAAATCAGTTGAAAATCTCAATGCTTTTGTATTCCAATACGACAATAGCAGAAGAGACTTCAAAGGCTGTAAATCGTAGAAACGGTGTGCAAGGTCCTTCTGCACAACAAAAGGAGGACATTATATGAAAAACACGAATGACACAGAATTAAAAGTAAACCATATGTTTAAAGGCGAGATTATTTGAAATGGTATTTAGCCGGCGTGAAGAGTTATTGCAGTTATATAATGCAATCAATGGAACAGATTATCAGAATCCTGAAGAACTGGAGATTAATACACTCCAAAATGCGATCTATATGTCTATGCACAATGATATTTCCTTTTGATTGATTCCAGATTGTCACTTTATGAACATCAATCCCACATATAGCCCGAATCTTCCGTTGAGATTTTTGTTGTATGTATCTGATCATATTCTGACATTTTACAAAAGATGCTAACTTGTATGGAACCAAGCTGGTAAAGATACCGACTCCTAAATTTATTATTTTTTACAATGGAGTAGAAGAAAGACCGGATATTGAATATTTAAAACTGTCAGATATGTATACAAGAGAAGAAGAACGATATGCGCTAGATTTGGAAGCGGTGCTGATCAATATTAATCCCGGACATAATGAGGAACTTATGGGGATGTGTAAAACTTTTAAGAGACTATTCGAGTATACAGAAAGAGTGCGAAAATATGCGGAAGAAGAATCGATAGATAAAGCAGTTGAGCGTGCAATTACAGAATGTATAAAAGAAGGGATTTTGTCGGAGTTCTTGAGTAAAAACAGGGCGGAGGCGAAGAAAATGAGTATTTATGAATATGATGAAGAAAAGCATATGAGGCAGGAGAGAGAGGCATCTTTGGAAGAAGGTATGGAAATTGGAATCAAAGCTTTGATTCGTGATAATCAAGAAGGCGGAAAGACGAAAGAAGAGATTATCATAAAGCTTGTAAAATATTTTGAACTTACAGAGGAAGAAGCTGAGGTGTACTATGAAAAGTATGAGGAATGTAGTTAGTTGCTAAGGAAATACAAAGCATTTATGGAGTAGATTAAGAAAATAGTTTCTAAACCGGTGATGTAGGGCAACGGTGATAGCAACCTGGGCACTATATGATTATGATGCGGGAGTTGGGATTGTATCTGTCATTATATAAGAGGAAAAAATGTAAGTAGTAATTATATTAGATGTGATTAGGCAGAGAGTGCGAGAGCACTCTCTGTTTTTTGTGTGTGATTTTTATTTGGTTTTTGTGAAAATCTGGGTAACCGCTGGTAAATTATACTACTGATAGAAATGATACCATTATGATCTAAAAGCTACTATTTTCATATTTACGAATTCGTTCTTGGATTTTTTCATCCATATCCAACTGATTTCGGACAAGAGCCCAGTTATTCAGTGGTCGTCCATTCCACTTTTTGTATAATTCAGTTATGCGTAAATACAACAGCTTAAACAATGCATTTTCGTTTGGAAAAGCCCCTTTTTAGTTACTTTCCGAAAACTGGAATTGACGCTTTCTACTGCATTTGTCGTATACAGAATCTTTCTTACAGCACTTCCGTAATCAAATAATTGAGCTACATGCTGCCAGTTTCGCACCCATACATCTGCAGCCCCGGGATATTGGCTCCATGCCTGCTTAAAGCGCTCAAATTCAGCTTCTGCAGCTTTCAGGCTGGCGGCCCCGTAGACCTTTTTCAGATGGGATGCAAACCGCTTATAATCTTTATTTGGCACATACTTAATTGAGTTGCGGATAAGATGGACAATACATCTTTGGACAGTTACATTGGGAAAGATTGCCTTTGCCCCTTCTTCCAGGCCGCTTACTCCATCCATGGAGAGGAACAGGACATCCTCTACACCTCGGTTTTTGATCTCGTCGAAGATCTGCATCCACTGATGTTTGCTTTCCGATTCGCTCAGCCACAAGCCTAAGATATCTTTCAGACCATCTACATCATATCCTAGAATTACATAGACCGCATAATTCTTGGTTTCATAATCCTTGCGGATTGTAACATACAGACAGTCTACAAACAGAAAAGTATAAAACTTTTTCAAGGGGCGGCTCTGCCATTCTTCAAGTTGCTCCAGGACGCTGTCTGTGATCTCAGATATCGTCTCATGGGAGATTTCAAAACCGTAGATATCTTCAATCGTCTCTGCAATATCACGCTGGCTCATTCCTTTGGCATACATGGACAGAACTTTATCCTGGATAGCAGAAACATCCCGTTTCCTTTTGGAGACAACAACCGGTTCAAAGGTTCCCTCACGATCACGGGGAACTTCTACCGGCACATCTCCAACCGTTGTTTTTAAAGTCTTTTTGGTATAACCGTTTCTTCGGTTGACCGTTTCTTTTTCTCCCCGCTCATTATTGGAATAACCTAAGTGACTGTTCATTCCCCCCTGAAGCATTGCTTCAAACATAGGGCCAAAAATATCTTTAAAGCGTTCTGCATATCCTCTACGCTTTGGGGCTGGTACTGATCAATGATTGCCTGTGCCAGCTGTCTGTTTGGAGTTACTTGTTTTTTTCCTTCTTGCCATACTGAGTGTGTTCATCCTTATATTTCTGATCCAGGAAAATGTTATAGCCTTTTTTTTCCAGGTCTTTGATGTCGACTTTTGTCTTATCGTACACGATTCCGACTGTTCCCCAGAAATACGGAACAGAATATTCATTCTCCGGATCATACGGAAGTCCTTTGACCGCATCATATAATTTATCCATACAGTTCAGTTTCGACTTATCCAATTTCTGTAAATATCCTTCGGAAATGAGTCTCTGGATCATATAATCACTTGGTACAAGAATGTCGTAAGCTTCTCCATTTGCAACCTTAATATACATCTGTTCATTCGAATCAAAATTTTCAAGAAGTACCGTTGCCCCTGTCTCTTTCTGGAAATCCTGGATAATATGTTCACCTACATACTCGCCCCAGTTGTAGATACGAAGCGTCTGCCCCTCGAATGGCAATGGCTCTTTCTTGTTATTATATGTCACAACTCCGGCTACGATCGCCAGTACACACGCAACCGCAACTGCCGGTAACAGTACACTTCGTCTGCCGATGCTGTTTTCTCTTCGCACGTTTTGCAAAAGTGCCGGTGCAGCATTGATGATCACAAGTACGATCGTGATGATCACAACCACCAGTGTCGAGATTGCATTGATACTCGGGTTGACACGTTTACTCATTGTATACACCATGATACTTAAGTTCTTCACACCACGTCCGGTTACAAAGTAAGAGATGATGAAATCATCCACCGACATGGTAAATGCGATCAGCGCCCCGGCTACGATTCCCGGCGTGATCTGCGGCACGACAACTTTTGTCAGTGCCTGCCACGGTGTTGCACCTAAGTCCATCGCCGCATCTGCGAGGTTCGGATCAAGTGACTTGATCTTCGGCATTACCGATAACATAACATACGGTATACAGAATGCAATATGTGCCAGAAGCATGGTAACGTATCCTTTTTCCACATGGAATGTGATGAATAATAACATGAATCCGATCGCAGTTACGATCTCCGGGTTCATGATCGGCAGGTTATTCGCCTGCTCCATCAGGTCACGTATCAGTTTCTTCGACTTGCTGACTCCGATCGCTGCAATTGTTCCCGCTACTGTTGAGATAAATGTCGCAAGCAGCGCGATACTGAATGTCGTCGACAGTGCATCCATCATATCTGCCGATTCCAGCATATGCTTATACCAGCGCAGTGAAAATCCGGTAAAGCTTGTAAGTGATTTTCCATCGTTAAATGAGAATATAATCATGTACAGGATCGGAAGGTAGAAGAATACAACCGACAGTATCATAAGGATCTTCCCAATTGGACGTTTTCCTTATTCATAACGATTATACCCCCTTTCCGCCCTGGTTACGAATCTCGATCTTACGGACAACCATCATAAGTACCATCATAATGACCGCCATGATCATGGAAATGGCACTTCCGAAGTTCCACTCTCCAACCGTAATGAACTGGTTCTCGATCATATTTCCGATGAGGAAATACTGACCGCCGCCGAGCAGCTTCGGTATGAAGAAAGAACTGACTGCCGGAAGAAATACCAGCGTAATCCCGTTGATGATTCCCGGCACGGAAAGCGGCAGTGTCACACGCTTAAATGTCTGCGCCGGGCTTGCCCCAAAGGTCTGCACTCGCTTCCAGCAAGGAATTGTCCATCTTACTAAGTGACGTCTGGATCTGCAGGATCATGAATGGCAGAAAGTTATATACCATACCAAGAAGCACTGCCCCTTCTGTATAAAGAAGTGATCCCTTTCCAAGTCCCACCATATGCAGGATTCTCTGGATCAGACCGCCGTCGCTTAAGAGTCCGATCCATGCATACGTTCTTACCAGCATGTTGATCCACATCGGGATCGTGATCACAAGGATCAGCGCATTCTGCTTCTTCTGCTCACTGCGCGCAATATAATATGCAATCGGATAGCCCAGCAACAGACAGATCACCGTTGTCTTCACCGCAATTACAATGGAACGCCAGAGGATCAATAAGAAATCCGGGTCGGTAAAAATTTGGCATAATGTTCCAGTGTAAATGTGAACGATAAGATGCTGTTTCCCTGATCTGTCACGGAATAAAGTGCGATCAGGACCATCGGGAATACTAACATCAATATTGCCCACACGATATACGGAAATGCTAACTGTGAAAATTTCTTCATCTTAGAATACCACCTTCGGCATAACGTGGATATCTTCCGGGAAGAATATCAGGCCGACCTCCTGTCCTTCCTCCGAATAATCCGTTGTATGGATCTTGAACTCACGTCCCGTAGTGGAAAATGTAATCTCATACACGCCTTCTGTTACTTCTTCCGGATCAAAATCATAGTCTACACTGATGTCCACACTCTGGTCTTCATCCGTCAGCTTCCATCCCTGTGCATTTGCCCAGGTCTTAAGATCTGTATCCAGTGCCTGAGATTCTGTGATCTCGTCTACCGTCTTGAAGAAGTTGAACGCCATAACACCTTCATTTGCCTTCTCATTCTTAACGAACGGCTGGTTGACTACGAAAATGGTTCTCTCGATGCTGGTTCCGTTTGAAGTGCTGAATGTAACCGGATACTGTCCTTCTTTGCTTCCAGTTCATATTCAATATTTGCAATGGAAATGTACTCATCCGTCTCTGTCTCCCATGCCTGTGCATTCGACAGTGCGACGATTTCCTTATCATCCAGATTCTCTACATCTTCTACGTCTACATAGAAGTTGTTGGCACTGATCTTCTCGCTTCCGTCTTCACTGGTTACGTCATGATTGCGGATGACACGCATGTTGACCGTAACGCTCGTTCCCGGAACGGTCTCTACCATGATCTCATAGTGCACACCCTTGAACAGGACACTTAAGACTTCTCCCGTCATCTTTCCGTCTTTTACATCCACGATATCAATATCCTCCGGACGGATCACGACATCCACCGGCTCATTCTCCTTGAATCCATGATCCACGCAGTCGAATGTAATATCATCAAAACGAACCTTATAATCCTCAATCATCCTTCCGGAAATGATGTTGCTCTCTCCGATAAAGTTTGCTACGAAACGGTTCGTCGGCTCATTGTAGATCTCCTGTGGGGTTCCGATCTGAAGGATCTCACCTTTCTGCATGACGACGATCTTATCCGACATCGTAAGTGCTTCTTCCTGATCATGCGTTACGAAGATAAATGTAATACCGACCTCCTGCTGGATACGCTTCAGCTCGTACTGCATTTCCTTACGCAGCTTCAGATCCAGTGCACCAAGCGGCTCATCCAGAAGCAGCACCTTCGGTTCATTGACCCGGCGCTCTCGCGATTGCCACACGCTGCTGCTGGCCGCCGGAAAGCAGTGTCGTATTCTTATCCTCATAGCCCTCAAGACCGATCAGCTTCAGCATCTTCATTACTTTCTGGTCGATGATATCTTTACTCATTTTCTTAAGCTTTAATCCAAATGCGATATTTTCATATACGCTCAGATGCGGGAATAATGCATATTTCTGGAATACGGTATTCAGCTCTCGTTCATACGGCGGCTTGTCGGTGATATCTTCATTATCAAAGATCACCTTTCCTTCGTCCGCATCCAGGAACCCTCCAAGGATTCGAGCAGTGTAGTCTTACCACATCCACTTGGTCCCTAACAGGGTTACGAATTCATTTTCATATATGATGATTCCATCTCTTGAGAAATCCATCTTATCCATCGAAATCACATATTTAGGATAATTGTCTGCTATTTGTCTGTAACCCCCAATTCCTATCAATTACCGCCTGATCATACAGATAGTATGCTACTTGATAATACTCTTTTTTCCGTCTTTTAAAGCAACAAAATCGATTTCTCCATTTGGAACCTTCCCAATATAGACTTCATATCCTCGATTTAACAATTCATTATAAATCACGTTTTCTAAAAAGTGCTCCCATTTCAAGCTTAAACCCACTATTATGAATTCTTCCGATTCCCAAATCCGTTAAATAATATTTATCAACGTAGTTAAAATCTTTTCCCCCTGATATCGTATCCTTCGCCTGACTGACAATTAAGGATGTCTGAATATGATCTAAATAATTGTATAATGTCTGTGTGCTGACAGACGATCCACACTTTTGAAATATTTCAAAATACCCTGAGAGGAAAATGTTTGTGAAGGATTCGCCATTAAATACCCATAATTCGATTTAATAGATCAATATCTTTTTGCTCCCGTTCTTTGTACGATATCCCGAAGAACGATTGAATTATACAAATCCTTTAAAAATGTTCGAAGCTCTTCTTCACTTTTCATGGAAAATCTCTGCGGCATTCCTCCCAGTTCATATATTCTATAAGATCTTCGTCTTTTGGTTCCTCCACTTCTTTCATCTCGCAATATTCTGAAAATGAAAATGGCGCTACCTGAAAAACTTACATAACGTCCGGAAAGAAGCGTTGCAAGCTCACCGGATAATAATTTTCCATTAGATCCTGTAATAAAAATGCTCACATCCCATGTTGCGCGAAATGAATTAATCACACGTTCAAAATCTGAAACCATCTGAATTTCATCAAAAAACAAATAATATTTATTTTCATTTTTCGCTTCTCACAAATATATTGATACAACGCTTTTGCATTTGTAATAGAATCATATTGAAAATCTTCAAAATTAATATATATAATCTGATTCTCTTTTTACTCGCTTTGTCTCAATTCTTCCATGATCTGTTGCAAAAGGACTGACTTCCCAGAACGACGTAATCCAATCAATACTTTTATTAATTCGCTTTCATAAAACGGACGTATTTTTTTTTAACATGTATTCTCTTTTTATCATGCAATATCCCTCCAGCTCTATTTTATGCCTTAAATTTTATTTTTATACATTTATAATAGAACAAGCGCGCAAAAAAAGTAAAGTTATTTTGATTAATCAAAATAACTTTACTTTTTTGTTCTATCTTTGATCCTATACAATTTCTTTCATTACTTCCCCAATAGGCGCCGCAATTGTAAGCTCCCACGAACCTCTTTGCCGTCGCGCTCTTATTAATGACTACCAGATGTTTCCCACGGAAATAATCGATGAAGCCTGCTGCCGGATACACCACAAGAGAGGTTCCGCTGATTTATCAGTGTATCCGCTTCGCGAATCGCCCGAATACTATGATCGATCACCCCGGGATCAAGTCCTTCTTCATAGAGAACCACATCGGTTTGATCAAAACCGCCGCACTTTCGCACCGCGGTACACCATCTGCGTGTTTCACATAGGACGCATCATAGAACTTTCCGCATTTCTGGCAGTAGTTGCGGTGAATGCTTCCGTGAAGCTCCCACACCGTCTTACTTCCTGCCGCCTGATGAAGTCCGTCAATATTCTGTGCGATCACAGCTTTCAATTTTCCTTCTGCCTCCAACTGGGCAAGCTTCAAATGTGCTGCATTTGGCTTCGCTTCAAGAAACATCATTTTGTCTTTGTAGAACTCATATAAAACGCCTCTGTGTTTCTCACAAAAAAGCTGTGGCTTACAATCTGCTCCGGCGAGTACCGGTACTGTTGATGATAGATTCCATCGGCACTTCGAAAATCAGGAATACCGCTCTCCGTCGACACTCCCGCACCTCCAAAGAATACAATATTCTCACTGTCATCAATGATTTCCTGTAACTTTGCTATTTCTGCTTCGTACATAAAGCATCACCTCCTGTTTTCTTCTTTGATCCACTCGGTCACACAAGAAAGCTCCGGTAACTCTGCTGTAATTCCTTCTTTCACTTCTTCCGGCACCTTCATGATATCCGGAATATAGATAACATAACCGCCGGCAGCCTTTCCCGCCAGCACTCCCGATATACTATCCTCGATAACGACACAATCTTTCGGCTCCTGCCCAAGCTTCTTCGCCGCCTCAAGGAAAATATCTGGTCTGGGTTTGCTCGCCTTCAACATATCTCCATACATAAATGCAGTGAGATCTTCATACACCCCCCTGCCATCTTTAAAACCATTTCCGCGCTTGCCCTGCCGGTAGAAGTTGCAACTGCCGCCGGAATCTTTTGTTCTTTCAGAAATTCTAACAGCTCTTTTAGACCGTTCTTTACCGGCACGCCATTTTCTTGGATCATTTCATGGTAAATGTTATTCTTAAACAGACAGATCCGGTCATAATCAAAATCTTCTCCAAACTCTGCTTTCAAAAGTTTCCCGATTGCTTCCGGGCTTTTCCCACGACACGCTTCCATAAGCTCCGGAGAAATAACAACCCCATTTTCTTAGCTGCCTTGTCCCACGCAACCGTTAATAAGCGTTCCGTATCAAACATCGTACCGTCCATATCAAATATTACGCCTTTTACCATGCTCCTATACCTTTCCTTCCAGATGTCGTTCCAACACTTCCACAAATTTACAAAGTCCCTCTTTATCTTCTGCATCGAATCTGGCAGGAAGCGGACTGTCAATATCCAACACACCTACCACTTCTCCATTTTTATGGATGGGAAGCACGATCTCAGAATTAGACGCGCTGTCACAGGCAATATGTCCTGCAAATTCATGTACATCCTCCACCACAAGAACTTCATCCTTTTCCACTGCTGTCCTGCAAACTCCACGCCCGATTCCAATCTCTGTACAAAGCAACTTTTCCTTGGAACGGACCAAGAATCAGTTTTCCTTCTTCCATGAGATAAAAACCTGCCCAGTTAATATTCTCAAGAGTTTCCCACAAAAGTGCGGAGGCATTTGCAAGCCCGGAGATCCTATATGGTGTTGCTTTTCAAAAGCCCTTCTAATTGTTGATTCATCAATTCATACATTGCCTGTTTATCCATTGCTTTTCCCCCATATTTTACTTATTTCTCAAAATTTTTTCAACCAGACGACAATACTCTTCGTAAGCATCCACTCCTTGAAACACCTCTGAAAGTGCTTCCATGATCCCTTTATAATACCAGCCAATGATTTCTTTATCTTTCATTCGGAAACGATTCCACAATTCTTCGCCACACACCGGATAATCCTGATTGATATCCTCATGTTCGAAAGTTTATCTGCAAGCCCTACCATCTGTACTTCTCTTGGAGCTGTTCGTATATGTTCAATGGTAGCTCTTTTCCTCTCCATCCATGTACGAGATTTGTCTTCACTTTCCTGCGCTACAATCGACGCCACGCGCTCAGAAAATTCCCGTGCGAGAAGCTCTCTTGTAACGTCCCTCACAATCTTCGATCGTATCATGAAGTACCGCCGCACTGATAATTTCCTCGTCATTGGTCATCGTAGACACAATATCTCCTACTTCTACCGGATGGACAATGTAAGGCCGCTTCGTCCCCTTTCTCAACTGTCCTTCATGTGCTTTGGTTTGCAAATTCAATGGCTTTGTTGATCATCTCATTTCCCTCCTAATTGTCTTCCATCTCTTCCACAAGTCTTGCCTTTTCTCTTTTGTGAAAAAGAGAGAAGATACACGGAACTACTACCAAGGTTAATATGGTTCCATAGATCAGACCACCGACGTCACTACCGCCATCGGCTGTACCATGTCGGCTCCCATTCCTACTCCCATCGCCAGCGTAAATAATCCGAGAATAGTCGTAAGCGCTGTCATAATGATAGGACGAAGTCTCGTCTTGCCGGCAGTGACAAGTGCCTCTTTTCTTCAGCATGCCTCCCGCTATCAGTTGATTTCATTATAATCGATAAATACAATTCCATTATTTACAATAATACCTGACAACATTACAAAACCAATCATAGCAATAACGCTGACAGACATACCAGCCAGCCATAATGCCAGAAGTCCTCCAAAAATGCCAGCGGTACTGTAAACATAATGATAAACGGTGAACGAAGGGATTGAAATTGTGCCACCATGATCAAATACATAAATACAAGGCAAGACCTAACATTTTAAATAGTTCCGTCATAGCTTCATTAATAGTCTCATCTTCACCTGCCATCTTAATTTCATATCCTTCCGAGTCTTATTTCTCCAGCTTTTGTTTCAACTGATTGCTCACAAGCCCTATATTATATCCTCTTTGATTTCTGCACTGACATATAACGATTTGAGCAAAATGATTAATGGACTGGAAGCGTTGTCGTATCTTGAAAAGAAGTTTTTATTTCTGACAGCTTTTACATCTTTTGATGTCCCATCCGTTGTTTTGGCAGAAATCACCATATCCTTTACATCTTGTCTCGTCAATTTTTCCCCTGTCATCATCTATTGCATACACATCGTAATCATAAGTATCCGTTCCAAGAGTCATTGCCTGTTTTGGCTCTGCCAACCCCCTGCCGCAAGTTCTTTGATAGACCTGCGCCACTGTAAGCCCATATTTTGCTGCCTTTTCTTTATCTACGGAAATTTTAATTCTTCACCATTTTCCTCAGTTCCGTCAAATACATTCTGAGTTCCTTTTGTATCTGCTACCATCTTCTTTACATCGGAAGAAATTCTTTGAAGTTTATCCAAATCTTTTCCTTTGAATCTGTACATTAACATGCACTTCCAAGAGCACTCATATCCATATTTGACAGTGGATGGTCAATTCTCCGTTTACATCCTTCGTCCGCTTCCTCAATCTCCTTTTGTAATTCTTTATTTGAAATCTTCCCTCATTAGTGATACATGCATAAATGATACTTGATTGGTAACAGTCTGTGTCCCCATGATCAGAAGTCGATACCAACGCTCCCACATCTTCTACATCAATGGATCGTTAAGCAACGTATCCATCACTTTATCTGGACTTTGCCGTATCTTCCAAGCTTGTATTCTCCGTTTCAAGAGTCATGCTAATCTGGGTACTCTCCATCGTCGGCATAATTCTGTTCCTCTGACAATGCCAGAGCAATACTTCCAACAGCAAAACAAACGCCTTACAATGACATAGGTTTTACGATCTAACGCTTTTTCCAAAATATTTCCGTATATGTTCTGTATTTTGTCGAAAATCTTTTGTTTTTTCCTCCGTTTTCCGCAACACACCAGCTGACATCATAGGTACGATCGTAAGCGGCGTCAGAAGACTCGCCAGAAGAGAATACGCAATCGTCAGTCCCATATCCACAAATAACTGTCTTGTGATTCCTTTGGTAAATACAATCGGAAGGAACACATACGGTTGTCAAAGTCGACGCAAGGATTGCACCGCTGACCTGGGTGTGCCCCTCTATTGCTGCCTTCGCCGATGCACGCCCTTCATTCCTCATGCGGTAAATATTTTCAATCACTACAATGGAGTTATCTACCAGCATTCCCACACCAAGCGCAAGCCCTGACAGTGAAATAATATTTAATGTAACACCCGAAAATACATTCAGCACCAATGGCAGCCATGATACTGATTGGAATCGAACATACGATTACAAAAGTAGGCGTATGCTTTTCAAAAAACAAGCAGAATCAAGATGGCAAGGATTGCGCCGTAAATTAAATTATCCAGCACGGAATCGACGATCATATCGATATAAACTCCTCGATCCATCAAGTTGACTACTTTAATATTTTTTATGCTCTTTTTTAACTCTTCTAATTTATTCTGCACGCGGTGAGATACATCGCCGGTTGAATATCCGGTCTGCTTCTGAATACTTAACATCACACCCGGTTTTCCGTTAATCTTCGCATAAGTTTCATCCGCGTTATTGACCACCGCTACATCTGCCACGTCTGAAAGCTTAATTGGGTCTATGCCTTCCATATCAAGAAGAATAAGATTCTTCATCTCATCTACGCTCTCAAATTTATCACCTATACGCACCAGATAATCAATACCTTCTTCATTTACATAACCTGCAGGCATACGGAAATTCTGTGCTCCAAGCATTGCCTCGATAGTCGCCGCAGACAAAATACTGTCCGTATCCAGAGACGCTTCTGCTTCTTTGGATGCCGCCTCCATCTGCGCTTCCTGTAAAGGCAAGGGCAGATCTGTCCTGCTGTAAGCTGTGCCCCCCTTCTCCCAGTCCAACTGCAGTCTCTAACTGGGTAGATGCAAGCTGACCCCTCTTGCTTCTGCCAGAGTCATTGCACCATTGTTCACCTGTGTCTGCATATCTTCCAGTTGTTTTTTCCCTGCCGCCATCTGCTCCTTGGCATCTTCAAGGTCTTCTTCCTGCTCCACCAGTTTCGCAAGGGCAGCGGTAAGTTTCTTCTTTCGTCGCCTCATAAGTTGCAAATAATCGGCTTTAATTTCGCAGTCAAACTTTCTAACTGCGCTTTTTCTGCCTTTTCTTCCTCTGTAAGGTTATCGCCCTTTTGTTTAATTTCTTCCAGACGGGCAACTGCCTTATCATAACTTTCTTTGTATCTTCCAGACTCTCCAACTGGAGGCCTCAGCCGCTTCTCTTCCAGCCTTCACCACAGCATAACTCTGATTCAACTGCGTCTCAGATACATTTAACTGAGCCATTTTCCGCGATCTCAAGCTGCGCCTGTTTTAATTCTTCACTTTTTATAGAAATCTGAGCTTCTGCCTGTCCGATACCTGATGACGCTTGATTCTTTCCGGAAGCCAGAGCGTTTTTCCCGCTTTGCACCCGATCCTTTACTTCATCAAGCGCACGCTTAGCTCATCACTGTTGCGCCTGCATTTCTTCCTGAATATCATCGCTTAAGCCATCAATCTTCTCCTTATTCAATGTCACTTCCACAGTCTCTGTAATATTTCCTGTCGCCATGACCGAAGCCACACCTCTACGCTCTCTACTTCCGGAATGACTTCGTCCTCAATGATCCTATTTGACTCCACCGCATCTTTCCCTTTGCGCTGACCGCCGTAACAAGTACAGGAAGCATGTCCGGATTCAATTTCATGATCATGGGACTCGCGATTTCTTCCGGCCAGAAGCCACCGATCCGATCCAAATTCTCCTCATTTCAATGGTCACAGAATCCATGTTAGCTGTCTGCTCAAATTCCAGCATTACAGTGGATGCATTTTCACTGGATATGGATTGAATATTTTGATATTGCTCACGGTAGCCATTGTCTGCTCTATTACTAGACTTCTTGGACTCGCTCCGGGATATTTCATGACAATCGCATGGGAAGATTCATACTGGGAGAAGATGCACGGTTTATCATATCCCCGAAAGGATACGATTCCCAGAATAATGAAAAGTACAATACCCACAACAACTGTGTAGGGCTTCTTTACACTGAATTTAGATAACATCTGAACGCCTCTCTCAACTTTGCTGTTACTTCAAATATAAATTTTATACGTAAATAATAGCACCTGAATCTTTAAATGGCAACGTTTTCGAGCTATAATAGTAGAAGCAAATTCCTGTAAGGAGGAACTATTATGATCAAAAAAAATGTGCTCATCACCGGAGCATCACGAGGAATTGGAAGAAGTACAGCGCTCCTTTTTGCTGATAAAGGGTTTCACGTCTTCTTAAATTGTCATAAATCAATAGAGGAATTACAGAAAGTACAACAGGAAATAGAACAAAATCACCCTGACTGCTCAACGATCATTACGGAAATGTAGGGAATCCCGAAGATGTCCGTTCCATCTTCCGCGAAATATACAGCCATTGTGACAGTCTTGATGTTCTCGTCAACAATGCAGGAGTTGCACATATCGGTCTCCTTATGGATCTTACTGATGAAGAGTGGCGCCGGATTATCGACACAAATCTATCCTCGGTTTTCTACTGCTGTCGGAAGCTGTCCGAAAATGGTATCGAAAAAATCCGGTCGAATCATCAATATCTCCTCCATGCGGGGAACCGTCGGCGCGTCCTGCGAAGCCGCTTATTCTGCTTCCAAATCCGGTATCCACGGTCTCACCCGTGCCCTTGCAAGAACTTGCTCCCCAGTGGCATTTCTGTTAATGCCATTGCCTGCGGCGTTATCGATACAGTCATGAATGCACAGCTTGACAAAACCGAGCGTCAAGAACTTGCAGAAGAAATTCCCGCAGGACGGTTTGCAGCCCCGAAGAAATTGCCGAAGTAATCTGGCAGACTGTCAATACTCCCGTTTATATGACCGGACAAATTATCGGCGTAGATGGTGGATATATTTAATAATTGAACCTAAGTCTATTAGGTATTACTATATTTTCTCATTCTCTTTAAGATTTCTTAAGAAAATTTCATTTTCTTTAAGGGTTTTTAACATTTTGGACATATTTTCGGATTATACTAAAGAGCCAGATAGTTGAAAGACATCAACTATCTCCTCATAAAGTAAATCATCCGGGAGGAGCATTTCCCGATGCCGCACTTTACTCTCATTCCTTTAAAAAATATAGCAACAGAAAACTCCGCTTGGCAATGCCAAGCGGAGTTTTCCATGGTTTGAGAAGTTTCTCTTATCACCTATTAATCTATCTGAATCATTACTTTTCCGGTTCTTCTGTATTCCAGCTTTACAAATACATCTGCAATTTGTTCAAGTGGAACAATATTTTATATTAAGCTTTTTCTAATTCTATCGTTTTAGCCTCCAATACCTGCATTGCTCTTCAAATGTATAAGGATTAATATAAGAAGACATCACTTTCAATTCTTTCTTAAAAAGACGTCCTGGACAGATTGGAAACTTTCTCCCTGAACAGCCAATCAAACAGCATAACTGTAGCCGCTTTTCCGCAAACTGTACTGCCTGCTCTTGTGTCTTGATCTTGCCGACACATTCAATGACTACATCTACGTTTTTACAGTACTCATTCAATACTTCCTGCATTTCCTCTAATGGATCAGATGGTCTTCGTTGCGCCAAGCTGTGCCTGCCTTTCTTTCTCAGAAGATCCAACTTAGACGCTCCTGCTACTTCAGCAAAGCATGACGTCCCAAATCGGACCTTAGCCTATCGCAATACCGTATTGGGCCGTCTATGGATATTACACGATCAATTGCATTTAAACAACACGAAATAGGTTCTGCCATTGCTGCTTCAATAAAATTAAGGTTTTTCAGAAAATTTGTATACCTGTTTCTCATGCATGACAACGTATTCTGCAAACTGCCATCTACTGTCGTTCCCAATCCAATATTATTTTCACAAAATGTTCTTTTTCCATTCTTACAGAAATAACACTCTCCACATGTCATTGGGGTTTCCTGCTACCCGATCTCCCGGCTTCACAGTCTTTACAGCAGCCCGACTTTCTCAACTCCCGAAAACTCATGTCCCGGTATTTAATGGCGGGGTCACATGCATGCTCCTCCGTCACCATGAAAAATATGGATGTCTGTTCATACGCCACAATACTTTACACGGATTACTACTTCATTATCTTCCGGTTCTCCTAATCGGTACTTCTTTTTACCCTTAAATCTTCTTTTCCACAAATACACTGCCGCTTTCATAATCATTTTTTCTCCTTATTTTGTTTGCTCACAAGACACTTGCCTCCAGATCATAATATTTCTTCAGACACTGATATCCCATTTCAAATAATTCTTTCTGTTTTCTATATACTCTCTCTATTTCTCTGAATTAGGTTCAAATACATACTCCTGTTTTACAAAATTGATTTACCACCGAAAAATCATCAAATACTCCAACGCCTTTCCTGCGATAGTCGCTGCCGCAATGAATTAGCAGCTGATTCTACATTATCCAACTGATACAAAGGCAGTTCCAGAATGTCT
>VOFH01003517.1_pt1 | contig 28314 bp, 43 predicted proteins | sample 5384091 | NCBI WGS metagenome assembly VOFH01 (sample SAMN12384727, study PRJNA508395) | human gut metagenome | isolation source: healthy gut G | host: Homo sapiens
AATTTAAGCGGCGTGACGGTCGTGGCGGACGTGAGGAAATACGCTGATATCCAAGGTACCACCAGCGGGCTGACGGCGGGGGGATTGTATTTTTCTGCGCATTCCCAACGGCGGGTACATGCTGCTGGACGCAGAAATCTATTAATCAACAAAGTGGATGGTTGTTTTGATTTTGATCCGGATCCATGTATTTTTTCCGAAATGAGATGAATGGCGAGAAATGGACCGGGATTCTTTTGTCCTCAAACAAAGTTTTGTCCGTTTTATAGGACTGGGACTTTTTGTTATCATAAATCCTGAAAGGAAAGATTTCCTTGATTGACAGCAGGGAGAAAGACAACAGATGAAACATGATCTGGATGAAGTTTACAGGGATTTGGAAAAAGCAAATATCACAGTTCTGCCATGTACCGGTTCCGGCATTTAAAGAGTGTTTCGCTGGCCGATGAAAAGTAGTGGGGATTGATCACAGTAAAATCGACGGTTATGCGGAAGAGTATACTATTTTAATCCATGAAAAGGGCCATTTTGATTCCGGTGCTTTTACACAATGTCCAGCCCTTACCCGCTGAAAGAACAGGCAGAGCGCCGAGCGGATCGAGCGGCAATTTTACAGTATATCCTGCTGGAAGAGCTGCGTGATTGCCTTTGCAGGGGGGATCGTAGATATGGGATTTAGCAGAGCATTTTGGCGTAACGGAAGAATTTATGCGCAAATCAATCGGGTATTACCGGGATATCCTGGGAATCTCTTAGCCTGGAGCGGATCTTTTCAAAAGTGATACATTTTCACTAAGTGTTGTGGATAAGGTGCAGCTGAAATGCCATTTGGCCTTAAAGAGTCGATTATAATGAGGTCCGTTTTACAAAATTCCAGTCATCCCATACCCCTAAGTGTCCACAGAATGGAAAGCGGCGGCGTACAGATAAGATGGGCTCCCAGTCCTCCCACATGGGGCCAGTTGCGGCAGAAAAATTCGATAAGATGGATAAAAAGTCATCAAAACGCTCGGAGAAAGGAAAAGGGCAAAGGGCAAAGGAAAGGTAACTGTGCCGGAAACAAAAACGGAGGGAAAGCCCCTCCGTTTTTTGCTATCGAATTACCAGAGCTTGAGCAGCACCTGCATGCCCAAAGACGCAAACGCGACGGCCGCCCAGCAGCATAGTCCCAGCAGGATTGGTTTTTCCACCGTTTTTGATCAGGCTGACCAAATTGGTATTGAGTCCAATAGCAGCCATTGCCATGGTAATCAGGAATTTTCCAAAGCTGACGATCGGTTTGCTAACGGCGGCGGGCATATTGGTAATGGTGCTGACAACAGCTGCCATCAGGAAAAAAAGAATAAACCATGGGAAAATTTTAGCAAGTTTAAAATTGCCTTTGGCGTTTTGTTTTTCTTTGCGGGAACGATATAAGGCCAGCACAAAAGTAATGGGGATGATCGCCAAAGTCCGGGTAAGTTTGACGATGGTAGCCAGCGTCAGCGCAGTATCGTTACCGGCCGCACTGCTCCAGGTAGTGGCTGCCGCAACCACTGAAGAAGTGTCGTTTACAGCCGTGCCGGCCCACATGCCGAATCCCTGATCGCTCATGCCCAGCGCCATGCCGGCAGCGGGAAAGAGAAATGCGGCCAACACGTTAAAAAGAAAAATGGTAGAGATGGATTTGGCAACATCCTCATCGTCCGCGTCGATAACCGGGCGGTAGCCGCTATGGCAGAGCCGCCGCAAATGGAAGAGCCGACACCAATGAGGATTGCCGTTTTCGAAGGGATTTTGAGAAGCCGGCTGATCAGGTAAGCTACGATTAATGCGGTGGAAATGGTCACGATAATAATAGCCAGAGACTGGCGGCCAACCTCCAGAATATGGAATAGGTTCATGTCAAAGCCCAGCAGAATGATGGCGTATTGCAGAACCTTTTTGAGGTAAACTGAATGCCGCTTTGCAGCGACGGTTTACGCGGAATGATTGCAACCAGAAGGCCGATCAAAATCGCCAGCACAGGCCCTCCCACTACGGGGAAAAGCTTTGCCAAGATACCAGGCGGGAACCGCAATGACCAGGCACAGCAGTATGCCCGACCAGTTTTTTTTTGATAGTACTCATAAACTTCCTCCTCTTTCCCATATCAGTCAGGGATTGTCCGTTTTTTTAATAGTAACATATCGAAAGCCGCCAGAAAAGCGCAGAACCGCATAAAATTTGTCCACTTTTTGCAGGCTTTCCATGGGGAAAAAGGAGAATAAGGACTGATTGACAGAAAAACTGCCCGCCTTTTGCAAGACGGGCAGAAATCAATGCAATGAACCACTAGACAAAACTTACCGAACAAAATCCCCAAGAACAGAGGACAGGCTATTTTTTTATGTGCCAGGCAGATTTCGCTGAATTTTTGGAACAGGATAGTGGTATCCGGTCCGTCAAAGGGATCGGGCAGGTCGCCCCGCATCCGCTCGGGATGCCATTGAACCGCGTAGATGGGTTCGGATTTGTGTTCAACAGCCTCGATCACGCCGTCGTGAGAGCGGGCGGTGACCTTTAATCCGTCGGCCAGTTGGTCGATGCGGTTATTATGGCGGCTATTGGTAATGAATGTTTCACCGAACAACTCACAGATCAGAGAGCCGGGCTCAGCAACGATTTCATGTTTGCGCATCAGATGCTCCACGCCATCGGTCAGTTTGAACTTTTAGCCAGGGTACCACCCAAAAACACATTGATGTTCTGCTGCCCTCGGCAGATGCCCAGGACCGGCTTTCCGGCCTTTTTGAAAAGCGTAAACAGTTGTGCATCCTGCGGGTCACGTTTTTGTTTCTCGATGGCTTTGGCTTGTGCGGCATACTCGGGAGAGGGCATATACATGGCACTGCCGGTAAGAATCAGCCCATCGCACAAGCGGGCATATTCTTCCGCCAATTCGATATCAGTCGCCATGACCGGAACGCCGCCGCCTGCGGTAACGCCAAGGTAATATTTTTGTTTACCATCCAGCCGTCGTTAAAAACATGGGTTCTACGGCGGAGCAGGTGCAATACAAATAATCGGTTTCATCAGCGGTCGCCTCCTTTGCAAAGGGTAACCAGACGTTCGAACAGCTTTTTGTCCGCCTCTGTCTGGGATTGTTCCGGTGCCACTGCACAGCGAACACCGGCAGGGAAATATGTTCAATCGCTTCGGGCAGTCCGTCAGGTGATTTGGCGCAGATTTTTTAAATCCCGGCCCAGAGACTTAATTCCTGATGGTGCCGGCTGACTACCTGCTCACCGGTGCTGTAACCGGAAACAAAGCTATCCGGTTCTGCCACGACAGTATGGTTTTCTTTTTTCATGATCATGGCCGGTTTCCTCGGGCAGATCCATATATAAAGAACCACCCTGCACGACATTTACGACCTGCAGGCCGCGGCCGATGCCGAATACCGGTTTACCCGCTGCCATAAAGGCGCGAAGCAATGTGAAGTCCGTGTCATCCCGCAGTTCGTTGAGCGGGTGATTCGGGCCGCCCATGCGGTCTTTGTAAATCTGCCCATAGTTTCCGGCATGGATGTCAGACATGCCGCCGGTGAGCAGAAGGCCGTCCGCCATTGCTGTGTACTCGGCGGCGCAGTTTACGTCGAAAGCGACGACCGGGATACCGCCGGCCTCCAAGACACATTTGGTATAGTTGCTGCTGATAATCGTATGCGGCGCCTGGAACATGGGATTGAATCCATCGTCCGGCGCAATCAGGATCACAGGTTTCATCTTTTTCCTCCATTTCAAAACAGTCCCGTGCTGCGTAAAAAACAGCGACGGATTTTCATAAGGTACCTATTTATTAATATACCTGTTTTGGGGAGTGTCAAATTTTTTGCTTCAATACCCCTGCAAATCCGGCCGGAAGAGCGGCCGCTTATTGGGAAGACAATTGGTTGCCGTCGGAAAGGGAAATCCAAAAACCAGCAGCGGCGCTCCTTCCCAAACGGCGCGTTCGCTCAATCTGCCGCCATTGGTCTCGATTATCTTTCGGGAAGCGAGGTTGTTTTCCTGGCAGGAAAGCATTACTCGGCCAAGCCCCAGCTTACGCGCGCTTTTTCCAAGCCCAGCCGGAGAAGCTCTGTACCGATGCCGCGGCCCCGGCAGTCAGGGCGGACGGAATAACCGATATGGTTGCTGTAATAGTGGGCTTGGGTCAGCTGCAAGCGGATATCAATGATACCGACAAGCTGCTTGCCGTCGCCCGCCAAGAAGGTGAAAGAGGGGACTCTGTCCGGTTCTCGGCCCTGCCGAACCCGCTCCAGATAGAAAAGCCAATCGCCGTAGCATGAAAAGCGGGTCAGGCCGCAGCTGCCGTTGATGGTATCTTCCCCGCCTGCTGAAAGGCTTGTTTGAATTCCTCCACCTGCACCCGCTGAGCCGCGGTGGGCAAAAAACAAATACAAAGACATGCGTTTTCCTCCTTATAAACTCAGCCAGTTGGCAAAATGGGTGTGCCCGGTTTCCCGATTGCGCGGGGCAATGCCCGGCCAAAACTATAAAATACAAAGGCGACAACAGTCAGCACTTGATCCAATTGACGAACAGCTGCGATGTCTCGAAAATCGGCGGTGCCTGTTGACCGCGGCATGCTTGGTTTCCCGGCGATACACCATGCAAAACGCCCAGGGATAACAAATCCCCAGCGTCAGGATCGTGACCAGCCCGCCCAACCGTTTCCAGCCGATTCATTGAGCCGACCTCCGTCATAATAGATTCCGCCCTTTTTCAGCACCTCCTCTGATGTATCAAAACCATTGAGTTTTGATGTTGCGCAGTGCGGGTAAAACGGTGTTTTACTCCCCTTCCGGATCATGGGAAATATCGAAAATGCCGATGATTTTCTGGCAGCCGCGGCAGTAATACGCGCCGGGAATCCGGGTATGGCCGAGAAGGTAGTTCGACTTTCCGACGGACTTTCCGCCCTCATACCACAGCCGCTCCAGCCCTTTTGGAAAACTGTTCCAGTGGGAACCACATGACGTTGAGGCCGCTGGCAATCAGGCCGCCTTCTTCCATCTCCCCGCCGCAGATCGGGCAAATCATAGTAAACCTCCTTTCTCAGGCAGCAAAATCACAGGTGCAGCCGCCGGAGAATTTCATTTTTCATGGCTTTCCTTCATACAGGCACAGCGCGGCCAGCGAAATAATGCTTATCGCGACACAGGCCGCCGAGGGGTAGACAACCCGAAGGGAGCCGCACAGCAAAAAGGACAAACGGGATAAAGCCGAATATGGCATCCAGCATCAGATACAGGATGTAGTCCTGATTTTCAGCCGCATCACCCGGGCGATGACCGCCATGGCGATCATCGCGCCGGTGAGCAGAAGCGGTATGACAAAATCGACCGACCAGCTCAAGCGCCCGCCAGTCCACCAATCCCAAAACAGGGCCAGCGCGGAAATGAGTCCCACCTGCCAAAGGATGGTTTTGGGGATATTTCCGCGCTTTTTACAACTACCCAGAAAGTGAGCCAAAAGCTGATGACGCCGGCGACTACGAAAACGGACCACCAGCCGCTTTGCGGCAAACTTAAATTGACCGCAATGCAGACGGCTGCCGCCGCAATGGTTCCCAGGCCGATCAACTGCAAAAGCCCTCTGTGAGGATGCTTGGGAGCAGGAAGAGCAGGAAATGTGCCTCGGCCGGGTTCCCCCTGGCCGGACAGGTCTCCCTGGCACAGCGGGCAGGCGCGCAGATCCCCGGGGACGGATACCCGGCATTTTTCACAGTATTTCATGCGGTTAACCCCCTTTTAAATGCCGAATTGTTCCTGGTCGGATGTAACCTCTACCGTGATTCCTTCAGCAGTCAGCCGCCGGAAAAAAAGGCCCGCTGGATATCCGTACTGACAAAAGGGGAGGAAAAGCTGACAACGCAGTGTTCTCCAAAGGAGCACATACAGGCCTGCAGCCGGTTGGTGGAGGTAAAACATGAAAGCTGTCGATATAGCGTGCCATTTCCGGTGGCATGGCAACTTTTCCGACGTTGGAAAATGCGGCGGTGATCCCCCGCTCCGCCAGATAGTTGGCCAGGCGGAGCACCGGGTTTTTATGATTAAGGGCACGAGCTGGGTGAGCAGATTATGTTCCAGAGAGGAAAGCTCGTTCATCCGTTCCCGAAGTTTTTCGGCGGTCAGCTCCCTTGTGGAATTGTTCCTTTACAAAAGCAATGACGGATTCGATGGAATCTTCCTGCCGGAAAAGTCATAGCCCAGATTGATGATGCCGAAAAAATTCCGCGCTGTGCCGGAGGGGAAATAGTTGCGCAGATTGACGGGAATGGTGATGACCACTGGCCGTCCAGTTTCCCGCAGGCGCATGGTTTCCCGAATGGAAAGCAGCAGCTGAGCGGTTAAAAATTCGGTCAGCGTGGCGTGATGGGCGTGGGCAAGCGTCAGCAGCGAACGGACCGGCATGCAGCCTTCCAAAACGGCGATGCGGCCGTCCGGCCAGCGCTCTCCATATTGGTGGTACGCTTTACGGCCTTGCCCTTTGGCGCTTTCGGCCTTTTTTCATAGTAACGGGAAAAACCGTCGTCCCGTTTTTGAGCCGGAGAGGCATCATAGTCAAACGCGGGAGCGCCAGAGGGGAAATCCTCTTTATGACGATCCAACAGATAATAGTAAACCAGCGTGCGCAAAATGCAGCGCGCCGGTTCCGTCGGCAATGGCATGATAAACCTCCAGGTTGATCCGGCGTTCGAAAAACTGACGCGGAACAAAAGCCCTTTTCGGTCCGCACTGTAAATGGGCGCGCAGGGCGGAAGTTCCTCTGGCTGAACAACAGGCCGACGGGTGCTGTCCTCGAAATAATACCAGAACAACCTTTTTTTTGAGAACGGAACGGTAAAAAAGGAAATTTTTCCATGGCCTGATCCAGTGCAACTGCAGAGTCTGCCCGTCCACCGGCTCGGTCAGCTCGCAAGAGAAACGAAAGACTTTTGGGTCTTTTTACTGCTGGTGGAGGGGAATATCTTGGCCGCATTGTCCAGACGGCTCCATCGAGGCTCTAATGCGCTCATTTCTGGCTTCACCCCTTTAAAAACCGATTGATGATTTCATAAGTGCGTTTTACCTGTACAAACCGTGCGGGCAGGGAAAGTATCCGTGCAGGGCATCTGGTATCCGGCGGATCATGACCCGGTTTCCAGCCTTCATCAGCCGATGGCCATATTCTTCCGCCTCATCTCGAAGCGGGCAGTATTCGGCTGTGATAATTAAGGTATCCGGCTGGTTGCGGAAATCCTTTGCCTCCAGCGGGGCAAAATAAGGATTGTGCAGATCTTCTTCTCTGAGCGATACAGATCCATAAAATCGCATACCCGTTTAGAGGTCAGCAGGTAATCGGTTCCGTTTTCGCGCACCGAAGGGAAGGGGGAAGTTTCGCTGTGGTCGGCCGCGGTGGCAGGATAGATCAGAATTTGCTTGGCCGGAAGGAATTCCCTCGATCCCGTGCCATCAGGGAAACGGCTGCCGCGAGGTTGCCGCCCGCGCTGTCTCCAATCAGGACGACTTCCTCCGGGCGAGAACCTAATAAGGAGGCGTGAAGATAAATTTCCCGAGCAACTGCGTAGCAGTCCTCCGGCGGGCCGGGAATTTGTGTTCCGGCGCCAGACGATAATCGACGGAGACCACCGTTCGTTGGGTTAGCCTGGCCATGTCAGAACAGACACCGTTGTAACTGTCAATGTTCCCGGTGACCCAGCCGCCGCCGTGAAAAAGATCAGAACTGGATGATTTAACCCGTCCGGCGGGGCAAAGATACGCACCGGAACCAAATGATCACCACTGGGGATATCGTGATCCCAAATTCGGTATCGGGACGGCTTGAGGATTCGCTTGGAGGTCAAGTTCACCAGCTCTCGCTCCACTTTATAATTCTTTTGATATCGATATCCGGATAGGACAGCGCTTTGAGCGCAGCCCGCATTGCTTTGTTGATTGCCATAAAAATTCCCATCCTTCCTTGGCATACCATATAGATGGAATCAACGTTATCATAGCATTTTTGCCATGGGATTTCTACCATTGTCTGTGAACAATGCGATTATGATAAAAGGCGGGGATTTTATCGGGAGATTCTTGACTTTATTTTGCGGTTATGTTAAAATAATCTGCGTCACGGATGGAGAGGTGTCCGAGCGGTTTAAGGAGCTGGTCTTGAAAACCAGTGACTCGTAAGAGCCAAGGGTTCGAATCCCTTCCTCTCCGCCAATTTCCATCCTGGCAGCAACAGAAGCGACAATCAGGTTATCAATTTGAGATGTACTCAAGTTGGTGACGAGGCGCCCCTGCTAAGGGCGTAGGCTGGGAAACCGGCGCGAGAGTTCGAGTCTCTCCATCTCCGCCAAATCACTGTGACAAAATAGATGTCCAAGCGTTTTGTCCAGTAAAATCAAGGGTTAACGGGCTTTTTCGGAAGAAATTCCTGGAAAGCCCGTTTGCCGTAGATGTCCAAATAGAAATCCATAGATAATCCGAAACTTACCAGCTGGGAAAGAACAAGATAACTCTAAGCTCTAACTCAGCAAGAACCTCAAGTTTTCAACAACCAACAAGAAAGGATGAGTAAAACCATGAACATTGGCATCGACCATGGCTATTACGCAATCAAAACCCGGCATTTTTCTTTCCCAGCCGGTATTGCAGAGTATTCCCATGAACCCTACACCTTGCAAAACACACTGGAATTCGGCGGGAAGTTTTATGTCTGCGGAACCGGCAGACAGCCGATCCTGCGCAACAAAATGGAAAACGACAATTACTACCTGCTTACCCTTGCAGCTATCGCCAAGGAAATCAAACAGCGAGGTGGAAAAACAGAGTGTTCGGTGCGCATTGCCGCCGGGCTACCTCTGGCTGGATTTGGCCGGGAGAAAAAGCCCTTCCGGGAATATCTTATGCGTTCTTCCCAGCTGGCAGACGGCCTCCGTCCGGTGTGCTTTCAGTTTTGAAGGAATCGCCTATAAAATCCCGGTGGCATATACCAGTGTGATTCCCGTCCACCGCCTCGATAACGCCATCGATTATACCCTCGATGAGAAAAGTGTTCCCGCAGGGGAAATGAGAAATCGCTGGAGGGTGAAATTGGAAAAGCCCTCAACCAAGAGAAAACCGAGCAGGATCTGTTTCAGTCCGCCATCGGCTGTACCTGTGATACTGCCTTTGAGGATATGTGCAAGATCAAAAATGTGGCATAAGGAAAAAGGGGTGCAGGGCTTTCATCTGGTGCAGAGTTTTGCCGCCGGGGAGGTTTCCCGGAACTGGCGCACCAGATCGGGCTGAAGTTCGCCGGGCAGCTTCTCGGCGGGGAGTTTCAGGCGGTGGTCAGCACCCATCTCAATACCAAAACCTTAAAATCCATTTTGATTAGTGTCGGCGTCCGGCTGTCTGCCTTCAACCTGCCGCAGATTGCCCGGCTCACCTATACCGACGACCTCCATCTGGAGGAACGGGGTGAAAAGAAGGTGGCCCTGTTCTGCTGCATCCCGGATTCCGATAAATCCCTCAATTACCTTGTGGGCATGATCTACGGGCAGCTCATCCAAACCCTCTACTTCGTAGCCGACCGGAAATACAAGGGAAGGCTTGCCGGTGCCGGTTCATCTGCTGATCGATGAAGCACCGAATATCGCCCTGCCCACAGACAACTTTTTGCCCTGGCTTTCCACCATGCGAAGCCGCAACATTTTTGCAGCTATATCGCGCAGAATATGGCGCAGATCAAGGCGCTGTTTAAGGAACAGTGGGAATCGCTGGTGGGCCTATGCGATGAGTTTTTATATCTCGGCGGCAACGAGAAGGAAACCCACAAGTACGTTTCCGAGCTCATGGGCAAGGAAACGCTGGATACCAACACCTATGGCCACAGCCGGGGACGAAGCGGCAGCTTCAGCGTGAACGACCAGCAGACAGGCCGGGAACTGCTCACCCCCGATGAGGTCCGAATGCTGGATAACCGCAAAGCCATTCTATTTGTAAGTGGGGAAACGTCCCATGCTGGATGACAAATACGACCAGATGCATCACCCAAACATCCGGCCTGACAGAGGATGGCGGCGCTGCGCCCTGCGACTACACACAGGCGAAGGACGCCTCAGACGATCTCGATTATTCTCCGGAGCAGTATGAGGATTTCGAACTGCTGGAGCCGGAGGATTTTCTCAAACCATCATAATTCACATGAAATTGGAGGAATGCTTCTGAAGTAAGTTTCTGAAAAAATTGGTTCTCTGACGAACCGCAAAAAGACAGCAAACCCACAAAACGCCCTGCCTCTCGGCAGGAAAGGACGGTATGGGTTTTCTATCTATGTGGCAGCAGTGCTGTGCGCCTGCTGTTTTTCTGTTCCGGCCTTTGCCGCCAGCGGCGATCCGCTGGGGTGGTGAACAATCTTTCCGACTTTATCTTTTTCCCTCATCCGTGCAGTCGGTATGATTTTGCTGGGCTGGGGCGTCGTACAGGTTGGCCTGTCGTTCCAGAGCCATGATCCTCCCAGCGTTCGCAAGGTTTTCCTGACCTTGGCCGGTGGGCTGGTAATCACCTTCGCCAAGGAAATCCTTGACCTTATCACCGCCTGAGTTCCTGTTTTCCAGCGGGAGCGCCGACATCGGGCCCCCTTAACTTTTTTCAGATAGGAGGTGACCAGCCGGAAACTGGATCATAGATAACTTAAATTCGGCCCTGGGAACATGGAATGACAAACTGGCTGAAATCTGGACACTGCTCACCCAAGACCCCGCCACTTTCAAGGGCGGCGGATCTGGCAGGTGATGCTGGATATTAACGGGGCGCTGAAAGCCATTGGGTATGGTTTGCTGGTGCTCTTCTTCGCAATAGGCGTCGTCAAGACCTGTTCGAGCTTTACCGACCTGAAGCGCCCGGAAGCAGCATTTAAAATGTTCATTCGTTTTGTATTAGCCAAGGCAGCGGTGGGATACGGCCTCGACCTCATGCTGGCCATTTTCCAAATCATTCAAGGGATGGTTTCACCATCATCACGAGGTCCGGCTTGTCGGGGAGCAGCGGTACGACACTGCCCCAAGAGATCATCGACAAGATCAACAACGTAGGCTTTGGGATTCCATCCCCTGTGGGCGGTGACCCTGCTGGGCGGCCTGTTTATCACGGTTTTGTCGTTCATCATGATCCTGACGGTGTATAGCCGGATGTTCAAATTATATAGCGCGCCCGGAAGGACTGCGGCGTAAGCCAAAGCAGCTCGCGGGCAATTTGGGATTCTGCCAGTAGCGCGGCAGTAGGAAAAGGTATTCGAAGGGAGGTGCAAATTACCCTATCACCAACCGATTTATCCGGCGGGAAACCCAATGGGGAGTGTAGCATATCGGTAACGTCGTAAGTTGGGAAACTATCGAACCACTACTGAACGGCAAGGTGAAACGTTGTGAATGAGGAATAAAGCTGGATTGCTTGAAGGGCAGTCCAGGCGGCATACTTGAGCCGGCGGCGCAGGATAGTTGTATTCGCCGCATGCCGTGGCAATCGGTGACAGGTACACGCCGATTGCGAAATACCCACGACAGCCAGCCGCAGTAAGCGGATAAAGGACAAAAACCCATACCGACATCACAATACGCTTTCCCAAAGTGTCTAACTGGAGATTGCCTAAACCGGAACACCCCTATAGGCTATGGCTTTCAGAGCCTGAAAATCCGGTATGGCAACGGAGCCGCCGTAGTAGTCCGAGCAAGGGAAAGCCTTGCACATGGCGAAGGGCGGCAGGATATCAACCAAACTATCAATGGAAAGGTGCGTGAGGCATTATGAAATCCAAAGAACGTTTTGGAAAGTCTGACATCAAAAGCAGCAAGCAAAGATTACCACTATCAAAGGCTCTATCGAAACTTGTACAATCCTGCATTTTTTCTGCTGGCGTATGAGCGTATCAAGCAAAACCAGGCAACATGACAGCCGGAAGCGATGGGAAAACAATCGATGGCATGAGTATGAAGCGAATTGAAGCCCTCATTCAGAAACTGAAGGATTTCAGCTATCAGCCGAAAACCGGCCAGAAGAACGTATATCCCGAAAAGCAAACGGTAAAACACGCCCGCTTGGTATTCCGTCCTTTGATGACAAACTGGTACAAGAGGTGGTGCGCATGATACTGGAAAGTATCTACGAACCTACCTTCTGTGCTACTTCCCATGGATTTCGCCCAAAGCGGAGCTGTCATACAGCCCTGCAACATATCAAGCGGAATTACACGGGGTCAAATGGTTTGTTGAGGGTGATATCAAAGGGTGCTTTGACCATGTTGACCATCATGTGCTGGTGCAGATACTGCGCAGACGCATTGCGGATGAGCATTTCATCGGCCTGATCTGGAAATTCCTGAAAGCGGGGTATATGGAAAATTGGGTGTATCACAACACCTATTCCGGCACCCCGCAAGGGTCACTGATTAGCCCAATCCTGGCAAATATCTATCTCAATGAACTGGATGTATTCATGGCGGAATATTCCAAGTCCTTCAACCGCGGTACAAAACGGAAAATCAACCCGGCCTACAAAAAAGCCGTTGGATGTCCGGCGCGGAAAACAGGAATGGCTGAAACGCAATGAAGCAAAAAATCAGCGAGGAAAAACGCCGTGAGGTCATGGCGCAGATACAGGAACTTAATAGCCGACTGCGTTCTATCCCTTACAGCGACCCAATGGATACGGAATACAGACGGGTTGTTTATGTCCGTTACGCTGATGATTTCCTGATTGGTGTAATTGGGAGTAAAGAGGATGCGAGGCAGGTCAAATCCGATGTGGGAGCGTTCATCAGGAACATCTTCACTTGGAGATGTCCCCGGAAAAACGCTCATTACCCACGGAAGTGACTTTTGCCCACTTCCTCGGATATCTGATTACAGTCAGCCGGGAACAAAACAGTACCCGGACAAAGACCGGTTTTACACGCCGAACCTATGTAGGAAAAGTCAAGCTGTATGTGCCCAAAGAGAAATGGCTGAACCGCCTTCTCTCCTATGGCGCGCTGAAAATCAGCTATGACAAAACCCATGGGAACAAAGAGGTATGGGAACCGGTACGGCGTCCGGGGCTGATACGCCTGGATGATATTGAGATTCTGAACCAGTACAATGCAGAAGTACGGGGCATGTACAATTATTATCGGCTGGCAAACAATGCAACGGTGTTGAACTCCTTCCTCTATGTGATGAAGTTCAGCATGTACAAGACCTTCGCCGGAAAATATCGGACGAGCATGCGGAAAATTATTCGCAAATACTACCACAATGGGGATTTTACCGTATCGTATCCAACGAAAACGGGACAAAATCCGTGGTGTTTACAATCAGGGAGTGCGCCGGAACGACAAAGTCGTTGTAACGGAAAACCCGGACATCATTGGCAGGGCTAACGAGAATCGCCGCTATACCCGGCTGACAGACCGGCTGCAAGGCCATATCTGCGAGTTCTGCGGAGCCGAAACAGAGAATATTGAAATCCATCATGTCCGAAAACTGAAAGATTTAAGTGGTAAGGCAGAATGGGAACGCCAAATGATTGCGCGTAAACGCAAGACAATGGCGCTATGCCACTCCTGCCATGTAAAAAAGCTGCACAATGGAAAGTTAGACTGATATCTGGAAAGCCGGATACATCGAGAGGTGTACGTCTGGTTTGGAGGGGAGCGTTTGAAACCTACCGCAGTAATGCGGCAAGGCGCTGGGCGCTTACCCTACTGTACACGGCTATCGCGCCCATTCCCATGTCCACCTTTGCTGGGGAAACCACCAGCAAAGGTGGGGAAAAACTTCCTGCGTTCCTATGCCGGCGTGTGCTTCGAAGGGGCCATCATTGCGCTTGCCTGTATCATCTTTTCGGTTATGGCCGCTTCTCCGCCAGCGGTTGCTCCTAACGTCTCAGCGGTAACCGCCGTATGGAGTTATGTGGGCGAGCTCATTTTTAACCTTTTGGTTTTAGTAGGAGCTGTGCGGATGAGCGACCGCATCGTCAAGGAATTATTGGGGCTGTAAGGCCCTCGTAAAAAGCAAACAGGCCCTGCGGCAGCCCGCAGAACCTGTTTGGTTACTCGTGATCTAAAATCCATTGCAGAAGCCCCTGCCTGTCGGTTTGGCCGGAAGCGACAGACAAAATGAACGTCAATCAGTTCCTGCTGTTCATAGCTGAGCTCTATCCCGTTGACAGCCAGAAAAACCAGCATGGCGTGAGCGCCGATTCGCTTGTGGCCATCCACAAAAAGGGTGGTTGCAGACAAGCCCGAATCCCAGCTGCGCCGCTTTCGCCTGCAGAGATGGATAGACTGGTTCCCCACCGAAGGTTTGAAACGGAGCCGCCAATGCGGATTCCAAAGCCCTGGTCCCGGATCCCGTCGCTGCCGCCGAACTCCTTGATCAATGCAGAATGCAGGGCGAGAATCTGTTTTTGCGATAAGGTTTTCACTTCGCCAGTTCCTCGTAAGCATGACGGTTTTTGGCAATCAGCCGTTTAGATACAGCCAGAATGTCCTCATCCTCTGCCAGCTGTTCCTGCTCCGCCTGACTGAATTCCACCAGCACATAACGGGGGACGTTGTTCTTTAAAATAACGGCTGCCCTGTTTTCATCTACCAGACGGGCAACACGGGAAAAGTTCTGATTGGCTTCTGTGATGGAAACCAGATTTTTGTGTTCACAGTCATACACAACACCTCCTATTTCTATTATACTCAAAAATAGGAGAAATACAACCTATTTTTTCGAAAAAGAAAGGAGTTAATATGGAAGTAAAAGTACCAAAGGAAATCCGGGATTATCAAGAATCTATTTTTTTCGGCCTCTCTACTCGACAGCTTTCCCCGCAACACCCGCCTGTACCAGCTCATGACTACCAAGCCGGATGAGGCGCTGAGGGGTGTAACATCCATGAATCTGCCATTTCCCAGGGGCCTCCTTCGGCCCCTGCTTTTCATAACAGAAGCCGTTTTTTTGTTGGCATAAACGGTCACGATGTTGGCCTTGTTCCTTTCAAACAGTATTATACTGTAAAAAATAAAGGAGGAATGCCAATGAAATGAACGAAATATTCCATCGTAAAATGAAAGCGTTTCGAAAAATCTATGGGGCTTCGATGGAGGAGTTTGCATGCGAATTGGAAATCAGTAAGACATATATACAAAACATAGAAGCGGGAAAGGCCAACCGACTTTGAAACGGTGCAGCAGATTGGCGAAAAGCTGGGGCATACCGCCCGTTTCGCTGTTGATGAAAGAGTATAGAGACAACCAATTCGTGACGGCATATAAACTGCTGCAGTTACTGGAAAGTTTCGAAACGCTCACCGATGATGAGAAACAAGAGGCAGTTTTGCTGTTTGACCGCTTGGTGCGAATTTTATTTCGAAATACCGCTGAGTGATTGCAAAAGAGTTGTCTATCTAAAACGAGGAGCGACTTATTATCTAAAACGGTGGAATTCCTGTAAGGAGCATCAAAATGATTGACTTTTTCATGGTATATCGTATGATATAAGCAGCATTCCTGCCATGCCTTCTGGCATCCGCCTACGCGTAACAGGCGGGCCTTTTTGCTTTATATTGGTGCAGATGGCGTTACGAGAATGAATTTACAGCACTTATCATGCAAAAAACAGTGATCCATAAGCTGATTTGATAACGATTAAGGATACGGGCTGGAAACTGGTTTCTCCGAAAATAAAAGGCACCATTGCATGCCTTTTCAAAGGGTATTATTTGGATGCCGCGGCGTTTTGGTATCATGGCTTTTTCGGCAATAAGGCCGGCGCTTTTTGAAGTTGCCGGACCTAATAGGAATATTTTGAGAAAGAGCGTACTGGTTGTCAACGCCTATTTTCTTACGAATACGGAGCAGTCCCAGAAGCAGCAATTTCAGCAAGGCAAAGTTGTTTCATGGTCAACAGGATCTGAGAAGACGTTTTTCCAGTAGCGGCAAAATATGGCGAATCTATGCCGGTCCGCACAGCAAAACGGAAAACGGGAATATTTTCAAATGGAGGTACATCGCGATGAATGATACAGACAATTCCGATTTCTATAAGCCCTATCTGGCCGACCAGGAACGTGTATTATGGATCGGAAAGCCGGGAAAAAGGAAGGCTTTTTACCGGTCGCGATTTTGTCATGCTTCCATTTAGTGTGATATGGCTGAGTTTCTCTGTGATTTGGGAGATTGCGGCATTTCAAAGTGGAGCGCCGCTTTTTTTCCCTGTTGTTTGGACTGCCGTTTGTCGCAATAGGCCTGTATTTGCTGTTTGGGGGATTATTCAAAAAATCCGTTTAAAGGGTAGGATTTTTATGCGATTACGAATCAAAAAATCATGATTAAACGCGGAAACAAAATTGAAATGTATGACGGGTGGGATCTTCCGCCCATGAGCATCAGATTCATAAAATGGAAACGGAACCATTCTATTTCAGGAAACACTGTATAGTGGAGGCCGGCGATTGCGCTCACGTTATTTTATGCTCGAAAATCTTTCCGATTTTGTGCAGGCGCAAAATGCTGTGAACAGGATGGATCGGTATCAGGCGTCGGGGCCCGACCGAAAAGGCGAGAATTCATCTGTTTCCGGAGACAGGTGGGTAAAATGAGGATAACAAGTCATTCCTTTCTCCGATTTGCTGTTCCGGTGGCTGTTTTACTTTTGCTTTTGGCAAGCTCTGTGTTCATTTTTCAGGTGAGAACCAAAGAATATGAGAGCTGGACGACCGCGCCGGGAACGGTTTTAGAGGTTGAATGGGTGAGGGATTTCCGTGTTAGGATTTATTATACTTATGCAGTGGCCGGCAAAAGCTATACGGGCAGCGACCTTTACCATCGGTCGTCTGAGATGGTTGAGGAGGGCGCCAAAGTCCTGATTTGGTATGACCCGGCCCATCCCAATCGCTGTTCCTACCACAAGCCGGGGCCGGGGCTGGATCCCTACGGCGTGTATTTCTTGATGATTCCGTTGGCAATTGCGTGGTTCGGCAAAAACAGGAGAAAAGAATCATCGGGGCTTTTATAAAGGCAACGGCCCTCCGGCGGATTCAAACGCCGGAGGGCCGTTTTGGCGATTGGTTTGATCATTCTACTCTGATCTTCTCGTATTTAAGGATTTTTGGTATGGCGAAAAGAAGATCAGATGGTGGGAAGAAAACGATTGGGTACCGTGTTTTCTCACGAATTTTGACCGACGCGCAGAATCCGGGTGGCATTCAGCACTGCCAGGATGGAAACGCCTACATCAGCGAATACGGCCATCCACATGGCGGCCAGCCCGCAGGCTCCCAATACCAGCACGACTGCTTTAATACCCAGTGCAAAAACGATATTGAATTTGGCGATGGATACGGTCCGCGTTGCCAGTTTTACTGCTTGTGGTAGGGCGTTGGGCTTGTCGGACACCAGCACCACGTCTGCCGCCTCGATCGCCGCATCGGTACCGAGCCCCATGGCCACGCCGACATCCGCCATGGCCAGAACCGGCGCATCATTCATGCCGTCGCCCACAAAAACGGTGGAGCCGCTTTGCTTGATCTGTTCCAGATGGGATACTTTATCCGCAGGAAGAAGTTCCGCCCAGACCCGATCCGCCCCGCATTCCCGCCGGATCTCTTCCGCAGTGCGGGCATTATCGCCGGTGAGGATAACGGTCCGCTCCACCCCCAGCGCTTTCAGCTGTTCCAGTGCCGTTTTAGCGTCGGGCCGCAAGGTGTCGGCCACTGTCAGATAACCGAGAACAACACCATTTTTCGCCAGATAAATATTGGCATGGGGCAAAGAAGCCGTATCGATTTCATATTTTGTCAGCAAACGGTCTCCGCCACACAGATACTGATCCCCGCCGATCTGATAGGCGACACCCATACCGGGAAGCTCCTGGTATTCAGAGACAGAAGAGGTGTCTACCGGGCCCGTAGCGGGCTACCACTGCCTGTGCCATGGGATGGGCGGAAAAGCTCTCCCCACGGCGCTGAGACGGAGCAATTCATCTGCGGACAGGGTTTCATCCAGCGGGACAACGCTGGTGACGGATAATTTCCCGGTGGTCAGGGTGCCGGTTTTGTCAAATACGGTGTTGCGGGTTTTGGCCAGTGCCTCCAGCGCCTTGGAGCCCTTAACCAGAACGCCCCGCCGGCTGCCCGCGCCGATGCCGGCAAAGAAGGACAGGGGATTGAAATCACCAGGGCACAGGGGACAAGAAGCGACTAAAATACCAGCGCCCGGCTCAGCCACATGGAAATCGAGCCCATCCCCAAAAAGAGGAGGCAGAAAAGTCAGAAGAATAGCGGCAATGATAATACAGGGAGTATAGACCCTGGAAAATTTGGAGATCAGTTTTTCCGTATTCCCCTTTTGGCGGAGGACTCCTGTACCAGCTGGATGATACGGGAGGCGGCGGAATCAGAGAACGTGTTGGTGGTGCGGCAGTGCAGGGGCGCCGTCCCGATTTACCATGCCGGACAGAAGCTCGTCGCCGGGACCGACCTGGCGCGGTATGCTTTCACCGGTGAGAACGGCGGTATCCACCATGCTTTCTCCAGATTCGACGACGGCATCCAATGGAACCCGTTCCCCAGGTTTAATCAAAATTTGGGATCCGGTGGGAATGGAAACAGCAGCAGTTTCTTGATAGTTTCCATTTTTTTGCAGCAGGTTTGCTGTTTCGGGCCGAATTTTTGTCAGAGCGGCAATGCTTTTTTTGAGCGGGCGACGGCCAACCCTCCAACTGATTGCCCAGTCGGAACAGGATGGTGACCAAAGCGCCCTCCCAAAATTCGCCCAGAGCCATAGCTGCAACGACTGCAATCAGTAGCAGAGCGGTTTCATCCAGCCGAAGGCGGATAATGCTTTTGATCCCTGACCAGAACAAGGGAAATCCGGCGATGACGGCAGCCGCCGCCAGCATTAGATGGGATGCGGCATCCGGCACCGGCAGAAAGCTGAAAGCCGCCAGTACGGCCGCGGCGATGATTGAAAGCCAAGCGCTTTTTTTCCCTCGGTATGGCTGTGGTCATGTCCACAGCCGTCTTCACCGCAGGTTTCAAAGCTGATATCATGATCCAAGCCGCAGGCGCAGCCCTCGTGGTGATGTCCATGGCTGTGGTTGTGCGCATGGTCATGGTGATGTTCACACCCGCAGTGCTCATGAGAATGTCCGTGGGGGAGGCAATCTTCTGCGATCTGTTGCGAATTTGCCTGTTCGCAGCAGCAGGTGCTTTCATGTTTATGATCAGCCATTGTCCTTTTCTCCTTTCGTGTGCCGGATATGCTCCAGCCCCATTGAAATGATGGCATCTACGTGGTCGTCGTCCAGCGCATAAAAATATTTTTGCCATCCCGCCGGGTCCGTACCAAATGGCCGGCCCGCAGTAAGCGCAGCTGATGGCTGACAGCAGACTGGCTGGCACCCAGCAGATCGGCAATATCATAAACACACATTTCCGTTTCGGATAAAGCACACATAATACGGATACGCGTGCTGTCCGAAAAGATTTTAAAAGCTCCGCCAACTCGAACAGATCATCCTCGCTGGGAGGCGGGAGCGGGCAAAGTCCGCTGTTTCTTTATGGTTGTGTTCCTTTGGGATCGGCTCTTTTTCTCCATTTGTAAAGCTCCTTTCCAATCGGAATAAAAATGAATGAACACATGAATGATTGTTCATCTATTTTCTATAATATACTACATGAAGGTCAGAGTGTCAATAGAAAAAGGATAAATTTTTGGGAAAGAGATAGGCGTACTTTGCTTTTTGGATCAGATTGTGCTATATTATGGGTATCTTTGTGTAAAAAGGAAAAATCCCTTTATCTGAAAATACAGGAGGTATCATCATGAGTAGAAAAAATTCTACATTACCACCCCGATTTATTACCCGTCGGACAAGTTGCATATTGGCCACACCTATTGTACGGTAGCTACTGATGCAATGGCACGGTATAAACGAATGGGGGGTGCGATGTGATGTTCCTCACCGGCACGGACGAGCACGGCCAGAAGATCCAGCAGAAGGCGCAGGCTGCAGGCGTTACCCCGCAGCAGTATGTAGACGAGATCGTGGCCGGCATCAAGGAGCTGTGGAAGCTGATGAACATTTCCAACGACCGTTTTATTCGAACTACCGACGATTATCATGTGGAATCCATCAAAAGATTTTTCGCAAGCTGTATGACCAGGGCGATATTTATAAAGGCACCTACAAAGGCAAATATTGTACGCCGTGCGAGTCATTCTGGACGGAGAGTCAGCTGGTGGACGGCAAGTGCCCTGACTGCGGCCGAGAGGTTGTCGACGCGGAAGAGGAGGCCTATTTCTTCCGTCTTTCCAAATATGCCGGCCGGTTGGTAGAATATTACGAGGCGCACCCGGATTTTCTGGAGCCGCCCTCCCGCCTGAACGAGATGGTCAATAACTTTATCAGGCCCGGCTTAGAGGATCTTTGCGTATCCCGCACCTCCTTCGACTGGGGCGTGCAGGTGGACTTTGACCCCAAGCATGTGGTTTATGTATGGATTGACGCGTTGTCAAACTATATCACCGCGCTGGGCTACGGCAACGAAAAGTATCACGATTTTGAAAAATACTGGCCGGCAGACGTTCATTTTGTAGGGAAAGAGATTGTCCGTTTCCATTCCATCATTTGGCCGGCGATGCTGATGGCACTGGATTTGCCGCTGCCTGGTAAGGTGTATGGCCATGGATGGTTGAAATTTGGCGGCGACAAGATGAGTAAATCCAAGGGCAACGTGGTGGACCCGGTGGTGCTGGTTGGGCGCTACGGCGTAGATGCGCTGCGCTATTTCCTTTTGCGGGAATTTCCATTCGGATCCGACGGCAACTTTACCAATGAGGCGCTGATCAGCCGAATTAACGCTGATCTGGCCAACGATCTGGGGAATCTGCTGTCCCGCACTGTGGCAATGGCGGGTAAGTATTTCGGCGGAACTCTGCCGGCAGACCGGGTTGCGGATCCCATTGACGACGAGCTTTTGGCCATGGCCAAAGAGCTGCGTGGAAAATATGAGGAGCAGATGGAGAAGTACGCCTTCCAGAACGCTTTGATCGAAGTGTTCAAAGTGATTTCCCGGGCAAATAAGTATATTGACGAAACAGCCCCTGGGTGCTGGCGAAAGAAGAAGCCAACAGGCCCCGGCTGGCGACGGTGCTTTACAATCTTTTTGGAGTGTCTGCGGATCAGCGTGTCTTTGCTCATCCCGTTCATGCCGGATAGTGCGGAAAAAGCCCGCGTGCAGATTGGCGCCGCTCCAGAAGATTTTACCTGGGAAAAGGCGGGACAATTCGGCATTCTTCCCGCAGATGTAACTGTGCATAAAGGCGAGGCGCTATTCCCGCGCATCGATATGGAAAAGGAGCTGGCCGCACTGGCCGAGGCGCAGGCTGCCCCTAAAAAGGAAGAGATTCCTGCCTGGCCGCAGAAAGCGCCCATTACCATCGGCGATTTTGACAGGGTGGATCTGACCGTCTGCAAGATTTTAGCCTGTGAGAATGTTCCCAAGAGCGAGAAGCTTTTGAAGTTCCAGCTGGATGATGGTTCCGGCGAGACCCGCCAAATCCTTTCCGGCATTGCCAAGTATTATAAGCCGGAAGAACTGGTGGGCAAGACAGTTGTCGCCTGCACCAACCTGCCGCCCCGCAAGATGATGGGACAGGTATCCAACGGAATGCTGCTGTCCGCCGAAAAGGATGGTGTGCTGCATCTGATTATGCTGGACGATCAGGTGCCTGCCGGCGCAAAGCTTTGTTGACAAAACAGAAAAACCGGGCGGAGAAAATCCTGCCCGGTTTTATTTGAGAAAACAGGAGGTTATCCTTTGTATCAGAATATTTTTGACTCCCATGCTCACTACAATGGAAAGGAGTTTGCAGACCGGGACGAGCTGTTGCCACGGTTGTTTGCATCCGGCGTTTGTGGCATTATCGATGTGGCTTCCTCCATGCGCTCTACTCGCCGGACGGTGGAGCTGTCTGCCCGTTATGGTCCTGTTTACAGCGCTATCGGCGTACATCCCAACGAGGTAAAGGATATGACAGATGCGGACTACGATACACTGCGGGAACTGGCACGGCTGCCGAAGGTGGTAGCCATCGGTGAAATCGGATTCGATTTTTACTGGGATGCCAGCGGACGCGATACTCAGAGAGAACATTTTGAACGTCAGCTGATCCTGGCCCGGGAGCTGGATCTGCCGGTTATCATCCACAGCAGAGACGCGGCGCAGGAGACCTATGACCTTTTGGCAAAATATCGCCCCGCGGAGTAGTGCACTGCTATTCGGGCAGTGCTGAAATGGCCCAGGAGATTTTAAAACTGGGAATGTATATCGGCTTTACCGGTGTGGTAACTTTAAAAATGCCAAAAAGGCGGTCAAAGCTGCGGCGGCGGTACCACTGGATCGGCTGCTGATTGAAACCGATTGTCCGTACATGGCGCCGGAACCGACCCGGGGCGTGCGGTGCGATTCCTCCATGCTGGTGCACACTGGAGGCAAGCTGGCCGAAATAAAAGGCGTTGATTTACAGGATTTGTTCGATCGGACACGCCAAAACGCCTGCGAGCTGTTTGGCATTGAGCTGTAATCGCTGCTGACGGTAAAAAACCGCATCGCCAGACTGGCGGGAGCGTTTTGGAGGAGAGAACCACCCGACAGTGCGGCAGACGGGGATCAATTCGGTTGACAAAACGTTCCAGGTGTGATATATTGCTACCGGAAAATATAGATTGGAGAGGATAAGATGTATAAACTTTCTTGCAAATAAGAGAAAAAGAGCGGACAAAGCGGCGTTGCCGTTGTTTTGATCTGCCTGTTGCAAGAAAGAGAGTGCGCTTATCATCAAAAAAGAAGAGTCTTTTTGTGCCTTTTTGGCGGAAGAAAGAATTTCCTTTGTTTTGGCAGGCTGCAAGAACCTTTCTTGCAGCCTTTTATATTTGGCCATGGGAGGAATGGATTGCTGGATACCGATTGGAAACTGGGTTTGATCGGCCGCAATGGGAGAGGGAAAACCACCCTATTAAAGCTCTTGATGGGAGAATACTCCTATTCGGGAAAGATCGTGACCGGCGCTGTTTTTGATTATTTTCCCCTTTTCGCCGCCGGATTTATCGGCCCCTGCGCTGGATGTGGCAGGAATGGTATGCCGGGATTACGAATATTGGCAGCTGGTGCGGGAACTGTCACTGCTGCAGGTAGACGAGGAAGTATTGCATCGTCCCTTTGGAACGCTCAGCCCCGGGGAACGGACAAAGGTCCTTTGGCGGCTTTGTTTCTCAACGAAAACCATTTTCTTCTCATTGATGAACCGACGAATCATCTGGATACTGCTGGGCGGCGCCTGCTGGGGACTATCTGGCAGGGAAAAAGGATTTATCCTGGCGTCCCACGACCGCGCCTTTCTGGATCGATGCACGGATCATATCCTGGCAATCAACCGGTCGGATATTCAGGTGCGGAAGGGAATTTTTCCGCGTGGTGGGAGGATAAATGCCGGCAGGACCGGCTGGAACTGGAGCAGAACCAGCGCCTGAAAGGGAGATGCGTCGGTTAGACCAGTCAGCGCGGCAGAAAGCAATTTGGTCGGATCGAGTGGAAAAGAGCAAAACCGGTGCGGCAGACAAAGGCTATGTAGGCCATAAAGCGGCCAAAATGATGAAACGCGCCAAAGCGGTGGAATCCCGACGGACGCAGGCGGTGCAGGAAAAAAAAAACTTTTGAAAAATATCGAGAAGGTGGATCCCCTAGCGCTGCATCCTCTTCGATATCACTCCGATTTGCTGGTTCGCCTGGAGGATGTGTCGGTCTATTACGGGGAAAACAGGGCGCTGGGACCGGTATCCCTTTCCGTGGAACGGGGAGGCGGGTGGCCCTGCGGGAAAAAACGGCTGCGGAAAATCTACGTTGTTGAAGCTGATCCAACGGGCGCCACTGGCTCATGACGGTTCCCTGTTCCTTCCTGCCGGGATCATACTTTCCACAGTACCCCAGGATTTTTTCCTTTTTTGCAGGGGGATTTGCGTGATTTTGCCAGGAATGCGGATCTAGAGGAAAGCCTTTTTTAAGGCGATTTTACGGAAACTGGAATTTTCCCGAACTCAATTTGACAAGCAGATGCAGTATTTCAGTGCCGGGCAGAAGAAAAAAGTGTTGTTGGCGAAAAGCTTGTGCCAGAGCGCCCACTTATATTTATGGGACGAGCCGCTTAACTATATTGATCTTTTTTCCCGCATGCAGATTGAACACTTGATTTTAGAATATGAACCGACCCTTTTATTCGTAGAGCACGATGAGGCTTTTACCCAGAAAATTGCAACTCGGATCGTTGAGCTGGAATAAAAAATCCCCGCAGAGAAAGTTTTTCTGCGGGGATTTTTACTAATATGGATTCATCGGATCCTGCATGATGATCAATCTGATGGGGTGCCGCTCTATTCACGGCGGAAAGGCAACCCAAAGGGGTTCCGGGCGGCTTGTCCAGCGCGTGATAAGCCGTAAATGCCAGGCGCCCGATTCCAGCAAAGTTTCCAGCCGGGTCAGATCAAAGAAATTTTTCCGATGAAAGGGATCCGTTTTTGTATCAGGGCAATGGGTGATAGTGCTACAGACGGTCCCGCGGGTGCGGCATCATTGCGATCTGCCAGCCTATTCGAAGTTCCTGGCCGGCGCAGTTAGACGGATTGCCAAAAATCACGCCGATATACCGAAAACAAAAGAAACTGTCGCGCTTTCCCCAAAAAGCATGATAATCTTCTACCCTGGATAGCGATTGCAAAACAAAAGGGAATCTGCTGATTTGTACAGCAGATTCCCTTTTGCATCTTTTCGCCGCTTTCCCTTGCAATGGAGCGAAAAACGAGCCCCAAATGGCAAAAAGGAAACAATGCTCACTGCGGCCTTAGTTGGCAGAAGCAACAAAATCAAAATCAGTACACCAAAGACCAACAGAATCGGCCAGGCTTTTTCCCAAAGAGTCATTTGTCATACCTCCTGAATGGTAGTAAGTAAAATACACAGCTTATTAATTGAATTATAACGCCAAACCCTAAAAATGTCCAGATTCTAAAATCAGGATGTAGAAATATTCTACATTATCACTAAAAAGAAACAGAATTTTTGGCTATAAAGAAGGAAAAGCCAGATACGAAAATTCCGTATCCAGCTTTTCTCTAAAAAATCAGCATCTCGCCCGCAAGGCGGACCGGGAAGCCTATTATTTTTGTTAAACACGTACTTGTCCAGACGTTCCATCATCTGCTCCACCGTCAGGCGCGGGCAAGCAAAGTTGATGCGGACGTGATGATCTGCATGGAACGCGCGGCCGTCGCTGACCAGAATACCGCACCAAAGCCATGTCATCCAGCATGTCGTCCATCGTTTTACCGGTAGCTTCCAGCCATTCGGTGCAGTCCATCAGCGCGACATACGCGCCTTCATTGACTGTGTATTTTACGCCGTGGAAATGTTTCTTGCAATAATCCTCACAGTATTGCATATTGCCGCGGATATAGGCACAAAGTTCGTCTACCCATTCAGCACCGCCTTCATAGCCGCCGATCAGCGCATAGGTGGACATAATATTGTGGCTGTTGTAGTGCGACAGGCTTTCCGTTTTCAAAACTTTTTTCACGCAAATCGTCGCGGTAAATGATGTGGTAAGAGCCAACCAGGCCGGCCAGGTTAAAGGTCTTGGAAGGAGCATAGAACGCACAGGTAATGCGTTTCGCCAAGTCAGACACAGACTGGGTAGGAGTATGTTTTTGCCCTCTTGGATCATAAAGTCCGCCCAGATTTCGTCGGAGATGACGGTAACGCCGTATTTCCCCATCAAATCGATGTAATCGCTGATCTCTTCTTTGGTCCAAACACGGCCGGTGGGATTGTGAGGGTTGCAGAAAATCGCAACGCGGATGCCTTTTTCCTGGATCTTTTTCTCCATATCCTCAAAATCCATGCGGTAAACGCCGTTTTCGTCCTGTACCAGAGGGGAAGAAACGATATCCATATCGTTATTTTTAAGGACGCCGGTAAAACCAACGTAGGTAGGAGAATGCACCAAAACGGGATCGCCGGGCTTTGTAAGGGTATGTAGAACCGCAGCCACGCCGCCAAGAACGCCGTTTTCATAGCCGATATGTTCTTTTTTCAGGCCGGTTACGCCGAAACGTTCCTTCTGCCATTTATAGATCGCGTTAAAATAGCGGTCCGGATCGCCATAGTAGCCAAACAGAGGATGGTTCAAACGCTCCTGCATTGCTTCCACAACCGAAGGGGCGGTGGCAAAATCCATGTCGGCAACCCACAAGGGCAGAGGGGTGAAATTGGGGTCGGTCTTGCGAGGCGCCATGGGGTTAAAGTCCCATTTACTGGCGTTACGACCGGTGCGTTCCCATACTTTGTCGAAATTGTACTTTCCCATTGTATTGACACAACCTTTCTAAAATAAGAATATTTTTACTAATAAACTAATCTAAATTTTATCAGATTTTATATCCTTTGTAAAGGAAAGCCTGTTCAAATTGACAAAAACATGCATTGAACCAATTTGTATTAGTACAGTTTTCCTAAAAATGAAAAGAGGAGGCCGCTCCTTGTAGGAGGGATCCTCTCTGTGACCATGGGAACCATGCTGACCTTTGAAGCATTTCGGCCGCTCCTTATTATAATTGAATCCAATATCTCTGGACAGCCTTGCCGTTTTCAAACCGTTCGTCTTCCAATATACCGCCGCAGCGAAGAATTGTTTTAGACGAGGCCGGATTATCCTTATCGCAGACAATAAGCGCACGGTCAATCCCCAGCGCTTTTGCAATTGGCAGCGCCATAAAGAGCATTTGGGCCGCCAGTCCTCTGCCACGGAAGGAGGGCCGGATTCCATATCCGATATGCCCGCCATAAGACAGCAGATAATCGTTTAACTGGTGGCGAATGTCAATCGCACCTAAAATCCGCCCGGTTTCATCCTGCAAGAAGAATACCGTAGCCGGTACTTGCCCAGGATCGGGAATAGATTCCCGCCGGCGTAAACAGGATTGTAGTTGTACATAATTCATCCCCTCTCCGCGAACGGCAGCGGGAATGATCTTATCATGATTTGCCTTCCAATCTGCGCGAAAATCTTCATAAGCATCTTCCAATTCCAGACAGGGTTTTATCAGGCGCAGCATCTTTTTTCCCCTTTTTGCTTTTTTGATTATCCTATCATGGGAGAAACAGAATTGCAAGCGAAAAAGAAAGCGTTGCCCTTGCTCCCTTTATGGTGTATGCTAAAGAAAAATACAAAAGGGGGAGAAGCGGGTTGGAACGGGAGGTTTGCGCGTTTACCGGCCATCGGCCCGGTCGGTTTGCTTTTGGATATGAGCAGGAGCATCCGGACTGTACCCGCCTGAAAAACGCTATTGGGAAGACAATTGCCACCCTGGCGCGGAAAGGTGTGACCACCTTTATCAGCGGTATGGCGCAGGGAGTAGATCTCTGGGCGGCACGGGAAGTACTTCGGCAGAAAGGGGAATATCCGGCGCTGAGACTGATCGCCGTACAGCCGTGCGCGGATCAGCCTCAGCGCTGGCCGCATGCGGCCCAACGGGAATATCAGGATATTCTGGCCTGCTGTGATGAGCGGGTTTGTCTGCACGATCATTATACGCCCCATTGCATGATGGAGCGCAATCGCTGGATGGTGGACCGCGCGGACATCCTGTTGGCTGTGTATGATGGCAGCGCCGGCGGTGGAACTGCTGCTACCGTACGGTACGCACAAAACAAACAAAGGAAATCTGGCTGTTGGATCCGGATACGTTATGCTTAGTCGCATTAACTCCTCCGGAAAACAGATTTCCTTTAGTGACACTTTTTTATCTGGGCAGATGATGTAAACACCAAAAAGCCGGCGTATTTTACGAAAAGGGATGGGGAAATGGTTTATTATCGCGACCATGCGTTTTCCATACGGGATCTGCGGCCGGACGATGTCCGCCCGATTGTGGAAGGGGAAACCGCCCAGGGATGGCAACCTCATATGGAAAAGTATGAGATGAGGGCTTCGGCATCAAAAAAGGAAGGAAAATCGGTTTCTCTGGTTGCCGCATATGACGGTGCGGTGATGGGATACATTAATGTATACCCCGATTCTAAGTGGGGTGCTTTTGCCAATCAAGGATATCGAAATCGTGGACTTTGGCGTGCTGGAGAAGTATCGCAGAAATGGGGTTGGAAGTAAGCTGATGGACATAGCGGAGGAGATTGCCTCAGGGTACGCCCGCATGGTATACCTTGGCGTGGGGATGCAC